>Ga0335397_10000427_pt1 | contig 53975 bp, 49 predicted proteins | sample MAT04_FD_205740 | JGI IMG/M metagenome (GOLD analysis project Ga0335397, IMG submission 205740) | Freshwater microbial communities from Lake Fryxell liftoff mats and glacier meltwater in Antarctica - MAT-04 (spades assembly) (version 2) ...
GGTGAAGTTTTCGAATATGTAAGAATAATTGGAGTCAATTCCGATATCCGAATTTTTGTGTTGCCAGTTTATTAGCTGTCTATCGGTCGATAAATACAAGAAGACTATTTTATCATGTGAAAATTGTTGGCTGAGTTTTTCAGCATACGGTATTTGTTCCAGGCAAGGAGCACACCAGCTTGCCCAAATATCTATTAATATCAATTTTCCTTTATGTTGAGCAATAACTTCATTCAGGGTATGTATTCTTAAATCGTATAATGCAATTAGTCTATTATCTTTCTTTCTTTTTGATTTTTCCGCGTATCTTTTTCTGTCAGAATATTCCCTACTGATAATTTTTTTATAATCGGCATCTTTGCATGAGCGGCGATAATAACCCATATTGTCGTTGGATATTAAAATCCCGTTGTATACTGCATAGTATATAAGTTTTGACAACAAAAAATCTCTGGAGAGGTGAGTGAAATATTCATTGATAAAATGTATTGCTTTTGTAATTTCATCGTTATCTCTAATATTCAATATTTTTATTTTCATAAGGTCATCTGCAAGAGACGTAACAAAATCGGCACCTTCAAAATCTACTTCGTCTTGTTCAGTCATTCCGCTATAAATTGGAAGTATGTCTTTGAGTTTTTGTTGATACAAGCTATTTCTATTTAATTCTTTTTTGTAAACATGGTAGAAATAAAATAACATGTTGTATTGCTTATTTTTTAAGCTTAAATGTGACAGCCTTTTTAAGTTATCGCTGATATTATAAGCAATGGCTAAAGAATCTAATAAGGCAATGGATTTCTTAAAATAAAACGGAATTTCTGATTTCATTTTTTGCTCAAATAATAAAATGGTATCAATGGGAAAGTCCCCGCTTCTTCCGGGAAATTGCGGCCACAGTTTTTGATCAAACGATTGAAAAATATTTTGAAATGCTAGCTCTCTATTTCTTTGTTCGTTATTGGTGTGAAATACGATATCCGCATTTTTGTCAATCGAAATTCTTATATTTTCGCCTGGATATACTATGGCATAAGCGGAAAAACATCGAACCAACGTGGGTTTATTAATTAAAATCCAAGTCTTTTTTTGTGATGCTAAAGAATTGTATAAAAGTACAATACTATTTAAGTCATAATAACTTATAGTAGGATCTTTTAGTTCAGAGAACAAAGAGCTGTCCGCTTCGAATGAAGTAGCTACTTTAACAGTAGAAAATCTTGCCGGTCGGCAAGATGTTAAAATTGTCAGGAACAAAACCCATCTGATAAAAAACATATTAAACGATATTATCTCATAAATAAAATAGTATACTAGTTTAAAAGTGATTATAGTTTTAACACTATAATCACTAAGAATTTAATTATTTAACAAACATAGGTATAAGTGCAATGGAAATTTACACAGCGTGGTGTTACAAAAATCTGGACGCCACCACAATTGACCCATCTTCCCCAACAGTGTGAGTCTGTAATACAAAGTCCATTATCACCACCGCTACCAGCCATAATATTTTTCATTTCGGCCCTGCTCAATTTATTTTTAATACTGGCAAGGCTCATTTTTGTTGTTTGCATTTTTTTAAATTTTTTAAAATTAAAAAAGTTGTTTGTGCCAGTTGCTTTTAGCATCAAAGGCTTTGGCCGCCAACCACTGGCATGCGCATACCAGTGTAGTTCCGTTGGCTTTTTTATTGGGGAACTATTCCAACAAAAAATATTGTAAGTCCTTAATACTTTACGCATCGCGGAGTTATTGAACCCATAAAAAACGGTAAGGTAATTCAAGCCCAAACCTGTGCACCATTTGCAATGTTAAGTTGCAACTTTAATTTCAATTTTCTAAATAATGCCTGGTTGTAAAATACAACCTGCTGATTTGTTAACATTGAAAACCAACAACCAACATGATTGGGTATTGCTGGTTAAAATATTCCAAACAAAACTCATTATCTAAAATTTGATACCCATACACAACAATAAAAGCCAGTACACCCAGGTGAACCAGCCCGGTAACAGCGGTATTTTGCAGATGGCAGCTCAAAAATGGGTATCGGCCGACAGGCATAATAAAAACCAGTAGGTGCAAAGGGGTTAATAGGAAATAGTTTTGATGAACTGGAAAAAATAAAGATTTTCTCCCTCCACCACTTAAATCATTTCGGATATCTTAACAATCGGCTCAACCAGTAAAATATGAAAAACCTTGCCAACAATAAATCACGAAGCCAAAGATGTTTGTTTAGTAAAATCGTTCGGTAGTACACAGACACCGGATGAAGCACGATGCACAATAAAGCTTGCTGCGACGGCAAAAAAGCATCTGTCGAAAATCATTTAAATGATCTCTGCTAATGCTGCTAATCCAACCTTTTCTTAATATTCTCCACAATCATACTTTTCAGTGAGTTAAAGTTTTTCTCGTCACCTCCCCGCCATATCCCGATAATAATACCTTTTGGGTCGATTAGTATTTTAACGGGTATTGCAGCTACAAAATATGACTTCATAATTTCTTCATTAAAGAGTATGTTAGCCCATAAATTTATTCCATCTTTTTCAATTGCTTTTAAATAAGCGGTGGTGTCGGTATCTTTAGAAATACCTATCATTTCAAAACCGTATGGTTGATATTCCCTGTAAAGCTCTTTTACCTGTGGAAAGTCCCGCCTGCATGGCCCACACCAACTTGCCCAAAAATCCAACAATACATACTTCCCTTTGAACGAACTTAGCAAAACAATGCCACCAGATAAATCTGACTGAACAATTTCTGGGGCCATCATGCCAGTCCTGATTTTATAAGAATCCAATTTCCTATTGATCGCTCTGCCAAAATATGAATCCTGATCATTTTTGGAAAGTTTGTTATACAGTATGGCTATTTCTTCTACAGTATGGTCCGAAACTCCATCACTTAATGATGTTGCATAATTATAAAGTGCATAATTCATTAATGTTGATGAAGAATTTTTGATTACATAGTTATGAAATATACGCTCGTTTAATTGCTCGCTGGTAGAATCTATTTGCCTTTGAAAATCTGCCATACCAGCTTCATCCATTGACTGTTTACACTTCGCTTTACCCTTAAGAAAATTGCGTATTTGTAAACTATAAGGTTCGGTTCGTTCCTTCAGTAGCTTATTTTCAAAATATGCTTTGGAGCCTGTTACTGTTGCATTGGAAAAAGAATCAGTTGACGAAATCTTTACAGTAGCGGGTTCTAAAACCAGCGTAAGCATAAATCGATCCTCATAATTATCTGGATTGGCGGGGGTTTTTGCATACAGTGTAATAAGCGTTGTTGCGTTGGTTTGCAAGCTGACACTATATTGATTTTTTTTTACCTCAACGCTATCAAATCCGCGCTTACTGCCATCCATGCTGATAAAGTAAACATACTCAACAGACTCTTTTAAATGATTAAGGGTTCCATGGATAATCAATTCACCCGTTTTTCTGATTCTTGTATTTTTTGGGTGAAAGCTAATAACGGTAAAATGGCAAAAAGAGGTAAGAGGACTTTTATCATAGCTGAAATTTATTTTATAAAATTAGTAAGTTGGAGTTTTAAAAAACGCCTTATGTCTTGAATAACATGAAGCCTCCTTACAAGGATAAGGCAACCTCATGCTATTTATGCTACTTAGTCTCCGCAGGTATCTTTATTGCCATGGCCGTAATTCTGGCAGTAAGAATCGCAGTTATCACAAATTGCCATGCCTGCTGTATGGGTATCTGTGCATTTACATGTCTTATTTTCTTCTCCAACAGGAGTCAGGTCTGTACCCGCCATTATGTTTTTCATTTCAGCCCTGCTCAACTTTCCCTGAATATTATCCAGGCTCATTTTATTGTTTGCATTTTTTAAAATTTAAAAGTTTTTAAAAAATTGTTTGCGCCTTTAGTTTTTAGCATCAAAGGCTTTGGCTGCCAACCACTGGCATGCGCATACCAATGTAGTTCCGTTGGCTTTTCATTCGGGGAACTATTCCAAAAGAAAATATTGTAAATCCTCAATACTGTATGCATCGGGGAGTTGGTGTCCGTTTAAAAATATGGTGAAGTACTTCAAGTCCATTCCGTTGCAACATTTGTAATGTCAAGTTGCAACTTTATTTCATTTTTCTAAATAATGCTCGGTTGTAAAATACAACTGTTTGATTTGTTAACATTGAAAACTAAAAACCTTCATGAACCAGTCCGGCACCTGCGGCAATTTAATGGTGGCAAATCAAAAACCCGGGCATCTGCCTACAGGCATAATCAAATTCAGGAAGCCGTAAAGAAGATTACCACCTACATCGCCAGGCTGATTTATAACCGGGGAAAGCAGTTTTATTGAACTGGAAGAAATAGAAAAACTGCCCTGAAAAATTAAGTCAATAGCATTGCATTATTGATCCTTCCACTTAAAAGTATTGATCAAATGATCCATATCCACCTGCAAAAAATCCTGCACGGGCTGCAGCGAATCGGCATTGGGTGTAACATCAAAATATAAAGCCCCCCGGATAAAATTACGGGTAGTGTCACTCAAAAAAAACTGCTTGGACGTAGCTGCATTGCCGCCCACTTTAAAAAAAACACCACTGATGCCATTGGGAGTATATATCAAACTGTCGTTGATAGAATTGGAGACAACATTATTTTTATTGGTTAGTGTAAAAGCATCATTCACCATTTTATCAAATACATTGGTTCCGAGAGAATCCCGGTAGCTGCCATCAGGTTGTTTTACCTTATACAGCGCTTTACCCCCAATGATTTTGTAACTTAAAAATACCCTGCTATGAAACTGTGGAAAATCAACATTGATCCAGTAGGGATTTTCAGGGTTGGTATCAAAGAAGGTGCTGTCCTTTACAATTTGCGCATATACAGGATACTCAAAGCTATATGGGAAGCCTTCCTTTTCAAATTTCTCGTATTCCCTTTTGGGTAATTCAATATTATAATACCCTCTTTTTTTTGAAATATAAGGGGAGTTGCAGGCTACAATAAAAACGCAACAGGCAACAGGAAACAGGCATGTGGTAAGAATACGGGGGAGGTGAAAAATACTTTTTTGCATGTTCGGCATCTATTAAATAGCAAGGAGTTTTAAATTTAGAGCGTTGCCTGGTTCTGCCTGATCATCACTTTTACTTTATCTATCCTGTTTTTATTAATTGCAAGGGGTATAAATGTAAAATCTCCACTTACTACTTCTTCTTCTACCTGGGGAAACTCGCCCGCTATTTCAAGGATAAGGCCGGCCAAAGAATCACTGTCCCCTCTCACCCGTTCAAATACATCCCCTGGTAAACCCATTATTTTACATACGTCATTGATCATGGTTTTGCCTTCAAAAATGAAGTTATAGTCATCTATTTTGTTATTGCCGCTTTCTTCGTCATCAAATTCGTCCTGTATGTCTCCAATGATCTCCTCCATAATATCCTCCAGCGTTACAATGCCGGATGTGCCGCCAAATTCATCTACCACTACAGCAAAATGTATGCGCCTATTCCTGAATTCCTGCAGCAGGTCTTCAATCAGTTTTTGTTCATGCACAAAAAATGTAGGCCGCATCAAACTATGCCAATCATAATTCTCCACTTTACTGGCATTTACATGCGGCAACAGGTCTTTTGTATGTAACATGCCTTTCAATTCATCCAGGTTATTGCTGTACACTGGCAGCCTGGAGTAATGAAGTTCCTCAACCTTTTTCACAACGTCGTCAAACGTACTGCTATATTCAATGCCACTTACATCAAGGCGGGTACGCATTATTTGTTTGACCGTGGTATCACTGAATTTTCTAATCCCCTTTAAAATTTGTTTCTCCTCCAAAGTGGCCTCATTTTCCGGTAACAAATCAATTGCGTAATCCAATTGGCTGTTATCCAGCATAGAAGAATTGTGGGGGGAGAATTTTTTTTCGATACCATCGCTGAAACCAACCAATCTTTTGCTAAGGCGGTAAAATATACTATTAAAAATTTCAATGATCAGTGAGGCGGTTGATGCAAACCAAACTTTATGATGCGTTGCCCAAACTTTGGGCAGCACTTCTCCAAAAAGCACCAACAAAAAAGTAACTGAAAATACCTTTATTAAAAAATTGATCCAATTTGCCAGTTGAAATACCTCCAGCAATCCATCCATCAAAATATTTGATATCAAAATAATTCCAATATTCACAAAACTATTGGCAATCAGCATTGCTCCCAACAATATTTTAGGCTGCTCCAGCAAAGTAACTATTCGCTTAAAAGCAGGCTGTTGCTTTGTTTTAAGCATATTAATATCCTTATAAGTCAATGAAAAAAAAGCTACTTCAGAACCGGCTACTAAAAAAGAAATGGTAAATAATAGTACTGCTAAAAAAATAAGTACCGCAGAAGCCGCTGGCGTAATAGCAAGTAGAGAAAAATGCAAATGACTTGCATAGTCAATAACCGAATGGTAATCCAAAACTATCTGTTTTAGTTAAAAATATTATTTATCAACCAGGCAAAATTTTAATTTCGCAGTTGTTGATTTTATTATTTGTTTCATTAAAAAGGCAACCGCTCAGATCCGCCATCATCCGTAGGGATGTCGCCTAAACCTTCTATTCCCTCTACCGGTCCTCCACCTGCAGTACCATCACTCCGCTTGTCGAGCATTATCAGGTTGTCTCCTACTATTTCGGTTGCAAATTTTTTATTCCCCTCCTTATCTTCCCAACTGCGGGTTTTTAACCGTCCCTCAATATAAACTAAACTTCCCCTGTGTAAATATTTTTGGGCAAGTTCGGCTAATCCTCTCCATAGTACCACCGTATGCCATTCGGTTTGGGAAATCAGTTTACCACTCCTGTCCTTGTACGTTTCAGTAGTTGCCAACGAAAACTTAGCTACGCCAATATTTCCTTCCAGGAACTGCATATCAGGATCTTTACCCAAATTACCTATCAACATAACCCTGTTTACCCCTCTCATATTGTAAATATTAATGCTATTGTTATTGGTTCTGATTACCTTAAAACAAGTTTAAAGATACATTTTTATCTTTTAAATAGTTAGTGATAAATTTAGGAAAAGGCAGTTTTTGCAACGCCTTTTCCTCCACTAATTTATAATCCTTCAACTGCAAAGGCTCTTTGATTATTAGTTTAATAAACTGTCCCTGTATGGTTTGATGGGTTAACAGTTGCTTATATACGCCGGAAATATGCTGCACTTCAAATTTAATTTTACCAAACAATGTTTTTACCGGCTGAAAACTGTCCAATGCCAATGGCTCATTTGACTCGATCAAAACAAACTCATACAGGTTTTCCCAAATATCTTTTGCATTGCGTTTACGCACATAAACTGCCCCTTCAAAATAAACAACCAGGTAATAAAACCACCTGTTTTTTTTGGTGCTTGACTTTTCTTTTACCGGTAATTGATGAACAGTACCCAGCGAATAACTTACACAATGATTTTTGAGATGACAACTGGTACATAATGGGAGTTGTGGTTTGCATATTACAGCCCCGAAATCCATTAATGCCTGGTTATAGATTCCCGGTTGCTTCCTGTCGAGCAAATCGTTGGCCAATTCACTAAACATTTTTTTTCCTATCAGGCTATCTGTGGGTATTGAAATGCCGAAAAATCTTGCCAACACCCGGTATACATTTCCGTCTACCACTGCATAAGGAAGATTAAATGCAAAAGAACCAATTGCGGCTGCAGTATATGGACCAATGCCTTTCAGTGATAGTATATCCTCATATTTGTCCGGAAACACTCCTCCGAGTTCATCGTTTATAAATTTTGCCGTTGCTATCAGATTTTTACACCTGCTATAATATCCTAATCCCTCCCAAAGTTTAAAAACCGTGGTTTCACTTGCTCTGGCGAGGTGCATTAGAGTGGGGAAAGTCTTTACAAAACGATTATAATAAGCAAGCCCCTGAACAACCCTGGTTTGTTGCAAAATAATTTCACTCAACCATATTTTGTAAGGATCCTTTTCACCTTTCCACGGCATTTCGCGTTTATTGTTATTAGCATTCCACTTTATAAGATTTGATACAAAGTACTTTCGATGGTCAATAACTTTCATTTGGGCCAAATGTCCGTTAAAAAATAAATCTACGAATGTTTTGTTTTTCCACTTTTAGGGTTAAACGGAGTTATTTGTCAATAGGGAAATGAGGTTAGGCTATTTTACCAGCTATTTTTTTGATTTATATGCAGATGAAAATATATCTATAAGGCCAGCACTTCTAATTACATCATAGAAATATGTAAAAAATCAAAAGCTACTAAACTGATAATCAGTATATAATATTGCATTTTTCAAAATTTTGTATTATTTTTCCATCAGGTAATAAATAAAACCCTTTAGAAATGAGAAAAGCAGACCTAATTTCAGAGATTTCTGACAAAACAGGTATTCCTAAAGTAGATGTGATGTTTACGTTGGAAACGATGTTTAAAGAAATTAAGAATTCCCTTATTGCGGGCGAAAATATTTATATCCGCGGTTTTGGCAGTTTCATCACCAAAAAGCGGGCTGCAAAAATTGGGAGAAATATTAAAAAAAATGTTGCCGTGGAAATTCCGGAACATTATATCCCGGCTTTTAAACCTGCCAAAGAATTTGTACAGGAAGTTAAAAGTAAAATGTTACCTGAAAACGACAAGCCACAATAGCCTACCTTTACGCCTCAAAATTTTTGTGTGAAGAAACAGCAATTGATCCTTTTAGGCGTAGGGCTATTCATTTTATCGTCCCTGTTATTTTTTGGTAAAACAGTTGCCAAAAAGAATCCGGTAGACTTGCATGCTGCATCCAACCCTCCGGCAGCACCCGTTTTCAGCATTGAAAAATATGTGCAGGATGCAAAACAAAAACTTACGGTTAACCAGTTGAACTATGTTAACCAATTGGAAAACAGCATATCGAGAGGCGATGTAAAAGAGCAGCAAATAAAAGTATATAATCAGCTTGCAGCCTTTTGGGATGACTCTGTTCACCAACATGAATTGCATAATTTTTATACTTCACAGTCAGCTAAGTTGGTAAATTCTGAAAAAAACCTCACCTTCGCAGCCCAATTGATGTTAGATGAGCTTCGTAAGGAGCAGGATCCGGCAAAAAGAGGGTGGAAAGCTGAACAGGCAATTGAGTTATTTGAAAAGGCAATCGCACTAAATCCTGCAAATGATAGCCTAAAAGTAGGCTTGGGTAGTTGCTATATTTTCGGAAAAGGAATGACTGGTGATCCACAGGAAACGATGAAAGGAATTCAACAACTGCTCCAGGTAGTTCGCGAAGATTCCATGAATATGCAGGCTCAGTTGGTGTTGGGTATTGGTGGCGTTATTTCAAACCAGTATGATAAAGCAATCGAGCGGTTGTTGACGGTAGTAAAAAATGAGCCTGGCAATTTGGAAGCAATATCCTGGCTCGCTGATGGTTATGCTGCTAAAGATGATAAGGCAAATGCATTAAAATGGTACAGTATAAGTAAGCGATTGGTAAATGATCCAGCCTATAGCAAGGAAGTGGATGAACGTATAAAAATGCTGAAATAGAAATGTTGCGAATCAATCACAACGTTATTAATTCAGGAAATATTTAATAATTTTTATTTAACAACAAAAAGACTCGGTATGCCTTGTGGTAAAAAAAGAAAACGTCATAAAATTGCAACTCATAAACGTAAAAAGCGTTTGAGAAAGAATCGTCATAAGAAGAAATAATTCTCTTTTTATTTCAAGGTGCCGGCATCCTCAGGCCGGCACACATTTATCAGCATGCCTAAAGTTTTATTCGAATCGATACTTTATTGGTATGTTGTACGTTATCCTTCCGTGATGTTATGGTCTCTAATTAAAAGTGAATTTTGACAAAGGAATTAATTATAAATGCTGCACCTCAGGGCGTTGAAATAGCCCTATTGGAAGACAAAAAGCTGGTGGAGTTGCACAACGAAAAAGCTGATGCCAACTTTGCCGTGGGAGACCTTTATCTTGGAAAAGTTAAAAAACTGATCCCGGGATTAAATGCGGCTTTTGTGGATGTGGGTTTTGAAAAAGACGCGTTTTTACATTATACCGATCTTAGCCCCTATGTGAAGTCAATCCTTAAATTTACCAATATTTCAATTAATGATAAATCCGAGGAGGGTTTTGATTTTGGTAAATTCCAGGTGGAGCCTGAAATAGTTAAAACTGGTAAGATAGCAGAGGTATTAAGTGGTCGTCCCAATGTACTGGTTCAGATATTAAAGGAACCCATTGCAGCAAAGGGCCCCCGCCTAAGCTGTGAGTTGTCGTTACCCGGTAGATTTGTTGTAATTACTCCCTTCAATGATATCATAGCGGTATCAAGAAAAATCCATTCCAGCGACGAAAGAAAAAGACTGCACAAAATAATTGAAGCAGTAAAGCCTAAAAACTTTGGCGTGATTGTACGTACAGCGGCAGAAGGCAAAAACACTGCTGAATTACACGAGGATTTACTTTCTTTAGTTGAAACATGGAAAACAATTCAGTCAAATCTTAAAGAAGCTGTTCCCCCATCAAAAATTTTAAGCGAACAAGGTAAGGCTAATAGCATGCTTCGTGATTTACTAAATGAGGATTTCAACCGCATTGTGGTAAATGATAAAAATATTTTTGCCGATACCAAAACCTACATCCAACGCATAGCTCCTGAAAAAGCTGATATTGTTGCCTACTATAATAACGGGTCACCAATATTTGACAGTTTCGGCATAACCAAACAGGTAAAAGCTGCATTTGGCAAAACGGTTAACCTGCCAAGTGGCGCATACTTAATTATAGAACATACGGAGGCACTGCATGTAATTGATGTAAATAGCGGTTATAAAAGTGTAAGCAATAATCAGGAACAAAATGCCCTTGAAACCAACCTGGAGGCTGCTGAGGAAATTGCACGTCAACTCCGGCTGCGTGATTTGGGCGGAATTATTGTGGTTGATTTCATTGATATGAAATTGATTGAAAACAAGAAGCGCCTCGCTGATGCCATGGAGCAATATATGCGATCTGACAGAGCCAAGCATGCGGTTTTGCCAATCAGTAAATTTGGAATTATGCAAATTACCCGGCAACGAATGAAGCCGGAGATGAATATCAATACATCAGAAATTTGCCCAAGCTGTAATGGAAGCGGTAAAATTTCTTCTACCCTCATTTTGGAAGATGAAATAGAAAAGAACCTGAGTTACCTTATCATGCAAAAGCATAAAGGCTTAACAATACAGGTAAATCCTATTTTATTTACGTTCCTTACGAGTGGCTTCATTTCCAAACGTAGAAAATGGAGCTGGAAGTACAAACAAAAAGTAAAAGTAGTTTCCAATTCAAACTATCATCTAACGGAATTTCATTTTTTTGATGACAGTGATGAAGAGATAAAATTATAGACAAAAAAGCTCCAGTAATTTGGAGCTTTTTTTTGTAAGTATTTTAAGGTATTTTATTATTTTCACCTATTTAATCCCTGCTTCTGCCAGAATAAATCAAAATATAATAAACTAACATCGCAACCGATGATAATGCAGCCACTACATAGGTAAGTGCGGCCCACTTTAATGCATCTTTTGCCTGGTCATATTCCGTGTTCCTCGCAATATTTGAAGTATTCAACCATTTTAATGCCCTTGCTGATGCATCAAATTAAACCGGTAATGTAACCAGTGTAAATAATGTGGAAATGGCAAAAAGTATTATACCGATTAATAAAACGGTTTGGCTGCCACCTCCAAATCCCATAAAACCTAACCCGGCAATAATTATCCATTGCGACAAATTGGTACTAACCTGTGTTATAGGCACTAACCTACTGCGCAACATCAGCATGGAATAAGCAGTTGCATGCTGTACCGCATGACCACATTCATGGGCCGCCACCGCAGCAGCGGATACATTACTGCCCTCATATACATCCGGACTCAGGTTAACAGTCCTCTTCATGGGATCGTAATGATCTGACAAAAAACCCGGCACGGATACTACTTCAACATCAAAAATCCCATTGTCTCTCAACATTTTTACCGCCACTTCCTTTCCGCTTAAACCGGATGACACCGCCACGACACTGTACCCTTTAAATTTGCTTTTTAGCCTGAATTGTACCAGCATCCCTATTAGCATGAATACAACAGAAATAGCCATAATACCTATTGTCATATTTTTGTTTTCAAATCAATTTGCAAAAAACATTCCTTTCTGTTTTACATGACAAATTTGCAAAAAACATATTCTCCCGGTATTTCAGTACTGTTATAAAAAGGAAAGGCTTCCCTTTCAGGAAGCCTTTATTATAAATGATTTCTTGAACTTATAGCTTTTGCAGCTTTCCGTTGAAATTTATTTCTTCATTGAACACTGTAACATAATAAACACCTGCTCCCAATATTGGTAAATTATTCATTACAACTGAATTATTTCCTTTTATAACATTAATGGTTTTCGAAAAAACCAGGTTACCGGCGCTATTCTGAATTCTTATAGTTGCTGTTGCAGTTTTGTTAGCACCGAAAGAGAGTGTGAAATTGTTAGTAAATGGATTAGGGAAAACCTCAAAACTGGTTTTAGCTGCCAGGTTAAGTTTTACAATTGATGAAAAAGTAGCTTTTCCGTCAATATCAATTTGTTTCAAGCGATAATAAACATAATTCCCAGCATTGCCGGTTATATTATCCTGGTAACTATAATTTTTAATTGTATTACTATTGCCGGCACTTTTAATACTAGTCACTTTCTCGAAATCCTGGCCATCTGTACTTCTAAATAATTCAAAACGGTCGCTGTTTAATTCCTGGCTAGTTTGCCAATCCAATATAGCCTTGCCAGCCGCATAGCGTCCGGTAAATGAAGTTAATTGAACCGGAAGCGGGCCGCAATCAGTAACAATGAGTGTATAATCATTGTAATAAATACAATCCGGATTGGAAAGTCCGGCTTGTGAAGTAGATACTGCCAGCCTGTATTTATAACCGTTCATCGATGAATTCACAACACCTAAATCATTTGTAAGTGTGTAACTATTACCAACGTAGGAAGCCTGGGCGCCTGAATTAATATTTGAGAAGGTAGTTCCCCCATCGGTACTCACCTGCCACTTGTACCAGGTGTTGGCCTGTAGGTTATCGGTAACAACATAATTAACGGAAACACTGCTACCCGAACAAACACTATTACCAGCAGGACCGTTTACGGCAATTTGAGACTGACAAACATTAAAGGTGATATCGTCTAAACCTAAATCATTGCCGCCCGCAACCGAAGTTGCATTGATAACTTCCAGATTCATCAAATCAGTTGTGGCGACAAAAGATCCCGAAACCTTCACCCAGGTAGGATTGTTGGTAAATGGAATAAGGCCGGAATTAGCAATAACAGTTCCGTTTACTCTAAACGAAATGTTAGGTTGCGCCCCGTCTTTTGCATAAATGCTGGTAGCAGGAAGTAAATTAATTACCCAGGCAGAAAACTCATAAGTTGCGCCAATACATACCGGGATCGACTTTATTTTATAAAAGACAGGACTTGATAATGTAGAAGGGGATCCATTAACAGCCATAAAATAACCACCATCACCTGTATGGTCCTTACCTCTCCAGTCACCTTTGATACAATTACCACCATTATTGTCACCAACTGTCTTTAAGATCGAATATCTAAATTCAGGAGTAAGCCCTGAACTAGCCGAAGTGTAATTGTAATCAGAACAAGGAACAGCTGTACCGGCAGTAATACAACCCGATAGTGCATTGCCTATATTTCCGGCAGGGTTATATGTGTTTGAACCGGACGTTATACAGGCGGCTGCGCCAATATTTTCTGTTATAAACGGGGCACTGAACGTGCCTTTTGCACCTAGTAAATTAGGGCCTTTTACACCATTACATTGTGCATCGGCAGTCTGGTAGCTGCACATAGATATTACAGCCAAAATAATTGAGTAGAACTTTTTCATTCCTTTGTGGTTTAAATTTTTAAAAATTGAAGCATGTGGATATGCAAAAGATATGCTGGATTAATAATGGAGGCTTACCATCAAAACAAGGGCTACCATAATGCCACTTAATAAAAATGTTGGATTGTTGACTTTCTAAACGGATATTGGGGTTTCAGATTGGCTTCCCAGATGGAAATGCCACTTTCAGAGGTAGAGCAAATTTATACTTCTTTTTTGAATCACCAAATATTTTTTTTAATTGGTCTATAAAAAATGTCTCCTGCGCTCCGGCGATTAATTCGCCTAAACAAAACTGCGGCGATAAATTACATGGGGGTATATTTTTTGAACGAAACCCGACACTCCGGTTAATACTGCCCCAAAAATTTCAACCCATATATAAATTTTATGAGACTCCAAAGTATTGATTGATCAGATAGCATGCATCAACGCTTTCAACACTGCTTTTTTCAGTTTGATTATTTGATACTGTATCAAATGGGTTACCTATATTGACTTATTAAAGGAAGAAAAGGGATCATTGGAATAGCTGGCATGCCGGCCATACTCCCAAAATTCCTCAATCTCAAAAAAATCATTTTTAGATGAAATCATTTTTACAACTCCATATATGAGCACTAAATCCAGGTATAAAAAGAATTGCAGTGTTTAAACTCAAACAAAATTTTGATAAAGTTCATTTGTTTTTTATATTTGTCTATTAAAATTGTAGACTATTAACTGCCTACACCATTCACATGAAATAGAATACCGGTTTTATGATAGCAATCAGCAGTGGCTTGCCTGCATATTATTTACAAAACTTTGTTGATTGAAGTATAGTTAAAAAGCAAATATTGAGTAAAAAATTTCTGTCAACCTTACTTATTTCAATAAATAAATTTATTTGCCGGACAAAAAAAAACGATCAACTCATCCGGTCAAAATTTTTTACTTTAGCAGTATTGTTAAACGGTTTAAATACCGAATTCCCTCTTTGCCCATGCAGGGCAGTTAAACATTTAAAATATTAAACCAGTATATCAATTAAAATTAAACAATTATGAGCCATCCACTTCATTTCGACACGTTACAATTACACGCGGGCCAGCAAATAGATCCCACTACCAATTCAAGGGCAGTGCCTATTTACCAGACCACTTCTTACGGCTTTAAAAGCAACGAACATGCAGCCAATCTTTTTGGTCTCAAAGAATTTGGTAATATTTATACCCGGATTATGAATCCAACAACGGATGTTTTTGAACAACGTATGGCTGCATTGGAAGGCGGCGTGGCTGCATTGGCAACTGCTTCGGGGCAAGCTGCGCAGTTTTTGGCACTCAATAATATTCTACAGGCAGGTGATAATTTTGTAAGTACTACTTTTTTGTATGGCGGCACCTATAACCAATTCAAAGTTGCCTTTAAAAGGCTGGGTATTGACGTTCGCTTTGCCGATGGTGATAATGTAGAAAGCTTTGTAAAACACATAGATAAAAATACAAAAGCAATTTATTTGGAAACAATCGGTAACCCCAGGTTGAATATTCCGGATTTTGAAAAATTTGCCTCCCTGGCTAAAGAGTATGATCTGCCACTGATTGTTGATAATACTTTTGGGGCGGGCGGCTACCTGTTCCGCCCTTTAGAGCATGGAGCCAATATTGTAGTAGAGTCTGCTACCAAGTGGATTGGAGGCCACGGAACCAGTATTGGAGGCGTTATTGTAGATGGTGGTAATTACAATTGGGGAAATGGTAAATTCCCGCAGTTTACGGAGCCAAGTGAAGGTTACCATGGATTAAAATTTTGGGATGTGTTTGGTGAAGGTAATCCGCTTGGACTACCAAACATAGCATTCGTCATCAGGGCAAGGGTAGAAGGGCTCCGTGATTTTGGTTCTTCTCAGAGTCCATTCAATTCTTTCCTTTTATTGCAAGGCCTCGAAACTTTGAGCCTGCGTGTACAGCGCCACGTAGATAATGCGCTGGCATTGGCAGAATGGCTTCAACAACATCCCGCTGTGGACTTTGTAGAGTACCCGGGATTGGCAGACAATCCTTATAATGAGTTAGCAAAAAAATACCTTACCAGGGGATTTGGCGGAGTTCTTAATTTTGGCGTTAAGGGTGGAAAAGAGAATGCAGGCAAATTTATCAATTCACTAAAACTGGTTAGTCACCTCGCCAACGTAGGCGATGCCAAAACTTTGGCGATACATCCTTCTTCTACCACTCATGAACAATTGAGTGCAGACGAACAAATTATAGCCGGGGTATTACCAAACCAGGTACGCATCAGCGTTGGTATCGAACATATTGAAGACATTAAGGCGGATTTTGAACAAGCTTTTACCTCTGTTTTTGAAGGTGAACTGGTTGCATAGATCAAATAAATTTTCACGGGAGTTTCGTTTTACATTTTTCAAATTGTGAGCGAAACTCCCGTTTTATATTAATCTTAAAACAGCGCCTGTCGTTTATTATGATGAGGCTGAAACTTCCATTGGTTTGTGTTTAAATTCTTAATGGCGCCAGCAGGGGAGCAATTAAAAAGAGTTTAAATTCCGCAATGCATTTTCAATAGTTAAGTTGATTCAGAAAGATTAAAAATCAATACCTATTATTCCCTGGCAGAGTATGGCCTCGCAAGATTTTATCGATTTTACTAAAGGTTCAACAAGACCTTTAAAGTATAAAACATATTTTTGCAATCACTTAAACAGTATCACCAGCTACACTTTGTATCCACACAAGCATTGATTACGAAACCGCAACATGGCAAAAACATTTATAAATACCACCCCTTTTACATTAGAGTCCGGCATTACCCTATCCCAATACCATCTTGCTTACACAACTTATGGCAACCTTAATAAAGACAGGGACAATGTGGTGTGGATATTTCATGCACTTACCGCCAACTCTGAACCGGCAGAATGGTGGCCGGGACTAACCGGAGATGGGAAATTATTTAATCCGGCAACGCATTTTATTGTTTGCGTAAATATCCCGGGAAGTTGTTACGGCAGCATTGGGCCATTGGATATTAATCCTGAAACAAAACAACCCTGGTTGTACGATTTCCCTTTCTTTACTACACGTGATATGATTCGGGCTTATCAACCGTTGAAAGCATTTTTAGGAATTCAAAACATTCATATTGGCATTGGCGGATCAATGGGAGGCCATCAGTTATTAGAGTGGGCTATTGAAGAACCAACGCTTTTCAGGCATGTCATTTTACTGGCAACCAATGCGTTTCATTCACCATGGGGAATTGCTTTTAACGCCACCCAACGGCATGCCATTGAATCAGATCCAACATGGAAAGAAAACAATGAAAAAGCCGGAATACAGGGAATGATGGTTGCGAGGGAAATCGCCTTGTTGTCTTACCGCAATTATCATACTTACGGACTTAGCCAGGCAGAAGAAACAACCGAAAAAACCGCTGATTTTAAAAGTGAATCCTACCAGCAATACCAGGGTCTTAAACTGGCCAGGCGATTTAATGCATTCAGCTATTACGTATTAAGCAAAAGCATGGATGCACACAACGTTGGCCGGTTTAGAGGAGGTGTAGAAAAAGCATTGGAAAAGGTACAGGCAAAAACCCTGGTTGTAAGTATCAGTTCCGATATTTTGTTCCCCCCTGCGGAACAGGAATTTATTTCAAATCAAATACCCGGCGCCAGGTACCAGGCAATTGATTCAAATTATGGACATGATGGGTTTTTATTAGAGTTTGATCAAATCAGCGTCGCTATTAACGAATGGATGAAGTATGATTCGCCTGATACTGATAAGCAACCAAATCAACCAATTGATTAACTGAGAAAGTTATAATTTAAAGAACCGATTATTTCCCGGATGCTTTTCTTCGCAATATATAAAGCGATATCAGGCTTTTAACTATATCCTATACCGTTAAAAGTGCAAAAAGATAAAAATAAAAATCAGGAAAATATTTTTATCTTCATAATCATAAAACCAATCAAAAATGGATACACAAAACCTTATGGGCAATGAGTCAATGCCAGCCTATACACCAAATTCTGATGAAAAAACATTTGCCATATTAGCCCATATCCTTACGATCGTTTCCTCATTTATCGCACCGCTTGTAATTTACCTGTTAAAAAAAGACGAGTCTCCATACGTTGCCGAACATGCTAAAGAGGCGCTGAATTTTCAAATAACCATGTTTGTTCTATACCTCATCTCTTTCATCTTAGTATTTATACTGATCGGAATTTTATTGTTATGGTTATTGTCCATTGCTAACCTGGTACTGGTTATCATTGCCACCATTAAAGCCAGCGAAAATAAAATGTATCGTTATCCATTTAACTTAAGGCTTATCAAATAGTTTTTTTCAATGGTGTAAACCCAAGCCGGTGGGTTTTAAAATAAGACCCCGATGCTGCCAATGACGGCAGGTAACCTCATAACAATGCCCGCCACAAAACTGTGACGGGCAATGTAAGGTAGTAAGGGTATTTATTTTCCTGGAGATTCCAATGCTGCCTGTGCGGCTGCCAACCTTGCGATAGGCACACGGAACGGCGAACAACTAACATAGTTCATTCCTATCCGGTGACAGAATTTAACACTCTCTGCATCACCGCCGTGTTCGCCGCAAATCCCAACTTTCAATTTTGGTTTTGTAATGCGTCCACGTTCTGTACCAAATTTAATGAGTTCCCCTACCCCATCCTGGTCAATCGTCTGGAACGGGTCATCTTCCAGTATCTTCTGATCCAGGTAATTTGGAAGGAACCCACCGATATCGTCCCGGCTGAAACCAAAACTCATTTGTGTCAAATCATTGGTGCCAAAGCTGAAGAAGTCTGCTACGGTCGCCATCTGTTCTGCTTTTAGAGCAGCCCTCGGTATCTCTATCATGGTTCCGTAGAGATAAGGAATTTTTTTCATTTTCGTTTTCTCACATACTTCTTTGTACACCCTGTCTACGATTGCTTTCTGGTGTATCAATTCATTTACAGTACAGGTAACAGGCACCATAATTTCCGGGAAGGCCTTTTTGCCTGATTTCAGGATTTCGGCAGTTGCTTCAAAAATTGCCCGGATCTGCATCTCCGTTATTTCAGGATAGCTAACACCCAGCCTTACCCCACGATGCCCAAGCATTGGATTGTTTTCGTGCAAAGCCAATACCCTTCTTTTTAATATGCTCATGCTGATGCCGAGCTCTTTGCTTAACTGTTGTAGTTTCTCTGTATCGTGCGGTACAAACTCATGTAGCGGAGGATCCAATAAACGCATGGTTACGGGCAGACCATTCATCATAAGCAGCGTAGCTTTAATATCCTTTTTTACATACTTTGCCAATTCATTCAAAGCGACCCTTCTTTCCTTCTCCGTTTTGCTAACAATCATTTTACGCAACAGGAATAATGGCTCTTCGCTTCCCTCTCCATAAAACATGTGTTCTGTACGGAACAGCCCAATACCTTCAGCCCCAAATTTCAAACCCTGTGCCGCATCACCCGGTGTTTCTGCGTTGGTACGCACTCCCATTACTTTGATTTTATCCACCAGTTTCATCAGGTTTTTGTAGGACTCGTTTTCATCGAGGTCAACATCTACCAATGCCATACTGCCCAGGTAAACAAGCCCCTTGGTGCCATCCAGACTCAGCCAGTCACCTTCCTTGATATAAGTACCATCATTCGCTTTGAAAGATTTTGTTTCGCCGTGAATTTCAATATCGGTGCAACCTACAATACAACATTTACCCCAGCCCCTTGCAACCAGTGCGGCATGTGATGTCATACCGCCCTTGGTAGTAAGTATAGCCTGCGATTTATGCATACCGTCTACATCCTCCGGCGAAGTTTCCTCTCTAACTAAAATTACTTTTTCGCCTTTGGCCGCCCACTCCACTGCATCGTCAGAAGAAAACACCACCCGTCCTTTTGCTCCGCCCGGCCCGGCAGGTAACCCTTTTGCAATTGGCCTGGTAACTTTTTGAATTTCGGGATCCAGCATCGGCAGCAATAGCTCTACCAGTTGGTTAGGTGCCACTCTCATTACCGCAGTTTTGGCATCAATCATTTTTGAATTGTACATATCGCTTGCAATTCTCACAGCAGCGATACCATTTCGTTTTCCAACGCGGCACTGTAACATATACAGCGTACCTTTTTCAATGGTAAACTCAATATCCTGCATATCCTTATAATGTACTTCCAGCCTTCTTTGTATATCAAACAATTCCTTGTAAGCTACCGGCATGGTTTCTTCCAGTGTTGGCAAATGTTTGCTCTGGTCATTTTTTGAATAGTCGTTCACAGGTGCCGGTGTTCGGATACCAGCTACCACATCTTCGCCCTGTGCGTTCACTAAATATTCACCGTAAAATTTATTCTCGCCATTACCTGGGTTTCTTGTAAAAGCAACACCGGTAGCGCTTGTATCGCCCATGTTTCCAAAAACCATAGCCTGTACATTTACGGCCGTACCCCATTCATCCGGAATTTTTTCAATGCGGCGGTATTCAATGGCACGTTTTCCCATCCAACTGCTAAATACGGCGCCAATGCTTCCCCATAATTGCTCGGTTGGATCTTCGGGAAATGGTTTTCCCAATACTTTTATAATAGTATCTTTAAAATCTTTTACCAGGGCTTTTAACTCCTCTACGGTAATGTCTGTATCAAATTTGTACCCTTGCTTTTGTTTTAATTTCTCCAACTTTTCATCCAGTACTTTACGGATACCTTTCCCTCCTTTTGGCTCAAGACCACCGGCTTTTTCCATCACTACATCTGCATACATCATAATTAATCTGCGGTAGGCATCGTAGGCAAAACGGGCATCACCGGATTGATTTATCACTCCTTCAATGGTCTTTTCATTTAAGCCAATATCCAACACCGTTTCCATCATACCCGGCATAGATTTTCTTGCACCAGAACGTACAGAAACCAATAATGGATTGGTAACATCTCCAAATTTTTTGCCCATTTCCTTTTCTACAGCAGCCAATGCTTTTTGCGTCTGCGCCTGCAGTTCAACAGGATACTTTTTCTTATTTTTATAATAATGCGTGCATACTTCTGTAGTGATCGTATAACCTGGCGGAACGGGTAAGCGAAGTTTTGAATGACCTGCCATTTCTGCCAGGTTAGCGCCTTTACCGCCTAATAAATTTTTCATGGATTCGTTTCCGTCTGCTTTACCGCCGCCAAAAGAATAAACAAATTTGGTAGCTCTTTTTGCTTGTGCCATATATGGAATTTAGTTTAAAAATTGATGCATTTAAAAACGCCGGAAGGATAGTAATGAAGACGAAAAGGAAGTTGTTGCAATCGTTCAATGCGCTGCTGGGTATGGGCTGACAGTATTTCGAAAGAACGAACCTTATTGAATTTTGCTATCAGAATTGTTTTTACCAATTCAAAGGCGTGCTTTCGTTTAATTGTAAAAATTCTGGGACAGGGCATTTGACACAACTTTAAACTCGCCGTCTTTCCGTAGTATCTGGTAACAGTTATTAATGGCCCTGATATTGGGATTGGATAAATGTTTTTCATTGTATGGCGCCAGCATATCTTCTTCGGCGATCACCTTGCCAGCCGCATCTACGATTCGTGTAAATACCCGGTATTGAAAATGCCAGGGACTTAATTGCTCGGCTGAATCATCAGAATTATAAGAATCATTGAACCCTTCAAATATGAGTTCGGTTGAATGACTGATATGCTGTATCAGGTTCTCTGAAATATTAATGAATACATCCATTTCAGGATCATCATGAACGATGCCACTATCCCATACTGTTTCACCATTTAAAAAAATCACCAGCCTGTTGTTGACATGTTTAACATTGACCCAGTATTCCTTTTTCATTTTAATTAAAGTTTAATCGTGGAAAAATTGCTTCTTATTTTAAGTGCATAAAATTAAACTGCAAAATGAATGGTATTCGTGATTTAAATCATCTTTCTGTATGATATATACATTTGCTTTACGGGGTGATAGCAAACCCAATAAGTATCTGACCTGAACCCCGGAATTGCCATTAACTGTTCAGCCCTTTTACTAAATACAAGGTGCTCCGGGTTACCGGTAACATAAAAGGAAGATACCGGTATTTGATAATCCTGTTTTAAAAAGCCTAAGGCTATTTAAATTTTATCCAATGTGTTGGTAGTAGGAAGTTTCACTAAAAAGTAGTCCGGGCAACATGTTTAGAATCACATTATTAATTGCAAGTTTTGGAATTAAAAAAAGCATACTGTAAAAAGCAATTCACAGGTATGATTAAATTATTCAACGATACACTTTGATACCTTTCGCCAGGTACCGGCTCCAAAATCGGCTATACGAATGTACGCTGTCTGTAATGCGACCGGACGCAGTATAAACATGATGTCCTTCATTCACCCATTCAAAAATGCCACCATATAGGTTTTTCACATTCACGAATCCCGCCTTTTTCATTTTCCATACAACCTCTTCACTCCGCTTGCCAATTGAGCAATATACAATGAGCGGAGTGTTTTTGGGGATACCCGCAATCTTATTCAAATCAAAATCCTTGGAGCCAATATGCCTGGCTTGATGAATACGGCTAATATTATATTCATTGATTTCCCTGGCATCTAAAAATAAATAATCGTTGCGATTGCTGAAGGCTTCTTCAATACCAATGGAAGGAGTGCTTTTATTCAATATCAGTTTAAGAGTAAGATTAAATGAATTGCTTTTTACCTGCGCATAACTGTGAATTGGAATTACCATGCTAAAAGAAAACAGGAATGGGATTAACCTGCAGGTATATTTTCTATAGGTTCGATAGGTTGCAAATTTATTCAACAGCATCTTTTCTTCGCGGTAAAGTTTGATAATTAATACAACTATCAATGCAAGGTAAATTATAAGTCTTACCCAGGTAAAATGATTAATCAACAATCCGGCACAGCCAAGTAAGACAGCCGTGTACATCGGATGACGGATAAAATGATAAGGGCCAGCCGTAATCAATATTGCATCAGCAGATGGCTCAGGCAAAATCCTTAGTTTACTTTTTTTCATGGCCACTATTGCCCATACCGCTAAAAGAAATGCCAATAAAATAATAATTGCAGCAACGAAGTGAATTTGCTCTATTGCTACATTGGCAAATAATAAGCCTATGAATAAAAACTGAAGGCCAACAAGTAGTATTGATTTAATCCGACCGGGCAACTGCGTGTTTTAAACATCAATTTCGGCAAATATTTTCACTTTGCTATTATTAAATCATTTTCATTTGGAAGTAGTAAACACCCTTAACAAATTAAACCCAAAACGAACCTACCCTTTCCCCAACTATTTGTTGTGGCTCAAACTCAGGGTTTTGCGTTCAATGCCTTTTTACTCTGCTTTATTTTTCATCGTCATCAATAAAGAATAAGCTCCTTTGGTTACAAACTCTGCACTACTTAAATTGCTGCCGGCAGGTAGCATAATTTCAGTAAACCCATTTTCAGTTTCCCCTATATTAACTTCTACCATTTCATATTCACTTGCGCCTTTTACCACATAAGCAAATTGTTTGCCCTCAAAACGAACCACGGCTTCGGAAGGCAGCGTAAATGCCTGGTTATTTTTCACTTCAATTTCAGCGTTCATATAAGTACCCGGCACCAGGGTTTTATCATACATTTCAAAATGGCAGTGCACTTCGGTATTTCCTTCCATCGAAAGGTCTTTACCAATCAGGATAATTTCGCAGGGGTATTTTTTATCCGGACGGTTATTGGTATAAGTCAACAATTTCTGTCCGATGAAAAGCTTATCCAGGTTTTTTTCAAACACTTTCAAATTGAGGTGGATGTCTGTTGGGTTAATCAGTTCAAACAACACATCTGTGGGCGACACATACTTGCCAATATTTACATTTACCCTGGTTACATACCCATTGATGGGCGAATAGATATTGATACTGCCGGTGACATTTGCATCATCGATCTTATTGATGTTGATGCCGGCAAGTTGCAATTTAGCCGCCAAAGAAGTGATTAAAACCCGCTGGCTTTTATAATCGGATTCAGCCTGCTGGTAAACTTTATCGCTGCTTGCCTGGCTTTTGTTTAGTTCCTGCTGCCGCTTGTATTCATTTTCCAGGTAGCCAATTTTTGCCTTAGCTGTTAAATAATCCTGTTGCATCTGGATGTATTGCTGATCCTGCATCACAGCAATTACCTGGCCTTTGTTTACATGCATGCCAGGCAGCAAATGGGTAGTTTTTAAATACCCGCCCAATGGCACACTAATGGACACCAGGTTTTGCGGAGGAACATCTATCCTGCCATTTACTTTTAGGATAGAGGAGATTTCCCGCTGCTCCATTTTTCCGGTTACGATAGCCGCATTTTTTAGTTGCACGGCTGTAAGCGACACCTTCATGTCATTGTCTGCTTTACCGGCTGGCGCTGTTTCTTCTTCCGTTTTCTTTTGTCCACAGGCGCACAGCAAAATGATGGCTGTTGTTATAATTAAGATATGTTTCATTATAGAAATATTATTGATTGGTAAAATAGTTTAGTTGAATGATCGATTCGTTGAGGGTTTTGATGGCTTCTACATAATCGCTTTTAACGGTAATAGCCTGGTTAATCACTTGTACCCATTCAAGATAATTGATGTTGCCACTTGCCAACTGCTGATTGGCGGTAGTAGTAATAAGGTCTGCATTTTTTAATGCCTTCGATTCAAAATATTTAACAATCTGCAGGTATTTTTCATACTGGGAAAAAGCGACATGGTATTCAGTTTGCAATGATTGAAGGCCTGCGGCATAATTATTTTCAGCCAATGTTTTAGAAAATTGAGCACTGGCAATTTTTGCTTTTTGGGATTTTGCAAAAATGGGTATCCCCACTCCCACCTGTACCGAATTAAACCGCTTTCCACCACTATACATTTTATTGTCTGCGCCGGTGCCTTTGATACTTGTATTGTTATAACCAACTAACCATTCGGGCAGCAATCTGCTTTTCTCCATTTCGATACTGGCCGAAGCAATATCCTCCTGTTGCCGGATCATTTTCATTGCAGCATGCTCCTTAAGCGAAGCCGTATCTTCCATACCGGGCAATTCATTTTTAAACCCTTTATTTTCCGGAACAAAATAAGTAGGGGTGTTTAATAGTAATTGAAACTGCAGTTGCAGTACTTCCTTATCATTGTTTAGCTGGGTCATCTGTAGCCTGATTTGACCCAATTGGGTTTCAGCACTTGCTTTCACCAATACATTTGCTTCGCCAAGGGCAAGTCGCAATTCAGCTTTTTTATAGAAGGCGGCATACAGACTATCAATATGCTGTAACAGTAGTTTTTTTTGCTCCATATATACCATCATATAAAAAACCTCCGCTACCTGCTTTTTGAGCAAGCCCTCCTTTACCGATACATTTAACAAGCTTCCCTTCCACTCCTGGCGCAGCAGTTCTTTTTGCGTGGCATATACCTTTGGTAGTGAAAAAGTTTGACTGATTCCAAATTTTGTATCGGTATATATGCTGTTGATTTGCCCTGCATCTGCAACCACCATTGCTTTAGGGATTGCACCAGAAGTATTAATCAGTAATTGCTGGTATTGCGCTTTCAATTGCTCATTTTTCATCATCAGGTTATTCTTCAAAGCTGTGTCGATAGCGGTTTTCAATGTGATGGGTGTTTGCGCTGTTGCTACACCACCTGTAGCTAAGGCAAATAAAACGAGGATAACTGAGGTGATGGTATTATTATTTTTACCGCCCTTCTTCTTTTTTACGATACCCTTTTCAAAAGTCATGTATAATACCGGCAGTACAAACAGGGTTAGAAAGGTAGCTATGAGCAATCCACCAATTACTACGGTTGCAAGCGGTCTTTGCACTTCGGCACCTGCTCCATTGCTTACGGCCATTGGCAAAAAACCCAGTGAGGCAACATAAGCCGTCATCAGTACCGGCCTCAATCTTACTTTTGTACCCATCAGTACAATTCGTTTTACATCAGTCATACCTTCATTTTTTAACCGGTTAAATTCTGCAATCAATACAATTCCATTTAATACCGCTACGCCAAATAAGGCTATAAAACCAACCCCTGCACTGATACTAAAAGGCATTCCCCGCATTGCTAAAAACAGTATTCCACCAATAGCAGACAAAGGAATGGCGGAGTAAATAAGCAGCCCCTGCCTTACAGAAGTAAAGGCGAAATACAGCAGTAAAAAAATCAATAATAACGACACGGGCACGGCCACCATCAATCGTTGTTTTGCGGCGTTTAGGTTTTCAAAAGCTCCGCCATAGGTTACATAGTAGCCCGGCGGGAATTTAAGTTTGCGGTCTACTTTATCCTGCAATTCAGTTACTATAGTTTGTACATCGCGGCCACGCACATTGAAGCCAACTACTATTCTTCTTTTGGCATCTTCCCGCTGTACCTGGTTTGGGCCTTCTTTTATCTGCACATCTGCAAGCTGGCTTAAGGGGATTTGTGTACCTTGTGGTGTAGGTATCAGCAGATTTTGTACATCTTTCAGCTCTTTCTTTAAATCTCCTTTCAGGCGCACCACCACATCAAAACGCTTTTCGCCTTCAAACAATGAACCGGCGCTTTGGCCCGCAAATGCGGTGTTCACTACCTTATTGATATCAACAATATTTAACCGGTATTGGGCAATCGCATTTCTATTATATTCAATAACAATCTGCGGCATTCCCGACACTGGTTCTACATACAGGTTTTTGGCACCTTCTACGGAATTTATAATGCTGCCCAGTTTATTGGCATAAGCAGCCAATGTATCTAAATCTTCCCCAAATATTTTACACACTACATCCTGCCTTGCACCAGTCATCAATTCGTTGAACCGCATTTGTACCGGGAACTGAAAGCCGGCCGTAACACCGGGTACTGCCTCTATTGCCTTCCCCATTTTTTCAGCCAGTTCATTAAATGTTTTGGCTGAAGTCCATTCAGATTTTGGTTTAAGAATTACCATCATATCACTGGCCTCCATTGGCATTGGATCGGTAGGCACTTCCCCACTGCCAATTTTCGTAACTATTTTTTCTACCTCCGGAAACTGGGTTTTCAAAATATGCGCCGCCTGTTGGGTATTGGTGATGGTAGTTTTTAGCGAACTTCCCGTTAACACCCTGGTATCAACAGCAAAATCACCCTCTTCCAGTGCTGGTATAAATTCGCCACCGAGGGACATCATAATGCCTACTGACAAAATGAACAAGGCAACTACGAAAATCAAAACCGCTTTTGGAAACCCTACAACATAATTTAAAACCGACTGGTAAAGTTTTTCAACCCGTATCATCAGCCTGTCGGAAAAATTGGGTGTATGTTTTATTTTCTTGCTGAGAAATAAGGCACTCATCATTGGGATATAGGTGAGCGACAAGATAAATGCCCCTAATAAAGCAAAGGCAACGGTTTGCGCCATTGGCTTAAACATTTTCCCTTCTATACCCTGCAAAGTGAAAATGGGCAAATAAACAACGAGGATGATGATTTGACCAAACACAGCACTGTTCATCATTTTACTGGCGGAGAAATTCACTTCTTCATCCATTTGTGGCTGGGTAAGTTTTGCTGCGCCGCCAAATTTTTGCCCGTGCGTAAGCTGGTGCATCACGGCCTCTACAATAATCACCGCCCCATCTACAATCAGTCCAAAATCGAGGGCGCCAAGGCTCATGAGGTTGCCACTTACACCAAACAGGTTCATCATGATGATTGCGAATAACATGGCCAGTGGAATTACAGAAGCCACCAGCAAACCAGCCCTTAAATTTCCCAGGAAAAATACCAGCACAAATACCACAATCAAGGCGCCTTCCATCAGGTTCCTTTCTACTGTACCAATGGCATTGTCCACCATTTTTGTACGATCCAGGAAGGGTTCAATCACCACACCCTCCGGTAAAGACTTTTGAATCTGTGCAATGCGTGTCTTTACATTTTTAATTACCTCACTGCTGTTGGCCCCCTTTAGCATCATCACCACGGCACCGGCCACTTCGCCTTTATCATTATAGCACATTGCTCCGTACCGGGTAGCGCTGCCAATTTTAATATCAGCTACATCCCTTATAAATAGTGGTGTTCCAGCATTGGTGCTTTTAATGGCGATGTTTTTTATATCTTCCATGCTTCCCAGCAGCCCCTCAGTGCGGATATACAAAACCGTGGGGCCCTTTTCAATATAGGCGCCCCCCGTATTTTGATTGTTGTTCTCCAGGGCGGTAAAAACATCCGTGATGGTGAGATTGTATGATAACAATTTATTAGGGTCCACTTCTATGGAATACTGTTTTAGTTTACCACCAAAGCTGCTTACTTCCGCAACCCCTTTTACCCCCAGCAATTGCCGCCTCACAATCCAATCCTGGATGGTACGCAAATCCGTTTCGTTGAATTTATTTTCAAAGCCATCCTTTGGCCTAACCACGTACTGATAAATTTCACCAAGGCCGGTACTTACCGGTCCCAGTTCCGGTATTCCAATTCCAAGCGGAATTTGCGACTGTACTTTCTGGAGCCGCTCCGCCACCTGCTGCCTGGCCCAGTACACATCTGTGGCATCGTCAAAAACAATGGTAACCAGCGACAGGCCAAACCTGGAGAAGCTACGGATCTCTTTCAACCCGGAGATATTATTATTGGCTTGCTCTATGGGAAAGGTAACCAGCCTCTCAATATCCGTTGCGCCAAATGAAGGCGCAATGGTAATCACCTGTACCTGGTTATCAGTTATATCCGGTACGGCATCAATGGGCAGTTTGGTAAACTGGTAACTGCCATAACCAATCAGGGCGATTATAAACAGCCCTACTATGAGTTTGTTTTTTATGGCAAACCCAATTATTGCATTTAGCATAATTGTTTGTTTAGTAATAATATAATCACTGCTTTTGAAGTTAATCAAACGCACAACCCCACAAAGCAGTAATACCTTGTGTTAAGAAACCAGATCAATCAAGAAAACTAACAATTTTTGGGAGGTTGCCAGATGTTGGACAGGTAAGAGGAAAAGAGGGATTTCTCTATTGCGATAAATGTTTTGTTTAATACAATGGATACCGGCCTGGCTATCGTAAAAGTCTCCATCGCCGAAACATAGACTGTTGACATTACAGCAACACAATCAGCCGAGCTTTTAAAGGGCAACTGCATATCCCTGTCATAATCGTCATCCATCGGACTTCCATGCATGTAATGTATATCCAGGAATTCGAGAAAAGTGATACTGTTGCTTTCGGCTTTATGCTCGGCAAAATGCTGGAATACAACTGGCAGTTTTAATAACTGATGTGCTTCCGTTACAGATAACAGGTGAATAGTAAGTAATAATATGGCGGTTGCCTTTTTCAGACTACAAATATATAAATTCTAACTTATAAAGCAAACGGCTAAACCACACTGCAAATTGTTGTACAGCGTTGCATCCCCCGAAGTGTGGACATTGAAGAACAATCCAGCATTTAAAACAGAAGTTCCGCATGATATTCTGCCGCTATATATCATCCAGAGCCATTTGCTGATAACCCGGCATAAAAAAACCTCCCCAAAGTATTACTTAAGAGGAGGTCTATAATATGCAATAAGGTTAACCTATTTGTAGTGCCCCATCAACCCTTTAGCCAGTTCGGTCATTTTCTTTAAGCCATCTTCCGGCAAAGCGCCTTTTTTGAATTCAGCTAAAATTTCAGGATGCTTGTTTTCCATTTCCAGTAAAAAGTGTTCTTCAAAAGCTTTTACATTTTTTACGGCTACTTCTCTTAACAAACCCTGCGTACCCAAATAAATCATCGCAACCTGTTTTTCAACAGTCATAGGAGAATATTGTAGTTGCTTCAGAATTTCCACGTTACGGGCACCTTTATCAATTACGTTCTTGGTTGCAGCATCCAGGTCACCACCAAACTTGGAGAAAGCTTCCAGTTCACGGTAAAGCGCCTGGTCTAATTTCAGTGTACCGGCAACTTTTTTCATTGATTTGATCTGTGCATTACCACCAACCCGGCTTACAGAAATACCTACGTTGATAGCGGGACGGATACCGGCATTGAACAGGTTACCTTCCAAAAATATCTGGCCGTCGGTGATAGAAATTACGTTGGTAGGGATATAGGCAGATACGTCACCAGCCTGTGTTTCAATAACCGGTAAAGCAGTTAATGAACCTCCACCTTTTACCAGGTGACGGATTGATTCGGGCAGGTCATTCATTTGCTGAGCGATATCATCTTTAGCGATCACCTTTGCCGCTCTTTCCAGTAAACGGCTATGCAAATAGAATACATCGCCTGGATAAGCCTCACGGCCTGGTGGACGACGTAGTAATAAAGAAACCTCGCGATAAGCTACCGCCTGCTTTGAAAGATCATCATAAATAATTAAAGCCGGTCTTCCGGTATCACGGAAAAACTCGCCAATCGCCGCACCCGCAAATGGAGCATAGAACTGTAAAGGGGCCGGATCAGAAGCAGAAGCAGCAACAATAGTTGTATACGCCATTGCACCATATTCTTCCAGCGTTTTCATAATACCGGCGATGGTACTTGCCTTTTGTCCAATTGCAACATATATACAATAAACAGGCTTACCTGCTTCGTAAAATTCTTTCTGATTAATGATGGTATCAACACAAATAGCTGTTTTACCGGTTTGACGGTCACCGATCACTAATTCCCTTTGTCCACGACCGATTGGAATCATCGCATCAATTGCTTTGATACCGGTCTGCAATGGTTCTTTAACCGGTTCACGGAAAATAACCCCTGGTGCTTTACGCTCCAGTGGCATTTCATACAATTCGCCGGATATCGGGCCCTTACCATCAATCGGTTCGCCCAACGTATTAATAACACGCCCACTCATTCCTTCACCTACTTTAATAGAGGCGATCTGGCCCGTCCGCTTTACTTTATCCCCTTCTTTAATGGCACCACTATCACCCATCAATACTACACCTACATTGTCCTCCTCAAGGTTTAGTGCGATTGCTTTAACGCCATTATCAAACTCCACCAATTCACCACTTCGAACATTGTTTAAGCCATAAACACGAGCAATACCATCACCGACCTGCAATACTGTACCTACTTCTTCCAAACTGGCACCTGCATTGAAACTACTGAGTTGCTGACGTAGTATCGCCGAAATTTCATCCGGTTTAATCTCTACCATAAAAATTGAGTTTATTTTTTAACCCGGCTTTGTTACCGGCGTGCATCACCCCGTTTTTGGGATTGACTGTAGCACACTTTAGGTCTTTCAGCTATGGGCATCATTAAAGGCTGCAAAGGTAGGGGTTGAACAGAAGAATGGCAAAAAAATAAGGTGATTTTAAAAGAAAAACCCACGCCTGTAAAGCCGTGGGTTTCATCCTGATTTTATTTTTATTTTAGTTTTTAATGAACTTCGATTTTTCTATAACGTTGCCCGATTCATCTTTCACCTGGATGAAATAGGTACCAGCGGCCAAACGATGAACGTTTAAAGGTATTTCACTATATCCGGCTTCTGCCAGTATGTTAAACACCAACACTTTTTTCCCCATTAAATCAAAAGCCTCTGCGACCAATATTTTCCTGCCTTCTGCAATGACACCCAGGTTTATTTTTCCGGAAGTAGGGTTAGGGAACACTTTGCTTATAATAACTGCTTTTTTCGGAGTTTTTATTTTTACAATGCCTGAATATTTAAAACCACCGTCATTGTCTACAATTTTTAACCTGTAAAACGTATAGTCAGAATAGGGTTTATCATCCTTCGCTCCATAGTTGTTTTCATTGCTGCTATTACCCTTTGCGGCTACGATTGTAAAGGGGGAAAAAGTTGCTCCGTCAAAACTTTTCTCTACCTGGAATTCCCTGCTGTTTATTTCGCTGGAGGTTTTCCAGGATAAGATAACTTTACTATCTACCCAACTTCCTTTAAAATTTACCAATGTTACGGGTAGAACCGTACCATTCAATGTTAAATTGAAATTGACTTTAGTATTAAATATACCATCGGCATAAATAAGATAATTGGTGTTTGGAGCAAGGCCGGTAATTGATGCCAATGAAATATTCCGGTTGAATGTCCGGCATACAATGGGCGAAGGGAATGCCTGACCTACCGGGCAACTATTAACCTGGAATAGCGATAACCTGATTCCTGCACCCGGACAAACCGCAACCGGCACCGCTGAATAACCAGTTACAATAATATCCAGGTCGCCCCCCGTATTGTCTGATCTAAAAGCATAATATCCATTATTGGTAACGCTTGTACCCGTACCAACGCAATTGATTTCATTATAGACAGGATCTGAGTATTTGTTGCTGGTTGCATGCACAAGGTCAAAATTTATAACCGTGTTAACCGGTGTGGCAATAGTCGGAAATACAAGCGGACATTCATCAACCGGAACGATTGTTCTTGCGAGAGGAGTCATTTCAATACTGGGTAATCCACAGGCCCCGTAGGCATTTGCCTGCTGCCGAATACAATATAAAGCACCAGCAAAAGCTGCATAATCCGGAGACTTTCTGGCGACACCGTTTAGCACGGCGTAATTCATTAGTTTTCCGGGATTGATATTTGGGCTGGAGGAACCTTCGTAACCGTCATTCACATGCCCCAGGCCTAAAGCGTGTCCTAATTCATGCAGGAGCACAGTTTCAAGATCTATTTGATTATAAGGGCTTGCAGGTGCACATGGGCCACTGGTGAAATTTGCTGTACCGCCGGATACGCCGGTATTCCTTATTACAATATCAAAACCGATATTCTTTACTTCATTTGCAGCAACCGGGTTACACATATTGGAATAATAATAACAAACAGCTAAAACACCGGATGCCAACGGTGAGGTTCCGGTGTTTGTATTGTCGAACATGATTACGTTCTGACCATCTCCTGCTACAGACTGGATGGTGGTAGTTCCGCCCTCAGCAAAATTGAGCCCAGCGACTTCTCTCCAGGTATTCAATGCCCGCTGAAAGGTCTCCTTTTCAGGCGCAGCATCGAGGTTTATTCCTCCTCCACCCGTATTAGTACTATATAAAACCGTATAACCACCCGTCCCGTTATGATTCATTAAATTAATTTCCTTTATTACCGTTGTACCGCCTGAAGAGAATTCCCTGGTTAAAATCGAATAGTTGATACCGAGTATACCCGGAGAAGCGCTTACTGCCAATAAATCGTCTCTTACTGAAAAACTTCCTGTTCCTGCCCTTCCTGGTACTCTTACTTTTATCTGATTGTCGGACCATGACTGCACCAGCGGAGAGTTGTAAAGCACTTCATATGGCGTACCACCTGATCCATCATTTGCATCATCAAATAATACGGCAGCGGTACTCCCGGGTGTATTACCAAAACCAGATCCGTTGATGGTTAATAAATTGGTTGCGGGGTCAAGGGTAGCGCCGGCATTTACCAACTGCGGCGAAAAAGAACTGATTACCGGACCAAGAGGAGTTTGTGGTTTTGCAACACCAGACACATCGAAGGCTGGGTTGACGATTACTGGCTGCGAACCAGTATATTTAACCAGTTCTGTATATAATTCTTTTTCGATGCCGGCATACCGGATAAACGGTGCACTGGCAGTTTTTGTGTCAAGATTATACATGTAACAACCCTGTCCGCTTGAATACACATCATACAATTGATTACCAGTAAAGGGCGAAAGCATTTTAAGCATATTTGGATAACAAAAGAATATCCCGATATCTCCTTTTTTCAATGTCAACAGGTCTGTCGCTTCAATGCTTTCCAACCCCACCGTACCGCCTACCGTCATTACTTCAATAGTAGTGGCCTGTACGGTTCCTTTAAAACTTTTATACACTTCCACTTTATTGGCGGTATATATCATAGTACGTCCAGGATTCCAGAATGAGTTTTGATCCAAAACCTTCCCTTCAATAATATGGGTGGAATGACCTATTTTTTCGTTAATACTTACCGGGTACAATGCCTGCGCATAAACACCGTAACTTAAACTACTGCAACATAGGATTAGGACACCAGTAAAAAAATTTTTCATAGTACAGCCTTTAGAATTGATGTTATTAATTGTAATAAAAAAACCACAAGCAAATGTGGTTTTTTTTATTCTATTTATGTAATAATGTTTTACCTTATTTTATGTAGGTAGTCGTTATTTAAAAACTGCTTTTTCACATCCTTCAAATCTCTTAAAATACTTGCGTCAATTAGTCTTCCTTCCGTTTCAAGTATAAAGCCGCCAATTAACTCCGATTTTACACTTGTTTCAAGCTCTACGCTACCAATGGGGGTACTGGCAATTATTTTTGTTAAGATGGCCGTTTGCAAAGCCGGGCTCATTTCAACTGCGGTGGTGATCTTAACTTTATGTATGTTGTTTTTAATATTGTACTGATCTACAAATGCATTTGCTATCTCAGGCAGATTTAACTCCCGGGTTTTGGCAACCAATAATTTAATGAACGAGGAAGTTATTATACTTACCTTATCCTTTGTGATAGATTCGATGATCTTGCCTTTTGAAGTTGGCTTTATAATCGGGCTACGCAGTACTGCTACAAAATCGGGATTTGATTTACAGATACTCAAAATAAGTTTCATATCATTATACACTGCATCTAACTGATTTTGCTCAATAGCTAAATCAATAATACTTTTTGCGTACCTGGTTGCTAAACGTGGGTTGTTCATTTAATTTGACAAATTTGAAAATGTGAAACCCGATAGCTATCGGGAGTGGAAATGTGAAAATCGTCATTTGACAATTATCAATTTACTCATTTACTAATTTAGATTTGCTTCGTCCGCCAATTGTTTGATGTATACTTCCTGTTCTTCTTTGTTGCTTAATTCGCGGCGCAAAATTTTCTCGCTCACTTCTACAACCAACTTACCTACCTGGTTTTTCAAATCGGTAATTGCAGCCATTTTCTGGTGATTGATGGTTACCTGGGCATCTGCAACTATCCTTGCCGCCTGGGCCTTAGCTTCTTCCTTTGCCTCGCTGATCAACTTATCTTTTGTATCTTTTGCTTCTTTAAGGAGTAGGGCCCGCTCTTCCCTTGCCTTAATTAAAAAAGCTTCGTTGTCATTTTTTAACTGTGCCATTTCCAGCTTTATTTTTTCTGCAGTAGCAATAGAATTGGCAATGTTCTGTTCCCTGTCAGAGAGTCCTTTAATAATTGCCGGCCAGGCAAATTTTTTCAATATAAAAAACACGATTAAAAAAGCCAGTAATGTCCAAAGTAATAATCCTAAGTCGGGTGTTAATAGTTGCATTTTTATACAATTAAAAATGTAAAGTAATAAATTCAGTAAAACTCAATATTGAAATTCAGTACAAGCGTGCGATCCCGATAAAGATCAGGACAGGCTGCCGATGCAGTTAAATAATAGCACACTGCCTAATACAAAAAATTAAAATACCGCATCCTCCGTCCTGTACTTTGGATGCAGTAATAATTTGGGTAACGGCAATTACAAAACCATTGCCAAAAAACCGATGATGATCGCAAACAGTGCAGCACCTTCTACAAGGGCGGCAGCCAAAATCATGTTTGCACGGATATCATTAGAGGCTTCCGGCTGACGGGCAATCGCTTCTACAGCACCTTTACCAATCTGTCCGATACCAATTCCTGCGCCTATAGCAGCAAGGCCTGCACCAACTGCACCACCTGCATTTGCTAATGCATCTAATAAAATAAAACTCATAATTGTGAATTTATACTGGTTAAAAAAATAAATTTTATACAATCACCGCATCATCGGTTAACGGATGTGCCTCATCGTGGTGATGCTCTCCTTCAAAAGCCTGGCCTATAAAAACCGCTGTAAGTACCGTAAAAATAAAGGCTTGTAAAAAAGCAACCAATATTTCTATAAAATAAATGAAGATGGTGAATGCAACTGAAATTGGTGAAGCTGCAAATCCAAGGACCGGCTTAATTTGAGCAAAAATGAAAATCAATGATATCAAACAAATAATGATGATATGGCCGGCTACCATGTTTGCGAACAACCTGATGATTAATGCAAATGGCTTAATAAATACGCTTAAAAATTCCACGAGTACTAAAATTGGTTTTACAAAACCTGGAACGCCCGGCGGATTGAAAATGTGTCCCCAGTAATGTGAATTGGAGCTGGCCAAAATCACCACAAAAGAAATTAAACCCAACACCACAGTGAAGGCAATATTACCGGTAACATTCGCTGTGCCTGGCACCAGGCCGATAATATTATTTATTAAAATGAAAAAGAAAACAGTCAATAGGTAGGGTAAATATTTATTTGCTTTATGGCGAAGGTTCGGTCTTGCTACTTCATCCCGTACAAAAGCTACCAACACTTCTACTAAATTTTGCTTGCCTTTTGGCGAAGAGGTAACGCCTTGCCCGGTTGCATAACTTTTGGCAACACTGATCATCAGCCAAACCAAAAATGCCAATGCCAGCAGCATCTGCACCACATTGCGGGTAGGTGACAAATCATATACTTTTACCCCGGGTTCTACTGGTATTATTTTGCCTTCTTTCAATTTATATCCATCTACTTCCTTATGCCCGTGCTCAAAAGAAGAAGACATAAAACTGGAAACACCTTTCTGCGGGGAATATAATAAAACCGGGAGTGGAATGGATACGGGATGTAGTTCGCCATCACTTCCTTTGTAATTAACAAAGTGGAATTCATGGGCATCCAGGATATGCTCAAATATTACTTCTTTGGCATTAAAGCCTTCCTTTTTCTCTGCAGGGTGATTTTCTCCGGCTTTTGGTTCTTCATGCTGTGCCTTCACACTATAGCAAGAAACCAGCAAAATAGTACTAAAAACCGCTACCAGTAATGTTTTGATGCTCTTTGATGACATATCTTTCCCGAAATTTGGCGCAAAGATAGGAGAATAAAGAATATTTGGGTAATGATTATTCGATAATTTACGGGGTATTTTGTTGCAATGGAAATTAGTCTAATCCCATCTCTTTTCGGAGTTGTTTAATTTTTTCCAGTTCTAATACATCAATTTGATCTTTTGGCCGATTGACGGCCTTTTTATTGGCGATGAGTTGATTGATGTGTAAAAAGGGAACGGGTATGGCCTCAATGTCGGCTACCGAGGCTAGCTTCAAACATTCATCAAATAAACATACTTCTATACCAACCATATTTAATAAAATATTGAGCTTGATTCCAGAACCTATGTAGAAGTCTGTCCAACCTGGAATAAACTGAAAATCTTCTAAATCAATACCCTCATATCCAAATTTTTCAAATGCCAATCCTAATTGCCGCCTGTTCTCTTTGGTATCTTTTATCCAAACATCAATATCCTTTGTGATTCTTGAGTATGCATGTAAGTTTACCGCAACTCCACCTACCATAATATAATTTACCCCAAAACAGTTGAGTGACTTCCAGAAATCTAACAGATTTTCGTCCATTATATCCATGATGGTTACGACATTTTTTTATGGGTAATTTTTGCACGGGAAAGCATATTGTCGATCCGCATTAAACGCATCATAATTCTAAAGCGTTCTGTATAACTTAGATTTAATGATTCCATGATCTCTTTTCTTTCCGCAGCTTTCCATACGTCCAATTCGCTTCCATCATCATTTAATACGTTCTGATTAATTTCTATTTCCATATTTTTTGAATCATTCATACGGCAATTTACTAAAAAATTGGGGTTAATACTTTAATTTACAAAGCCATTTTTTCCTGCTTTTCAAACTGCATTTTGTGCAACTGGTAGTAGAATCCTTTTCTTTCCATCAGTTCCTCATGTGAACCAATTTCTTTTATTTCTCCCTTATCCAATACCATTATTTTATCGGCCTTTCGGATTGTGCTAAGCCGGTGAGCAATAACAATTGATGTTCTGCCGGCAATTAACTGTTCAATCGCATGCTGTATCAGTTGTTCACTTTCAGTATCTACTGAAGAAGTGGCTTCATCTAATATCAATATGGCAGGATTATACAACAAAGCCCGTACAAATGATAACAATTGGCGTTGCCCAAGGGAAAGTGTTGCTCCTCTTTCCATTACATTGTAATCGTATCCACCGGGCAACTGCATTATAAAATCGTGTATACCGATCATTTTGGCCGCTTCCACCACCTGTTCTTTATTGATATCTTTGTTTCGGAGTGTTACATTGTCATACACTGATCCGCTAAATAGAAATACATCCTGTAATACCACCGCTATTTTACTTCTCAGGTAAAAAAGATCGAAAGATTCTATCGGGCTTTCGTCAATTTTAATATTACCTTTCTGAATATGGTACAACCGGTTTAATAAACTAATGACAGAGGTTTTACCGCTTCCGGTGTTACCTACAATAGCCAATGTTTCGCCAGCATTTATTTTGAATGAAATATCTTTCAACACATACTGCTCCTCAATATAGGCAAACCAAACATTTTCAAAAGTCACGCCTCCCCTCTTCATTTCTATTTTATGAGTTTCCGCATCAGAAGCTCCTTTAACAGTAGCGGGAGTTACATCTTTATTGTCCATTAATTTAAAAACCCTTTCACTGGCAATCATGCCCATTTGCAACACATTGAATTTATCTGCAATTACCCTCAACGGGCGAAACAATAAATTGAGGCATAGGATAAAGGCAGTGATATTGCCTGCCGCTTCATGACTCTGGGCACCGCCTGCCCACCAAACTAACAATCCGAGTGAAATGGCTAATACCAGTTCCACCACGGGAAAAAATACAGAATAAGCAAAAATCGATCGCACGTTGGCATTGCGGTGCTCCCTGTTGATTGCATTGAATTTACTGAATTCTCTTTTTTCGGCAGCGAAAGCCTGTACAATTGCCATTCCTGTAATATGTTCCTGCACAAAAGCATTTAGCTGGGCTACCGCGTTTCGTACCCGGATAAAGGATCGGTTTACACTTTCTTTAAAGAAATAGGTAGCAATGATTAAAAACGGGAATGGAGCCATACAAACCAGTGTTAGTTTCCAGTCTACATAAAACATATAACCCAATACCGCAATGATAGATAACAGATCGGCAATGATAGGAATTAACCCATCGCTGAAAATATCGTTGATGGATTCTATATCATTGATGGTTCTGGTAGTAAGTGTACCGATAGGAGTTTTGTCGAATTGGGAAAGATTTAGATTGATCACTTTTTTATAAGTGGTTACACGCATATCTTTTACCACACTTTGACCAAGTGAAGCAGTGAAAAAAGTAAAAATAAACCGGCATATTGTTTCTATTAGCAGCAAAGCCAATTGAATAACTGTGATGCCAATAATAACCTGCGCCGCCCCCTTTAAAAACCAAACCTGCGCACCAGGCTGAATCCCTTTATTAATAGTAAGCTGAATTAACCAGGGCCTTACCGGTGAAATGACTGCTAAAAAAATGGCCAGAAAAAGTGACCAGAAAAATTTGTTTTTATAAGGTGCCGCAAAATGAAATACTCTTCGCAGTAATGAAAAATCGAAGACTCTTTTTACTTTAGCCGTTTCACTCATAAGGCAAAGATATTAAGAAGATGTTGAGATGAAATCGGGATATTTCGATACTGCATATTGGAATATTATGTAGCTATCAGAATACTATGAATGTTGATAGCATAAATCTGATAGGACTTCCATGGTACCAACCGCTAAAACAACAAAGAATAAATTGATACTTAAAAAACAAACAGCCCTTTAAAGATAAAAACAATGAAGGTCTGGCTATAAATTCACGGTAGGTTTCTTAACCGATCCTTCACCACACATTTACTTAAGATATAATTATTTTCCTAACTGCCGGCCATTACAATTCGCCTTCCATTTTTTTGTTATAAGCCTTAATAAAAATAGCGCCCAGGTTTTTATATGGCGGCACATAATCATCCCAGCTTTCCCGCATACCTTTATTGGCATCGCTATAAAATAATTTAGTCAGCGAGTTCCACATGTCCTTCCAAACGAGCGTCTTCCCTGAAGCGATGGTTTGATTAAGGTAATTCAAAATAGGTCTGTTGATATCACCCTTGCCAATTTCCTTGGTAGAAATAATATGTGCATCCGGACAATTACTGATAATCTGGCTTAAATTCTGATACCCGCCACAAGACCCCAACACAATAATTTTTGCATCCCCACCCATCCGGTCTATTGTACGGGGCAACCAGTAACTATGGCCCCGGTGAATTACTACTGCAGGATGTAAATCTTTTTTTGCAAGGTATTTGCTTAGGTGAATTTGCGCCGTATCATCCAGGTTTTTATCATTATTCAAGGGAAGGTTCGCATATATCCATACTTTTTTTCCGGTGAGAGATTTTATTTCTACCCATTCTTTTTGAAAGGTTATTCTCCACTCCTTAGGTGAAAATGAACTTACAAACTGAGGGAAATGAGTTTTACCATCTTCATCTCCGTAAAAAAACACCTGCTGAACTACTTTGCCACTATCATCAGCCAGGTACTTATAATCCATCGAATAAATGGAAGGGATTCCTATCTGGCTGGTAAGGTCGATGCTGTTATCGTTGGAAGATAAAAAGATGGTTTTCAATAACCCATAAATCACTTTACCTTTATTGTTATTTTGATTAATGCTTTTCTGTTGATTGTAGCTTACATTTTTTAAAATATTTTGAAGCAGCATACTGTCCTTTATACTGCTATAGCTATCCGCCACATCCACTGCATCTTCCAGGTTATTTGCCTCATCTAAATTGGCGACAAACGCCTTCATTAAAGTACTGGAATTGCCTGATGGCATTGTTTTTAAAAAGGTATCCAAGTGGTTAAAATTGGCGGCCATTTTTATAAATTTTTTAAAATAGTCCATATTTACGCTCAATAACAAAGAGTCGCCCCGGGGCTTTGTTCCCATACGCTGCAACAGCCTGGCAAAACTATGTTTGTAACTGGAGGTATAAATGTCATTTTCGCCCATTACCATCACATAATACAATTCCTCAGCGGTTAAAGGATCGAGAGCCTTCATCCGGATGTTTAAATTATTTTGTTCGTGCAGATTATTAATAGGCGTTATAAAATGGGTAATAGCTTTCCGCTGCAACATTTTACGCAATCCGTTTACTCCAAACATGGCAATGGGGGTATCCTTTAAAATACCCAGCCGGTAATAATATTCCTTTTCTGTTTTCACTAATAATTTAAAATAACCTACGCTATCCATCCGCTTGTCTCCATCGCCTACAAATTTTTTAATAGAATCAATCGAGATTCTATTTTTTAAAATATTATCCAGGAAGGGGTAGTAAAGTAAAGCATTCTCTATCTTGCTTAATTGTACAATTGCTTTTACCAGCGGATCGGTATTTCTTTGTATCAGTTTTCCCTCCGGAGATTTGGTTGAGTACGCATAATCATATAATTGTTCCGGATCATTTTTACAGGCTACCACTACGAGGCTATCTGCAAAGGGTTCGTTTACATAAGGCCTGATAATTGAAAGTATCTTATCCGGATGCATCAGGCAATATTTTAGAAATAGCAGTTTTTTACTTTCAACATAACCCGGGTTCGTATTAAATACTTCTGTAAGTACTACTCCCAGTTCATAAGGCATATCTTTTATATACGATTGTATATTTCCACCAATCATATTAGTATTCCACAATCTATAAAAATTGTCTACCAGCATAGGAGCCAATGCTGGATTCAATTTTCGTTGCTTCCATGCAGATCTGAAATTTTTTATCAACTCTTCAATAAAATTAAGTTGCCTGATTTTGTCATTACTCGTACCAAGCTTAGTATTGGTTTCTACCAAATTTTGTAATTCATCTATTCGCCTGGTTAGTGCGTCTGTAACCTGCAGGTTTATCTCTTCATTGCCCGATACTCTTACAATACCATCCTTTTTACCGTCAGCTTTATCTGTTAACACCTGTTCTTCATTAATTCTGTCATGAAACCGCTGACGGCTGATGGGCACTACAACAGAATCAAGTGTAGCAAATGCATTGGTACAGAAAACTAAAATTAAAATGGAAAGTAAAAATTGTTTCATAATTGGTATCCTTCTGCAAAGATGGCGAAAAAAGGCGGCTTCACGCTATGTTGTCAACCTTGCCAATGAGTAAGTAAGCGTTTAAATGGTTTGTGAAGGTTTGACATACGAATTTCGTGCCACCGATCCATAATTATACCTGGGGTCTAACATCGTGATATGCGATGCGTTAACAATTTGATAATACTGGTAATATTGTATAACCGATACTATATTAAAGTGATAACATACTTTTGCGAAGCGAAAATAATATGAGTATTGTTAAAAAAATTTTAATAGCTGATGATGAACCGGATATACTGGAAATCATTCAATTTAATCTACAGGCAGAAGGGTACGAAGTTGTTACTGCCAAAAATGGAGACGAGGCAATTGACGCAGCCAAAAAATATCAGCCTGACCTAATCATACTTGACATTATGATGCCTGGCAAAAACGGGATTGATGTATGCAATATTCTTCGAATTCAACCCGCATTTAAAGAAACGTTAATAGTTTTTTTATCCGCATTAAGTGATGAGGGCACAGAGATCAGGGGACTTGAAACAGGTGCAGACGATTATCTTACCAAACCAATAAGACCCAAAATATTAGTAAGCAAAGTAAATGCTTTGTTCAGAAGATTGAACAAGGAAGAAAATGATGTAGTGCATATCGGCGACCTGATAATAGACAGGGAAAAATATATAGTTAATTATAAGGGCAGTGATATCATCCTTGCTCGGAAAGAGTTTGAACTGCTCGCCCTCCTTGCTTCTAAACCAGGCAAAGTTTTTTTACGAAATGAAATACTCAACCAGGTATGGGGTACCGAAGTAATAGTAGGGGATAGAACCATCGACGTTCATATCCGAAAAATCCGTCAAAAATTAAATTTGGATTGCATCACTACGGTGAAAGGGGTAGGATACAAATTTGAGCTTTAAATTTCCATTGCCTTTCTGGTAATTTTCGCATTTACACTTTCCACCAGAGGTCTCATCAAAAAAAGAAATTAACTTACGGGGATTCAAAATTCCAGGAAGATGATAGCCGAAAGTAATGAAAAGGATTTGAGGCTTGAAAAATTAAACAGTCTCTTGCATGGTGTTGGCATTTTATTCGGTGTTGTAGGAATGCCCATTTTAATTGTAAGCGCTTCCAAAAATTTAAATGTTGCAGGCATAGCGGGGGCGGGTATTTACAGTTTTTGTTTCCTGATGTTATTTACTTTTTCCACCCTGTATCATGGATTTCAGCAACCCAAAATAAAAGAGGTATTGAAAATACTGGATCACATCAGTATTTATTTTTTGATTGCCGGTACTTACACTCCACTTATCTTAATTTTTGTAAACAACTCATTTGGTATCACTTTGCTGGTTATTTTATGGAGCCTTACTGTGTTTGGTATCATTTTTAAAATATTTTTTACGGGCCGGTTCGAAATTGTTTCAACTATCATTTATATGGTAATGGGATGGATTTTATTTGCTGGAGGTAAAACGTTTTTTGTGGCTATGCCTGTACCTGTGGTAATCCTGGTTACAATTGGAGGTTGCCTCTATTCCATTGGGGTTATTTTTTACCTTTGGCATAAGTACACCTACCATCATGCTGTATGGCATCTTTTTGTATTAGCAGCCGCTATCTGCCATTATGTAGCCGTTTTTATTTCTGTATAGACCATCTCGTTTCAATTGTAAAAAAATGAGTATTATTAAATTCCGCAAGAGCCATTTATTTTGCCATATCACTATCTTCAGCATTGCGGCAATACAAAATTAAACCTGTTACCATCGGTGCAATTACTTTTCCATTTGCGCAATAATAGTATCGCCATTGCTTTCTAAAAAATTCTAAAAAACGGCTATGACCAGCCTTTCGACATGCCTGCATTTTATCCTTAACTTTGTAATAATATATGTTTTCATCAAAAAATCTTTCCCCGCAACAATTATCAGCAACCACGGCTTTGATAATTTCTTTCCCCATTAGTATTGGCATATACTTTTTTCAACCTGCATGGTGGATTGCAATGATATCGTTCATTATTATCTTTTCCGGTAGCTATGGACTTATATTATTTATGGTACAGAGCTTTGTGTACCGAAAAATAAAACTAATCTACAAACTGATTTATCAAACCAAGGCCAGCAAGCGGGAAGAGTTTTATTATAAAAATATTTTGCCACAAAAAAGTATTGATGAAGTGCGGGAAGATGTAGAGAACTGGGCCCAGCAGCGAAAAGCAGAAATTGAAGTATTAAAACAGAACGAAGCTTACCGAAAAGAATTTTTACAAAATTTGTCTCACGAACTAAAAACCCCCATTTTTGCTATCCAGGGCTATGTAGATACTTTAATAAACGGGGCAATGGAAAACCCGGAAGTAAACAAGAAATTCCTGGGCAGCACTTCCCGCAACATTGATCGCCTTGTAAACCTGGTAGACGACCTGGATGAAATTTCAAAATTGGAAAGAGGGGAACAATTATTATACAAATCCAATTTTATAGTGCAGGACCTGGCGAAAGATGTATTTGAATCACTCGCCATAAAGGCAGAAGAAAAGCAAATAAAACTCATCATTAAAAAGGGTTGCGAAGTACCTCTTACTGTATATGCTGATATCGAAAAAATACGACAGGTATTTATCAATTTACTTGATAATGCGATTAAATATGGCAAACAAAACGGGGTGATAGAAGCCAGTGGATATAAAATAGATGGCAAAAGAATTTTGATTGAAATAAGTGATGATGGCACCGGTATAGCCGAAGAACATTTGGGAAGAATATTTGAACGGTTTTATAGAACCGACCTGGCAAGAAGCCGCAAAGTGGGTGGCAGCGGATTGGGGCTTGCCATTTGTAAACATATCATTGAAGCACATCAGCAAACCATACACGTGAGAAGCACCATTGATGTCGGCACTACTTTTGGTTTTACACTCGAAAGCAGGAAGGATTAATTCCCTTATCCATCAATTAAACCGAACCCCGAATTTCCTGTTTTTTTTTCGCCGTTGCTGAATCGCATTTTTAAAGGTGAATGCACCAGGAAGCCCCTGTAGTTAGGGAGGAAGCTTAAAAGTTTAAGGTTTGGTAAGAATTTGTTTACAATTACTAAACATAAGATTTTGAACTTTACAACAAACAAATCCTGTTGGAAAAAAGAAAACTTGATGTAGTAGTAATTTCTGATGTACACCTTGGTACATATGGATGCCGCGCCAACGAACTTTCCCGTTACCTCTCCACCATCGACCCGGCAATACTTGTGTTAAATGGGGATATAATCGATATCTGGCAGTTTAGTAAAAAGTACTGGCCGGCTGGTCACATGCAGGTTATTAAACAAATTACCAGTATGCTTAGCCGTGGTGTAAAAGTGTATTACATTACCGGCAACCATGATGAAATGCTTCGCCGGTTTGAGCATTTTTCGGTAGGCGATTTTCACATTGTAAATAAAATGGTTATTCACCACTCCGACAACACCCGAAGCTGGATATTTCATGGAGATGTTTTTGATGTAATAATGAAGCATAGTAAATGGCTTGCCAAATTAGGCGCTATTGGGTATGATACGCTAATTTATATTAATTCATTTATTAATTACATCAGCAAAAAAATGGGCAAAGGGAAAATATCCTTGTCCAAAAAAATAAAAAACTCCGTAAAAACTGCGGTAAAGCATATTAATAATTTTGAACAAACCGCTGCTGATATTGCGATTGAAAAGGGATACAATTATGTGATATGCGGACATATTCACCAACCCGCCAACAGGATCATAAAAAACGGTAACGGTGCTGTAAACTACCTCAACTCCGGCGATTGGATAGAAAATCTTACCGCCCTGGAGTATGAAAATAATGCATGGAAAATATACTATTACCAGGAAGACACACTTGTTCAGGAACTGCATGATTCCTTTTATGTGGATGAGGCGGCCTACCTGCGCACTGCCGAATTATTTAAAATGATGATGGATGATTTTGTTATCGCGTCTTAAATTTTACAATTTATGAAAGTACTTTATGCCATACAGGCAACCGGTAATGGACATGTAAGCAGGGCAAATGAAATAATACCCATGCTGCAAAAAAAATGCGACCTGGATATTTTGGTAAGCGGTACACAGGCTGATGTAGGAGTCAATCATTTTGTAAAATATAAGCAAAAAGGGTTCAGCTTTATTTTTGGTAAAAAAGGAGGCATTGATTTTTATAAAACAATCAGGCAATTCCAGTCGAAAAGATTTTTAAATGAAATTAAAAATCTACCGGTAGAAAATTATGACCTGGTGATCAATGACTTTGAACCAGTGAGTGCATGGGCCTGTAAAATAAAAAATGTACCCTGTGTAGCGATGAGTCATCAATATGCAGTACTGCACCATCAATCACCCAAGCCTGCAAAGGCAGACCCATTTGCATGGATGGTTTTGAAATACTATGCCCCTTGCAAAACGGGGGTAGGTTTTCATTTTAAGCAATTCGCCGATAATATTTATACACCTGTTATCCGAAAAGCCGTTCGTGAAGCAACGATCACCAACCTTGGCCATTATACGGTGTATTTGCCCGCATATGACGATAAGAAATTAATTGCCTTCTTTTCAAATTTTAAAGGAGTGCAATGGCAAATATTTTCAAAGCATACCAAAAAATCTTATGTAGAAAATAACTGTAGTATTCAACCGGTGAGTGCCGATGAATTTACGGAAAGCTTTACATCCTGCGAAGGCATTCTTTGCGGGGCCGGGTTTGAAGCACCTGCGGAGGCGTTATACATGGGAAAGAAGTTACTGATTATCCCAATGAAACATCAGTATGAGCAACATTGCAATGCAGCCGGGGCCGCTGAATTGGGTGTTCCTGTTATCAAAAAATTAAAGAAAAAATACATCCACCTGGTGGATAGCTGGCTCAATGACGATAAACGGATACAGGTGAGTTATGATGATGACACCAATAAAATAATAGACCGGGTTTTATCAATGGCTTCGTTATCTGAAGAAACGATCGGGCATAATAAGCGGTTGTCAAAGGATATGCCGATGGTGGCTCAATGGGTGTGAATATAAATTCAGGGATTGCAGAAAAACCACCTGGCCAATCCCCTTCCACCTGATCAGAATCAGTTCAGTTTACCGTTTATACAGAACTACTTCCTGAATGAATTAATCAATTCTTTTGCCTCCGGCGACAGAGCGGTGGCCACTGTTTTCCCGTATTGTAAAAAACTAAAGTTCATGCAATCATCCCCACTCATTCTAAAATCGATGTCCTGGATCACCTTGTTCATTTTAAAAAAATGCAAGGAGCCATCGTACCCACATTTGTAATTCGCCTTCACAGATCGTTCAGCAACCAGGTTGGCAAGTTGTTCAAGCTGTTGTTTGTCCCTGATGATTTCAATTGCTACCACCGTGTCCATAGTTCCATCACCCTTAAAATAATTAATGGCAACACTATCTGAATTCGCTATGCGCTTTCTTATTTCCGTATTGGATTTGCTGCAGGATGACAAAGCAATTAAAGCACCCACTACCATACATAGATTTTTCATGGCGCAAATGTACATCGTTTCAGTTTGCAGCTAAAACAATAAAGCCCAATTATACTGCGCATTGGATAAAAAAAGTAAAGTATTTTTTTCTATGAACCCGGCAGCATCAGGCGCAGCACTCCGTCCTGTGCCCCTTGTTACTAAGCTTACCGATTCAGAAACCATTCAAAAATACGTATCTAACAAGCCCTTTTTTTATCTGTAAAATAACCAATAGCACTACTATACAGCTAATGACATGGATCTGCTACAAACCCTGCTGTTAACGGGTTGCAATGAATATACTTCAATTTTTAATTGAACATTTCTTCCAAGTACAGTCCTCAACGAGCTTAAGCAGAGCCGAGGACGTTGTGTGTACCAGGATTATTCTTTGCTTTTATTAAATTCCTCTCCTTTCATCCGATTTGTATCGGATTCCATAAAGTTGGTAACACGATATCGCTCCGTATTACGCAACGTCCCTGGCAAACACACGGGCTAGAGAGGAGACGGTACTGCAAAGGAAGCCGAGGACGTTGTATGTATCAGGATTACTCTTTGCTTTTATTGAATTCCTCATCTTTCATCCGATTTGTATCGGATTCCATAAAGTTGGTTACACAATAAATGCCTTGCACAACTGTTAAATAAAAACTTGCAGCGCTATGAATGTATTCGATTGGATTAACTGCAAGCTGCCATTTACAGTAGCCATGGTTCGTGTGACACGAACCATGGCGGCAGAGTTGGGATTTTGCTCATTATTGTTCAAATGTACAAGGCAGATAGCTATCGGCTGCGACGCCACCGAAGTTTAATCCGATATCTATCGGATGAAAAAATTTCTGCGTGGTTTAAAAGAAAATTGTTCACTAATTTATACCTTGTTCAATATAACAGGATAATATTTATTACCTTCATATCAATGAAAGGGTTAAAATTGTTGCTTACTGTTCATTGATCCTGGGCTGCCAAAAACAGGTAAGCCCTCCAATTGCCGTTGACGAATTGCCCCTCTTTTCAGATTTGCTACCTTCTGCTTTTTTTGGTGAATGGGTGCGGACCGGGCGACTACAAACTTTCGATTACCAACCAAATGCATGGTTATACGAAAGTACAAGCGCCACCAACCAAAAAATGCTCCAGTTTAAAGACAATTTCAGCTACCAATCTAACCGGATTGATTGTTCTACCTGCAAAATCGCCTATCTGAAAGACACTTTATTCCTTGTACATAGCAAGGGCATTTACAAGTTTCGTGTGATCGCTATTACAGACTCCGTATTACACCTGCAAATTAATACTGGCGTACCCAAGTACTCGCTGCCCAATACAGGCCTTTTTGATTTTGTTTTGGAGGAGCAATATAAAAAACTTAAGTAAAGGCTCAGAGCTACAGCAGCGTCCTTTCGATCCAAAACAATTTCCCTCCTAACTATACTGTTCACCTCTGAGCTAAACCAGCCCGTTAAAAATTTTATATAATTGCCTCAAAGCAGGCACAAAAAAATCTCCCCATGCGCAGGAGTGACGCGTGGGTAATTGGCGATGGCCTTCCAGTGCAGGCCGAATGGCCAGGCTATTGTTGCTAAAGTATTAAAAAACATCTAAGACTACAATATCCGGTAACCCGTTTTTATTTGTGAAATCATCTGTTGCACTTCTAAACAACCACTGCGGTGAGGGAGACCCGCCCTGGAACTTTTAAATTTAAAAGAAGGCTTTGGATTGAATTAAGATTTACTAATTACAAACATGATAAAAACAAAAATATTGGTACTAAAAAAATTTATTTTTTAAACTCAATAATATATTCTGACATGTAGTCACTTTTTTCCGGTTTAATGTTTTTTATAAACAACCTTGCCTTTTGGCCTAGCTTTAAACAGGTGTTTTTATTGGCCATATCTTCTGTTGAATTAAGTGGTTGAAGAGAAGGGTACCATAAAAAGAAGCCAGGTTTATCAAGCAATAATTCCGGTGTCGTCCAATCCTGCGAATTGATTGCCTCGCCAAGGTCTTTATTTTTATTAAAAGAAATGTGTACACTACTTCCTGCCCATGAAGGGCCAGTTACCTTTCCCATTAACATAACCCAGCAATCAAGAAAAGTATTCCAACTTACAGAAGGTCCCCAATAAAAACCACCTGTTGGTGAAGAAGCTGGGCCACCACCCGCTTTTTTGGGTATTTGCAATGTTGAAATGGGTGAACCAATTCCATTATAAGAAGCATTGAAACCTTTTCCATCCCAACGTTTTGCGTTACCTTCAGGATTGTTTAAATCACTTATCAGTATCCTTGCTACACTTATACACTGACCACTTCTTTCTATATCTGCACTATAAGTATTTTCTTCATAAATACCGGGATACCCGTATTCGCCATAAAAAAGATAGAGATAATTGCCACTTGCAACGGCTGAAGGATCACCTACACCACCGGCAAAAGTATTAGAGGTATTAAAGGGTTTGAGTATAAGCCTTGGCTGCAAATCTTCAAGAAATATTCCTTTATTCTCCCAATTCCAACCTCCATCAACTGATTTCATAATACCAATTCTACAAACAGCGGCAGGCGTTTTGGGTCCTTGCAAACCTTGCGGCCATTGATCGTTTTTGTACCCTTTGCCGGTAACTGAATTATATGGAAAATTAGCCGGATAATTTTCATTGTGATAAACTGCGAACAATGTTTTACCAGAGATATCTTTCGCATCCTGGTAAATAGTTTCAAACCACACAGCTCCATGTAAGCCCTCTTCAGCAGGAAGTACGTTTTTTGGCATCCCTGGTTCTATAAAACCGGCGGCTGTACTGCTAAATGCTTCATCCGGATGTAGGCCGCTGGCGAATTTTAACTCTCTTGAATTACCCCATAAGGTATCTTCCCCATACTTTCCCGGAAATATTCTAAAAGTATCTCCAATCCACGCCTCGGCCATATTGCAATCAACAAAATTATTAAAGTAAAATTTTTGCGATGGAACAAGCTTAAAACCCGGCTTAAATTTAGTTGCAGTAGTATGCATATTTTTTTGTGTCCTATTGCAACCTATTGTACATAAAACTAAAACAGCAATCAAACCAATTGGGTAGAAGTTTATTTTTTTCATACAAATTATAGAAATTGAAAATAATAAAAGTTATGGATTTGGATACCCGGCATTAACAAGCTGGTAGTTGTAAAAGCTTTTTGCTTTTTTGTTTGCTTTAATCAATTTGCTCACTTCATCAATATTTAATTGCTCAACAACTTCATCAGGAATACTAATTGTAAATTCAAACGCTGGTAGTAGCAAACGTAATTTTGGGATGATCCCAAATCCATCAAATAATTTTACAAATTGTTGAGCTATTATTGGCATAAGTATTTTTAAATCTTTTTCACCATAAATTCCAAACGGCTAAATGCAGTAATCTGTAACATAAACACTTGGAAAAAGATCCACTAGTGCAATTGCTATTGTACAATTATTGCCAAATATATCTATGATATGAGCGATTCCACAATTTTTACTATTCATTAGAATTTTATTGTAATGGTGCCTTTAAATTGTGCCGTCATAATTGTATTCTGTACCCATTTAGAAATTTGAAGTTACGTTATTTCTACCTTGAAATGATGCTGGGGTATTTGTAGCAACAACAAACCGGTCAGGCGCAGGAATGTGGAATAGTAGGGTGCGTACCTTTCGGGTGCGATTAGATTCGTTAACTAAAGTGGCATCATAAAAAGAATTACGACCAAGCATTACAAAAAATTGTTGCTGGTTTTTTATGTTCAGTTAGCCAGTTTTTGCTTCATCGCTTGGAAAAACGACCACGGGAGTAAAATTGAAATCCATTTTATATTAATAAGAAAGCTTTCATATAGTGAGCCACATCCCGTATTCAGTGAGGGCACCGATCAACGGGGTAAATGTACATTGATTCAGTTTACAGATAAAACAATAAAGCCCAATTAAACCCGGCTTGCATAAATATAACCTGCCGGCCTGTTATGGGTTTCATAATCGTTAATGCAATCCGCATTTCATGCCGTACCGTCAGAAGGCTTTTAAAGACTTTGCTGTTGGCCTGTAATTGTAGTGTGAAAAGTAACTGGATTTGACAAATAGCTTAATTTTCTGCGGAGAAATGGCTATTGACAGATTAGCCGGAATTGCCATTATCGTAAAAACAAACCACCTGTTAAGAATAACAGGTGGTACAAGCATGAGAAATTTGCTATTTGCTTAAGGAAACTTGTTTAGATTGCTAATGGAACGCTAAATTGAGGCTACAATGTTACAGGATTATTAAGCAATGATTAAGCTAAGGTTATATCATGTTGCTGCATTATTTAATACTTCTTACCTGGGTATCGGCAACGTAGTTTTCGGTTTGAATATATGTTTGCAAATTCCAATGTGCCATACATTATAAATTAGTAATTATATTTAAAATGTATTTTTGGCTAATGCAGTAATTTGGCGGAGCAAGTTATAAAATTAATACATCGGCCACCATTGTCCGAATGCATACCCAAAATAAATTGTTTTACTTATTTATTTACCTGCTGCTATTTTATATCAGTCTTTTCATTTTAAAAGTGAGCATAAATACGAAAAAGAGCACCAATACCAATAAATGAATTCCAAAGAAAACGTACTGCAGTATTACAACCCAATTACCTGCCTTTTTAGAAACAAGAAAATAGATGGCGCTTGCAATTACTATCATTTCAAAAACCAGCGCTAAAATTTCAGTAACACCAAAGAGGTGTTGCGTAATAAGTAATTGTTTTTGGACCCAGTAAATAAGTATAAGCACCCCCGCAACCATATTCAACATACTTAAATAAAAGCCAGTTCTGTTAGTTTTTATACCCACCATTAAAACAGAAAAATATATTACATTTAATACAATCAATATAATATTAGTGATTTGATTTGCAGTAAGCATATAATTATGTATCGTTTTTATTGTTTTAAAATATTACATCTTCCATAGGAAAAATATAATTGGGCATAACAGCAATTAGTTTGTTTCCATCCACTTTGTATGCTATCCCTTCAAAACTTACCTGGCCAAGCGAAGGGTTTAAAGTAACGACAAAATGATTGTTGTCATTTTTTTCATCTTTAATAACTGAGGCCATGTCGGGAAACAATTCATGAAAGGCATAAATAGAATCACAATGCGGAAGGTTAATCTCAATGATTCCATTCTCATCTGTGTATTCATCTCTTCTCTCTTTGCCTGTGAAAAAACTACAACGGATATTGCTTAGCAAATATTTGTCGGCACCTTCAAACTGAATATGGTACCCGGCTCCGGATCGGGATTCACTTTTTATTGTAAAATCTTTGCCGGGTTCTTTATCACTTTTAATATGCAATGTATCGCCGGTTATTGAAAAAGTACCGGTTGCAGTGCGATCCACTGCACCATAGGAATAAAAAAAATCAAATTTATTATCTGGTGAAAATTTAAATGATGCTACGAGTTCCTGCTGGTGAAATTGATATACGCCCTGTACAATTTTTTGTGCCATCATAGTAAGATTTGAGATTAACATAAATAATAAAAGCCTGCTTTTCATTATAGATTAATTTTCTTACAAGAATGATTACTTATTATTAAGGCCGCATCGATTCATCATTTTGCTGGTGTTCATGCAGCCATTTTACAACCAAATCAAAATTTGCCGGCATCGCTATTTTTTCAATCGCTGCATCTGCTTTTATAGTCCTTATAATTTCAGTCAGGTTTTTACCATCTGCTGTTGCATAGTGATAATCGGCGTGTGCATCTTCGAGGAGATACCTTACCAAACGCCAACAATCAATCCAGGCCGGCTTGCTATCAGCATTATAAGCAGCATACATTACCGGTGTAAAAAAATCCTTATTTTTCGCATCCTTACCGGCACCATGTTGCAATAGCAAAATAGCTACATCATTGAATTTTTTTTCACTTCCAATTAATTCAAATATCAATGGGTCTGCACTTGCGAAACCACTGGTATTAGGATCTGCACCATTATCCAGTAATAAAGCGATCATTTCAAGCGATAAATATTTAGCCCCTTCTGCAAGCGCTGGTGTCGTTTTAGCTCCATGGGCTACCAGCATTTTGATAGCGGTATTATTAGCTGCTTCGTTAAAGGGGAAAAAGTATGAATTACTTCGTAAACGAACTGCAAATTGCAGGTAACTCAATCCATCCCAATCCCATACCCTTTTGCCCTGGATGTTTAAATCCTGTCCCTTTATTAATTGCTCCAATAAAATGGTATCACCTTTTTCAATTGCTGTTGCAATGGCCCATTGCGTTTTGTCTTTATAATAAGTTGTGGCAAATGTCTCTGTCTTTTTGTTCGTTGGAATCTTTTTTACTATCAATACCGATACTGCAAT
>Ga0335397_10000435_pt1 | contig 53639 bp, 51 predicted proteins | sample MAT04_FD_205740 | JGI IMG/M metagenome (GOLD analysis project Ga0335397, IMG submission 205740) | Freshwater microbial communities from Lake Fryxell liftoff mats and glacier meltwater in Antarctica - MAT-04 (spades assembly) (version 2) ...
GATCCTCCTCACCGACTGTCCCGGCTGTGTCATGCAGCTGCGAGGCGGCCTGAAGAAACGTGGCTCGAAAATCATTGTCCAGCATACCGCCGAGGCATTGGCGGCAAGGCTCAAAAAAGAATAATTTTGCAGCTATCTTGGGAGGATGTATGAGACTTAAACGTACGATCTTGGCCTTGGCAAGTGTTCTCACTTTCATCAGCAGCAATGCTCGGGCGGCCGAGAATGTCATTCGCATCGGCTTCAACATCGCCCAGTCGGGAATGTTCGAACTCGTCGGCAAGAATGCCAAGAATGCCGGGGAATTGGTCCGGCAGGAGATCGAACACGCCGGGGGACTTACAGTCGGCGATAAAACCTATAAGGTCGAATTTCTTTATGGCGATCACACCTCGGATCCTTCCGTCGCCGCAACCTTGGCAGTAAAGCAGGTAAGTCAGGAAAAGGTCTTGGGTATCATCGGACCACTCATCAGCCGCCAGGCCATTCCTGTCGCCCAGATGGCCCAGGCCTATGCCACGCCGATGATCACCCCCTGGTCCACCTCGCCGCTCACCACTAAGGATCGCCCCTTTGTTTTCCGCACCTGCTTCGTTTTTACCATTCAGGGGCCGGTGCTCACCAAGTTTGCCGCCAGCCAATTCCAAGCCACCAAAGCAGCGGTGCTCTATGATATCATCAGTGCCTATCCCCGCGGCATGGCAAGCAGTTTCAAAGAATCATTCGAAGCTGTCAACGGTCCCGGGTCAGTGGTCGCCTTTGAGGAATTCCGCACCGGAGACACCGACTTCAGCAAACAACTGCAGCGGATCCAGGCTTCGGGTGCCGGCATTCTCTTCACTCCACAGCATTACAACGAAGTGCCGCTCATTGTCCGACAGGCCAAAGCGGCGGGTCTGACCATGCCGATCGTCGGCAGCAATTCCTGGGCCGGTGGAGATCTCATCGGCACCTGCGGCAGCGACTGCAACGGCTTGTTCTTCACCGGCAATTATGCCCCCGGCAACGCCAAGGGCTTGAACAAGAGCTTTGTCGAGGCCTACACCAAGGCCTATGGCAGTTATCCGGACGAACCGTCGGCGTTGACGTGGGACGCGGTGCGCTTGATGATTCAGGCGATCAAGAATACCGGCGGCCTCACCGGCAACCTGATCGCCGATCGGGTCGCCGTCAAAGAGGCCTTGGCAAAAACCAAGGATTTTGACGGGGCAACCGGAAAAATCGCCTTCAACGGCAATGGCGATCCCAACAAGTGCGCGGTAATTGTAAAAATCGACGAGAAGGGTGTATTCACTTTTCACGATTCTGTCTGCCCGTAAAGGTTGGTACAATTAAACAAACGACACTAAAGTCCCACAGGATTTCACCTAAACCCTTATCCGACAGGAATTTCAGGCGATTTTAAACCTCCCAATTTTAGCCAGGTTTCAGGCATGGATTTTGGGGAGGAGTCAAACCCATTAAATCAACCATTCACTTGTCTGAGATAAGCAACCTCTTCATAAGGAGCAGAAATGGCCCGCCGCCATCAAAAGATAAGAAGTCCTGCAGGCCAAACCTTACCAGCAATCGGAGGTGTTTACGAGCTGTGTTCCGGAAGTGATTCTGACCCTTCCGTATTCGAGGGCTTATAGGACTTTTGTGTCGTTTGTTTCCCGTGACAAAGTGGGCACATTCTTCGACGACAAAGAATCCATATCTCTCATTGCTGACCGGTCCCCGGTTCCGATATTCGGCGTGTGGGACTTCAACCTTGGTTACGGAATGGTCGGCGGGATGCTGACCAGCGGTTTTGCACAGGGAGAGGCGGCGGCCATGTTTGCCAGACGGATCCTGAACGGAGAGAATGTGGACAGCATCCCGGTCATGATGAAAAGCCCGAACCGGTTCATGTTCGATTACAACATGATGACGGGGTTCAATATTTCCATCTCCAATCTTCCCAATGGCAGCATAGTCGTGAACAAACCGGATGGATTCTACGAGTTCTATTCCCGGAACCGGTTCTATGTTCTGGGGATCATCATGTCGAAAAATAGGGACAGTTCCCCGAATAAATAAACAAATCTTGGAAAACCCAATTAACTCTTTGAAGAGACAACATATAAGCCATAAATAAGGATTACACCCTGTAAACATCGGCTTGGTCGCTCCAAGGCATTGCAGTTCCTTTGTGTATTGACAAAGGTTGCTATATAACGCCTAGAAATGACATTTTTCTTACTGACGGCCGAGGTTGCTCTCTCTCTTCAAATTGACTTCAGAAACGCTACGCCACACACTCATGCCCCACTAGGACTAGTACCGCCAGCCGGAATTGCTGACCGCCGGGGGCCTTGTGTACCGGGTGGCGGCTTCGATGTCCTCGCGGCGTCCGACTGTGGCGGGGGAAGGCCGCTAGGCTGGTATTGCGTCAAGTTTGGGGAATCGCAGGCGGGCGACGCCATTTTAAGCAGGCGAAAGTGTTACCCGGGTACGCTGACCGGTAGAGCTCCTGGCTCCTCACAGGTGCACTGCCGGAGCTGGGAGAGGATAGAGTGGGTTATCGTTTTGTCTAGTGTATGTATGTGTGAAAAGGTCTCTCGTGGAAATGGTGTGGGGTGAGGAGCGAAAGGGGAGCGTTACCAGAGCGCCGTGAATCAAGAATATAGACGGGGCTTAAGCAAATTTAAAGGTTCCGTTCAAAATCCATCCGCTCGTGAAGAATGCGAACAACATCTATGCCGCTCTTGCCCAGACGGTAAAAAAGGATGTGAGAACCGGAGCGGATTTTGTAGTATCCGGCCCGCACTTCGGAGCAGGATCGCTCGATAGTCGGCTTTATCGCTATGGCCTCGATGTCCTGCCAAAGCTGACGGATATAGGTTTCGGCCTGGTCGATGCCCCACTGACGTTCCGTATAGTTCCAGATTTCATCAAGGTCAGCCTGCGCACGCGGAGAAAGGATATACGTCATGTTACCGACGACGGCATGGCCCGCTTCCGTGCAATGAAGGCTTCAAAATCAAACGGGGTTGATGGGCCACTCTGCTCGCCTTCCACCAGCGCAACCTGGAGCGCCGCAAGTTTCGCTTCCTGTTCTTCAAGCAGGCGCAAAGCCGCGCGGACAACATCGCTTGCGTTGCTGTAGCGGCCTTTGCTTACCTGTGTGGTCACGAACGCGCCGAAATGTTCGCCCAAGCTAAATGAAGTGTTTTTATTCATAGCCCCAAAGTACCAATGTTTGGTACTTTTGTCAATTTATTCCTGATTTGCACTCTTAACTCACCTCTCTGCGCCGCTGGTTGACCGCCACAATAGACAAAACAATTCAATTTGTCTAATGTTAAAATCTCTGTCGACACATGCTGCGAGTCATATATTTCCACTGCCATTCAGGACGTTAATCACCAATAACGGTATGCCCACAGTGTATATAAATTTATAAAAGGCCTTGCCGCCGGGAAACGGCAACTTCTTCATCAAAATGATCGCACACGACAACGGCTTCTGCCCCAGAAGGCTTGATGCTTTCGACGACGGGATCGAGATTTTCTGTACCATTTTCGAAAGCTTTACGAAAAACCACCTCAAATCCCAACCTCTCGGCCCATTTATCGGTACCTTTGGCCAGACTTTCGGAAAAGGGATCGTCTGCGGTCACGATTGCAAGTTTCGTAAGATTGTGAGCAAGGGCCATTTCCACAAATCCCGGGGTATACATGCTGGCCAGGCTATAGACACCAAAAATGTAACGATAGCCATGCATCCAAATGCTATCAGCGGATGGCCATGCAGCTAGAAAGTGTCCCTTCTCCCATATTTTTTTGATATCATTCGGGTCATTAATTAAGGGTGAAGGATTAAAAAGGGTCAGTTCTTCCTCGCAGGGGATAAAAATGTAGTAAATCTGACACCCCCTTACTTGTCATGGTTCTTATAAAAGAATATGATTAAACATCCTTTTTATCTTGGTTCGCTGGTTCCCGGTAACACCGCCGCCGGAAAACTGTTAACCTGGCAGTTGTTGAGCAAAGCGAGGCAAGGAGGAACACGGTAGTATGGGGAGTAAGCTTGAAGCTGTAGCAAGCGCCGGAGACCATGTCACTCCTGCGGCTATCGCTCGAAATGTCGGATTGCAGGTGGCTATTCAGGAAACTGAGGAGATTGCTTCAAACAGATTTTTGTGGGCCAATGGAGCAGGGAGAAGGCCTATCTTCAGACGCAGGGAGTGCTCCGTCAATATCCTGGACTTTCGGTAATCTGGGTAGCCAACGACCCCTTGGCCTTAGGCGCACTCAATGCGGTACGCGAAATTGGGAAAATACCAGGGAAAGATGTAATGATCGGCGGACTAAACTGGGACCTGCCGGCTCTTCTGGAGGTAAGGGATGGTGGCTTAGTCGTCTCCGTCGGTGGTCATTTCATGACCGGGGGCTGGGCTCTTATCCTGCTCCATGATTATTTTCATGGCAGAGACTTTGCCGAGATCGGCACGGAACTTCAGTTACCGCTCTTCAGTTCTCTGGATCGACAGAGGGTTATCAATTACCTTGATGTATTTGGCGATGGGGACTGGAGCAAAATCGATTTTCGCAGCTTTTCCAAAGTTTTCAATCCGGATTTGTCTCGGTATGATTTTTCCCTGGAAAATGTTTATCGGAATCTGAAGCCACGTCCTTATCCAAGTGGATAGTCGTTACTTTGCAGCAAACATTACCTTCGGGTCAAAGCCAATGATCAACGCGCCCCAATGTCTTCCGTCGATGTAAATCGGTAGGGAAAGATCATTGAGGATCTGGCCGGTGTCGCGCATATAGGTCTGCATGAGCATCGCTTCGGTATGGGTGCAGCGCCTTTTCTCCGATTCATTGCTGAAAAAGATGCGCTGATGGCGGCTGTAAATCAGGTCGTGGGCAGGATCGCCGGTCATCGGTTTGGAGAAGGCGGCTTGATGGGCGGGAAGATAGCCTTTCCGATCGATTGCCAAAATGTAAATGGCGTCAGGAATCTGCTGCTTTGCCGATTCATAGAGCGGTATCATTTCGTTTTCAAAAACTTTGGTGAAGGCAGCAGTGTATTTTTGCGGGCTGGTATGAGCTACCTTCTGATAGTTTGTGTCAAAGACATTGACGCCTCTTTCCCGGAATAGTTGGATTTTCTTTTCGTAAACGAGACGAATCTCCTGGGCCATGTTTATAAGACAATCAAACCGGCCCTCCCCGGTCTTGAAGAAGGAAACCATTTCGAGCATTTTTTCGGTTGCCCGGTTGAGTGTGCCGACGGAGATTGCGGATGTGTCCATCTCGCCCGCGATGTCCCTGCTGAGCGCATTGATACTTACAACTTTATGGGTAATCTCACGGTTGTTGGTGGATAACTCCTCAATGGCTGCGGCGATTTTCATCAACTGATCATCGGTTGTTTCAAAGTCGGAGATCATTGTCATGAAATTTTCCGTTGCCTGTCCGACAACCGTGTCGGTCTCCCTGGAATATTGAAGAATTTCCGATGTCTCGCTCTGCGTCTTGGCAACGATTGCGATCATTGAATGGATGTTTGAGGAAATTTTTTCAGTTGCCGGCTTGATTCTTCTGGCCAGCTCCCGTACTTCCTGAGCGACAACCGCAAAACCCTTCCCGTGTTCGCCGGCTCTGGCGGCTTCAATGGTGGCGTTCAGCGACAACAAATTGGTTTGTTCGGATATGCTGTTGATAGTGTTGACAATATCCAGAATATGTGTCGAGCTTTTCCCCAACTCCTCAACGGTACTGATAAATGAGTTCACGGTGCTGTTTATGCGGCCGATTTTTGCGGTAACATCGACGAGCTCGTCATATGATCTCCTGGCCATCTGCAGGTTGTTGGTGGTTCTTTCAGAGACGTACTGGGCATTTTCCGATACTTCGGCTATGGCCGTATTTGCTTCATTGCTGGCTGTCGTCGCCGTTTCTGAGAGTTCTCTCTGCTCCATGGTCTTCCGGGCGGTAGCCGAAACCGTCGCCGCCACCTGAGTAGAATCGACGGCGATATCGATCCCTATCCGGCGGATTTCACCAACCAGTTTTCTGATGGAATGAAGAAACGACTCATAGCTGCCGCTTATTTTCTCTGCCTCAGGCGTGTTGAACTTCCTCTCGATTTTGGCAAGATCGGCTTTGCCCCCGGCGATGTTCGAGAACAGCGACAATATTTCATCGGTTGCTTCATTCCTGCCGGCTTTAAGTATACCGATGAAACCCAATCCGACGATGAGTGCCAGGAGTATCATTGCTAAGCCGATTGCCATGAATACAGTTTGACCCGCCGGGTAGAATCCGGTCAGCAAAATGAGGAAAAAAGATGTCAGGTTGAAGAACAGCAGAGTGATGATAGCGCCATGAATTTTTGCCGGAAAAGTCGGGAGTATATGTTCCAGGGCCCTAGTCAAGCCAGATGATTTTACCATATTGAACCTCGTTGAAGCGCTTTCCCCGGCCGCGCCCAGGACCGAACCTAAAAGTGACAAATTATTGGAAAAAATATTAAGTGGCTTAGAAGATGAAATCAGTGGCGGAAGTGTACGCTGAATTTGAGAAAATGTCATTATCTAACAGCCAGATGTTGAGGAAAAACATCCTTAGCAGACGACTCCGGCAGGCGAAGTGGTCTCTTAGTCGACTGCTCAGGATGCAAATCGCGGAAAAGGAAAGCGACTCCCTACAACCTGTTGGTTCCTTCAAGCCTTCGAGAGAACCTGTTGATACGCAATTAGTATCAAAATAAGCCAAGATGCCATCAAAGTGGTCCTCCAGGGACGTTGCAAACTTCTTCAACAATCTCTATGATCCTTTTACTTTTAGACTTTATGTCCCTTCTATTTCCTACTCATTTCTGTTGAACGTACGCTTAATTCGGAAGAACCGTGGAAACTTAACTTTGGCGCGCGTGATCGTTACATTTTCATAACTCCTTAAAGTTAACGGCTAGTTATGAAAAATTCGCGACGTGTCTTCATTGATTTGTCAAGTGAAAATCACTTTTCTCAAAATCATTACAACCTGTTAATTGCATGTTTCTAGCCGGACATTACTGTGTTAAAATGGTAGTTTTTGTGCAGCGGATCAGATGGCTCTTCGTTTGAAAGAGCTTTTTAGGGGCACCGAAGAAAGCAACTACTTATCACCTTATCACCTATCACCTCAAGGCCCTGCCGACCGTTGCCGAAAAGCCCTTCCGTGACCGCTTCCCGGAGCTGCCGCAACCGGTGGCACCGCGTTTGCGGGTGGGGTTGTTTTCCGGCTGTGTCCAGGACTTTGTCTACCCGGAACAGATGGAGGCCGCCTTTCAGCTTTTTGCCGAAAACGGCTGCGCCATGTCCTTTCCCATGGCCCAGTCCTGCTGCGGCCTGCCCCTGCAGATGATGGGCGAAGCAAAGACCTCACGCGATGTCGCTCTGCAGAACCTTCGGGCCTTCGAGAAGGAAAACGTCGATTATATCGTTACCCTTTGTGCCTCCTGTGCCTCGCACTTAAAGCATAACTATCCGGTATTGCTGGCGGACGACCCGAAGCTCCTGGAAAAAACCTTGGCCTTTACGGTAAAAGTCATTGACTTTTCATCCTTTGCCCACGACATTCTCGGTCTCAAGGCTGAGGATTTTGCAGGCGACGGCAAGCGGGCTACCTTCCATTCACCCTGCCATCTCTGCCGCGGCTTGGGCGTCCACGAGGCCCCGCGGGAGCTCATCCGCGCTGCCGGTCTTGATTACCAGGAGGCCGATGAATCCGAGGTCTGCTGCGGTTTCGGCGGCACCTTCTCGGCGAAGTTCCCGGAACTCTCGTCGGCGCTCCTGAACAAGAAACTCGACAATGTCGAAAAGACCGGTGCTGAGATCCTCCTCACCGACTGTCCCGGCTGTGTCATGCAGCTGCGAGGCGGCCTGAAGAAACGTGGCTCGAAAATCATTGTCCAGCATACCGCCGAGGCATTGGCGGCAAGGCTCAAAAAAGACGCGCGATAGGCCTCTTTTCTATTATTCTTGATAAAATAGCCCTCGTGTTCTATATCTGATTGCATAGTTTTCCGTCCACCCATTCCAGGTCATCGGCAACCTCCGCTGGTTTCCGATTCCCTGGAATGGTGCGAATCTACAGCAAAACCTAAAAATTCTTTTGGAGGATGTGTATGAAGGTGCCCGACGTATGTTACGATGTCTTGAGCCCGGTCAAGTTTCTCGGACGAAGTGCCGCAGTCTACCCGGACAAAGTGGCCATTGTTCACGGTGACAAGCGCTTTACCTACAGCGAGTTTACTAGAACGCGTCAACCGGCTGGCCAACGGTCTCAAAGCGATGGGCGTGGCAAAAGGTGATAAGGTTGCCTTTCTCTGCCCCAACATCCCGCCGATGCTTGAGGCGCATTACGCCGTGCCGATGATCGGCGCGGTCCTGGTCAGTATTAATGTTCGCCTGGCACCCAGTGAAATATCCTATATCCTCAACCATTCCGACACTAAAGCCGTTTTCGTCGACAATCAGCTGGCAAGCTCGGTCCTGCCGGTTCTCAGCGAATTGAAAGACGTGAAATATTTTGTCAATATCTGCGATGCAACCAATGACAAACCCCTTGCCGGCCCAGATTACGAGTCCTTCCTGGTTGAGGCCTCGCCTGCTCCTTCGGCCATAGATGTCGATGACGAATATCAGATGGCGACGATCAACTACACCAGCGGTACCACCGGCCGACCGAAAGGCGTCATGTACCATCATCGCGGCGCCTATCTGAACGCCCTCGGCGAAATCCAGGAAGCATCAATGACCAGCGACGCCGTCTATCTCTGGACCCTGCCGATGTTCCATTGCAACGGCTGGTGTTTTACCTGGGCGGTCACCGCCGTCGGCGGCACCCATGTGTGTTTGCGCCAGGTCGAAGCCGGGGCGATCTTCCGCTTGATCATGCAGGAAAAGGTTTCCCATCTCTGCGCCGCACCGACCATTCTCATCATGATGATCTCCTACCCGGAGGCCAAACATCTCAAGCTGCATCGGCCCCTGACCATCCTCACCGCCGGCGCCCCGCCGTCGCCCACGGTTATCGAGCAGATTGAAAGCCTCGGTGCCAACATCATCCATGTCTACGGCCTGACCGAGGTCTACGGGCCGCACAGTGTTTGCGCCAGGCAAGATGCCTGGAGCAAGCTTAGCAAGGAGGAGTTGGCCAAGATAAAATCACGGCAGGGAGTGGCCTATGTCACCGCCCTCCATCTCGACGTGGTGGATATAGCGACCATGGAACCGGTGACACGCGACGGCAACACCATGGGTGAGATCGTCATGCGCGGCAACAATGTCATGCTCGGCTACTACAAGGACGAAAAGGCCACCGAGGAAGCCTTCCGCGGCGGCTGGTTCCACAGCGGTGACCTGGCGGTGATGCATGCCGACGGCTACGTGCAGATCATGGATCGGGGCAAGGATATCATCATCAGCGGCGGCGAAAATATCTCGTCGATTGAGCTGGAAAACGTCATCTACCGGCACCCGATGGTACTGGAAGTAGCGGTTGTCTCCTCACCCGACGCGAAATGGGGCGAAGTGCCCAAGGCCTTTGTCACGCCGAAGCCGGGTACCAATCCGACGGCCGACGAGATCATCGAATTCTGCAAGGCCAATCTCGCCCGTTTCAAGGCACCCAAGGAGGTGGTTTTCTGCGACTTGCCGAAGACCGCCACCGGCAAGATCACCAAATTTACCCTCCGGGATAAAGAATGGAAGGGCCGGGATCGCAAGGTAAACTAAGAGATAAGGTCCGGCACCCCAAATACAGGGAGTGCCGGATTTCAAACATGAGGTGGGCTTTGGCGGGCAGGTGATTCTCAGCACGGCTCAAGCAAATGTATTTGATTTTCTTTAATGAATTTTCACAAATTTTGTGCTGTCAGCCCTGGCAAGGATGGAATTTATCCTTTGACAAGGGGCAGTTCCACAATGAATACCGTCCCCGGTCCCATCTGCTCGGCCTTTGGGAAATCCGCAGGCAGGGAGTGTTCTAGCGGGGGACTGACTACGGAGATCACGCCACCATGATCTTTGATGATTCCAAATGACACCGATAGCCCCAAACCAGTACCCTTGCCAACCTCCTTGGTGGTGAAAAAAGGGTCAAATACCTTCGACACATTGACCTTGGCCACGCCCGTGCCGGTATCAGTTACGCTTACCTCAAAGCTCTGCCCTTCCGTGCGAATCCTGGACTGCACAAAAATAATCCCGTCCGTGCCGATAGCATCGGCGGCGTTATTCAGCAGGTTCAACCAAACCTGTTTCAGCCTCGCCTCATCACCGGTAAATGGCGGGATATTTTCATCGAGAAGAGTAGATACTTTTATACGCTTCAGATAGAATGTATGTTCAACCAGATTGACGACCTTTCTGATTGACGTATTAACGTCGACCGTTTCGCTGAATGATTGAGAGTTTCTAGCAAAACCCAACAGGTCGGCGACGATGTTGCGGCACACTTTGGTCTGCTTTTCAATGATCTTCATACCTTCAAGCAGTTCTTCGTCCTGTATATCGTCCATCAGCAGCTGACTGTAACCAAGAATTATGCCCAGAGGCGTGTTGATTTCATGGGCCACGCCCCCTGCCAGGCGGCCCAGGTCTTCCATCTTCTGGGACTGGATCAGCTGCTCCTGAAATTTCTTCAGCATGGAGATATCCCTGGCGGTCAAGAGAAGGCCCATGATGGTGCCGTCCTGATCATAAACGGGAACCTTGATTACATGGAACCATCGCTGCTCCTCCGGGCGTTTGAGGCTGAGTTCCTTGGCCAGAGGATGGCCGGTGCCAAGAATCTGCCGGCCTTCAGAGACATTCTGTTCAGCCTGCTCGCCTGGAAAAATGTCAAAATCGGACTTGCCGACGACGTCTTCTTCTTTGAGGTTGAAATAGTCGCAGAAGGCCTTGCCGGCAAAGGTATAGGTCAGTTCTTTATCCTGCAGGGTGATGAAATCCGGCGTGACATTCATAATAGTCTTGAGCAAGCCCTGTTGCCTGGCAATGGTCTTTTCTCTTTCGGTCAGTTCTTCAATATGTTTTTTCACCGTCATGGCCATGGCGTCGAAGGCCTCGGCGAGGTCCTGCAGTTCATCGCCGAAATTGTGTTTTTCCGGTGAAAATCCGGCATGGACATCAAGATTACCCCTGACGATTTCCTCCACTGACTTCCTCAACCTATTGAGACGGGAAGTCACGGTACGAGAAAACCACAGGGCCAGAACAATGCCCAAACCAACCACGCCCAAGGTACTGTAAAGGCTGGTCAGTCGCTGGCGACGAATCTGAAGGTCGATTTCACGCCGAGACAACCCGAGTCTGACGCTGCCCAGATGGCTCTCACCGAGAACAATCCTGGCATTGAAGTCATACACCGGCCCTCGCTCGGTCGTTAAAAGCAGGGGTTGCTTCCTGCCGCCATCGAGGTTGACCCGAAGAAGATCGGTGGGAAAGCCACCGGTGAAAGTGTGGGCGAGGATATTGCCGCCGGCATCGGTGAGAAAGATATAGAGGACGTCATCATACTGACTTTGGAGATTGTCGATGAAGTTTTTCATCTGCAGGAAATCCATGGCAAGGATAGGCTCGGCCAGCCCAAAGGCTAGCCCCGAGGTAAGGGCCATGCCCCGTTTTTTCCCCTCATCAAGAAGCGCCCCCGACGACATGCCGGACAGGATAAGACCGATTCCCAAGCCGCAGAAGACCAGCATAAAGGTTACACCCAAAGTGATCTTGGTTCTGAACCTGAGCCGGGAATGAAATTTTGGCAGATACTTACTCAAGACCCACCCCCACCTTCTTGATCAAATCGCGGATGAGATCAAAATCCCGGTCATCGGAAGGAACGATGCCGATACACTTTGCCATATCAAGAATAACTCGATGCCGGGGATCATTTTTATAATCAAGGCGCAGCATGGCCGCCCTGATTTTTTCCACCACTTCCCGTGAAAGCTTGGGACTGTAGGCGTAGACCCAACCCGGATACCAGTTGGAATTGGCAATCACCTTGATTTGACTGATATCGATTTTGTCCTTGACTACGTCAAGAGACCCTTCGCGAATTGAACCGATGTCATACAGGCCGGTGTAAACCCCGAGGATGACATTTTCCTGGCGCCCACCGACAAAGACTACCTCCTTGAAGTCTTTGAGATTCAATCCATTATCAATAAAATGGCCAAGGGCAAAGAGATAGCCCCCGGCCGAAGATGGATCAACCGCCACCCATGATTTTCCCCGACAGTCTTTGATGGTTTGTATCGCTCGGTTATCCTTGCGGGCGATGATCTGGCCGCGGAATTCAACACGCCCATCCTCTTCAACGATCCTGGCCATCGCCTTGGCTTGGAAGCGGTCGGCCAATTGCACATAGATAAACGGGTTGGAAAATGAGATATCAATCTTGCCTTGGCCGAACATTTTTATATGGTCGTCAAAGGTTTCCGGGAATACCTGGCGGAGGGTGAGGCCGGTTTGTTCGGCGAGATATTCAACCAACAGGTGATGACGCTGAAAGGATTCGGTATGGGCGTACTGCGGCAGATAGGCATAGGTAATGGCAGGCTGTTGCTGTCTAAAAGCAATATCTTGGCGCTTATCCAAAGATACTTTGACCGCCTCCTCACTCTCCCAGCAGGAGGAAAGGATGAAGGCGGCAAGGACCATGAAGAGGGGAGATACTATTTTAGGCAAGTGCACCATGGGTTTTTCAATGTTGGAAAATTATTTTTTCTGTCTCAATCTTTGGCAAAAATAAAAAACAACAAGAACCGTAACAATCGGGCACCTTCAGGCTACCCTTTCCCGCTTTGTTTTGCAATTTTTTGTGCCGACCTCTGCCTTGGCGCGAGCCACTTCTCACCCTGAACCTTTGATATCGGAATGTTTAATAGCCGCAGCTAGAGTGTTTCTTTGCCACTTAAGTCGACTTATCGCATATCTGTCAGTCGAGAAAGCAGATGCAATTTCTTGTTGAGTTGAGCATAGTGTATAAAAATTCAACCTCGTGCCAATACCTCCACCCATGAGCCACCCATGACCGAAACCCGGACCGCCCACGGAACACTGTATATCGTCCCCACGCCCATCGGCAATCTCGAAGATATCACCCTGCGGGCCCTGCGTATTCTGAAAGAGGTCGACATCATCGCCGCCGAAGACACCCGCCATACCCGCAATCTCCTCAACCACTTCGGAATCGCCACGCCGCTGATCAGTTACTACCGGGAAAAAGAGGCGGAACGTAGTGAGGAGATACTTCTTCGACTGCATGAGGGCAAAAATGTCGCCCTCGTCAGCGATGCCGGGACTCCGGCCATTTCCGATCCGGGCGCCGTCGTCGTCCGCCAGGCCCATGACGCAGGTCTTACCGTCGTACCGTTGCCGGGCGCCTCGGCGCTGACCACCGCCCTTTCCGCATCGGGAATTACCGCCCCCGGATTTCTCTTTCTCGGTTTCCTTCCAGCCAAGTCGGGACAACGCCGTAAGGCCCTTGCCGCTATCGCCGCCTGCCTCTACCCGGTGGTGTTCTATGAATCGCCGCACCGCATTGATGATTTCCTCGCCGATGCCCTGGAAATACTTGGTGAGCGGCAGGCCTTCTGGGCGCGGGAACTGACCAAAAGCTTTGAGGATTTGCAATCGGGGACGCTCAGTGACCTGCTGGCAAAGAGTAATGAGGGCAGGAATCGCGGCGAATTTGTCGTGGTTATTTGCCCCGGTTCAAAAGAAGAGGTAAAAGGACAAACGCTTGAAGAACTGATTCTCTGGTACCGCGATAATTCCGAACTGTCCCTGAAAGACGTGAGCCGCCAACTGGCTTCCGACCTGGGAATCTCGCGATCACAGATTTATCAACAGGCGCTGGTGCTCTGGAATAGGTGAAATTGAGCTGGATTTTGCAACTGCAACTCTTTCCGGCGGACACCGCAAAAATGGGACACTTCCCGCATTATTTCTTGCAAACCTCTATTCCTAGAGGTATCATCCGCACATGCCAAGAATCGCCCGCATAATAGCTCCCGGCTACCCGCATCACATCACCCAACGCGGCAACAATCGCGCCACGGTTTTCTTCGATGACCAAGACCGGCTAACCTATTTGAAACTTCTCGCAGGTAATACCAAAAAATACCATCTGCAGATTTTGGCCTATTGCCTGATGGATAACCATATCCATCTCCTTGTCGTGCCGGAGACGGAAATCGCTTTGTCACGAGGCATCGGGCTTACCAACATGATGTATACCCAGTATCTGAATCGTAAAATGGTTCAATCCGGTCGCATCTGGCAAAACCGCTTTTTCTCATGTGTTGTTGAAAGCGATCGGCACCTTTGGGCGGTGGCGCGATACATCGAATGTAATCCCCTGAAGGCCGGGGTAGATGACAGCGCCGAGTCATATCGTTGGTCGAGTGCCAAAGCCCATTTGACCGGCACAAAAGATCCGCTGCTCCATACACGTTCATGGCTCTCTCCGAAAAAACGAGCCACCTACGTGGAGTTTGTCCTCGCAGAAGATGAAGCAACCGACAATGCGATTCGCAAAGCCACCAGAACCGGGCGACCATGCGGATCGGAAAAATTTATCGATACGCTTGAACTTCAATTGCATCAGCCACTCAGACCACGAAAACCTGGGCGGCCCCGCAATTAATAGAGAACGGAAGTTTCCTTACTAAAACAGCCATGAGACTCCTTCGAACATGCATTACCCCTGCTGGAAAATTTCAGTACGGTATCCATAAACCAGCCTATTCTGTTGCCAATCTTCGCCAGAACACCAAGCTTGCGGCCTTGGGTCTGACCCCTGACAACCAGCTGATTGACAACGCCCGCAATTATCCACGGGAAAACATTGCCGTAACCGATGCCGACTGGATCTATGAAATCCCCAACCCATTCCCCTTCAAGGGCAGCACCTATATCGACAAAGAATGGGCCGACGCCAGTGCCGAAAATCCCGAGCGAATTCGCTTAGGGCCGCCCGCTGAAGTCTCTTTAACCGCAACGCTAAAAATCGCCGGAATCGACCAGGCCCTGTTCGCCCATTTGCCGGAACCGATTCTCCTCGCCCTCGCCACCTGCTCAACCGATCCACAGGATCTGGTAATCCTGGCCGAGCTGTCCTGCGACATGGTACGGGAGCAGGAGCAGCCGATCGGTCTTCGTTTCCCGGAGGATGGCGCCGGCTGCCTGCGACCCGTCATCCGCAACCACGCCCTGTACGAGGCGGTGGCCAACAATCCGCACCTGCCCGACGTCTACAAGATCGTCATGGTTATCCGCCCCGGCGCCCAGGGTGCCAGTGAAATAGTCGGAGAATGGCCGGATGACGGCAGCACCCACGTCTTCGAATATCTACGGCGAAATTCCTATATCCCCGGCGGCCACTATGCCGCCAACATGGCCGATGACGCCATCCGTTACTCAATTGCCGCCCTTGGCCCGCATGACATCACCGGCCTGCGCCATCTTTACTACCAACGCACCTTTGTGCGTCTTGCTGCAGAACTGGGCGTGCCGTTGCCGGCGACGCAAAGAATGCTTTTGCAGGAGGAGCTTGAAGCGCTGCGTCTGGCTCTTGCCGGTAAGATGCAAGCAATGGGGGGTGGCTCGACCACCCTCTGGGGTTGGAATTTCGGTTTTGATTTCGCCCCTTCATTGTACCGACTGCATGCCTCGCATCAGCAGGTGCACCAGCAGTACGCCATGGTCCCGGCAAGTGTGACGATCTACAACGAGGGCTGTGAGCAGCCGGTCGGGCAACTGCCGAGCTACTGCTGCGGTGACCTGCTGGCCGAACTTGTCGAAGACTACCGCCGGCTCCATGGCAGTGATTTCTTCGCTGATTATCGAGCGGCTATCGCCGGCAATGGCCGTATGGACGGTCGAGTCGACCTAGCGGCCAATCTGGTGGTCTGGAGTGACAGCAACTGCATGCTCTTTGTCCCCAAAGCCCAGACATCGCAATGGGAACTGCAGCTCATGACCCTGCCGAATGCCGACGGCAATCTTCCCGGCAATGTTGTTGAGTGTGATCAAGCTGTACGTCGCTCCCTGGACACCGGCATCCTGATGGCGCAAAAGGCCTTGGCCGGACTCGGGGCGAGGATGGTCACATCTATTGAATATGCAAAAAGGTTCAGTGCAGCAAATTGCTCGCAACAGCCGCTGCTCTACGCCTTTCTCCCACGCCTGCCTGAGGCTCCGGGCGCCTTCAGCGAAGCACAGCTGCGTTTTATCAACGGCCATTATCCCGAGGATTTTGCCGCCGTTTGCCGCAAGCAGCTGGAAAAGTCAGCTGCTCAACCTCCTCTTTAGTAAAAAAGGCGCAAACAAGAGAAAAACCGGGCAGATGTCCCTCTTTTAGCTTACAGGCAACGCCGCACTTCAGGTTACAAACTGCCTCAGCACTTCCTCATGCAGTAACTCGTTAAATTGGATATGTACACTAAAGTCACCATAGAGATGGAAGGACACCCGCACTACCTTGCCAATTGCCGACATCGTTGCCGGATCCTCCTCCTGCGCAGAGGCGACAAACAATTGCAGATATCTTGCCAACAGAGCGCGGGCTATGGCTTTTTTGGAGAACCGCATACTGATGCAACATCCGCTCTTCGAGATATCCGCCAGTTCACCGCTATAAACGATCTCGGTCATGCTGCCTTCAGAGGTTAATAATGTTGCCTTGACTAAGCCGGTAGCTGCATGGCGCTCGTAGCGGTTTTTTCCCATCTTTTTGTTGCGCAATATTTCATCAACCCTGCCACTCTTCAAACAAAAATCGATGATTTTTTCGTACAGGCCCGGGAAGGTATCTTCCCACCCATCGGCTGCGCTGCTTTCAAGGAGCATCAGTTGCACCTCGGTATAGGTGATCGCCGAGGCGGAGCAAAGGGAAATGGTGGAAAAAGTAAACTCGCCCAAGATATCACCCGGCCCTAATTTGGCCAGGACGACATTCTTGCCATCCTTTTGGAAGAAGATTATGACCTGTCCTCTGTCAATGAGAAAAAGTCGGCTGTTCATTGCTCCGTGGGTCAAAATCATGGTCTTCGGTCGCAGAACAAGCTTCTTCATGCTGTAATAGAAGCAGTTACACTCCTCGTCGCTGAGTGAATTGTAGAGCTTTCCCCAGATTGACAGGTGATCCCGGCCGATGGCCGCGCTCTTTTCATTTTCAATGATGCCGGAGGATTTGATGATTGCGCTGAGGGCCATCGGATCCGTGGCGATGAGCCTCTCATGCAGGTGGTCGGCAAGCCGGAAATTTCTGAGCTTTGCTGCGGCCTCGATTTCGACAAGCAGTTGCTGGACGATCTTTGACTTGTCTTCTGTATCTGATTGGCTGGATGGCGGAGAAAATGGGGACACGGCGCACCTCCCTTTTCATTGAGACACAACACTCCATTGCACAAGGCAGTTACCTGCCCTCTGCTGTAATGATAGGCGATGTACCAGGAATAATCAAATAATGGTGTCGAGGTCGCAGATAAATATGGTACCTATTCGACAATTGCCAAAGAATCGGGTATGAATGTGCGAAAATCGTTGGAATAAACACCGGTGCCGCAAGTGACGGCTCTTCTGCGGGCCGGGGACAGACACTCTTTTAACCGATATTATTGACAATTCATCTTCAAGGAGACGCGACACAAATGAAAACAATTCTTTTTTCCCTTCTTCTCTTTCTGCATCTGGCCGGTTTTGCCATAGCCGGTGATTATAAATTTACCCTGATCAACAAAACCGGTTTCGAGATTATCGATCTGTACTTCAGCCCCGCTTCCCAGAGTGCATGGGGCGATGAAGTGCTGACGGTCGATACCATCCCGAATAAGGAAAAAATGAAGATCCACGTGGCACGCAAGGAAAAAGCTGAGGCTTGGGACATTCTGGTAAATGATGAACAAGGAGTCTCTTTCAAATGGCCCGGACTGAAACTCTCCGAGATCTCGACCCTCGTCTTGACCATCAAGGCCGGCCAGCCAATGGCTTTTTATGAATAGGCTGCCGGTCGCATAACATTCTCGCTTCCTCGCCTGCACGAGCGCAGGCGAGGAAGCGAGAATTCAAAGTCGGTCGAGACAGTGAAGAAGCAGATCTGAGTCTAGAAGGCTATCCGAGAATAGCCTGTCCTAAATTTTTATCAGCTATTTCACCAGTCGAAGACCAGCCTGAGTCCGGAAAAATTGCCAGGCACCCTGTCTTTGACCAAAGGGCTTGATCAACCTCTTGCTCTCCAGCAGCAACCCCTTCAGGGCGGACGCTGGGTTTGCATCCGAGCAGTCTCCATCAACCGTAGCCCCATATGTGCCTACCCGACACTCCTCTCCAGAGAGGGGCAAGGGATCACTCCCCGGCAACAGGTGAATATTTCGGCGAGCAGCAAGGTCAAAAAGAGCAGGCCTGGGCCAGAAGTCCGGTCGTCCTCCATTATCGCCAACAAACAGGCAATCAGGAGACACACTTAGGAGAAAATCGGAGACAATCCGCCCTCTTGTTCCCAGCCATTTACCAGCGCCCCAGGGCAACACCGCCAGCCCCCCGCAATTGCGAACTTCAGCTACGGTATCAGCCAAGGGCCTGCCGTCATCTATTTTTGCCAGGGTTGCCAGGGCTAAAACCTCGAGTCTCTCCCGCGTTACCAGTTGCCGCCCGGCAACGACAAACATACGAACAGCAGGCCAGAACGTATGTTTGAGGAGTAAGGACTCTTTTTCTCCGGTTGTCATTACCTGCCAGGCCGCCGGCAGCGGACCTGTCTTCTGCCGTGCCTGCTCAGCTAACAATGAGAAGAAGTCCAGGGACTTTGCCTCCGTCAATAATAAAAAGTAGGTGCCGGAAGATTGCGGCGCCGTAACATTTCTCTGTCTGTCAAAATTATCCAAGGCGCAAAGCAGAAATTGGTCCAAGTTAAATCTTTCTTGGATATGCACATGGGCGTCAAAAAATATCATCTCCTGCCTCTCGGGAATTTCAGATTTATCATGGCCGAAAGAGTTGTCGGTAGAACGTAGTAAATAAGACCACCATTTCTTTGATGCAAGTGTTTTGTTTCTGTGCTTATGCGCTTTTTGCGTAACCAATGAGCACCACACACCATTTTAAACTGATTAATTTCAAAATATTATATAATTTATTTTCGAGCCGTCCAGCGCATCACGGTTTCATAATATATGAGATTAATCGGTTGATTTCTCTCTCAACTTGGAACAACTTCCGCAGTTCCTGAGAGCCTTCTCGGCAACAGGGCTTCAGGCAGAGTATCGACTCTTGCACCGATCTCGTCAAACCCCGACAAACTCACCTTATTCCATTTCTACATCAAGCGTTAACTTCGGCGGCGGCGATGTGCTGCTCCTCGCCGTACTTCTTTATACTGTCTCGTCGCTGCTCGCTTGCCTTCTCGTTTCCATCTTGATTTACAAATGGAATTACTTCAAGAGGTTGTATTTGACGATGCACCAGAATGCCCGGACTCCGTCCCGCCAGCCGATCTTCTTGCCTTCTTCGTAGGAACGTCCGTTATAGGATATCCCTACCTCGTAGATCCGACACCGCTGTTTCGCCACTTTGGCGGTGATCTCGGGCTCGAAACCGAAACGGTTTTCACAGATGGTGATGTTGTCAATGACCGGCCTGGTAAACACCTTGTAACATGTCTCCATATCGGTGAGGTTGTTATTGGTAAACATGTTCGAAAGCAGGGTGAGCAGCTTGTTGCCGATCATATGCCAGAAGTACAGAACTCGGTGCGCGTCGCCGCCCTGGAATCTTGAACCGTAAACCACATCGGCGTTGCCGGCCAGAATGGGTTCGAGCAGCTTTGTATACTCCTTGGGATCATACTCCAGGTCGGCATCCTGAATAAGAATGATATCACCGGTCGCCCGGCTGAATCCGGTTCTCAACGCCGCTCCCTTGCCCTGATTGAACTCATGGAAGATTTTCACCACGGCAGGGTCGTTGATCTTGTTTTTCATCACCTCGATCGTGCCGTCCTGTGATGCATCGTCAACCAGAATGATTTCTTTAATCAGAGGGAGTTGAACCGCCTGGACTGCGGCAACGATCATTTCCAGCGTAGCGATCTCGTTGTAGACCGGAATAACTATCGATAACTTGGTATAGGTTTGAAAAAATAGCGTAGTCGCTTCTTGAAAAATCGTCCTTGCCTCCAGTAAATTTTAATGCTTCATTAGTAAATGCAGCATAAAGTAGGTATATTCGCAACTCGCAAGAGGGGATGAGAACGCAGAGCCTCAAGATTTTCTCTTGGTGGGTGGATATTTTATAAAAAATGGAGGGTGGATATGAAGAATGTGGTCTTTTCAGCAATGTTTGCAATAATTCTTTTTGCTACAATGACAGCATGTTATGCAGAAAGAGGCGATTGGCATGGCGGAATACGGGCGAGAATTCAAGAAGATCAGCAAAGGATAGAACGGGGAAGAGAGCATGGTTCCCTGACAAGACACGAAGCAATTCAGCTGCGGAGTGAATTGGGACACATTCTCAATAAAATAGACCGTATGAAACAAGATGGTCGTCTCGACGGGAGGGAAAGAGAGAGGATCAATCGTGACCTTGATAGATTGGACAGGGACATTATGAGAGAAAAGCGCGACGATGAACGAAGGCGACGTTATTAAACCTTTGTCGGATACCATTATTCCGATTTCGAATTGATAAAATTCAGCTTTCTCGGGCAACAACAGAGACCATGCTATCAACCAAAGCAGAAGCGTTGAGCCTGAATAAGAAACGGGTTTCCTCAGGTATCTCTGAACTTGACAGGCTCCTCGGCGATCTTTTTATTGGCGATAACGTTCTTTGGTACGAGGACGCCGGAAGCTTTTCGGCGGTTTTCTGCATTCACTTCATCAAGGAATCTCTTGCTCGAAAAAAACCTTTAATCTATGTCACCTTTGACCGTTCTCCGAAAAATGTCGTCTCTTTCCTCGGCCCCTTGGCGGAAAGTCAGAACCTGACTATTCTCGACTGTTTTACCAACGGTAAGGGTGACAGCTCGGAAGTCTTCAATAAGTTCTATGAAAAGGACGGTGCCCTCTGGCCTTACCAGGTAATCAAAGTCAATGATCCGACCAATCCCAGCCATGTCGGTGAGGCGATATACGGGCTGCACAGCAACTTATCCGGGGATGTGCACTTCATTTTAGACAGCCTCACCGGGATGCAGGCTCTCTGGGGCGGCGAAGAACACGTGTTGCAATTTTACGCCAAGACCTGTCCCCGCCTCTACGAATTAGAGACAATCGCCTACTGGTTGATTGAAAAAGGTGCCCATTCCAACAGGTTAAAGGCGAATATCAATAAAATCGCCCAGGTGGCCATCGATCTTTCGGTACGGCGCGGCAAATCGACCCTGAAAATCCTCAAAGCGGAAAAACGTAATTCAAAGTTTCTCAACCAACAGCATGAATACCTTTGTGAAGAATCGGATATTGTTTTTGAAGGTCAGAGGCAAATCAAGGGTAAATTCGATCTGGGGGCAAAAATCAAGAGTATTCGGCTGATGCGCGGTCTTTCGCAAAAGCATCTGGCGGATCTCACCGGGGTTACCCCCAGCACAATCTCCCAGGTTGAAAAGAATCTCATTTACCCATCTCTTCCGGCCCTCTTCCGTATCGCCGAAAGCCTGTCCGTCGAAGTCGCAACCTTATTCAAGGATCATGGTCTTGAAAAAAATCTCTTTGTTTATTCCTCCGAACAGCGATCAACGGCGGTTCTCGACAACTTTTCCAAGGAGGACGCCGATGCCCTTTGGTTGCTGCCAAACGATCTCGAATCCACTGTTGATGCGGTCATCATCACTATCCGACCGGGAAAGAAACTTGCCGGCCATTTTTTCGCGCATAAGGGAGAGGAATTAGGATATCTTATCGCCGGTCGCCTGGAGATGATCATCGACAATCATATCTATCAGGTCAACCCCGGCGATACCGTGTTTCTGCCGAAAGATATCCCGAGCCAGTGGCGCAATACCGCCGATGGCGTCGCCGAGCTTCTCTGGTTTAAGGTCAAGGGATGAAAAAAGGTGGGGGGAACTGCTTACCGATTCGTCTGGTGCGCAACCGGCAAGCAGTTATAATGGAGAAACTCCTCCGTCCTAAGACTACACAAGTCGAGTCCTACGACAATAACACCACCTATCCTAAAAGAATATTTTTAGCGCTTTCGTTCTTGGCGTCGGTGATGTAGGTAATGCCCGTCTCCTGCGCCGTTTCCCGGTTTGCTGCATAAACATCATTGCGGCTAATCTGGGCCACATTAAATTTACGTGCACCGGCGAGCAACTGTTGTACTCCGCAGGCAAGTTTGTCAGCCATCGTCCACATGGCTATAGCACCGTAGGGAATATTGCGCATCTCTTCCTTGCCGACTTTCTTCTGCACATCAAAATACGAGGCAAAAATCGCCTCCGGAGAACTGCCGATATCAGACACCGACTTCGGCAGGGCATCCCAGTTTCCATGAATTGCCATCCTTCTCTCAGGATTCAGAACGCCTTCAATGTTGGCACCCAGGAATCCAGGAATCATGATGCCCCGACCCATACAGATCATCTTGACGTAGGGAGCACCAAGGGCCAATCCTTTAAAAATGCTGTCTTCCAGGGCAAATCCGCCGGCAAAGGAGAGATCAACCACCTTTTTGCCGTTTGCGGCCAGAATGCCGGCATACTCATAGGCCTTGGAATGCAGATTGATGGACGGTACGCCCCAGCTCTGCATCATGTTCCAGGGACTCATGCCGGTACCACCACCGGAACCGTCGATGGTCAGAAGATCGAGGTTGGCATCCGATGCAAACTTGATAGCCATGGCCAATTCTTCCATACCGTAGGAACCGGTCTTCAAGGAAATGCGTTCGAAGCCGAGGCTGCGCAGATAGTCAACGGATTTCATGAAATCTTCACGAACCAGAGCGACGGAATCGAGATGAGTGCCACCGAGACGACTGTGGCGGGCAAAAGACTTGATGGCCCCTTTGGCAAAGGCTTCCTTGACCTCCGGCAAGGCCGGATTGGGATCGACGACATAGCCACGCTCTTTCAGGAAGAGTGCATAATCGAGGCTGGTAACCTGGATTTCCCCACCGATGTTTTTCGCGCCCTGCCCCCACTTCAACTCGATAATACATTTATTGCCGTATTTCTCGGCAACATACTCGGCGACACCATTGCGGGTATCTTCGACGTTCATCTGTACGATTATCGCGCCGTACCCGTCAAAATAGCGCAGATAGATATCGATGCGGCGATCAAGTTCCGGCGATTTCTTGATCCGCCCGCCGGTGATCGTTGATTCCTTGTCAACACCGACGACATTCTCGCCGATAACGATGGGAATGCCGGTGAGGGCACAACCAACGGCAAAGGAATCCCAATATTTGGCGGCAATAAAGGTTGATCCCAGGGCCCCGGTCATCAAAGGGAGACGACTCTTTGTCTTGATTTTACCGCCGAACTCGGTGCTCAGATCAACATTGGGGAAGATACAATCGTCGGGGTTGTGGGTCATCCCCTCACCTAGGCCCACTGAGCCGTAGGCATAACCCTGGATACGCAGGGAGTTGTAGGAAACACCAACGTGGGTGGTGTTGTTGGCACCCGCCGTTACTAAACCAAAATCACGGGGATAGAGAAGCTTTCGTCCGACCAAACTGGATTTCCAGGTTTCACATTTGCCCGTGCAATCGGCACGACATAAAGTGCAAAGCCCTGATTCGGCAGGATTTCCTCTGTTGGCAGTTCCCAGTACATCATTAATTTTGTCAAAACGCATGCAGCACCTCCATTCATCGTACATCATTTATCTATGGACAGAGCTTTAACTGCTTAAACCTGCGTATAAACAAAAAAAGCGTCTGCCCCAGTGTGAGGAAACAGACGCCTTTGTCTTGAAAGCTGCCAAGCCCACGCCGTTGTGGGTCTGCAGTTATATAATATTTATTTTTGTAGCTTTACTTAATATTCTTGTCAAGAAATAAATCGCCGACGAATAGCATCGTCCAAGAGATGCCGACCTCCTCGGAAGAATAAACGGTTAGAGTTCATCAGAGAGAACAATCGCTTCGGCTATGTCGTGCATTGACTTCCGGGTATCCATGCTTCTTTTGCGAATCCAGCAATAGGCCTCCTCACCATTCATATTTCTTCTATGCATCAGAATTTCTTTCGCTCTCTCAATAACTTTTCTCGATTTTAATTCCTGCTCAATAACCCGGGTTTTGATGATGAGCTCAGTGTTGTGGATGGCCACCGCTGCCTGACTAGCAACAGCGGTCAGCATATTGATGTCTGTTTCAGAAAAGACATGGGGTTTGATAGTGAAACAGTTAAGAACTCCGACGACCTTTTCCTCCTTACCCTGCAGTGGCACACCAACCATTGAGACCAGGCCGAGCTTTCTGGCCATCTCTTTTTCCTTGAACCTCTCGTTTTTCAAGACATTATCAATCACCAACGGCCTCTGGGTGGAAACCACATAGCCGACAACGCCTTCATGCAATCTGAGCACCCGGTCTTTGACATAATCGGCATCGATTGATTGGGTTGCCTTCAATCTCACCAGGGGTGGATTTTCATTTTCATCAACCAGCCACAGAGAACAGATCTCAACTCCGGTTACCCGAGCCGTTACCATAACGATAAGTTTAAACAGATCTTCGAGAAAAAGATCCGAGGTAATCGCCTGGCTTATATCCATTAATGCCTTGATATAATGGTCATATGTGTGTTGATTTGATTTTTCCATATTGAATTAATTGCAAATTATTAACTCACAACCATCAAAGTCAATTTTTTTCCTCTATACTTTACAGCAATTACCTGCCAAGATGAAAGAGCTTCCCGGCGTAACAATTTATGCACCATACCCTATGAAATATGAGAGTCAGTGTTGCTGTTGCATAAACCACATCAGCCCTTCTCGGGTGATGAGATTGTATTGCTGATCGGGATCGGTCTCGATCACCCCCATCCCTTCCATGCTTTTCAGCACCTGTTGCAACTCCAGCAGATTCATATTCATCTGCCCGGCAATGGCGGTTGAGGCTACCAGTTGCGGTGGACTCTGCCGCAAATTATCCCGGAGAATACTTAGGACCTGGAGTTTATGCGTTTTCAAAGACATAATCACCTCCTGATTTTTTTGCTGTGTGGCAACGAGAGTCATCGATCGCTTGTTACTTTTTAAAACGACAAGGCAAACATTAGAGTGGAAAATCTTTACTAGCACTGTTACGCACACCCATCATACGGTATCTACATGCTTTTAATTACTGATTGTATATTCTAAAACGGAGTCATGTGCAAACAAAAAAGCATTTTAAATACATTTTAATACATATAATTTATTTTAACTTAATTTATAGAGGAATGAACGTGCCGAGAACCTTTTTCCCCGGGCCTCTTCCCTGGAGGCGTGGTAACATTCCATTTTGCAAAGAAAAGATTTATACCCATCCATCATCAAATATTTCAATAATAACAATGTGTTTTCCTAAACAATCCGAAGGCTGGCAGATCGATAAACCAAGAACGTTGTTGGCCAATCCGCTCTTGCAGATGGTCGCAAGCAGGGTGCGTTGCGGCCGAACCGGCAAATCCCAGGATTTCTACAGATTTGAATTCCCCCGCTGGGTCAACGTTGTTGCGACCACTGCAGGCGGCGAAATGCTGCTGATCCACCAGTATCGCTTTGGCACCAACCGGGTGTCGGCCAACTCCGTGCGCCTCGTTTGGGGAAATAAATTGACAGATTTGTCGTTTCCCGGTAATTCCTAGCCCTCAAAGAGGATACGTCGCATCACAAAAAATTATGGCCACTCTTCTCAGAACTTTCTTGAGGGGTCAGAACTTGTATTTATTTTTTCAAAGCGACTCAAGACTATTTCCAATGGCAATCCTGCCCTCTTTTTTATCATTGCCCACGTATCAAATCCTATACCCTGCAAAGAGCGTTCATCATGAGTGAAGAAAATCAAACCCTCGTTCAACGTAAAGAAAAAGCTGATTCCCTCGCGGAGTTAGGTGTAAAACTGTATATAAACAGCTTCAAACCCGCCAATTCGGCAGGCGAACTCCTGCCCAAAGGCGCTGCCCTACAGGCGCAGGAAGCCGAACCGGGAGGGAGCATCTACAGCGTTGCCGGGCGGGTCATGGCCATGCGTAAATTCGGCAAAGCGGCTTTTTGCACCGTCGCCGACAGCAGCGGCCAGATCCAGGTCTATGTCAAACTCGACATCTTGGGGGATGTAGTATTCGAAACCTTCAAGAAATGGGATATCGGCGACATTGTCGGCGTTGAAGGTTCCCTGTTCAAGACCAAGGTCGGGGAACTGTCGATCCAGGCGGCAAAAATCGTCATGATCTCCAAATCCCTGCGCCCTCTGCCGGATAAATGGCATGGCCTGACCGATGTCGAGACTCGCTACCGGCAACGTTATGTCGATCTCATTGTCACCCCGGAGGCCAGGGATATATTCAGAAAACGGGTCGAAATTATCCGTCTGGTGCGGGAACATCTCAACGCTCGCAACTTCATGGAAGTTGAGACGCCGATGATGCAGCCGATTCCCGGCGGCGCCACGGCCAGGCCATTCAAGACGCACCACAATGCCCTGAACATGGACCTCTTTTTGCGCATCGCCCCGGAACTGTACCTGAAGCGACTCCTGGTCGGCGGCTTTGAGCGGGTTTTTGAGATCAACCGCAATTTCCGGAACGAAGGTCTGTCAACCCGGCATAATCCCGAATTCACCATGCTGGAGTTTTATCAGGCCTATGCCACCTATACTGACCTCATCGCCCTCACCGAGGAGATGATTGCCGATATCTGCATGCAGGTCAACGGCACGATGCACATTACCTACCAGGGAACAGATGTCGACCTGACACCCCCGTGGACAAAACTGAGCATGGATGAGGCCCTGACCCAGGTGGCCGGAATCAATCCGGCAATCCTCGCCGACGGCGCGGCGGTACTGGCGCTTGCCAAGGAAAAGGGTATCAAACTGGATGACAGCGCCGGCCCGGGTAAGGCCAAGACCGCACTTTTTGAACTGCTGGTCGAGGAAAAACTCATCAATCCGACCTTCATCACCTCCTATCCGACCGAAGTCTCACCGCTGGCGCGACGCAATGATAAAGACCCGACAGTTACCGATCGCTTTGAGCTTTTCATCACCGGCCGTGAGTTGGCCAACGGTTTCAGCGAACTGAACGATCCCCGCGACCAACTGGCCCGCTTTGAAAAACAGATCGCCGACCGCGGCGACGACGAGGAGATCCACCCCGAGCTGGATGCCGACTATATTCGCGCCCTGGAATACGGCATGCCCTCGGCCGCCGGCGAAGGCATCGGCATCGACCGCTTAGTCATGCTTCTCACCGATGCCCCCTCAATCCGTGACGTCATTCTCTTTCCCCATCTGAAACCCGAGGCCGGACTGCAGACCGAAAGGAACGAAGCCGGTGAAAAACCGGCGCCGGGAAAAACCTTATGATGTTCGAATGGTTTATCGGCTTACGCTATCTCCGGGCCAAACATCGGCATGGTTTTATCTCCCTGATCTCGCTTATTTCCGTGGGTGGCATCACCGTCGGAGTCATCGCCCTGATAGTTGTCCTGGCGGTCTTCTCCGGCTTTACCGACGGCCTGCGCGACCAGATCCTCGGGGTGAATTCGCACATCATCGTGCAGCGCCTGGGAGGATCGATAAAGGATTATGAACTTACCAGGGATCGTCTTCTCACCGTAAGCGGTGTTGCCGGGGCAACCCCCTACCTGTATGCCCAGACCCTACTCAGCAGTACCAGCAGCGGCAATGGCGTGGTTCTCCGGGGCATTGACCCGGAAACGGCGAAAAATGTCATAAGCCTGCCCAAACAGATGATCAAAGGCACGGTTGATGATCTGGTGAACGGCCCGGATACCGGCACCATCCCCAACATTATTCTCGGGAAAAATCTGGCTAGCGATCTCCGGGTGCAGGTTGATGATAAAGTGAAACTGATCTCCCCCTCCGGTCCGCTCACTCCCATGGGTATCATCCCGAAGATCAAGACCTGCCGGATATCCGGGATTTTTGAAACCGGCATGTTTGAGTACGATTCAACCTTGGCCTACATGTCCATTACCGAAGTCCAACGCTTTCTCGGCGTTGAAGATATCGTCCACGGCATTGAGGTGGCGGTGCAGAGAAGTGACTTGAATATTGCCGATCGAATCGCCGCCAGGATCACCGAAAAAATCGGCCCGGGCTTCATCGCCAAGGACTGGATGATGATGAATCGCAACCTGTATGCCGCCTTCAAACTTGAGAAAATCGGCATGTTTATCGCCGTTGCCTTGATTATCCTGGTGGCGGCCCTGAATATCATCAGCGCCCTGGTAATGGTGGTTATGGAAAAGAGCAAGGACATTGCGATTCTCAAGTCCATGGGGGCAACCTCGCAGGCCATCATGCGCATCTTCTTCCTGCAGGGAATGGTCATCGCTGTGGCCGGGACGACCCTGGGAGTCGCCGGTGGTCTCGGACTATGCGAGCTTCTGTCACGCTACAAATTCATCGAACTGCCCTCGAACGTCTATCCGATGACTACCTTGCCCATCAAGGTGCTGCCGCTCGATGTCACCATCATTGCCGTCAGCTCCATCGTCATCACACTGCTTGCGACCCTGTATCCTTCGTGGAAGGCTTCCACCGTCCAGCCTGCCGAGGTGTTATCATAATGGCCCTCTTTTCCGCCCACAATGTTACCAAAACCTATGGCATGGGGGATAATACCGTGACCGTGCTGAAGGGGGTTACCCTTACCGTCGAACCCGGTGAGATGACCGGAGTCATCGGCGCCTCGGGTTCCGGCAAGACCACCCTCCTGCAGATCCTCGGCACCCTCGATCTGCCTACCGGTGGCGAGATATTTTACCGCGACCAGCCTTTGCTGACCAAATCATCGAAGGAACTCGCAAACTTTCGTAATGCGGCGATCGGCTTCATCTTTCAGTTCCACCATCTCCTGCCTGATTTCACCGCCCTGGAAAATGTGATGATTCCCGGTCTCATTGCCGGAAAAAGCAGGCAGGAAATGGCGGGTCCGGCCCACGACCTCCTCGAACAGGTGGAACTCGGCCATCGCACCAACCACAAGGTACTCGAACTGTCCGGCGGAGAACAGCAGCGGGCCGCCCTAGCCCGGGCGTTGGTCATGCAACCGGATCTGCTGTTTGCCGATGAACCGACCGGCAATCTCGATTCGCGGGCCGGCAACCTGGTCTTTGAACTCCTCCACAATCTCTGTCGCAAACGCAAACTGAGCACGATCATGGTTACCCACAATACCCTTCTGGCAGAGCGGATGGACCACTGTTTCACCCTGCGCGACGGGGTGTTGGAAAATAACAGATAGGCCTTTTACCCACTCATTCGCATTTACTCTTGTGTGCATGGAAACTTCGATAAAACACCGATGTTCCTGGTGTGGTGACGATACCCTTTATAAAGCCTACCACGATTGCGAATGGGGCGTTCCTGCCCATGATGACCGACATCTCTTTGAGATGCTGATACTAGAGGGTGCCCAGGCTGGCTTGAGTTGGCTGACGATCCTCAAAAAACGGGAGAACTATCGCAAGGCCTTTCATTCCTTCGATGTTGCGAGAATCGCCGCCTATTCTCAACCTGACGTCGAGCGTTTGCTGGCCGATCCGGGCATTGTCCGCAACCGCCTGAAGATAGCATCAGCGATTAAAAACGCCCAGGGTGTGTTGAATATTCAAGAGGAATTCGCCACCCTGGACGCATATCTCTGGCGCTTTGTCGATGGCACACCCCGGCTAAACGAGTGGCACTCCATAGCCGAGGTACCGGCCCGGACCGATCAGTCCGACACGATGAGCAGGGATTTGAAGCGACGCGGATTCAACTTCGTCGGCACAACCATATGCTATGCCTTCATGCAGGCGGTGGGCATGGTGAATGACCATATCGTCGATTGTTTCCGCCATGATGCAGTGCGAAGGGATCCGGCAGCGACCATCCAGCCGACACGGTAATCGACGCTGCTGCTTATTTTTGCTGTCTTCACCAGAGATACAAAAGCTGATCGGCTACCTGTATTTTTGTCATCCTCTTATTGGTGCGTTGCCTCTTCCTGCAAAACACCGATGCGTATCTTGCCCGTACCGACCGGAATTTTTTTCTTCATCTCACTGCGCCGTAAGGTCTCGGACTGCAAACCAAAACGCTGGGCAACAACGGCCGGATCAACCAGATCCTTACCAACCAGATTTTTGACATCATCGTCACCCGGCGACGAAAGTTTTTGCGCTACCAGTTGTTTAACATTATTCCTACCGCCGATATTGCCGCCACTCGTCGGAGCTTTATGGTTTTTCAGTTCCGGCTCGGAGAAAGTACCACTGATAGAAAAGAGAGAGGAATGCTCCACCCTCTCCTCGCGCCCTCCCTTACCGACGACGGTGGTGACAAAACCGGTTTCCATTTGGAGCTTCAGCTGCTGCTGCACAATGTCGGCGGTGCCGCTTACCTGCAGGCTGCAAGCTGGGGCAAGCAGGCTTGTCTCCCGGATTTGCACAAGGCCGTGGGTGATACTGAAGACACTTTTGGCCTCTGTGAAATCGGTCCTCGGCTTCTCGCCGGAGGCATCGCCGGAAACGGCACTCTGCCGACCACTTTCGCGAATTTCCGGCATCCGGCAAAGATTCACCCCCACCAGGGCACCGTCCCGCAACTGCAGCGTTACCTCGCCACTGAGATTTTTCTTCATCGTTTCAAAATTATCTCCGGCGGACTGCAGCACCAACTCGGAGGAGAGGGCGCCATGCAGAGAGTCCGATCCGGCAAAATCATGCAACAGAATTTCAGCTTTGAGACCATGGGCTTTAAGAGTCGTCTGTATATTCGGCACCGCGGCCTGCAGGTCAAGGGTAAAAGCTGCTTCTGCTTGACCGCCGCTGGTGTTAAGGGTGGCTGGTGCCACGGTAAAGATGCCTTCCTGAGCGTGAAGCGGAAGATGTATCTCCGTCAGGGTCCCCCCATGTATTTTCAATGCACCTATGTGAATGACTCCATCAAGGGCACAATCCTTCCACGTTAGGTGCTCGGCCACTGCCTGCTCTTCCCGCCCAGGGTCCTTTTCAGTGCATTGCACTGCCGCAGTGGAGAGTGGCAGATAGCGATCCAGATCGATGCGATCAAGCTCAAAGGTAAAATTGACCTGTGGGCTCTTGAAATTCTCGGCCAGAAGAGAAAATTTCAGTTTCGAGTCATCAAGAGTGGCAAGGCCCTTTTCGATGGCGAATTTTTCCGCATCGCCGTGAACCATAAATTCCAAAGTTGATGTGCTGAACGTCTCGGAATCCTTTGCTTCTAGAGGAAACGGCAGATCGCAGGCGGATAAAAAATCGCGGGGCGAGAATGGCGAAAGGCGCAGAGACAAATCAAAATTCGGCGCCTTGGCCTGCGGGGTGATCTTACCACCCATTTGCCCCCGCAATTTACCGGCCACACTGAAGGAAATATCCACCGGCAAAGCACCCTGGTTATCGTTCTCAACGATTGGCCCAACCTTACCCTCCGCAGCCACCTGTTGGCCATTGATAGTAGCCTTGCAATCCAGAGAGACGGGGCGATCATGGGTGAAATCATTGAGAAGAAGCATTATGTCTTCAACGTGATACTGAACGTTGCGCGTTCTGTCATGCCACTTCACTTGCCCATCAGTCACCGCCAAGAGGGCAAAGGAGAGTCTCTTCGAAAGAAGGGCAAGAGACCACACTTCCGGCGGCTCAGACCCTGTGCTCTTTTCACCCTCCTCCTCGAACACCCAGTTAACCTGTCCGGAATCATTCTTCTCAAGATTGACCGCTAGACCGCCCACCACAAAACGGCTTATCTGAATCTGCTGCTTCAGGAGGGGCAACACCCTGATACGTGCTTCGAAGGTTCGAACCTTGATGAAATCGTCACTCATGAACCCCGGCGGATTGCCGATTTTCATATCGGAAAAGGAAATGCTCAGCCAGGGAAAAAATGACACCCCGAGATCAGGACCGAGAGAAAACGATCTTCCTGTGGCTTTGCTGATCTGCCTTTCAATTTCCGGAACATATTTTTGCACATTTATTAAAATCGGAACAAGGATAACGGTCACAATCAGGAGAATAAAGAATATCCCTACCGGAACGATGCCGTATCTAATAAATCGTCTCATCCTTCAACCCCATAAACGTCTCTGCACCACAAAATCTTCGCTCTCATGACAGAACCGGTGTCGGAACCGGATAAAACTTGGCATTTCCATCACACTCCCCTATTTACACTGGAAAATGCTGAAGAAATCACTAACATATAAAGCAATGACAAGTCTAGTGACAATTGTCCGATAACCGCAACATTCTCGCCGACAGTGCAACTCTCTCATATCTCAAAGGAGGCCTTATGAAATCACCAGCACAAGCAATGGTTCTTGCCGCATTTGCCGCCGATTCCCTCGCCCTGGGAGTCCACTGGATATACGATACCGAACAAATTGATAGACAGGTCGGTCGGATCGCCGACTTGCTTCCGCCCGCTGAAGGCAGTTATCACCCACAGAAAAAACGGGGGGAATTCACCCATTACGGCGATCAGAGCCTCCACCTTTTGCACCATCTTGTCAAAAATCATGGCCAATTCTCTCTTCCTGAATATGCCCGGGACTGGCAGTCATTTATGAGTCAATATTCCGGTTATCTGGATCGAGCTTCACGGGCGACCTTGCAAAACCTTGAGGGCGGTGCTGCACCTGACACCTGCGGCTCCCCCTCAACCGATCTCGGCGGGGCAGCAAGAATAGCGCCTCTGATATACTGCTACAGGGAAGACCTTGAAGGCTTATTGGTCGCGGTGCGAGCTCAGACCGCCCTCACCCACAGCGGTCCCGGTTCGGTCGATGGTGCCGTCTTTCTTGCCCGCAGCTGTTTTGCCATTCTCCATGGCGCGACACCGCGTGCAGCATTTATAGAGGCGCTTGCCGGCGGTATCGATGATATAGACCTTGACCTCCGTCTCCGCCGCTGTCTTGATCTCCCTGATGGAAGCATCCGCCAGGCCGTCAAGGAATTCGGGCAAATGTGTTCGATCACTGCCGCGCTACCGGGGGCCATGTATACGGTTTTGCAGAGAGAAAATAGTATAGAGGAGGCCCTCATTGAAACAGCCATGGCGGGCGGCGATTCCGCCGCTCGCGGCATGGTTGTGGGAATGATCCTTGGTGCCGGCCCGGGAATGGCCAAAATACCCGTAAGATGGCTCGACAACCTGGTCAGATATCAAGAGATTAAGGCGGCGCTAGAAAAATTGCCATAAAAGGAGGAGGCCACTCTCCCAGTCGAGGAAAGCGCGCAACGAATTACCAGTAACAGCTTCGAATTACACTTTAGAAACACCAATAGGCTTAATGTCACTGAGTGCCGTCATGGTATGTATGTATATTGAGGAGACGAGAGTAACGAACCGAAACAAATCATATTACCGCAATATCGCAGATTATTGATTACTGGCACATTCATTGCATTAAAGAGGGTAATCCCACAAGGGAGATAATAAAGCCCCCCCAATCGGGTAGAATCTATGCAGTTTGTATTTTCTACTCGATTTTTTTTTTGACCTCATCGACGAGGCGATTCCAAAGCGAATGGTGCAATGCTGTTCCGGCCTTGTCCCTCAGTCTCGAGTAAGGAGTCCCCGGCGATAGTCAGTGTATACCTGACGGGCAGCAACATAAGGATCGAGAGAATACCTTTTCAGATCCTCATAAAGACCTGGGTTAAGAGACAGGACGTTGACCCTCTCAGTTGAGTAGATGACGACATCAATGATGCGATCATCGTACACATAGGGAAGCGGCTTGATGAAGGTATCGGCAGTCAAACCGACAGTGTCTCGCAGATTCGAAGGGCCTATAAAGGGCCAGTAGAGAAATACCCCCTCTCCAATTCCCCACCGGCCAAGGGTTTGACCGAAATCCGCCCGCCGAGGTGCTATATCGAACTCACTGGCAGCCACATCAACCAAGCCGTAAATACCTATTGTGCTGTTGATGAGAAAACGTTCCGCAACAATGGTCATGGTGCGGAAGTCGCCCTGCAAAACCGAGTTGAGAAAATTCACCGGAAAGCCGATGTTAAGAAAGAAATTTCCAAAGCATTCTCGGAGTTCCAAGGGCAAAACCCGGCTATAACCCTTGGTAATCGGCTTCACAACCCAAATATACAGTCGATCATTGACCTCGAAAAAGAACCGATTCATCGATTCCAGGGGATCATAAACCGGCACTTCTTGCTCACCGTCAATTGCCTCATCAACATTTGCCTCATCGTCGAGGAGATTGGGAAAGGCTTTCGGGGTCAAAGGATTGTCAGCGGCGACCGAGGCAAGCGGCTGACAAAGTAAAAAGCATAACAGGATAATATAACCGATGATTTTCATATATAGGTTTTCAACATATGTGTGTACGGCCGAGATCGACTGGGGAATTTAGAATACAATTCTCGAAAAGCCCCCTATCGTTTTGCCTTCTCTTCTCCAGCTGCCATTTTCGAATCAGCATATTGTGGCAATTCCCCGAGGATTAGTCAATCTGATAATGAGGCGCGATTACAAAACAACATGGTCAATTCTTCCATTTACATTACGACCCCTAAACCATGAACACAAAGAGTCCGGCGAGAAGAGTGAGAAAACTAAAGGGAATGACCATGGCCTTCGAAGTCAAGGTATCGCCGACCAGCACCCGCTCGGTGATTCGATAGGTAACATAAAGAGATGCCAAAAAACCGCCGAGCACCGTCAAAACCTGCAAAACATGGGTGCTGTCGACGCTGATCAGCCGCAAATCAAGGTAAGATCGATGCATGCCAAGCAACTGCCTGACATTAGGGAGTATTCGCCCGGCACCGCCGACAAAATATTCCAGATGCACCGCCATATAGCCACCGAGAATGAGGGGAATGACCCCGTATCCGAAGAGGGGCAGCAACAGATTCTTGTCTATCCTGGCATACAGGGATTGAACGGTGACCATGAGGTAGTAACCAATCTGAAAGATCAGAATCAAGACAAAAAAAACGATACTGCCGACAAGATGACCAGGAAGGGCTATCCCCAAATTGCCGGTAAAAGTCACCAGCCATTCTGTCAGTTGTAAAAACTCGCTTTGCAGGGCAAAGGGGAAAAAGATCGCGCCCATGGAGACGATAAGAAAGCTGTCAGCTCGCCTTGGCGTCTCAAGCGCCCACAATTCCTGCGGGGCAAGACGCAGATTCAGTTGGATAGAACTGTTGCCGCAGCTCTTGATACATTTCGCACACATGATGCAGTCCCGGTTATTATCGACCAGATAGGGATGTCTGAACATCGGACAGCCGGTAACATCACCCTCCCCGGTAAAACATGAGTGGTTTTGGCAGCGATTGAGGCAGACATGCGTATTCGAGCGCAATTCAACAACCGATGGCATGGCAAAAATAGCATTCACCGCGCCCAGTGGGCACAGGTAGCGGCACCAACTGCGCCTTGAAAAAAGCACACTGAAGAGGATCGAACCCAAGGTAATGATGAGGATGATTGCACCGGTCAGATAAGGATTATTATAAGCGTCCCAGACGATTTCGATCCAGAAGACGAGAATACACAACACCGCCATAATCCAGCCGGAATACTCCTTAATAAACGCCGGGGTCTTACGTGTCGGTTTCACTATATTTTGCAGGAGGGTTCCAGGCACGGCAAGAGAACAGACGCTACACCATGTTCTTGCCAGGAAAAAGAACGAGAAAAACATCAACGGCCACCCTATGTACCACCCCAGGGTAAGCCCGATGTTCGCCTGCGGGTCCGATGGCCCAAAAAAGAGAAAAACAATGGTAACCAACAAGACGCAGCTGATAATGACCTGGGGAACTCTAGGAAAAATACGACTTTCCAGGAACTTCCTGATCCAGGCGATACGCAGAATATTGTACTCCCACTTGCCTTCCGTTTTCGGCAGGCCAAGTAAAATTTGCTCGGCGACGATTTCATCTTTTTTTGCCAGCATCACCGCCCGACGAATGACGCTGGATAACTCGGTCAGATTGCCGGGCCAATCATAATTCATGAAAATACCCAAGGTTTCCGGTGACACCTTGAAGATCTTCTTGCCGTATTCCTTGCTGAAACGCTCAAGATAGTGGAGCACCAGGCGTGGCAGGTCCTCCTTGTGGTTGCGAAGCGGCGGAACGTGAAAATGCTGGTCCTGGATCAAGGTGAGCAATGCCGGCAACAGCTTACCGCTACTGCGCAGGTGATCAATGGGATAGGAACTGACAAAGGCCGGCCTGGCTTGCATCGCTACCTGACGACTGCTGTCGATGTGATTGTAGCTGCTGCTTTCGAGAATCCTCACAAGCTTTTCCTGCAGCTCTTCTTTCATCAGGTGGACATGGGTAAAAACCAGGGTGCCGTTGGCGGCCTGTTCAAACAATCCGGACTGACGGGCTTGGACAAAGGGAAAGGCACTCTGCTCAATACCGAACAAGGCGCGCTCGAGCTGCAGGGGCTCAAAATCGCGTAGATCAACCTCAAGAAACTGCCCCCCGGCGCGTTTGCTCTGCAGATGAATCTGCTGGGCGATAATGAGTTTGCCGGTACCTGCTTCACCGGTGAGGATGAACGGCGAACTGCCCATGGCCAATTGATCTATTATCGCCTGGGTCTTTTGCGCCGTTTTCGATTCTCGGATGTCGTCTTGTCGACGCCTGGCCAAGCGTCGCAGACTGATGGCCGACGTATTCGAATCCTTGAAAAGAATGATGTCATCCGCCCCCGACCCTTCATCCTGCCAGCTACCTTCGCTCCCCGAGTCGACCTGATCAAGGAAGGCCACCCGCAGCCTTTCGGCGAGAAGCGCATCAAGTTGCCGGTGAATCCTGCTGTTGGCAAGAAGGGCAATTTTGAAATAGCGTTTGTCAAAGCAGATGACTACCACATCGCACAAGGCGCGGACCGAAAGCGAACGCGGCTTGTCGGTAAGGATGCCGGTCTCACCAAAATGACCACCCGGCCCAATTCTCCCGACGACCTTCATTCGGTCGTTTTCACCACCGAGCACCAGCTCCGCCTCGCCCATGGCAAGGATGTAGAAAACGTCGCTGGCCTCCCCCTGCCGGTAAACGAACCGCCCCTCCTGGAAAATCTGCACCCGGGCAGCCCCGACATAGGTTTCGATTTCTGAGGCAGTGGCCTCCTTAAACAGGAGGGACCGTCGAAGATTCTGTGCGATGTCTTCTCTTCTCATACTCCAGCCACGGCTACCTTACCAGCCATTGACAGCCCTGAATCAGCGTATCCACAGTGGACGTGGCATCAGGGTTGCTCTTTTTTTGTACAGCCGGTTCTTCAGATCTGCAAATGCTGTTCAATAATATCGGCGAGCAGCGGCGCCACCGAATAAATATCAAGGAGGTCGTCACTTTTCCGCCCCGGATAGGTATCGGAACCAAGTACCCGGGAGATCGGTCCCTGACGAAATTTTTCCAGAGAATCGCCGGCCATAACCAAATGAGTAGCGTGGGCGACGACATCTTTGGCCCCCGCCTCCAGACATCTTCTGGCGGTCTGGAGGATCGAGCCGCCGGTGCGGATCATATCATCACAGATTATGGCGGTCTTCCCCTTGACGACGCTCGACACCTGGCCGACGATAGTTTTGTCGGTGTCGTAACGATCCTTATCGGCCGCGGTATGCGGACAATTCAACATGCTGGCCAGCTTGGCGATCCTTTTCGAATATCCGTAATCCGGAGAGACAAGGACATAATCGGTCAGCCCGCTCTTTTGAATTTTGTCGACGACCAGATCGTCGGTCCAAATATGTTGGGTGCGAATTTCTCCACCATGGGCATGGAGAACCGCCTCCGAATGCAGGTCGACGAAAGCCACGTAATTGGGTCCGGCCTTAAATATCTGCCTGGTCCGCGTGATGCCCTTGGGAATTTCGTGGGATCGTGGCTTGGCCCTTTCCATGGTGGAATACCCAAGAAAAGGAATAATGACGCTGATCGATGCCGCGTTCCAATAGATTCCCCCGGAGATGAGATCAAGGAGCTCCTGATGCGAACTGTCGTCATGGGTAACACCAAGTATCACAAGATCTTTGCCGGCAATAGACGTTGAAAAAGCGTGGTATTGCTCTCCATCGGAAAAGCGCTTGCGGATCATTTCGGTAAACGGCAGCCACAGCCGTTCGGCCAATTTATAGCCGAGCTCGGTGGAAGCCTCGTTGGCAACGAGAATGACATTATCCTTGTTCTGCATGGGCGTCCCTCAACCCCGAACACCATGCCTTGCGGTGTTGTTCTGGGGTTCCTCTGTGTTTTAGCCTTGCAATGCCTGGGCGATGGCATCACCCATGGCGGCGGAACCGACCGCAGCAGCCTTGTTGCCGGTGAGATCGGCGGTCAGTATTCCTTTATCAAGGGTTGCCTCAACCGCTTTATCGATGGCCGCCGCTGCCTCGGTGAGACCAAAGGTGTAACGAAGCATCATTGCCGCCGACAAGATCTCGGCGATGGGGTTGGCAATGCCCTTGCCGGCGATATCGGGAGCGGAACCACCGGCCGGCTCATATAACCCGAAGTTGTCTTTATTCAGGGAGGCGGAGGCGAGCAGCCCCATGGAACCGGTGAGCATCGCCGCCTCATCGGAGATGATATCGCCGAACATGTTGCTGCACAGCAAGACATCGAATTGATGCGGATCGCGTACCAGTTGCATAGTGGCGTTGTCGACATAGATATGCTTCAGCTCCACGTCCGGAAATTCCTTGGAAATCTCCACCACTACTTGGCGCCACAGGACCATGGTGGTCAGGACGTTGGCCTTATCGACCGAAGTCACCTTACCACGCCGCTGCCGGGCGGCGGCAAAGGCCATCCTGGCAATCCGGGCAATTTCAAATCGGCTATACGCCATGGTATCAAAGGCCCTTTCCTCGTCACCTTGCCCTTCCCGCCCCTTCGGCGTACCGAAATAGATGTCGGAGGTGAGCTCGCGGACGCACAGGACATCGAAGCCATCGCCGACGATATCCGGGCGTAGGGGGCAGGCGGCAATCAATGATTTAAAGACCTTGGCCGGACGAAAGTTACAGAACAGGTCGAAATGTTTACGGAGAGGCAGGAGGGCCGCCCGCTCCGGCTGTTGCTCCGGGGGCAGGCTTTCCCATTTTGGACCACCGACCGAGCCGAAGAGGATGGCATCGCTTCTTTCACACAGTGCAAGGGTTGCCGGCGGTAGAGCTTGGCCGTGATTGTCGATGGCAATGCCGCCGACATCGGCGTAGTGGTAAGAAAGTTCAAAAGCAAACTTTTTTTGTGCACAATCAAGAACCTTGATGGCCTCTTGCATTACTTCCGGGCCAATGCCGTCACCGGCCAGAATTGCAATGTTTTTCATTATTTCACCTCATATTTACGTGAGATTCTTCGGTTTTAATGGCTGTCAAAAAGTAACAAACTGCGTTTTGCCCCGGAAAACGGCAAAGCATGTTCAATAACCTGGCTGAGCCTATAGGGAGAGTGGCTGACAATTTCTGCTGCAGCATCCATTTCCTCCCGCCATTTCGGGCCCTTCATACAGATCACCCGGGCGCTTGTCGGGGCAAACCTCTCCACCATGCGGAGAAACGAGCCGATCTCCGTTATCGCCCTGCCGGTTATGTGGGAGAAAGGGCAAGAGGAAGGCAATTGTGCCTCGTCCTCAACCCGGCAGGTCAGCATGTTGACTCCGCTGAGCCCCAATGTCCTGGTAATATGGCCAAGAAAGCTTGCCCGCTTGAGACGCGGTTCCACCAAGGTTACCGCCAGCTCCGGCCAGGCTGCCTTGCAGACCAGGCCAGGAAATCCGGCACCGCTGCCAATATCGAGAAGATGGGTCCCAACGCCTGTGAGCTGCGGCAAGATGGTCAGGGAATCGATAAAATGGTTTTCTATAATTTGCTCGGGATCGGTTCCTTTGGCGATCAGATTGATCTTTTTACTCCACTTCAGCAGTTCTCTGAAATAAAGGGCCAATCGCTCAACCGCCTCGGGCGGAAGAATCAAACCAAAATTTTTCAGACCGGTGACCAGGGAACCAGAAAAATCGACCGTCATTTGCCGAGTCTCACGGCAATCGAAGCGGCATGGGCGGTCAAGCCTTCGAGTTGTGCCAACCGCATGATATGTTCTGCGTCGGCGGCGAGGCCCGGCGCCGAATAGCTGATGATCGAACTCTTTTTCAAAAAGGTCTCGACCCCGAGAGCGGAAGCGAACCGCGCAGTGCCCATGGTCGGCAGCACATGATTCGGACCGGCAATATAGTCTCCCGCCGCTTCCGGGGTGTTAGCCCCGAGGAAAATCGCCCCGGCATGGCGAATATGGGGGAGTTGCGCCCAAGGATCGGCAATCATCAGTTCAAGATGCTCAATAGCGACACTATTGGCAAGGTCAATTGCCGCCTCGAGGTCATCGGCGACCAGGATGACCCCACGGTCGGCGAGCGCCTTCCGGGCTATTTCCTCCCGGGAAAGCAACGGCAACTGCCGCAAAAGCTCAGCCGCAACCGCCCCGGCGAGTGGCGCATGGATGGTCACAAGAATAGCCAGGGCCAGCGGATCATGTTCGGCCTGCGCCAGCATATCGGCCGCGACACATGCTGCTTTCGCAGTAGCATCGGCGACGATCAGCACCTCGGACGGGCCGGCAATCATGTCAATGCGCACCATGCCCGACACCTGTCTTTTTGCCTCGGCGACATACTGGTTGCCGGGACCGACAATCACATCCACACGGGGGATAGTCTCGGTGCCGAAAGCCAAAGCACCAATTGCCCAGGCCGAACCGGCCTTATAAATTTCCGTGATACCGATCTCCTGGGCGGCCACCAGGAGATGCGGATCAACCTTACCGTCCTTGTTGGGAGGAGTAACCATCACCCGCTGCTTGACACCGGCGATACCGGCCGGAATGCCGTTCATCAGAACCGAGGAAACGAGCGGAGTCATGCCGCCTTTGCCGCCGGGGACATAGAGCCCGGCGGAATCGACCGGACGTACCAGCCTGCCGACGATAGTCCCATCCTCACGGGTCTGTAGCCATGAGTCTTCCATTTCCCGTTCATGAAAGGTTTGGATACGTTCGATGGCCACGCCAAGACTCTCCAGAAACTGGTCGTCGACCTGCTGGTATGACTCCTGCAGTTCCTTGGCACTCACCTGCAGCTGGCCTGCGCTCAGTTCCGGTGCATCATATTTGCGGCCATAGGCGACGATCGCTTCGTCCTTCATCTCCCGCACCGCCTGGAGAATATCCCTGACTGCTCCACGGCAGGAAGTGTCCCCCGCCTGAAAACGGTTGAGCAGTCCGTGAACAAGGTCCTGGCCTTGGGGACTGCTGAGAGTAACCGGTGAAATCAACATATTTCCCCTTCATTTTCCATATCAACACAACGCCTGCCCTGTAGTTTCGAACACTTTGCACAACCAAATAGTCTCTTGCGGTCTGAACCCTAAACAGGGTTTGCACTATAAGCTATTTAGCATAAATTATAAAGATCAAGCATCGGGAATTCAATATTTCACACGAATATTTGCAGATCTTCCGGCCTCATTACTCATAGCTTGCACTCACCGCACATTTCCGCCATCTTTGCGCTCCCCATGGACACTTTATTTCCAAGGTAAAATACTTATTGTCTTCAACCTCTACGGAGTATGTTTTTCCTAGTAGGCCAACTCATTGATCTCTCGGTATCCGTCAAAAATCAATGAGATCGTTTTTTTGGCATCGACTTAAAAGCTTTTTCTGCATGTTCCTTGTACAAGGGTACCTGCAGCACCCGGAGGATATATCATGGATTTTCAACCGAAATGGATAGCCTGGGAAATCACCCGCCGCTGTAATCTCAAGTGTGTGCACTGCCGCTCCTCTTCAGAGCTTGAAGCCACCGGGCATCCCGATTTTTCTTTCGATCAGGCCAAGACGATCATCGACGATATCGCCTCCTACGCCAATCCGGTGCTGGTGCTTTCCGGCGGTGAACCCCTGCTCCGCAACGATGTCTTTGATATTGCCAGGTACGGCACTGCGAAAGGTTTCCGCATGTGCCTCGCTACCAACGGCACCTTGGTGAACGATACTATCTGCAAGGAAATTAAAGCGGCGGAGATTAAGATGGTGTCCCTCAGCCTCGACGGCGCGAAAGCTGAAACCCACGACAACTTTCGCAGTCAACAGGGTGCCTTCGATGGGGTCATGAACGCCATCCGGCTCTTTAAAAAACACTCCATTCCCTTTCTCATCAATTCCTCTTTTACTGTTCGTAACCGTCGGGAAATCCCTGAAATCTACCGGCTGGTAAAATCCCTCGGGGCCACCGCCTGGTATATGTTTATGATCGTCCCCACCGGTCGAGGTGAAGACATTATGGATGAGCTCATCCCAGAGAGTGTTTACGATGAGATTCTCGAATGGCACTACCAGACCGAAAAGCAGGACAACGAACTTCTCATGCGGCCGACCTGCGCCCCCCACTACTACCGGATCGTTCGGCAGAAGGCTAAGGAAGAAGGCGAAAAATTCGCAAGAAGAAATCTACAATTTTCAACCGGTGGCTCAAAGGGTTGCCTGGCCGGACAACTCATCTGTCTGATCGATGTCGACGGCGAAGTTCTGCCCTGCAGCTACTTTGCAAAATCGGCAGGCAACATAACCAAGATCCCTTTCAAAACAATATGGGAAGAATCAAAACTTTTTCTTCAACTTCGCGATTTTAAAGGGTATAAGGATAACTGTGGAAAATGCGAATATGTCGGGGTCTGTGGCGGATGCCGGGCCAGGGCGTATGCGATGACCGGCGACTTTCTCGCCCAAGAGCCGTTTTGCAGCTATGTCCCGAGGCAACTCGTCCAACAAGAAATAAAAAAGACTTAAACCGGAACTCTACCTGGAATATCTATGAACGACACCTTTCTCAAAGCATGCCGTGGTGAAAAAACCACCTACACCCCGATCTGGATGATGCGCCAGGCCGGACGATATCTCCCGGAATACCAAAAAGTTCGAGGCAAGGTTTCCTTCCTCGAACTCTGTAAACGGCCGGAACTGTGTGTTGAGGTAACCCTCCAACCGGTAGACCTGCTCGGCATGGATGCGGCGATCCTGTTTTCCGACATCCTCATTCTCATGGAGGCGATGGGTGCGCCGCTCGAATTCCACGAAGGTAAAGGTCCGATTTTTCATACGACTATCCGCGACCAGGCCGCGCTCGATCGCCTCATCGTCCCCGATGCCGACGACGCGACAGGTTTTGTCATGGAGACCATCCGGTTATTACGCCCTGAATTGCAGGTGCCCCTCATCGGATTTGCCGGTGCGCCCTTTACCTGTGCGACGTACCTGATCGAAGGCGGCTCCTCCAAGGTGTTCTGGGAAACCAAGAAGATGATGTACCGAGAACCGGCACTGTTCCACAACGTGATGGCGAAGATTACCGACAGCACGATCTTGTACCTGCAGGCCCAAGCCAGAGCCGGAGCCCAGGCCCTGCAACTCTTTGACAGCTGGGTCGGGATACTCGCACCGGATGATTTCGCCGAATTCGCGCTGCCCTATGTGCAAAAGATTCTCGCCGCTCTTAAGCCGTGTGCAATTCCCCTTATTTATTTTGCCAATAACGGTGCAACCCTGCTTGAACTCTCGGCCGCTTCGGGAGCTGACGTTATCGGCCTCGATTGGCGCATTCCCATCGACGAAGCCATTAAAAGGGTGGGGGAAAAAGCCGTCCAGGGTAACCTCGACCCCTTTGCCCTGCTCCTCCCAAAAGACCAATTGCGAGCGAAGATCGGCCGCCTGCTCAAGGATGCCAAGGATGCCCACGGCCATATCTTCAATCTCGGTCACGGCATTCATCAATTCACCCCGCCCGAACAGGCGAAAATTGCCGTTGATGCAGTCCATGAACTCAGTAGTCGATAATTTCAAGTGATCACATGGCTAAACAGATTCCCACCGCAACTGAGTGTCGTCGCTACTTCGATCAGTTTGAGATGTTTGACAATATTCGCGAGCACTCCATCCTCGTCGCCCGGGTTGCCGCAACACTGGTCGATGGCCTGGCAAGAACGGGGCAATGCCCCACCCCCCTGCCCAACCGCGAAGAGACAATTGCCGGCGCCCTGCTCCATGATATCGCCAAGACCCTGTGCATCAAAACCGGCTGCCACCATGCGGAAATCGGCAGGCAGATATGCGTCGATCTCGGCTACCCGGAGATCGGTGATATCGTCGCCGAGCATGTGGTGTTGCATCACTTTCAGGCTGACCTTTACCAACGCGGACTGTTTGCCGCCAAAGAACTGGTTTTCTATGCCGACAAGCGGGTGCGCCACGACCAGGTGGTACCTCTCGCCAGCCGTCTTGAGTATATTCTTGACCGTTATGGCAACGGCAATGCACAGAAGGAACAGCATATACGCCTGAATTTCAAGCGTACTTTGGATTTCGAGAAATTCCTGTTCAGCTTTCTCGACTTTAACCCGGATGCAGTGACACATCATCTGACAAAGGAAATATTTCCCGACACAACCGCAAAGCAGTAATGCTCAGACAGCTCTGCCCTTCACCATTCAGACTGTGCAATTATCGGCAGTCTCGCCCGGACGATGTCCTTAAAATTATTATTTCAAATGATCAGACCGCTTGACACAAGCTTGGTTCTTTGTTTATTGGAATAACAGTATCCATTAGTGATGATCACGCATCAGTGAGAGTTATAAGCGTCGTCGTTAACGGGTCTGATCATTGTCCAGCGTTAATTCCTGCTGTCCGCAGAGGTTCTCCGGCGGCATATTTTCATAAACTTTTACAAGGAGGCGTTTTTATGGTACATTTTCAGCGAATAGTGCCCGCAGTAGTAACCGCATTTTGTCTGACCGCAGGCGTTGCGATTTCCGGGACCCTTGACACTGTCAAGACGAAGGGCTTTGTTCAGACCGGCGTCAACAGCGAACTCTTCGGTTTCGGCAAACCCGATGAAAAGGGCGTATGGAAAGGCCTTGATATCGATACCGCCAGAGCGATTGCCGCCGCCGTTTTCGGCGATGCCGAAAAGGTGAAATTCACTCCGCTCACCACCAAAACCCGTTTCACCGCCCTGCAATCCGGCGAAATTGATGTCCTTACCCGTAATGCCACCCAGACCCTTAGCCGTGACACCGATCTCGGCCTCGACTTCGTTCAGGTCAACTACTATGACGGCCAGGGCTTTCTGGTTCCCAACAAACTCGGAATAAAAAGCGCAAAAGAGCTGGATGGCGCCTCCGTCTGCGTCCTCCCCGGCACTACCACCGAGCAAAATGTTGCCGACTACTTCCGCCAGAACAAGATGAAGATGAACCCCGTGGTTATCGAGAACAATGCTGAATTGGCCAAGGCCTTTTTCGCCGGTCGCTGCGATTGTCTGACCTCCGATGCCTCTCAGCTGGCCGGCATCCGGGCGGTAGCCCCCAATCCCGCCGATTATACGATCCTCGCGGAAATCATTTCCAAAGAGCCCCTTGCTCCGGCAGTACGACATGGCGACAATCAATGGAAAGATGTCGTCAACTATGCGGTCCTGGCGATGATCGAGGCAGAAGAACTAGGCATAACCTCCAAGAACGTCGATGAAATGATGACCAGCACTAACCCGGCTATCCAGCGGTTCCTCGGCGTTACCCCGGGTAACGGCAAGTCCCTCGGTCTTGACGAGAAATGGGCTTACAATATCATTAAACAGGTCGGTAACTACAGTGAGGTCTTTGAACGTAACGTCGGTGTCAACACCTCCCTTATGCTCAAGCGTGGTTTGAACGCCCTGTGGAACAATGGTGGCCTGATGTATTCACCTCCTTTCAAATAACGAACCAACCCCGAGGTCATACCCGGCGATAGCCGGGTATGACCGATTAAACAGGTGAATATGGACACGACAGCACCAGAGAAAATCCCCTTCCTGCGTGACCCGGCCAAGCTGGCGATTCTCTACCAGTGCCTCACCGTACTCAGTGTCGGACTTCTCAGTTATTATCTGATCCACAACACCCTGGCCAACCTTGAAAGGCAATCGATCTCAACCGGCTTCGGCTTTTTCGAGAAAGAGGCTGCGTTCGAAATCGGCGAAAAGCTTATCAGCTATTCGGCTGCCGATTCTTACAGCCGGGCACTCTTCGTTGGTTTCCTCAACACCTTGGTCGTCGCTTTTATCGGTGTCGTCCTCACCATTATTTTCGGAACGATTCTTGGAATTGCAAGGCTTTCCACAAACTGGCTTCTCGCCAAACTCTCGGCGCTCTATATTGAGGTGTTTCAAGATATTCCAATACTCCTGCAACTCTTTTTCTGGTACGCCTTCTTTTACGAGATGCTGCCGGGCCCACGCCAGGCACTCAACCCGATACCCGGACTCTTTTTGTGCAACCGGGGACTCATCTTTGGTGTGCCGGCATGGCATGCGGCTTTTCAATACGCCTTTGCAGCCTTGGCTGTCGCCTGCTTGCTGATCTTTTTTATTCGCAAATGGGCGGCAAAACGTCAGGCGGCAACCGGACAGATCTTTCCCATTGTAAAGGTCTCGCTTGCCATCTTTATCGGTTTTCCCCTGATCGCCTGGTGGCTTGCCGGTGCACCTACTGCCATGGATGTACCAAGCCTGACTGGCTTCAATTTCAAGGGTGGATTATCCATCAGCCCGGAATTTACTGCGCTGCTGCTCGGTCTTGTGCTTTACACCTCGGCTTTTGTTGCCGAAGTCGTCCGAGCCGGCATCCAATCGGTCGGCAAGGGCCAGAAGGAAGCGGCCATGTCCATAGGGCTGAAACCGGCACACGTCCTCAACCTGGTTGTTCTGCCCCAGGCACTGCGGGTCATTGTGCCGCCTCTCACCAGCCAGATGCTCAATTTAACCAAGAACAGCTCGCTCGCTGTGGCTATCGGCTACCCCGACTTTGTTTCCGTCGCCGGCACGACCATCAATCAGACCGGGCAAGCCATTGAAGGCGTCGCTTTGATAATGCTCGTCTACCTGGCTTTCAGTTTATCAACGTCGGCGATCATGAACTGGTACAACAAGAAAATCGCAATCGTGGAAAGATAATGGCAACCCTAGAAAAGACCACGCACGGAAGAACCGCCGACAGCATACGGCCCCCTGCCACCAGTATCGGCATTTTAGGTTGGATACGGGGCAACCTGTTCAACGGTTGGCTTAACTCCATCCTTTCCCTGCTGGTTTTATATATTCTTTGGTCGACAGTCCCATCTTTTATCAAATGGGCGTTTATCAACAGCAACTGGTTTACTACCAGCGAGCAGTGCAAGGCAGGGACGGGTGCTTGTTGGTCGGTCATCACTGCCAATATCCGCTTTATTCTCTTCGGCTTTTATCCACACCAACTGCAATGGCGACCCCTGCTTGCCGTTGTTATTTTGATTTTGCTGCTGTTTTTCAGCCAAAACCGCAATAATTGGAAAAAATCCCTTGCCTATATTTGGCTCGGCGGCCTGTTTTCCATGGGACTTCTTCTCAAGGGTGGCCTCCTCGGTCTTGAGGCCGTTGACAGCGACAACTGGGGCGGCTTGCCGCTCACCTTGTTGCTGTCAGTGTTCGGCCTCACCGCCGCTTATCCGTTTGGGGTGGTTCTGGCCCTTGGACGGCAGTCGGAGATGCCGGTCATCAAGTCGTTTTGCGTTGTCTATATCGAGTTGATACGAGGGGTGCCGCTGATCAGCATGCTCTTCATGTCGTCGGTGGTTTTCCCGCTGTTTCTTCCTGAAGGGGTCACCTTCAACAAAATCCTCCGGGCCCAGATAGCCATCATTCTCTTTACCGCCGCCTATATTGCCGAGGTTGTGCGCGGCGGACTGCAGGGCATGAACAGAGGTCAATATGAAGCAGCCGAATCCCTTGGGCTGAATTACTTCCAGACTATGCGCTTGGTCATCCTGCCCCAGGCCTTGAAAATTGTCATTCCACCTTCGATGGGCATTCTTATTTCGGCCTTCAAGGATACCTCTTTGGTGGTTATCATTGCCCTTTATGATTTACTGAAAACCACCCAGACGACTCTGTCCAACCCTAAATGGATGGGGTTCTCCGCCGAGGCCTATCTCTTTGTGGCGCTCATCTATTTTGTCTGCTGCTACGCCATGTCCAACTACAGCAGACGGTTGGAAAAGGAACTCGATACCAATCTGTAATCAGTATTCACTGCTAATTGATCAGCAATGATCAGAACCCGGGAAAAGAACAGATGAATCCGCAAGAAGCAGGACAGAAAAATGTCGACACAACTCCAATTATCACCATCGAAAACATGCACAAGTGGTACGGCGAGTTCCATGTTCTGAAAGATGTCAATCTGACGGTCCATAGAGGCGAGCGTATCGTTATCTGCGGCCCTTCCGGCTCAGGAAAGTCAACGTTGATCCGCTGCATCAACCGTCTTGAGGAGCACCAGAAGGGCCGCATCGTCGTCGACGGCACCGAACTCACCAATGACCTAAAAAACATTGAAAAGATCCGCACCGAAGTGGGTATGGTGTTCCAGCACTTCAACCTTTTTCCGCATCTGACCATCCTCGAAAACCTGACCCTTGGACCGATCTGGGTACGTAAGACACCGAAGAGGGAAGCGGAAGAAATTGCCATGTACTATCTGGAAAAGGTGCGCATCGCCGAACAGGCCAAGAAATTCCCCAATCAACTCTCGGGTGGCCAGCAACAAAGGGTGGCCATAGCCCGCAGTCTTTGTATGAAACCGAATGTCATGCTCTTTGATGAACCGACCTCAGCCCTTGACCCGGAGATGGTCAAAGAGGTCCTCGACGTCATGATCAGTCTGGCCCAGGACGGTATGACCATGCTCGTAGTCAGCCATGAAATGGGTTTCGCCAAAAGCGTGGCGCACCGGGTGCTGTTTATGGACGGCGGGGAAATTCTCGAACAAAATACCCCTGAGGAATTCTTCAATCACCCGCAGCACGACCGAACCAAGCTGTTTCTCAGCCAGATTCTCGACTGATTTTTCATATTATGGCTGATTCAAACTGTAAAAAGGGTTAGAAATATTTATCTCTATTCCTTAGCTTTCATCAGGCCATTATTCTTTAAAATCTCAAGGAGTCTCGCTTCATAAATATTTTCAATATCTGTTTTGGAATACATAGACAGGAGATATATCGTTGTCTCCTTTTTATAAAAATAGATGACTCTAAAACCACCACTTTTGCCTGTTGGTATTGATGAGTTTTGCAATCTGGCTTTGTAGCAGTTTTTACCGAGTTCGACTGCTTTGGCCTCTCCACTTGCCAACTCCTGCTCAAATAATTCCAGATCTTTTAAGATAAGCCGATATTTTTTATGCAGATTCTTGACGGCTTTGGCAAACTCAGGAGTTATTACCAGTTTCAATTTCATCAATAAGCTCTCTGAGAGTTGTTTCCGGCAAATCCCCTTTAATAATAGCCTTCAGCTCCTTGCACGACATATCAAAGCTTTCGTAAAACATTTTTGCTTTTTGATCGGCCAGATATGACTTTATAGCTTCTACGACAATATCTGTCCGATTGAGCGAAAATTGCTTGGTCAACTCATCGATCTCATCGATTATATATTTTGGCAGCCTAAGGCCAACCTGCTGCTTTTTCAGCTGCGATAAATTTTGCATTGCCCACCTCCATGATGTTGTTTGACAATAGTATATAATATTAATATACATAAGTCAAAGGAACCTGGGGACGACAATGTCTTCATTGCCTTTTTCATTGCCACTCGATAAGATCCAGCAACTCCTTCATCGCTCGATCATACCACCACTGCTGTACCTTCAAGGCGTAAAGACGTGAGGTGGCCTCATCAAATTCCCCATGCTGTTTGAGTGTCTCTTTCTGGGATTCGGCCATCCACCGATCAAGAATTGCCGACAATCTCTTTGTAACAGCTTCTACATCGGCTGCGCAGGCCGTTAGCTGATCGCGCTCTTTTGCGGCTCGGCGATTGAGTTGCCGGGCTGCTACCTCCATCAATGCAAAATGCACCTGCTCATGCTGCAGTACATAGGCTTCTTTGTCTGTTGCCAGGGTCGGACTCCACCAACTCTTTTCGGGCAGCATCACCGCTTCGAAACCGAGATTTTCGGCATGACCGCACCGCAGCTGACTGCCATCACTATCTTGGTAGGAAAAAAGGTATTTTGCCACGGGCCGGGTGCGGATGGCAACAGAGGTATGGGCGTTCAGATGCTGTCCATAACTCACTAAATCTTTGGGAAGCTCCGGGGCATGGAAATCGGCGATGGTCAGTTCTCTATAGGAGATGCCCTGGGTGGCACGGGAAGCGTTGCTGATCTCAACTCGCGGTTGACTGTAGGCGGGGAGTCTGCTGCAGCCGACAAGCAAAATGAGGCCGAGCGGTACCAAAATAAAGATATTTTCAATAAAGCCGGACACATGCACCGTCCATCAATTATTTACTCGTTTGTATCTCGTAACTTGCCTCATAAAAATCGGCAACAGGCGGTTCCTTGCTGCCACTTTCTTTGGCGGTGACCGCTATTCCTCGGGTCGAGACCGCAAGGGTTTTCTGATCCCCGGCATATGCACTTAAACCTTGTCCGATATTGGTCATGGCCACCTGCCCCAAAGGTACCTCGCTGGCGTACACGACTATTTTATCTTTGCCGAAGGGGGGTGAAACAGTAAGATTAAACTTATCCTCTTGATCGGGAATCTTATAGGTGCGTCCGCCCTGGAAAAATGCCGATGTACGGTAGCCGTTCGGCAGGAGCTGGACGATTTCCCCTTGGCCGCTGATATCGACGATCTTCGCATAAAAGTCATGGTTGCCCTGGACAAATACCTCGATTTTCTCTCCTTCCTTATATTCTTTTTTCGGCGACCAGATCTTTACCGTCAGGGGGCCGACGGCGGAAGGCAAGGTGATTTTTTGAGTTTTATCGGCCGCACTAGACACTGGAGCGGAGGATGCACCGGCTGAGGGCTTTCCGACAATTGAACCGCCGTCGCCAAGCATATATTCGACCTCGGCCTTCACCCAGATATGGTAACGGCTGTTGTCTTGGATGCCATAATCTTTTTGTTCAAGGATGGTAACTGTCCCCTCGGCATTGATCAACACTTCATCACTTTTCAGCACGAAATTCTCCACCTCCGTCTTCGACCTGATATAGGTCTTGGCGTTGGTGAGGGCCTGCTGCTTGGCGTTGTTCAGCGCCGCGCTGCGCAGCTCGGAGACCGTCTTCTCCTCGGAGATGTAGGAATAGCCGTCCACAGATTGAATACACGATCGTTTTTCATTAACATCTTGATCGCCGCCCTGCGCCACTTGGAGTAAGCTGAAAAACACAACGAGGAGGGTCGAAAAGAAATATGCATACACCCTTGCGAACCTTAATATATTGGTTTTATTCACTCTTTCCCCCTCCTCTCAACAATTCGAAACTGCACTTGCAATTACCGGGTATTCACACACGTAAGCCAAATTGCATTGACGTGTTAAAATTCCATTCTCATCCCGACCACAAACCTCTGCAAAGTGATATCCTCATACCCCAATACCGTCGAATAATCGACAAAACACTGCAAACCTCCAGGGAAAACCGTTGATAGACCGGCAGCAAAATTAACAAAGTCACGATCCGGATTGTCGGTCGGGATAGTGATTGAATTGAGAGCATCATAATTTCCGCCGACATTGGCAAAATGGGCAGTAATATTTCGCGCATCATTTTCATATTCATGTTCCCAATCAACCCGCACATACGGAGTCACTACCCCCCGCGAGGTGTTGATGGCACGGGCAAGCTGCACCCCAAAGTTGGAGGCCAAAGATTTCACTTCCTGATCATCAACGCGTAAAGCCAGCCCGAAACCGGCATTACCATTCTGCCCCTGCAGGCTCTCGGTATACCCATCAATATTCGATTGAAGGTAGGCAAGGTGGGCAAATGGCGTTACGGCAAAGCCGCCAAACGACAGATTGTAACCGGTTCCAAGGCCGGCGGTTACATCCCCAGCATTGGTGTCACCGGTAAACACCTGGTTGACCAAGGTAGTCCCCACGGTATTTGCCGCTACGCTGTATCGCACATTGCGCTCTGTATCGTATTTCTTTCCGGCCACCCCGGCGAGAAAATCGACATAGAAATTGTCGACGTAGTAGGTGCCGTAGAGAGAACCGCCCAAACCGTCGAGATCTACATCGCCACCGTTATTGTCAATCGAGGACTTGGTGGTGGCATAGCTCAAGGCAAGTCCCAGTATCAGCTGATCGGTAACACGGTAGTCAAGTCCGGAAACCAGACTCCAGGAGTCAAAATCGAACCCGTGTTCGCGCAAGGTAGCATCTTTGTTACCCGTTCCGTAGGAGCCGTTAACAAAGAGACCCCACTTGCCGTAATCGCTCATCTGACTAAAATTTCCCTCATAACCGCCGGTTGCGGCAAAGGGCATTATCGCTCCACCGTCTCCGCCATCGTTAAGCGTCTGGTTGTTTTGATTCACCGCAGGGGAGGCGTTCGCCCGTGGCGACAAGGCTTCCGCCGGCGAACTCGGGCCGCCATGTGCCGCCACGCTACTGCTTGTTTTCCCGCGCAACCCTGATAAACGCCCAAGAATTGCGATATTCTGCGCCCCGGATAAGGCTACGGTGGACGCACCCATGACGGAGCTTTCCTCACTGGTCATATTGCCCAAACCGTTTTTTTGCGACGCGGAGAGGTTAGCGAAGGTTTTACCCGCGCCAAGCTTCAGTTCGCCGCAGCGGAAAGGGCTTTGGGGTTGGCGGTGTATGCCGCTTTCAGGGATGGACAGAGGGTTGCTACGGTACGTGACATCTCCTGCACCGGCGTACCGGCGCCGCTTGCTGCGGATGCAGTTCCCAAACCGACCAAGAAGGTTACTGAGAGTATTGAAAAATGACTTGATAATGTATTGGAATTCATATTTTCTCCTGATTCTGTTATATTTTAAGTACCTTGGGGCTTCGGCACGAAAAGAAAATCCCCGAGTTCATGACCGGCACGATTCAATCCGGCATACTGGGGAACCTGATCGTGGCCCATCCGACCGGAGACATCGACCACCTTTTCGGCGATGGCTCGATGCAGATCAATTCCCAGCAGAATTTTCGAGTTTCCGCCCAGGGTATCAAGTAAAGCCTTGGCAAAAACCGAATGGCTGCCCCCACCCCCGTCGAGCACCGGCTTGGTCTCCCCCGAGCTGATGATCACCCGGGACTTATATGCCGCCATCTTGGTCAGCCACTTGTTGTAGCTTTCTTCTGATTTGCCGGTCTCAAGACGGGTAAGACTAGCCCTGGTCATGAATCCGGAGTAGCAGGCATCGGCAATAACCATAATCTGTTTTGCCGACATGAGGTTCATGATGCCGGTTATCCGGTCGGTGGGAATCCAGTTGACGTCATCATCCAAAGAAGAATCCAC
>Ga0335397_10000438_pt1 | contig 53602 bp, 37 predicted proteins | sample MAT04_FD_205740 | JGI IMG/M metagenome (GOLD analysis project Ga0335397, IMG submission 205740) | Freshwater microbial communities from Lake Fryxell liftoff mats and glacier meltwater in Antarctica - MAT-04 (spades assembly) (version 2) ...
TTGTAGGTATAGACGTCGCCCACGACCGACAGTGCCTGACCTTGATGGGCCGGCGTGTGACGCATCTTGGGCGCCCGCTGAAACTCGGCCTCGGGCGGGTTCAGGTCTACGCCGTACTGCGGGGCCAGCTCGATCATCTTCTCGATGTCGGCAGGCACCGTGAGGGGCAGGGTGGCGGAATCGTCGGAGATCTGCCGCCCACTGGCGAACTGAAACTGGTCGTAGCCGGCGGGAGCATGGATGAAGAGGACTGTGACGGGGCGATCGGTGGGATTGTTGTAGTGCCAGGCGGTCCCGATCGAGATATTCAGAAAGCAGCCTTTGCCAAGCTTAACTGTCTGATTTCCGGCGGTGATTGTCAGGTCGCCGTCGAGAACGTAGATCCCCTGGTCCTCTTTGGTATGCAACGAGGGACGGGAAGCCATGTTGGGCATGATAGTTACCCAACTCAGGGCGTACGCTCCGCTGGTGTCTTCGGTGGTCGCTTTGTAGAGCACAAAACCGCCCATCCACCATAGCTGATGCCCTAAACCTGGAACCCATGAGGTCACTTCAGACATTGGGCCACGCCTTGCTGGGTGTAAGTACGGTTGACCGGTCGCGGAGATGCATGCTAATATTAGTCAGGAAAATAATTGAATTACTAGTAGGTGGATTGAGCATTCGCTTTGGGAGGTTTCGTGGCCAGCGTCCTGGAACAGTCAAACACGTCGGAAGATCATACGTCTGCTGAACATTTGAACTACGAGATGAGTGCATCGCAAGCCGCGAGTATGGAATCCAACTCGCCCTCCCCACGTTCGGTCGAAATCGATGACCTGCCTCACGATTTTGAATCGATGGGAATCTCTCAGATTTCGCTGGACGCGGTCCGGGCGGCCGGTTTCACCCGGCCCAGCCCCATTCAAGCCGCCCTGATCCCGCATGCCTTGCAGGGGATCGATTGCATCGGGCAAGCTCGCACCGGAACCGGCAAAACGGCCGCCTTCCTGCTGCCGCTGTTCGAGCGACTGCGTCCGCATAAGGCCGGCGAGATCCCCCAGGCGATCATCCTGATCCCGACGCGCGAGTTGGCCACGCAGGTGGAACTGGAGTGCGAGAAGCTGGCCGTGGGCCGCAAGATCCGCACCGTGGTTCTGAGCGGCGGCAAGCCGATTCGCAAGCAGATCAGCTTGCTGGAGTCCGGCGTCGAGATCGTCATTGGTACGCCCGGCCGCGTGATCGACCATATCAATCGCGGGACCCTGGTCCTGTCCGGCGTGCACTACGTCGTGCTGGACGAAGCCGACCGCATGCTTGATATCGGCTTCCGCCCGGACATCGAAAAGATTCTGCGCAAGGTGCCGACCAAGCGGCAGACGCTGCTGTTGAGCGCCACGGTCCCCGGACCGGTCGAGCGGCTCGCCCAGCGCTACATGGACAACCCGGTGATGGTCAATCGCTCGCCGGCCGACATCTCGGCCGACACGATCGACCAGTACTACATCACCGTCGACAAATTCCGCAAGTTCGAGGCGCTGGTTGCGCTGTTGGAGCTGGAATGCCCCGACCAGGCGATCGTGTTCTGCCGCACCAAGCGGGGAACCGACAAGGTGACCAAGAACCTGATGAACGTCTTCGAGGAGATCTCCTCGATCCACGGCGATATGGCCCAGAACGTGCGCGACCGCGTGATGCAGCGATTCCGCAGCGTCAAGATCCGCGTGCTGGTGGCGACCGACGTCATGGGCCGCGGCATCGATGTCTCGGGCATCTCGCACATCATCAACTATGACATTCCCGAATTCTGCGATGACTACGTGCACCGCGTCGGCCGTACCGGTCGTGCGGGGCGCTTTGGCGTGGCCTTCACGCTGGTCTCGCCCGAGGAAGGCCCGCAGTTGACCAGCATCGAGATGCGGATCAACAAGCTGCTGGAGCGGGTGCATCTGGAAGGCTTTGCCGATCTCGACAAGCCGCAGGGTGCGCCGACGGAACGCTCGGCCGAAGCCATGGGCGTGGAAGTCGAGAAGCCGGCCGAGGGGCCCGGCGGCAAGGGACGGGGCCGACGGCATCGCAAGGCGCTGTAAACAGGCACGCTGTAACTCTGAAGACGCTGTAACTCGCAAGTCGCTGTAAAATCGCAGAGCGCTATAAGCAAACGCTCGCTCCGGCGGGCGTTCTTAGGGGAAGCCGGGATACGGGAACTGAAATCTCAAGTGGGATTTCAGTTCCTCAACTGCCCAGGCATACGTTGCAGCCGATCTACTCTGGGGCGCACGAGGCTATGACCCCTGTCTTCGCCAGCCTCGCCGATCCCTTTGCTGAAGTTGCCACCAAGGCACTTTGGAGTGCAGGGGAACTGACATTGCTGGCCGTGTTGGCCAGCCTGTTGAGCGTGGCCTGGGCCTTGGCGCTCGCCTGGTTTGGCGTGCGACGCCGGAAGCTGTTCTGGTCGACTCCGACCATCACTCTGTTGGTCTATGCGGGCTGGCTGCTGGTTCGCTATGCCGCCCATGAGCGGTCGGCCCAGTTCGATCATCCTCGGCTGTGGTATCAACTGCTGGCCTTCAGTTTGATCTTTGGATCGGCCCTGGGGGCGGCGTTCTTTTCGGCGGCAGTCCGCTTTGCCTGGGAGACAATGCAGCAGGCCGGGGGTAAGGCGGGCCGTGCCCAAGCGGCGCGCGACTTTTTGGCTCGCCCCGCAGCAACCACCCCGTACCCTTCGTTTCGCGAGGGCTTTGTTGCCCCCTGGGACGGCCTGGTCTATCTCTCGCTCCGCCCGGCGCTGCTCCGCTACGGAGTGATCCCGGTGATGTTGAACCTGATGATCACGGGGCTATTGCTAGTGGTTTTGGTTCTGACCGGCAGCGCACTGGCCGTCTATGTTCATCCCTGGTTCTCGACCAGTTGGGGTGGGCGCTCGTTAGAAGTGGTCCTGGTGGTGGCGCTCTCGCTGGCCTTGCTCGCAGTAGCGCTGGTGACCTGGAAGCTGCTGGAAGGAGTCCTGTGCGGCTACTTCTACGGCCAACTCGCCCATCAGGTGGAGCTAGAACTCGGCGTGGCCGAAGGCGAGATCTTCGAGATCCCGCTGCTGCAGCAGTTTCGCGACACCTGCCGAGAGATCTTCTGGCTGCTCACCGTGAATGTAGGCTTTCTGTTCGCGCACCTGGTGCCGCTGGTTGGCTCGATGGTGGCCGTGGTGGGAAGCCTGTACTACGACTGGCGGATCTTCGGGATCGAGTACTTCAGCTACCCGCTGAACCTGCGCGGGAAGCGCTGGAGCGAGCGAACGGCCTACGCCGATCAGCACTCGGGGCATACGCTGGGTCTGGGATCGGCCGTGTTCCTGGTCAACTTTGTGCCGGTGCTGAGCGCGGTGGTTCTGACCACGGCCGTGGTCGGGGCGGTACTGCTCCATCGACGCCTGGCGGTAAGCGACGCCAAAGCCGAAGTTGCCAAAGTACCCGCTTGAAACAGAGCAGGGGCAGCAGGCACCCTGGTGCATGCTGCCCCTGTGATTTCCATCAAGGACTGAACTCGCAAGAGACGCGTCTCAGTCGTTATTGTTGTTGTTCCCCTTGCCGCGGAACTTGCCCTGGCCACCAGGACCGCCGGGGCCAAAACCCGGGCGACGCTCTTCGCGCTTCTCGGCGGGCGGGGCGTTGGCCTTCAGGTACTCATAGATTTCAGCCACCGTCACCTTGCCGTTCAGGTCGGCGTCGACGTTCGCGAACTTCTCTTTCAGATCGCCCGAGGCCTCGCGCTCGGTGATCCGTTGATCGCGATTCTTGTCCTGCGAGGCGAGGGCCTGCTGGGCGTTGGCCCAGATCGTCGCGTTGCGCTGTTCTTCGCGCTGCTGGTCCTTCATAGCGCTCTGCTGTGCGAAGTAGTCGGCCATCATCTGCGCTTCAACCACGCTGATCTGGCCATCCTTGTTGGAGTCCATCTGATTGAACATGCGGGCCATGTTGGGGGCCATGAACTTGCCGAGCGGGCCCATCTTTTCCAGGCTCTCGCGGAATTCGCCCGTCGTGATCAGTTCGTTGCCATCCACATCGAGCCGGCCGAACATGCCGGCCACTTGTTGGCCTGCGCCGCCAAAGTCCATCCGTCCGCGCGCCACGCCCGCGGCAGCCTCGTTGGCGTCGACCTTGCCATCGCCGTTCTTGTCCAGGGCGTTGCGTACGGCCATGCCTTCTTCGGTCTTGGCGCCGGCAGCTTTCTGAAAGCCCGCCACGGCCTTGTTCGCTTCAGCGTCCGAGACCTTGCCATCGCCGTCGGCGTCGAGCAGGTCGCTCAAGTCGCCGGGCAACTTGCCGCCGCGCTGAATGGCACCGGCACCCTTGTCGTCATTCGCGGCGGCGTTCACCAGGGCGTCCGGGTCCTTGGGATCCACCTTGCCTGGCTGTTTGGGCGCCTGTGCGGAAGCGATCGCGCCACCGACACAAACCAAAAAGAGACCAAGGGTAGAACGGAAGGGGGTCATAGGCGTCTCCTGAAAATCGCAGTCTTTGGCGAGTGGCGGGACATTTTGGAAGGAACTTATCAGAAATTACCCGGCCCGGTCGGGCAATGTTTCGCGTGGTCAGACCGGCTGGGGAAGAAATATCCCCTTAACGGGTGAATTCAGTTCGTCGTGTTTATAAAACCCCCCGAGTGCATTCAAGTTCCGTTTTTCGGTCTGGAAAACACCCATCTGGGGCGGTTCTCCACCCATAAGGCTTTTGGTGTTAATATCTTACGATTCACAGTCTGGCCAGTCCACCCGATCGCCATTGTAAGTACCCTGCCGTGAACCGCTTGCGAACTTCGTTCGTTCCTCGAACTCACTGGTTGCGAAGTCAATTTCGTCAGTTACGATACAGTTTACCCTTCACTGGGGCGTCCTAACTGGCCACAGGACCCCGTTCGTTCACAAAGCTCAGATCATGTCGTATCTTAGCGCGGAACAACTTGCGCAGCGCCTCGGCGAGCTCAAGCTGGTTGACCGTGCTGAACTGCGCGCACTGGAGACGCGGCATGATCTGCGCACCCTGTCGGGTCCTGACTATCTGCAACTCCTGTTGCGGCGCGACCTGCTGACCAATTACCAGGTCGACCGTTTGCTGCGAGGCGAAAAGCAAGGGTACTTCTACGGCAAGTACAAGGTCTTGTACCCAATTGCCCAGGGCAGCTTTGCACGGGTGTATCGCGCCTCGGAAGAGGGGACCGGCAAGACCTTTGCGGTCAAGGTGCTTCGCAAGCGCTACGCGCAAGAGCAGGAGATCCGCGACCGTTTCCGCCGCGAGGGGGAGCTGGGGCGGACCATGAAGCACCCCAACATCGTGCCGATCTACGATGTTTACTCCAAGGGGACCACGCAGTTCATTGTGCTGGAGTTCGTGGAAGGGCCGAACCTGCGCGAATTCCTTACTTTGCGGAAGAAGGTTTCGGCCGAAGAAGCCACTCGTCTGATGCGCGACGTGGCCAGCGGACTGTTCTATGCGTTTACACGCGGACTTGCGCATCGCGACCTGAAGCTGACCAACGTTCTGGTCAGCACGAAAGGTCAGGCTCGCTTGATCGACTTCGGGCTGGCAGGCGCCGACGATGCCATGGGGCAGATGGAAGTCAATGTCGGCGACAATGCTCGCACGGTCGACTATGCCGCGCTCGAGAAAGTAACCAACGTCAAGAAAGGGGATCCGCGCAGCGACATCTTCTTTGCCGGCTGCATGTATTACCATCTGCTGACCGGGCAACCCGCATTGACCGAGACGACCGATTCGATGCGCAAGATGGTCAAGTCGCGATTCACGGACATCCGACCGATTCAGAGCCTTGAGCCGACGCTTCCCTGGGTGGTTACCAAGGTCGTGAACCGTGCGCTGGAGATTTCGGCCGCGATGCGCTATCAGACGCCGGGCGAAATGCTGGTCGACCTGGCCACGACTCTCAAGAGCCTGGAAACCGGTCTGAACCTGGGCCCGCCGAGCAAAGCCCTTCGAGAAGAAGAGCGAGGCACCGGAACCGACGACGACACGGCAACGGTCACTCGAGGCCCAACCGTGCGGGTGGCTGCGGACTCTCCCTCGAAGGATTCCGTATCGCGCGATTCGGTTTCGCGCGACTCGATGTCCAAAGATTCTCCCTCGAAGGAGTCCAGCAGTACCCAACCAACGGTGCTGGTGGTCGAAAGCGATCTGGCCCTGCAGAATGCATTCCGCGAGAAGCTGCGGAAGCACGGCTACCGCGTGCTGATGATCAGCGACTTGCAGCGCGGCATTGAGCGCGCGGGAGACGAGTTCGATCCGGTGGAGGCAGTGGTCGTCAACGCGGGGACCTTAGGTCGCGAAGCGCTGATCGCTTTCAACACGCTCGACGAGCGTCTGCAGACCAAGGGCATGCCGGCGATTCTGGTGCTGGGTGAGAAGCAGGGGGATTGGCGGCACACGGCGCAATTGGGACCCACACGCGCCGTGCTGACCATGCCGTTCCGCATGCGTGAGTTCGTCGACACGATCAAATTGCTGGTGCCGCCGGAAACTGCGCGAACGAAGCCCGGCGAAACCGCACCGGGTGGGCGTCCTGACCCGGCCTCGAAGGATTCGTCGCTCGATGAGAAGTCGAAGTCCAGGGAGCTGTCAAAGTCCAAAGAGATTGCCAAGTCGAAAAAGGCGGGCGTGAAGTCGGGTTCCAAATCCGGATCGAAGGACTCCGTGCCCAAGCCGATGCCGGCAGCCGCGGAGTCTTCGCAGACCGTCGAACGGCCCGGCTTCGCGGCAGCAGCTCGTGGCGGGGATCTGTCGCGCGACTCGCACAGCGCTTCAATCTTTGAAGCGCATATGCTCTCGACCAGTGCGCAGTCCAGTCCAACCGGCCCGGACGACAGGCTGAAGGGGTCACGGTCCGACAGCATCTCGACCAAGTCCGAGCTTTACGCGCTCAAGGATGACAAGAATCCGGCAGCCTCGTCGAGCAGTACTGCGGGCGCCGGCAGCACCGCACTGGCCGGCAAGCCCAAGGAGAAGAGCGACGCCGGGAGTTCGAGCGGTTCGGCAGGCGGCTTCAGCACCGCGCCGATCCAGGCCGACGGTTCGCTGGGGATCGTCGACAACTACCAATTGATGGAAGAGCTGGGGCAAGGCGGTATGGGTACCGTCTACAAGGCCCGCCATATGCGGCTGAAACGCATCGTGGCCATCAAGATCCTCTCGGCCGATCGCGTCAGCAGCCGTCGCGCGGTGGCCCGCTTTCATCGCGAAATCAAAGCCGTTGCCCGGCTGGATCATCCGAACATCGTGCGGGCTCACGACGCGGGCGAGGCCGAAGGTCGGCACTATCTGGTGATGGAGTACATCAAGGGGATTGATCTCTCGGACCTTGTCAAACGCTGCGGTCCGCTGCCCGTTCCCGAGGCGTGCGAGCTGATCCGTCAAGCCGCTGTGGGACTCGAGCACGCCTGCGAGAATGCGATGGTCCATCGCGATATCAAGCCTTCGAACCTGGTGCTCGAATCTCGCAACGCCGAGTTGAAAATTCTGGACTTGGGTCTGGCGCTATTGCATGTCGAAGCGGGCGCGCCGGGTGAAGAGCTGACGGGTTCCGGCCAGGTGCTGGGCACGGTCGAATATATGGCCCCTGAGCAATGGAGCGACACCCATCGCGTCGATATCCGGGCCGATATCTACAGCCTGGGCTGCACCGCGTATCGGCTGCTTTCGGGGCACGCGCCTTATAGCGGAGCGGCCTATGCCAACATGCTGCAGAAGATGATGGCGCACGCTCAGGCGCCGATCCCTTCGATCCGCGACCGGCGGCCCGATGTGCTGCCGGAATTGGCAGTGCTACTGGAGAAGATGCTGGCCAAAGATCCGGCCAGGCGTTTCCAGCGGCCCAAGGATGTCGCCGACGCGCTGGCCCCTTTTGCTGCCGCGGCCAATCTCCCCCGACTGATCGCCCGAGCCGAGAGCATTGCTCCCACCAGCCGCACGCGGGACGCATCGAGCGACGCGTCGAGCTAGCCGTCCGTTGACGCGACCGCTTGAGTCAGGCCGGCGTCGATTCACTTCGAGACAATACTTGTCCTCTCAGGAACGCTGGGGTAGGCTCAACCCCTTGGCGATTTAATCGCTCACCGCTGTCTTTCACCGCCCGATTCTACCCGAGCCCCTCCATGAGCGACCCGTATTTTCAGCAGCTCTTCGCGCAACGCATTGGCGGTCCCAACTATGGCAAAGGGACCGAAATCTATAAGTTCGAGAAGATCAAGCGCGCCAAGCGGCAGGCTCTGGCCGATCACCCCCAGCGGCCGTTGGTCGACTTCGGGATCGGCGAGAACGACTCGATGGCCCCTGAGAGCGTTCGCAAGGTGATGGCGGCCGAGATCAACAAGCCCGAGAACCGCGGCTACGCCGACAACGGCATCGCGGAGTTCAAGCAGGCGGCCGCGCGCTTCATGAAGCGGCACTTCGGGGTCGAGTTGGACCCGAACAAGGAAATCAACCACTGCATTGGCTCCAAGCCGGCCTTGGCGGTGTTGCCGGCCGTGTTCATCAATCCGGGAGACGTGACTCTGATGACCGTGCCCGGCTATCCCGTGGCCGGCACGCATACCAAGTACTACGGCGGCGATGTCCATCGGCTGCCGCTGCTGAAAGAGAACGGCTTCTTCCCCGCGCTCGACACGATTCCGGCCGACGTGCTGAAGCGGTCCAAGCTGCTGGTCATCAACTATCCCAACAGTCCCACGGGCCGCGTGGCCACGCGCGAGTTCTATTCGCAAGTGGTCGAATTCGCCAAGAAGAACAACGTGGTCGTCGTGCAGGATGCCGCTCACGGCGTGCTGCAGTACGAAGGGGAGCCGCTGTCGTTCCTGTCCGTTCCCGGCGCCAAGGATGTTGGCGTTGAAGTCCACTCGCTTTCTAAGGGGTGGGACATGATCGGCTGGCGAATCGGCTGGGTCTGCGGGCACGAGCGGATTGTGCAGGCCTATGCGGATGTGAAGGACAACAGCGACTCGGGGCAGTTCATGGCCGTGCAAAAGGCCGCGGCGGCCGCCCTGGACGACACCAACATCCCCCCCAGCACCAAGACCAAGTACGAACGTCGGCTGAAGAAGCTGGTGGCCATGCTCTCGCGATGCGGCTTTGACTGTCAGATGCCGGGCGGGACGTACTTCCTGTATGCCCCGAGCCCCAAGGGAATCGACGGAGGCCCGCGATTCGAAAACGCCGAGGCAGCCAGCCAGTACCTGATTAAAGAGCACTCGATCTGCACCGTTCCTTGGGACGATGCGGGGGCCTATCTGCGGTTCAGCACGACCTATGTCGCCGAGAACGAGGCGGCAGAAGACGCGCTGATGGCATTGGCCGAAGAGCGTCTGAAGAAGATCAAGCCCGTGTTTGTCTGAGCAGAAGCGAGTAAGCCAGGATTCTCGCAATTCGCTTCTCGAATGCTATACTCGGCAGTGCCCTTTCGCCCTTCGCCCCTTCGATACGTTTGTGAGGCATCGATCATGGCCCTTCGTCGCTTGGTGACATTCTGCGCGGTTAGCTTTCTCCTTCTCTCGGTCACCAGCTCGCTTACGGGTTGTGGCGGTAAGCCGGCGCCATCCAAGCCGGCCAATGCTCCCAAAGTTTTTTCCAAGGCTGACTTCACGAAGGCATTGGCCTCAACCAAGTCGATGGCGCCTGACCAGGCAGTAATCAAGCTCTCAAAGCTGGCGATCGAAGCGTTCGATGCCGACGAGCGCGAACCAGCCAAAGAAGCGATGGGCGAAGCGCTGAAGCGCATGGATGAGATGACCGGAGAAGAACCTGCCGATACGTTGGTCGAGATGTGGAGCATTTCCTCGCCGGCCCTGTACAAGGTCGGCAAGCGTGATGAGGCTCGAGCCAATCTCAAGAAGGCCGTTGAGGTCGCCGCGAAGATCGAAAAGCCCGAGCCCAAGGCACGGTCACTTGCAAGACTGGCGACCGCACAGCACAGCATCACGCAGACCCCCGATGCCATCACGACACTGAAAAGGGCGGAAGATCTGACAGGTAAGGAAGAAGATCCCGTAGCCAAACTGACCATCTTGGGGGCCGTGGCCGAGGGGGAGCAGGCCATCGGCAAGGCGGATCAGGCAGAACGCATCGTCAAATCGATGACGGAGATTGCCGGCACGGCTACCGAGCCGGAAGTAAAAGCCAAGTACCTGGCCATGGTGGCTGGAACGCAGATCGGTATCGAAAAGAAGGACGCGGGGGCGGAGACCTTTAAGCAGGCCCGCGAAGCTGCCGAAAGCGTAAAGGATCCATTGAAGCGGGTCTTTGCAATGTTCAACGTGGGGCAGAAGATGTGGCAGAGCAAGCAGTTCAAGTCAGGTCGCGAAGTATTGGAAGCGTGTCGCTCGTCGGCCATGTCGACCGAATCTCTGAAGAACAAGCAGGCCGAGTTCAAAGTGATGTACGAAGAAATCGCCGGGATGCTGAAGTAGACCAACAAAGATCGGGCAGAAGGGATGTCTGGACGGAACAGACACTTGGGGACCAATTCCATGGATGTGCCGAGAAGTCTTCGTTTTAAATGGTTTATGGCATTCGCCATGACGCTGGTTGCAATGTCATGGACCGGATGTGGAGGTCCCACTCCGCCGGTTCCCCCCAAAGTGGAACTGCCGCCCGCCAAGCCCGATCTGCCCCCGGCCAAGAGCGAAGACCCGCCCAAGAAGGGGCCGCCGCCGCTCCCCACTCAGCCGCCCGAGAAAGGGCCCAAGCTTCCGGATCTGCCGAAGGGCGTACAGACGCCCGATGCTGAGACCAAGACGGTTGCGCTTCCTGGCCCGTCTCGCTGGAAGATCGTCGCCACGCTCGAACAGGCGCAGCGGACTACAAGCCTGGCCTTTTCGGTCGATGGGGATCTGCTGGCGGCCAGCGGTGGAGGCGACACCGAAGAACGGATCAAGCCTCCGCCGGCAGTTCGGCTCTTCAAGACGGCCGACTGGTCCAAGGCGGGTGATTTGCTGGGACACTCCGAAACGGTCGTGTGCGTCCTTTTTTCTCTCGACAAGAAATCGCTCCTGAGCGCCGGTGGCAAGCTGACACGCGACGCCGAACTGAAGGTCTGGGACTTGGCCACCTTGAAGCCGGTGACTCAAGTCCGTTCGCCCGGTGGTGTGATCGGCGCCATGACGTTTGATCCCGCCGGCAACGTCCTCTTCACCGGCGGAGAGAGCCGCGAGATCAAGCTGTGGGACTTCTCGACTGGCAAGTTTGCGCCCAATGCCAAGCCGTTTGAACGGCTCGTCGGTCACGAGAGTTACATAACCTGCCTGGCGATGTCGCCGGACGGCAAGTACCTGGCAAGCGCCAGCGCCGACTTGTCGCTGCGACTTTGGAATGTCGCCGAAGGAAAGCTGCGCACGATGCTTCGCGGCCAATTGGGGCAGGTGAACTCGGTCGCCTTTGCTCCCCAGGGAGACTATCTCGCTTCTGCGGCCAACAACAGCGAAGTGAAGATCTGGGACGTGCAGGCCGTGACTGACAATGGCTCGCTCACGATCATGCCGAAGCGCATGCTGCTGAGCGTGGCGTTCTCGCCCGACGGACAGTGGCTGGTCGCTGGCGGCAGCGATGGCAGCGTGACGGTCTGGGATTTCCCCGCACGCAAAGTGTCGGAAACGCTCAAGGAGTTTCCGGACTACGTGAACTGCGTGCTCTTCTCACCCGACGGCAAGTATCTGGCTGCCGCGGGAGAAGACGGCCGAGTCGTCGTATGGGCGACGCCCAAGTAGCGATCTTGCTGCGGTGCGCTACGCGGCTGCCCGATCATCGTAGTCGTCGTCGGCGCCTGAGCCATCCAACTTCGGCCGCTTGGGGAGCGTGCGCACGTGGACGTCGCGCTGCGGGAAGGGGATCTCAATCGATTGCGCCTTGAAGGCCTGATCGATGGCCGTGTGCAGTTCGTGCTGAACCTTGAGGAAGCTGTCGAGCGACGGGATGAAGACCCGCAGCTCGAGATCGAGCGAGCTGTCGCCGAAGTTGCGGAAGATCGCCCGTGGCGCTGGATCTCGCAGCACCAAAGGGTGCTGCTGGGCGACCTTTAACAGCAAGTCCGTGGCCTGTTCGGTATCGGAGCCATAGGCGATCCCCAGGCGGATCACCATCCGCGTGATCGTGTCGGTCAGGGTCCAGTTCACCACTGCCCCGGTCACGAACTCTTTGTTGGGGATGATCAGTTCCTTGCGGTCCCCGTCGACGATGGTCGTGGCGCGGATGCGGATCCTGGCCACGGAGCCGGTGGTGCCGCCTACCGTGATGGTGTCTCCAACGCGCACCGGGCGTTCGAAGAGGATGATGATGCCCGAGACGAAGTTGGCGAAGATCTCCTGCAATCCAAAGCCCAGACCGACCGTTACCGCGGCGGCCAGCCATTGCACCTGCTCCCAGCCGATACCGATGGCGCCAAAGGCCATGGTCAGACCGAGAATGGTAATCACATAGCGAGAAATGGCCGTGACGGCATAGCGTCCGCCGGCATCGATCGGCAACCGCTGCAGGATGACGATCTCGAGCAAGCCTGGGATATTACGCGCACCGGCCATCGCGAGCAGCGCGATCACGGAGGCCAGTCCCAGATCGGCCAGAGTGATCTGCTTGGCCCCCTCGGCCCACAAAACAATCTGTCGAAAGACACCGAGCGCGGGCAAGACATCGACCCAGATCGCCCAGATGCCCAACACGGCCGCCAGATGCACCACCGTCCGCAGCAATCGCTGGGCCTGCGCACTAACGGTGGTCAGGTCGACCTCTGACTCCTCGGGACGCGGCGCGGGAAGTTCGGACTCGCTCGACTTGGAGGCCGAGATGGCCGCATTGCGTCGCTTGCGGGCGTTATCCAGAGCCATTTTTCGCCGGGTGATCAAGAGCCAGCGGAGCAGCATCGCGTGGATGGTGAACATGCCGAGCGCCAGCCAGACCGTGTCGACCATGCGCGACGCCAGGGACAGAGCCGTGTAGTAGTAACCAAAGACGGCGATGCCAGCCAGGAACAACGGAATGCCCGCCCCCAGCGGATACCACAGGTAGCGCAGCTTATCGCTCCATCCACCGGAATGACGGGCTTCAAGCAGGGCAAAAATGACGCCGGTCTTGGGCCGCAGCATTTGCCGCGCGAAGACGGCGATTGCAATCATGCCCACAATGAATGACAGGCGACCGAAGGAATCCTGCCGTGCGGCATTCGACTGCCACTGGATGCTGGCCACGACAAAAACGATTGGCAGTCCGAGCATCATCAGCCATTCAAGGCCGCGACGGACTTTCTTCATGCTGTCAGGGTCCCAGCCAAAGTGCGACTCGGCCAGCCCTTTGCCGCGGCAAATCTGCCGAAAGAGTTCGGCAGTGAGATAGATAATAGCGGTGTGGTTCAGTCCGCCAATCACGGCCTTGATGAACTCGCTTTGGGCATAGCTTCCCGAGTTCAATCGCCAGGCGACAAACCAGAGCAGACCCGGCCACACGGCCGCCATCAGCATGGTTAACAATACCGCCCATAGAGACGGCGTAATGGAACTAGCGCTGGTCGACGCCGCCTGGTCTCCGAGTTCACGAAGTCGCCGACGGAGATTCTGGTGGAACACAAGAATCGAGAGCAATGCGATCAGGAACGCGCCGTTCACTACGGGCTTGGCCAGGATGTCATCAATCAGGGCCCCTCCAAACGGGCCCCAGTTCTGCGGTCCGAACAGCCAGGCGACCGCTTCGCCAGAGCGTCGGAACGTGTCGAGATCGATCGGTTCGGCACTGCGGATCCACAGAATCCGTTCGGCAATGAAAGCCGAGTAGGCCTCTGTCTGCACGACAAGCTGCTGCTCGGTGACGTTCAACTCGACCAGCTTGCCCAGATAGTCCTTGTATTCCTCGAGTAGCTCGTCGAGCAGCTCCCTTTGGGCTTCAAGCACGCCGCGCAGTTGCGATTCAAGTTCGCCTCGCCGCTCGGCCGGCAGTCCCACGGTGGCCTGGTTCAATTCCTGCTCGACGCGGCGATCGATATCGGCCAGCAACGATCGCTGCTCGTCGAGATCCAAGCGAATTCTCTCGGCTTCGACAGTTCTCTTCTGTCGCGCAGCGATTCGCTCGCGAATGGCAGAAGTGTCGGGCAAGGCTTCCCGCTCTGTGCGGAGCAGGAATCCGATCACGTTGTCCATTCCGGCGAGTTTGGCCTTTTCCATCACCCGCTTGGACCGCTTCTCGATGGAACTCGACAGCTTGTGCACCGCGTCGAGTTCGCGTGTGGCGTCGGCAATACTGGCCGGAAGGCCTTTCTCGCCGACGTTCCTCTCGGCGAGTTCAATGTTCTGTTGCGCCAGGCTCGGTATGGGTTCGGGCGAACTCTCCACCAGTTGCGACATCCGGCGTGCGCGCTCCACAGTCCGCTCTGCGGCTGACATGCGAAGCTCGTTTCGCTTTTCCGTGTAAGCCGTTACCAAGGCTTCGGCTTGACTGACTTTGACCGCGGCCAGATCGCGATTGAGCGTTACCAGCTCATCCGTGGCTGTGTAGTTCTCGATCTCGCGCTGGTACTGGTTCAGCTTCTCTTCCGCGGCTTTCTTGCGGGCTGCGGCGGCCAGGCGTAGTGCTGCGGTCAATAGCGCAGGCTCTCCTGGCGGAGGCTGAGACTCGAGCTCTTCGGTTGCGGCCGTCAGTCGCGCGCGGGCCGCAGGTTGCAGGTTTCCGGCAATCACTGCGCGACGCGCGTCGCGGGCGTCGGGCTCGTTCTTCAGCTTGCTCATTTCAGCGCGGGCCGCTTCAAGCTGCTGTTCGGCGTCGGCCAAGGCTTTTTCAGCGTCTGGCAAGGTCGAAACCGAGGCGATGACCTGAGGGGACGCTTTGCCTCGCGCACGCAGCGCGGCAATCTGCTCGGGGGCTGACTTGGTGGATTCCACCAGCGTGGCGGCTCGGGCGGCCGATTTCTCGGCGTCGGTCAACGCCTTGAGGGCTTCGCGGTAAGGCTCCGCGATCTTCTTCTTCAGTTCCTCCTCGATCACGGTGTTGTCTTCGAGCTTCTTGATGCGCGACTCGAGCACGGCCGCCGTGGGGAGTTCGTCTCGAACCAGCGGATTCGCTTCCGCAGGATCCGCTTTTGGATCCGCGTTGGGATTCGCGTTGGGATTCGCCTTCGGATCTGATTTAGCGGGATCAGCGTTCTGAGCCAAAGGGCGAAGCGGATTGCGCTGCGACTGCGCGGACAGAGGACCCGCAAGAAAGGCCGCGAGCAGCCCGACGAAGCTCCAGCGGAAAGCGTGTCGCACGCCGCGCATGGCGGTAGAAGTGAGCATCTGACGTACTCCGAACTCGATGCAGGCGGGTCGCAACCGCACATGCAGGCAGCTTGTGCGGCGAATTTTTTGGCAGGTCTTTTGGCAGGTCACGCGGGATGGAACCCCCGAGCGGTTCCACCCCTTCTCCACTCACTACGAGTCACTATCCACTCACCACTTCCCCTTACGCCGACTGTTCCAATGAACTCATCTGGTTCAGCTTGTTGTAGAGCGTCTTCAAGCTAATCCCGAGCTCCTCGGCCGCCTTCGGCTTGTTGCCGTCGTGCCGCTCCAAGACTTCGTGGATGGCCTGCATTTCGATCTCGCGCAGCGTCATGCGCCCGGTGCTGGTGAACTGCGCCACGGCCGGCTTGCGGTTGTCGAACTTGCGCGTCGGCAGGTGATTCGGCTCGATTGGGCCGGCATCGCACAGGATGGCCGCGTGTTCGACTACGTTCGCCAGTTCACGCACATTGCCCGGCCACGGATATTCCAGCAGCATGGCGGTGGCCTGCGGGCTAAAGGCGTCATCTCCCGGCTTGATGGCTGGCCGAAAACGCCGCAGCAGATGCCGGGCGAGCAGCAGGATGTCGTCTTTGCGCTCGCGGAGGGCGGGCAACTGCACCTCGAAGGTGTTGATGCGGAACATCAAGTCTTCGCGGAAATCGCCCGTGGTGACCATCTCTTCGACGTTGCGATGCGTGGCGCAGACCACGCGCACGTCGACCGTAAACGCTTCGTTGTCTCCGACGCGGCGGATCTCGCCGCTTTCCAGAAAGCGCAGCAGCTTGGCCTGCACCCCTTTGGGGAGCTCGCCGATTTCGTCGAGGAAGAGGGTGCCGCCGTTGGCGACTTCAAACAGGCCGACCCGTTGCTGATCGGCGCCGGTGAAGGCGCCCTTGCGGTGGCCGAAGAGCTCGCTCTCGATCAGGCTTTCGGGCAAGGCGCCGCAATTGATGGCTACAAAGGGCATCTCGGCCCGCGGGCTTTGGTCGTGAATCGCCCGGGCGACCAGCTCCTTGCCGGTGCCGGTTTCGCCGCGCACCAGCACGGTAGATTCGGCAGGAGCGACGCGGCCGATCAGCCGGCGGACTTCGTCCATGCCGGCGCTGTGCCCCACGAGCTGACTGCCCCCTTCGAGTTTGTCCAGCCGGCGTTTTGCGGCGCGGTACTTGTTCGTTAGATCGCGTTTGTCGGCCACGCGGGCCAGCAGCGACTCCAGTTCGGAGAGCCGGCAGGGCTTGGTCAGATAGTCGAAGGCGCCGAGCCGCAACGCGGCCACGGCCGTATCCATCGACGACTTGCCCGTCAGCACAATGGCTTCGGTCTCCGGCGAGTCAACCTTGAGCCGCTTGATCACCTCGATGCCCGAAAGGCCGGGCATGTCGAGATCGACCAGCACGCAGTCGTAGGTATTCCGTTCGAGCGCCGCGACGGCGGTCAAACCGTCGGGACACACGGTCACTTCGTGACCCATGCGCGGGATCTCCAGGCTCATCAGATCCTGGAGCGAGCGCTCGTCGTCGGCGAACAACAGTTTCAGGCGATTACGCGGCGGCTTGGTAGCGATGGCTATCCTCCTTTTGACCGGCAACTAACGGCAGCACCACGCGGAATTGGCTACCCAGACCGGGTCCGTCGCTGTGGGCGTCGATTTGACCGTTGTGGTCGGCCACGATTCGATAGGTAATAGAGAGGCCGAGCCCCGTACCTTGCCCGCCACGGCGGCGAGTAAAGAAGGGCTCGAAGAGATGCTCCTGCACTTCGGACGACATGCCGCAGCCATTGTCGGTGAAGGTGATCACGACGTGATCCCCTTCCTGGGTCAGGTCGACCCAAACCGCGCCGCCCGCTTCCAGACTGTCCAACCCATTGGAGATCAGGTTCAGCACCACCTGCTTCATCTCCTGGGCATTCACGGCCGCGACGATCGGCGCGCCGGCGACCAACTCGACCTTCCTGTCGCGATACTTGCCCAAGTGCGAGATCATGTCGATCACGCCCTGCACCAGCTCGCGCAGATCCGTGGGGAGCTTCTGCGACTCCCCCATTCGCGAGAAATCCAGCAGCTTCTCGGTGATTTCCTTGCAGCGGAACGCTTCGCTCTGGATCATCTGCAGATACTGCGTCACGATCTTGCCGTCGCGTTCGTCGGCCAAGGATACGCCTGAGAGCCTGCCTTCGAGCGACTCGGCGCACATGGCGATCGAAGCCAGCGGATTGTTGATCTCGTGCGCTACACCGGCCGCCAGGAAACCGACGCTTGCCAGGCGCTCGCTGCGCACCACCTGCTTGGTCCGCTCTTGCACCTGCGAGTCCAGATCGTCGCGTACATCACGGAAGCGGGCCGTCATCTTGTTCATGGCATCGGCCAGTTCGGCCATCTCGTCCAGGCTCTCGAGCTTGATGTGGTACTCGAAATTCCCCTCGGCCACTTTGCGCGACGCCCGGATCAGCACCTTGAGCGGGCGGAAGATCCAGCGATAGAAAAGTTGCACCAGGATCGAGAGCAGCAGCGCGGCCGCCACGCCCGAGACGCCGACCAGCGTGATTAGTGTGCGGTATTGGTTGCGAATATCGCTGGCCATACCCCGCAGGCTTTGGTGCAGATAGCTGGGAAGCAGAGCGACCAGTTGGTCGAGCGATTGCAGTTCGTCGCGCAGCGCGGTGAACTCCTGCGGCTCGAGAACCCAGTCGCCGTCTTCGGCGCAGATCTTGTCGATCTGGCTCAGCGTGGTTTCGATCTGATGGACGGTCTCCCATTCGCGCTCGCCGTCGCCGATGGGCCCGCCTTTGTCGTCGTTGTTGGCCAGTTCAGTCCGGTAGCGACCCAGCGCGGCGTGGACCGCCTCGACCGAGACGCGGAACTCTTCGCGGGCGAAGCGGCTTTCGACGGCCGTCGTGGGACGTTCGCCGTGGATCTCGCCCAGCGCCATGCGCAGGTCACCGACCCGTTGGCTTAACACGGTGGCCAGCGGCAATTCGCCCACGCGTCGGCTCAGGCTCTTGGCCAGGCCGCGATAGGCGTACACTGCGTGCAGACCGCTCGAAGCCAATACGGCCACGAGGACCAGCAGCAGTCCCAACCCAATGAGCAATTTGGTGCGAATCGGCCATTTCGACACGAGAAAGCGACCTCCTTGTCGCAGCGCAGGCAGCCTGAAGCGGGCGTGTTGAAGTGCAACACGGCGGGCCTAAGCCGGAGCGGGGCGGGAGTGTAGCAGGAAGGCAAAACCGCCGAAAGACGAAGTCGGCGGGATTGGCAGCCCGATGGAAGTGCGGCAAATCACGGGCAGTTGGGAAGTTGCGTAAACAGGCGGGCCTTCGTCCGACGGTTGCTGCTTTGGACATGGAATGCGGGAAAGGCGAGCTTGACCCATCCCCGAAAACACTCGATAATCTCAGCACTTCAGGAACCTCCATGCCACGCTATCGCTTCCAACACGCACAAATGCTCCCTTCAACGGGCGGCCTTTTCGTTGCGCTGGCACTGGTGGGGCTGTTGTTTCCGCCGACTGTGAACCCTTGTCCGGTCAAAGCCGGCTTGACCAACGCCCGCGGCGCTTCGTGCTGTGCGATCAAGGTGGCCCCCGAGCAAACTCCCGTCCGGTCATGTTGTGCCCGAAAAGCGGCCAGCAAGCCGGTGGTTGCCAGCAAGGTGTCGGGCTGCGGAGTGCAGACCTCGTGCTGTTGCAAAGCGCGGCCGACTCCTGGACAAGCGGTGGTGGTTCTCGTTACCCGTACGACTGCCGAACCGGTCGCCTGGTTCGCCTTCAGCCCTCGATTGCCCGTCGAGTTGTCCGACGCGGGCTTCGATCGTCTGCCCACGATTGTCATTCCGGACAGTCCGTCACATCTCAATCGCCTTCTCTGCACCTGGCAGATCTGAACGGCTCACCCTGCGCGCTCTCGCCGAGAGTGTGCTTCTACAGGTGGGCTTATTGTCTTCGGTCCCTGGAAGCATTGCTTCGCCATGGGCCACACCACGTATCAGATCTAAATTCCAAGCATTGAAGGAACACACATGAAGTCGAACATGCTGGCGTTGGCATTTGTTGTGGCAGGTGGATTCGCTTTCCTGGCCTGGGCTCAGGCCGAAGAGAAGGCGGCGTTCAAGGCAACCTGCCCGATGTCGGGCGGGGCCGCGAAGCAGGAGCATTCGGTCGATTACCTGGGCAAGAAGGTCTACTTCTGCTGCGAGAAGTGCCCTGAAGGCTTCAAGAAGGACCCGGCCAAGGTGGCCGCCAAGACTTACTGCCAGATGTGCGAGACCGCGCAACTGACCCAGGTGGCTTGCCCCCTGTCGGGGCATGACGTGGACGCCGGCGCTGCCGTGACCGTGAACGGGGCCAAGATCCTGTTCTGCTGCGAGAAGTGCGTGGCCAAGGTGACTGCTGCCAGCGCCGACGAGAAGCTGAGCCTGGTGTTTGGCAAGCCCGAGACCGGCTTCACCCTGCAGACTGCCTGCCCGGTGAGCAACAAGCCGATCAAGACCGACGTGTCGGTCGAGAACGAGGGGAAGAAGGTCTACTTCTGCTGCCCCGGCTGCCCGGACGCCTTCAAGAAGGACCCGGCCAAGTTTGCCGACAAGCTACCGCAGTTCCCCAAGAAGTAGCGCCGATCGAAGAATCTAGCTGAGGGGAGCGTGCCCTGGGGTGCGCTCCCCTTTTTGCTGCGCGAGCTCGCTGAACGGTGCGGCGGATAGCGCCTTGCCGCTCACGATGCGATCGAGCGAACGGGCACTACGAAGGAGTCGACGTGGTGGACTTCGTTGCCGCGGGAGGACTCTTTGTCCGCGTCGAGCGAGAAAGGATCGCCTGCAACGGCCACAGTCGGTAGAAGCGATGCTGGGCCCAGTGGTCACACTGATAGGGGCGAATCAGGACCAATAGCAGGGGGTACTCATAGGGGCGGATCGAGGCGGGAGATACGGTGCGGCAAAGACAATAGCTGCACCCCACGGCCTTCTCCCCTTAGTAAGTAAAAACTGCCCACACTCCCTTCATCGATTCTACATCGTGTGGGACATGCGTGGAACTGTTTCGTTTCCATTTGAGCGCACGATGGCAAAGGTGGTTTACCTTACCGCTCGAGTCGCCGATTTCCATCAGGGCGAACTGCCACGGACAGGACGACGAGCATCAGCAGGCCCGAGCCACCGATCAGCAGCACTTCCGAGAATTGGGTGCCCAGCGAGCGGAGCAGCCACATCAGTCCGGCGCCTGCGGACAACGTGACGACGAACATCGTCAAAGTCACCATCACCGACAGGAGTCTGGCGCCCCAACCGACAGATTCCTCGGGATAGGAGCTCGGTTCGTACACTGCCGGTGCTGGACGCGGGACCGTTCGCCCGGCCGACCGAGGCGAAACTACTCGTAGCGGAGGCTCGGCTCGAACGGTGGGAGCCTTCACCGCTTCGGGCTCTGGGATGGCCAACGTGGGTTCGTCGGCCAAGACAGAATTCGCCGTTATATACTCGGGAGTTGAGATCTCTGTGGGCAGCGCTTTTGTAGGCAGCGTCGTCAGCATCTCGATGGGCAGCGTTTCGCGCAAGGCCGACTCGGGCGCTTCCATCTCCAGCGAAATCGGCGAATCCAACGAATCGGGTGCCGAGTAGGATTTCTCCCGCCGTGCGGTCTCTTTCGCGATGAAGGGGGCCGAGTCTTCAGGGGCCACTCGCTCCTGCGATTCCAACTCATTGCCGAGGAACCTGTCCTCGGACTCCGTGAGGCCTGCGGGCGGGTCCTGGGGACTGTCTTGGTCTTCGTCCGCGGGCTCTTCCGTCAGGTATTCCGTCGCCTCGTCGAGCGCGAGCTCTTGGTCCTGAGCTTCGTCAGCCGCGTCCGATTCCTCTTCGATGGGAGTAGCAGCCATGGGCAAAGGAAACCCGGGGGCGGCAATGAATACTTCGCCGAAGGGATGCGGATCGTCCGGTTCCGGCTCGTGCGACGCATTTCCGGCCGCGGGCTCTTCGGGAGTCTCAATGACGACGTCGGTATAGCTTTGCCGGCGGATGGCGCTCAGGCTGCCCATCATCGTAGGCGTGTTGCGCCACTGCTGGCTGGCAGTCAGCTCGGTCATGATGCCCGAGTCGCCGGAACTGGCGGCCGGAGTTTGCTCGGCGCCTCGTCCTGGCGTCAGATCGACTTCGCCAAATGGATGCGGATCGTCCGGCTCGGGTTCCGGCGGAGTATTCGCCGCGGGCGCGGTCGGCTCGTCCGGCGTTTGAATCTGCACATCGCTCAGGCTTTGCCGGCGGATGGCGCTCAGGCTGCCCATCATGGTGGGCGTGTTGCGCCACTGCTGGCTGGCAGTCAGCTCGGTCATGATGCCCGAATCGCCGGAACTGGCGGCCGGCGTTTGCTCGGCGCCTCGTGCGGGCGTCAGATCGACTTCGCCAAACGGATGCGGATCGTCCGGTTCAGGTTCCGGCGGAGTATTCGCCGCAGGCGCGGTCGGCTCGTCCGGCGTTTGAATCTGCACATCGCTCAGGCTTTGCCGGAGGATGGCGCTCAGGCTGCCCATCATGGTGGGCGTGTTGCGCCACTGCTGGCTGGCGGTCAACTCGGTCATGATGCCCGAGTCGCCGGAACTGGCGGCCGGCGTTTGCTCGGCGCTTCGTCCGGGCGTCAGATCAACTTCGCCAAACGGATGCGGATCGTCCGGCTCGGGTTCCGGCGGAGTATTCGCCGCAGGCGCAGTCGGCTCGTCCGGCGTCTGAATCTGCACATCGCTCAGGCTTTGCCGGCGGATGGCGCTCAGGCTGCCCATCATGGTGGGCGTGTTGCGCCACTGCTGGCTGGCGGTCAGCTCGGTCATGATGCCCGAGTCGCCGGAACTGGCGGCCGGCGTTTGCTCGGCGCCTCGTGAGGGCGTCAGATCGACTTCGCCAAAAGGATGCGGATCGTCCGGCTCAGGTTCCGGCGGAGTATTCGCCGCAGGCGCGGTCGGCTCGTCCGGCGTTTGAATCTGCACATCGCTCAGGCTTTGCCGGCGGATCGCGCTCAGGCTGCCCATCATGGTGGGCGTGTTGCGCCACTGCTGGCTGGCGGTCAGCTCGGTCATGATGCCCGAGTCGCCGGAACTTGCCTCGCCTGAACGGGCGGGCACGCTCGTAGCCAGCGAAATGGGTGGTGTCTCGTCGGCAGCCGGAGTTGAACTCGTGTCGCTGGAGATCAACACTTCGCCAAAGGGATGCGACTCGTCCCCTTCCGTCTGCTGCCCATCTGGCGCAGCGGGCTCGTCGGGGGTCTCGATGACCACGTCGGTCTGGCTCTGGCGACGGATCGCGCTCAGGCTGCCCATCATGGTGGGCGTATTGCGCCATTTTTTGCTCTCGCCCAGCTCGGTCAGAACCCCGGAATCCGCAGCGCTGGCCGGCGCGCCTGCCGCCAGCTTGGGCTCTTCCGCAAACTTAGCGAGTGGTTCCGCATCGGCCGCCACATAGAGCGTGGTCTTCGTAGGTGCAGTGATCTCGCCGGGCGAAGGCGTCGGCATGTTCGACCCGGGTTGCTCCGTACCCAAGCCGATTCCGGAACTGCTCCCGGTTTCCAAATCGACGGGCCGCATCTGCTCGCGTTCGATGTCGCTCATCCGCCCCAGCATGGTCGGTGGATTGCGCCACGAGGCGGTGTGGCTGGTCAGTTCGTCCATCACACCCGAGTCGCCGGCAGCAGCAGGTGTGACCTGCACAGGCCCCGGGGCGGTGGGCTTTTTGGTGATGTCAGTCCGTGAAGCGGGGTCGCAGATGTCCACTTCCACCGGCGTGGCCGACTGACGCTGAATGTCGCTGATCGAGCCCATCATGGTGGACGTCTGCCGCCAGGGGGCATGCGAGCTCAGTTCGCTCAGCACACCCGAGTCCTCGGGCGGCTTGGAAGGAGACGCCGGCCGCGCGGGTTCGAGCAGGATCAGCGTGTCGTCAATGGTGGCTGGACGTTCCTGGGCGTCCTGATGGATCGCGTCGTCTTCGTCGATCCGGTCGGCAAATTTCGGCTTGCGCTCTTCTTCCACGTCGCGAGCCTGCGGAGACGACGGATGCGGCGCCGCAGAGCCCGCCTTGCGATCTTCGGACATCTCCAGGAAGATCGAATCGCCGCCTGCTCGGCCGATCTGACTGAGTGTGCCCATCATGGTGGGCGAGCCTCGTTGGCCGGCGCGCGAGGCCAGCTCGTCCATCAGGCCTACGTCGCCGTCGGGATCGGCGGCATCCCCTTTCACGACGAGCCCCACAGGACCGGCCAGCTCAGAGATCTCGCCGATGAACGTCCCCGAACCGCTCGACGACGCATCACGCTGGGGCTGCATCTCGCTCAAGGCGTCGGATTGCGAGGGGATCTCGATCCGCACCATGGTGGCGTCCATCGGCCCCGTGCCATCGTGCGCACCAGACTGCACAATGGTCGAACCTTCTGTGGAGGCCACCAGAGCGTCGACTTCCGAATCTCGGGCGTCGACCGATGAGTCTTCGCGTTCGAACTTGGCTGCCAGTTCGCCCCAACTGAAGCTGGAGGGCTCCGGGGCCGCGGGTTCGTCGCCGCCAAACAGCGAGTCCTCGATCGAATTCGCTGAGTCCGTGCCGATCAGCAGCCGATCGCGATCCTGCGGAGAAAGGAGGCCGACGCGGATCAACTCGCGGCCTAAGGTCGGGGCATCCACGCGCGGCTGGTCGGCGCGCGAAGCGAGCCGCGACAGAGCAGCATGTAGTGGTTCTTCCTGAACCAAGCCGCTGGATTGCAAACGCTGGAGGAAATCCTCGACCGAAGGGAAAGACATGCTTAAAACCAGGAACCGCAGGATCCAAACGGGACCGCGCTGTCGCTCGACGTACAGAGAAAAAGGGAGCCACAGCCGATCGGCCTGAACCGCTGTTCTTGAAACGAGTCCCATCCTGGGGGCTCCCCTCATGCTAGACGACAGGCTTGGCCAAGGTCAAGTTTTCGTTGCAGCGATCCGAGTCGCGGCACAGGGAACTCCCTGCACGATCGTTGCTGCCTGCCTGATTCGCCCAAACAGGCCAGAAAGACTAACCTGCGTCGCAGCCTTCGTTGACACTCTGCGCGAGGGGACTTAGCATTGATTCGAAGGACCCCTCCTGGTCGCAAGTCGGAAGTCTTTCTCTTCCTCTGGTCGCAGCATCATGAGCAGCATCGGCGCCGCAAACTCGGCCTCTCCCCATCTTCCCAAGCTCCTTGAAGTTTCCGGCGTTCCCTCGCCCGAGGCCCCCGCGGACCTGCAGTCTGTCGGCGTGCCCCAGAGCGTGCTGGCGGATCTTTGCCTGAAAGCCTGCTACACGGTCCCCCAGTGCACAACTGACTGGGTCGCGCAGCAGATTCACATTCCGCTGCCGCTGGTAGAAGCGCTGCTGCAGCAGATGAAGGGCGAACAACTGCTGCAGGTGCTCGGACAAGTCGGCCCTTTCAACCATCGCTATGCCATTACCGACCGCGGCCGCGAACAGTCGAAGCGGCTGTTCGAGATCTCGGGCTACGTGGGCCCTGCTCCCGTTTCGCTTGACGCCTACACTGCGATGCTCGACTGGCAGTTGGCTCAGTTTCCGCAGATCTCATTGGAAGCCGTGCAGCAGGCGCTGGCCGAGCTTGTGCTGCCGGAACACGACGTCTACACGTCGGCGCTGGCCATCATGTCGCAACGCAGCTTGTTTCTGAACGGCCCCCCGGGCAACGGCAAGACCAGCATCGCCCGGGCACTGCATAATGCGGTGGTGGGAGATCTGTGGATACCGCACTGCATCGGCGTCGGAACCGACGTGATTCGCGTCTACGATCAACAGTGCCACGAGTTGGCCGGATTCAACCCTCCGCAACCCTGGAAACTGGATCAGCGATGGGTCCGGATTAAACGGCCGCTGACGATCGCGGGCGGCGAAATGACGATCGAGTCGCTCGACTTGTCGTACAGCCCTTCGATGCGGTTCTACGAGGCCCCGCTGCACTTCAAGTCCAACGGCGGCACGTTTGTGATTGACGACTTCGGCCGGCAACGGGTCGACCCGTCGGACCTGTTGAATCGCTGGATCATCCCCCTTGAGCATCGCGTCGACTACATGACGCTGCACACCGGTTTGAAGGTGATGGTCCCCTTTCGCCAGATGCTGATCGTGGCCACCAACCTGGATCCGAACCGCGTCATGGACCCCGCGTTCTTGCGACGCATGGGCTACCGCATCTATGTGAGCGGACCCACCCGTGATCGCTACTGCGAGATCTTTGCGCGCTACGCCGGGCGGTACAACCTGCAAGTACCTCAACCGTTGATGGACCGCCTGCTGCAGCAGTACAAGAAGGAAGACCGCGAACTCCGCGGGTGCGAACCTCGCGACTTGATCGAGCGCTGCCGCGACATCTGCAAACTGCGGCGGCAACCGATGCAGATTAACGATGAGATGCTGCGTCTGGCCTGGGCCGGCTACTTTGGACTGACGCCGACCAACGCGTAATCGGGCCGCACTACGCTGGTGTTCAGGCGGCCTTTGGGCCTTCCGGTATCCATCCATCCCAGGTGGATTGGCCGTAGAGGAGTAGGGCCCATACGCGAGAGACGTCGAGAACGCCTGCGCCACTACTTGCGCCGCCCATTCGGCGGTCGGGCGCTCGGTCACGTTGCAGCCAACGACTCGACGACAGTCGTGCGCCAAGATGACCATCACGCAGAGCAAGAGGAAGGTTACTACCTATTCCTTGGGTGCTCGAGGCGGCGTTGGGGGAGTTCCAATTGGATCCGCATCCCAAGCCAGTGCAGCGCGGTACTCAGCGATCGCCTTGTAGAACTCGGAAAGCGCTTCAAGCTCAAGAACTCGGGCGTCAAAGGTCGCTTGTTCGCGCAGGTTGACGATCAGCAGCGTGCTGTTGCCCAACTCGAACTTCTTGCGCTCCAGTTGCTCCACTTGTCGTGCCACAATCGCTCCTTGGCGCGACTGTTCCGCGCGATCCCTCGCCGCCAGCAGCGCACTCATCGCATCCTGCACATCTGCGACGACACTGTCCTGCGCGTAGCGCAGCTCCGCCGTGATTTGATCAATCTCAGCCTGTGCTGCTCGGATCTGGCCGCGCGCATCGCGTCGCTGCAGGGGTGCCTGAAACAGCACTCCGGCTTCCAACTCAAAGGGCCCCTTGTTCCTCTTGGGGTCTTGTCCGCCGATGTCTTGCGAGCCCTTCATCGCCAAGTCCAAGGCCGGCAGACATTGATTGCGGGCATACTCCAGTTCGACACGCAACTTGCGTCTTTCAAACTCAAGGACCTGCAGTTCAGGCCTGCGAACAAGAGCGACGCGGATATCCTCATCGACGCGGGCCGGATCAATGGCTGGCGGCTGCGGGAATCCAGGCGGCAAGCGATCCGCAGGGGGAAGGGCCGGCAGCCCGGCGTCATTTCGCACAAAGAGAGAAAGCAGAATCGCCGCGCGTTGAAACTCACGCTGAGATTCCGTCACCTTTGCCTGCCGTTGATACACGACTCGAAGGTTGTCAATCTGTTCGATCTCGGCGATGTCCCCTTTCTCCACTCGAATCCGCAACTGTCGGTCCCGCTCCATGGCCACGTTCAACAGCGACTGCGCCACCATGTACTTCTGGCCCGTTCCGACCCAGGTCCAGTAAACCTTGGCCGCCCCCTTGATGAAGTTGAGCCGTTGCTTGTAGATCTTGGGTTCTGCCGCCGCGCGTCCCAGTTCTGCTTGTGCGATGTTGGCCCGACGGCGATCAATGGAGCCGTCGCGAAGCATGGGCACGGCCATTCCGGCGCGAAACTCGCCACCGTCATTGGTCTGCATATTGCCGTCGGCGTCGATAAAACTTCCCAGTCCCAGCTTGTATCCCGCTTCAAGTTTCGCGCCGCGGAGCCCTGTATTCTGCTCAATCGAAGCATCGAACCGCTCGTTGCGATAGAAGCCTAGGATCTCCTGACCGTAAAGCGTCGTCACCTTGGTGTCGAAGAACTTACCGATGGAAGACTCGAGTTTTCCCGCGGCGATGACCCGATCTCGTTCTACGGCAGCCAGCAAAGGATAGCTTCGCTCAACGGCGGCTAGAACGTGTTCCAACTCCAGCGGGGGAGGCGTGGGCTCTTCCGCCCGAGGCGACGCTTCCGGCGGCCAACTGCGGGGGGCGGGGAGCGGCTCCAACGGCAACGCTCTCGCAGGGTGGCCCCCCTCGGGCTTGTCGATGGTTGACCGCGTGGGAAGGTCTTCCACGTTTGGAGCCTGAGCGCTAGCCCCAATGCACCATGCCAGCGTCAAGCCGATAGCAAGCAGGCTTGGTCTAGAAGTTAGGGGCAGCATCCCGTCGACCTTCTTCCTGAAGTTCCGCGGGTCGTGGCCCACCAGATTCCGTTGACAAACGGTCCCCTCAATCCAGCATGTACGCGACATCGCTTCGATTACGGCGCCTGCGAGGTCCTCGACCTAGAATTACTTCGACCAGTTCAAAGTCACGCCTTCATGCAAACGATGTTCATTAAGCGTCCGCAATGCGAACCATCGTTCCGCTTGTTGCTGATCGTGAAGATCCCGCCTATTTCGAAGTTTCCCTCAAGTTGTGCCATGCAGGCCTGGCGCTGGCATCTCTTCATCAGATGTTGCGTGTGCGGATTCGCCCACCACTCCGAATCGGGATGCCCAGGTGCATCACGGCGAGGCCGGTCCGCAGACGGCTTCGTTGGCAAGTATCGAGATTTTCAGGCCCACGTGACCATGACGATTGGTCAATGCGACGCATTGAATTTGACAATGAGTCCCAAGTTCCAGGCGGCCAAGCTTGAGGGATTGCAATAGACTTTTGAACTCTTCGCGCGAGCGCCTCGATGCCAATCCTGGCGACGCTGATCTCTGCAGGAGCTGAATCGAAACAGCGATCGCAAATCGCCAGCGATCCATCACCCCGCATCTTCCCCGAGGAACAACTGTTTGCGCGCGATGTCGGAGATCGCCAGGACGGCGGGATGCTTGAGCCGGCGTTCGGCGGAGATCGCGAAGAACCGCTCGCGAATCGTATCGATCGTTCCGACGTGCTCTACGTCGTACTGACGTTCGACTTCATGCAGAATCGTCTCGGGCGCGGGGAACACGCCCAGCCCCTCTTGGCCAAACACTTTGAGCAACGCGCTATCCTGGAATTCGCCGATCACACGCGGCCTGATGTTGTTCTCGTCGAAGAACTGGTCGAGTTCCCGACGGAGCGTGTTAGGGCGTGTCGGCAAGAGAAAGGGCGCATTGTCGAGAGAATGGGGGAAGTTTTTCCGCAGCCGTCGAGCAAGGGGCTTTTTGCCAAAGAATGCGACTCCACAGGTTCCGAGCAGATGGCTGTAGGCCCGAACACGCGTTCCTGAGGGTATCGGGGAGTCAGACAGCACCAGATCCAGTTCATGACTGGCCAGCCGCTGGAGCAACTCCTCAAAGCTCCCTTCGGTGCAGACGGTATGGATCGTCTCAGAAAGCTGAAATGCGGGTTTGAGCAGGCCGAACACGATCAACTTCGGAAGCACGTCTGCCACACCGACCGCAAAACGCAACGGCTGCCCCGTGGGCCGCCCTCGGACCGCGTCCTGTAGTTCGCGCCCCAGCGAGAAGATTTCCTCGGCGTAGCGGAAGAGCAGTCGTCCGGTTTCGGTCAGCGACAGTCCTCTTCCTGCACGCTCAAAGATCTTGCCCCCCACGGCCCGTTCCAGCTTGCGAAGCTGATTGCTGATGGTGGGCTGGGAAAGGTGCAGGCTTTCGCAAGCGCGCGCAATGCTCCCCTCGCGGGCGACCACCCAGAAGTACAACAGGTGGTGGTAGTTGAGCCAGTCCATCGCCCTCTCGATTGCAGCGCATTCATTCCAATTACGAATACATTATATCGATTGTTCGTATTTGTCTATGTGTAGGGAGGGTCGATAATGTCTTCGTCAAGACGCTTTACCCCTCGAACCACGGAGAAGCGATCATGCAAGCCATGATTCTGGACCGCAGCCATGTGCTATCCACCGAAGAGCGCGACATGCTTCAGCGGCGACTGCAGTTCGCCCTGTCGCGCTTCAGCGCCGAGCTACGGAGCGTCGAGGCTGTGGTCCTCGACCATGACGGGCCTCGGGGTGGCGTTGACAAACAACTGCGGCTAAAGGCACGCTTAAGGAGTGGCGCCACGCTGACCGTCGTCAAACGGGATCGGTCGGTCATAGCCGCGGCGTCTCATGCCGCGTCTCGTCTCGCCGGCCTGGTGACTCGTACCTTGCACAGACGCCACGAACGTACTCGGCCGAAGCCCACTCCCTCGTCGCCGTAACGTCTGCCTGCACGGGCGTCGGTTGGAGCTGCGAGGTCTTCGGCAATGATTGTAATCTCTGAGAACCCAATGTCCTCGATTCTTGAGTTTCTTACCCATGTGGCTGGCGTATCGACATCGCGTGCGGCGGTTCGCGCTGCCTGGCATTCGGCGTGCGCCGCGGGCGCTGATCACGAGGCCTGGTGGTTGAAGCTGACCGAGGCGGGCGCAAGGATCGGGCTGCGCCTGACGTCGGTCCGTCTTTCGGTCCGCGAAGTACTGGGGTTGGCTCGAGGAGAGTCCCCCCTGGTTGCAGCGTGCGCCGATAAGCTCTCCTCGATGGAGAATCTGGGAAACGAGCCGACTTGTGTGGCGGTTGCTGGATCGCGGGGCCATCGCGCTTGGCTGGCGTCCATCGAATGGGGTGGCCGCGGCCGCTGGATTCGAGCCGCGGAACTGGCCGAAATGGTCGGCGCCTCGGATATCGATCAACCCGTGGTCTGGGTCGTCGCCGACGTTGCTGAGCCTGCGGCTGGGATGGGAACCAGCGGCCAGGATCACCATCACTCCGGCGCGGCCCACGAAACGCTCTCGCCACTCCAGAGATTGCTGGGGCTCTTGTCTCCCGAGTCTCACGACATCGGGCTGCTCACTACCTACTCGGTGGCCGTAGGCTTTCTCGCCTTGGCAACGCCGCTCGCGGTCGAGGCGCTCGTTACGACCATCGCATTCGGAACGCTGGTACAGCCGCTCGTGGTGCTGGCGATGATTCTCTTCTCGTGCCTGACACTCGCCGGCGCGCTGCGGGCGATGCAGGCCTATGTGGGCGAAGTGATCGAGCGAAGACTATTCGTGCGCGTGGCGATTGATCTTGCCGAGCGGCTGCCCAGGGCAAAGATGGAGTTTCACGATGGGCAGGACGGGCCCGAGTGCATCAATCGCTTCTTCGAGATCGTCACCGTTCAAAAGGCCGTCTCTTCGCTGCTTCTCGAGGCCGTCTTGGTCCTGCTGTCGGCCATCATCAGCCTCGTGATTCTGGCGTTCTATCACCCCTATATGTTGGCGTTTGATGTTCTTCTGATCATCGCGCTGTGCTTCATCGTTTTTGTGTTGGGTCGAGGCGGGGTGCGCACCGCAATTGAGGAGTCGCGATCGAAGTACGCGATGGCCGCTTGGCTGGAAGAGATGATGCGGCTCCCCTTGGCTTTCAAGCTCTATGGGGCCCCAAGGTTCGCACGCGAAAGGGCTGAGGAGATCGCCGTTGAATACCTCGCGCGGCGCAGCGCTCACTTTCGAATTGTGATGAGGCAGACGCTGGCTGCCCTGCTCTTGCAGGCCGTGGCCAGCACAATCGTCTTGGCCTTGGGGGGCTGGCTTGTCATGGATGGACAAATGACGCTCGGGCAATTGGTGGCGACGGAGTTGATGGTCACCATCGTGGTTGGTTCATTCGCCAAGCTGGGTAAGCACATTCAAACCTGGTGCGATCTGCTGGCAGGCTGCGAAAAGCTAGGCCATCTGGTGGACATACCGCTGGAGCCGTCGGGGGGCGAGTCGCGCGGCGACGGCACTCCTCCGGCCGCACTCCGCGCGCATCAACTGGGATTCTCCTGGCATGAGGGGCATGCCTTGCTCGAGGGATTTGACCTGAGCATTCACCCTGGTGAACGCATCGCAATTCTGGGGCCTCATGGGAGCGGCAAGAGCACGTTGGTCGAGCTGCTGGGAGGTCTCCGCGAGCCCCATCACGGGCGGATCGAGTTCGATGGCTTCGACCTTCGCGATGTCCGTCGCGAGGTCGTGCGCGAGCAGATGGCGATGATCCGCGAAGTGGAGATCATCGAAGGAAGTGTGTTGCAGAACGTTCGCTTCGGTCGCGATGAGGTTACGTTGACAGATGTTCGATGGGCCTTAGAGGCAGCCGGGCTCTTGGACGATGTGATGGCCCTGCCGCTGGGCCTGCAGACTCCGATGCGCCGCGACGGAGCCCCGCTGGGCAGCAGTCAGGCGCTACGGCTCATGGTGGCCCGCGCGATCGTGGGCGGACCCAGGTTGGTGTTCGTTGACGAATCGCTGGACAGCCTAGACGCGAAATCGCTGAGCATTGTCCTGGACACACTGTGCGACCGGCGGGCCCCCTGGACATTGGTGCTGGCCACCCGTCGCCCTGAAGTCGCCGCGAGTTGCGATCGAGTGGTCGATTTTTCCCATTCGGGCAGGCCACACTTCGTACCGTCACGACTGGCGGGGCCCAACGGCTCGCCCAAATCACTTACGGATGCGAGGAACAACGATGACGCGCCCCACTGAAACCTCTGCGGGAACTACGCAGACCCCTGGAGAGACGGCCCGTACGCACGTTGTACCGGTCCCCTTTCTGCCGCGACGACGCTTCCAAATAGGCGATCATTCTTCCGCCCTTCCGGCTTTGCGACAGGCGATGCCGTCGCGTTGGGCCCGGCGCATCGGATATGCCCTCTTGATGGGGTTCTTCGCGGCTCCGTTCATTTTGCTGTTTGTCCCGTGGCAACAGTCTATCCTCGGATCAGGACGCGTCATTGCCTTTGCACCGCTCGATCGCCAGCAGACCATCCAGGCGCCCATTGCAGGGCGGGTCTCCGAGGTATGGATCACTGAGGGCACGTCGGTGAAGAAAGGCGATCGAATCCTTCTGTTGACCGATAACGATCCGCAACTGGTGGACCGACTTCGCCAGCAACGCGACGCGCTGCAGCAAAAACACGAAGCGGCGGTAGCCAAGCTTGAGCACTACAGTGGCCAGGTCGAACATCTCATCGATTTGCGCGATCTGCTGATTTCGGCAGCGCGCGAGCGATTGGCTATGTCGCGGGAACGAGTCAAGGGAGCGGAACAGACGGTCCAGGCCGCGCAGGCGGCTTTGGATACCGCCAAGGTGAATCACCAGCGGCAAGGCGAACTTCTCAAGTCGGGATTAACTTCGAAACGAGACTTCGAGCTTGCCGAGCTCTCCTATAACCAGTCCATGGCCGCAGTTGTCAAAGGTCAGGCCGATACCAAGGCAGCCGAAAACGACGTGGGGTCGAACCAGGCTCAAGTCGGGGCTGCCGAGAAAGATGCCAATGCCAAGATCGATTCCGCCCGGGCCACCAAGGAGGCCGCTGCTTCGGAGTTGGCTTCGGTCAACTCCGAACTGGTGAAACTGGACGTGGAAATCTCTCGCGTCCAGAGTCAACTGGTCACGGCGCCTCGAGATGGCGTGATCTTGCGGCTGATGACCAACGAGTCGTCCGACTTTATCAAAGCGGGCGACCCGTTGGCCGTGCTGGTGCCCGACACCGTCGACCGAGCCGTGGAACTGTGGGTAAACGGCAACGACGCTCCCTTGATCCAGCCTGGGGTCCAGAATGTTCCCGTGCGGCTGCAGTTTGAGGGCTGGCCGGCAGTCCAATTCTCGGGATGGCCCAGCGTCGCCGTGGGGACTTTCGGCGGTCGTGTCGCGCTCGTCGACGCCACGGATGACGGCAAAGGGAAGTTTCGCGTAGTGGTGGTCCCCGATCCAGATCTGGAAAGTGATCCGCGAACTCGGTGGCCCGAAGCGCGCTATCTCCGACAAGGGGTGCGGGCGAATGGTTGGGTGCTGCTCAGTCAAGTTTCGCTGGGTTGGGAACTCTGGCGCAAGATCAATGGCTTCCCCCCCGTGGTGGCCCCTAGTTCACCAGAGAAGTCGAGCGGCATCAAAACGAATATGGGCAAGTAGCGAGGACAGGCCAAAGGATTACCGCACTAGGTTCGGAAATGTCCGAACAAAAAGAGCCTGTTTCAAGATGGTTGCCTCGACTTAGCCGGCCCGCGTTGGGTGTTTTGGCCGCAACAAGGGTGCACGGCACCAAGCCCAGCCAGGCGACCGCTGCCAGGACGACGCTACAACCGACAGCGTCGGAGCCAGCGAGCCTGCCGCTCCCCGTGCCAGTTTGTGCTGATCGCGATCGCTCCGGCTGGAGTCGGGCGACTGACGATCGATGCAGTCACACGGAACACATCGACTACGCGGGTAGTCAAGCTGCTTCCTCGCACCTCGGCGACGCTAAGGGAACGCAGCGATTTCCTGCCAGAATGACTAAGGAATCTTGCTTGACTACCCGCGTAGTCTATCCTACAATCTGCCTACGCCGGTAGTCATGATCAACAACCTTCAAGGCGAAGCGATGCCCAAACCGAATGCTGACCTCGGCTCTTCCGAGATCGAAGTTCTCCGCTACCTCGGCGATCATCCGCCGCTCAGTGTGGGTGATGTCGCTGCCCACTTTGCGGAGACCACAGGCCAGGCGCGGACCACGATCCTGACCATGATGGAGCGCCTGCGGAAGAAGGGGTATTTGACGCGCAAGCAAGTGGGCGGCGTCTATCAATACTCGCCCAAGGTCTCCAAACGCGTACTGCTTAAGGATTTGGTCAAGAAGTTTGTGAACACCACTTTGGCAGGTTCGGTTTCGCCGTTTGTGGCCTACCTGTCGGAGAGCGGCCCGGTTTCCGATCAAGATCTCGATCAGTTGAAACAACTGGTTCGCGACCTCGAGCAAGACAAGAAGCGAGGTGGCAAATGAATCTTATTGCCCAGTGGCTGGACGTCTGGTGTGCTGCCATGTGGCGAGCGAGTTGGCAGGGGGGGCTGGCCGTCCTGATTGCCTGGTCGATCTGCTGGCTCGTGCCGTCAATCCCCGCGCGCTTTCAGGCTTGGCTGTGGCGGTTGGCTTTGCTGAAGTTTCTGGTCGCGCTTGCGTGGGCCGTCCCCATCGAGCTTCCCCTGCTGCCCGCTGCAGAACGATCAGGTTGGGAATCGAGTGCGACTGTCTTCGCCCTGCCACCGGGCATGGAAGTGGCCCCCCAGGAGCTGAAGAAAATTTCAACGCAGGAGATATTCCTGCAACTCGTCTTCCTTGTTTGGTCCGCGGTACTTGGGGGGCAAGCGATCCGACTCGGCCTTGAATTTCGTAGTGCATCGAGATATCGCAACGCTTGCCGACCGAGCATCAACCCGTTGCTGCACGACCAACTCGCTCGCCTCAGCCGCGAGGTAGGTCTTCGCGCTCCCCCCGCGTTGCTGGAACGGCAGGGGTATGGCAGTCCGCTGTTGGTCGGCATCTGCCGCCCTGCCATGGTGCTTCCTTCGGACAGCCTTGGCCTGCTCGACGAATCGGAGCGGTCGCTGGTCCTTGGTCACGAACTGGCGCATCTGTTGCGCGGCGATCTGTTCTGGGGGTTGATCGCGGCCGTAGTCCGCATGCTCTTTTGCTTTCACCCTTTGGCTTGGCTTGGCGAACGGCAGACTCGATTGACTCAGGAGATCGCTGCCGACGAACTGGCCATCGCGCTCCAAAAGCAGGAGCCGGTTCAGTACGCCACTTTGCTGGTTTCGGTCGTCAGCAAGATTTCGTCCAGCCCCCTGTTGCCCGCCCTTTCCGTGGGCGTAGCTGGATCCCACTTTTCCCTCAAGCGGAGGCTGTCTGCCATGCGTTTCGCAAAACCGATCTCTCGCAAAAACGTGCTTGTCTATAGTCTGTTGCTCGCCATCGTTGCGATGATTGGGCTTGTCCCTTGGGCGGTAGTGACTGCCGCAACCCCGGACAAGCCCGCCCCGAAAGAGGCCAGCGTTGGCGGCAAACTCACTTCGTACAAAGAAGGACTGCTCAAGTTCCAGAGTGACGATGGAAAGGAACACGAGTGGAAGGTGGCCGAAGACACCAAGACAATCATGACCCTCAAAGGTGTCGAGACGATCACCTTAGCGGGCGAAGCCTTTAAGCACGTCGAGCGGGGCATTCCGATCACCGTCCATACGAAGGACGACCAGCTTGCGTGGATCCAACTCGGCGCGAAGCCCGCAGATAAGCCTGCGGACAAGCAGGCTCAAAAGCAGAAAACCTACTGGGGAAGATTTGTGTCCTTCCGCGACGGAACGCTGACCATCCAGGTCAATTCGGGCGACTTGATTGCCACGCGCATTCCGGAAAACGCCAAGACGATGGTTTGGGATCACGCTCGGGGAGCCTATCAGCCGGGCGTTACTGCCGATGTTCTGGCGAATTCCGAGCCAGGCTCCACCACGGCGTTTATCGTCCGCGTTTCCCCTGAGAATGTCTCGATTCATGTCGGATCGCGAAAGAGTGCGGCCGTCGGGACCTTTGTTTCATACAAGAACGACCGGCTGATGATGTTAGGCAAGAATCTCGGCGAGAGCTTTGTGAAAAAGTACGGAAACAGCCTTCACTTCAACAGATTTCGCGACGATGTCCCTGCCTACGAAAGTGTCGACGGCGGAGAGTACAAGCTGATCGGCACCGCCAATCAAGTGCTCGCCAACGTCAAGGAAGGGGCCGTTCTGACGATCCACGGCGAAGGAGATGACAACATCACGCTGGTCCAGATCGGCGTTCCCAAGAAAGATTGATTTCCGGCTCTAAGTCACCGGCTCGCACGTTCGCCAACCCATCAGCGGAGAACCTCGCCATGCTTCTGAAGTTCGCGATCCGACTCGGCCTGCTGGCTTGCGGAATGGCATTGGTCGCGATGTTCGCCGCTGGACCTCGGGGGGTGATCGCAGCCGAGTCGAATGCCAAGAAGTCCGAGAGTGGCATGCTCGTTGCCTACCGGGATGGCATGCTGACGCTGAGAGGCAAATCGGGCGACTTGGTTTACGAAGTGGGCCCAAACTTCAAGACCTGGCAGAACAATGAGGACGGGCCGGGCTCGAAGCAGGTCGATACCGTCCGAGCCTTGAGCGGGGCCATGCCGGGCACAGTCGTTCGCCTGGATGTAGAAAATCGCGAAGTCTATATCGGTCTGGACCATCGCGTGATCGGAACGTTTGAGTCTTATCAGGACGGCACTCTTGAGCTTCTCGCCGCGGATGCGCCGCCTGGATTCGTCCAGAAACCTCAAGGCAAAGTCGTTCTTGCAATCGATTCGGGCATACCCGTCCTTGAGAGTGTCGAAGGGGCTCCCTATCGATATCGAGGACCGGCAGGCGAGATTCTGAAGCATGTCAAGAAAGGGACGCTGGTCACGGCGCGCAGCGAGCACGACGCCGAGCACTTCGAGGTCATCCAACTGGGCGAGCCAAAGCAGAAGATTGAACGCTATGTGGGACAGACTCGCGGGACCGTGCGGGGAACGCTGGTTTCCTTCCGCGACGGCATTCTGCGGATTCGAGGTAAAGGAATGGCCTCGCAGGCCGCGAACGAGTACGAGCGATTGATCAGCCTACGCATCACCGACAGTGTCCCCATCGTTGAAAGTATTGACGGTGAGGCCTATCGGGCCACGGATCTGAATGCGTTGAAAGCCGCCAAGGAAGGGACCTTGATTACCGCGCGCAAGATCGAGGAAGTCCTTCTGGAAATCCAGATCGGCGCGGCAAAGTAGAGCGCGCATTCTTCAAAACGCCAGTGTGCGGCGCGCCCTGAACTCTGAGAAGACCATCGGATACGACTTCCGTGTGCGCTGCTGCGCACTCACTTAGAAATTAATCAAAGGACCCTGCCATGAAGCTAGTGCTTTTCTTCTTCGGGCTGTGTTTGCTGACCTCCGCGATCACCGCCGCGGAACCCGTGGTCTTTCAAGCCCGCACGACTTCGAGCGGCAACTGGTCAGATCCCAAGACATGGGAAGGGGGCCGACTGCCCCAAGCGGGCGACTTTGTTCAGGTTCGCGAGGGGCACTCGGTGATCTACGACGTGCTGTCACGCGACGCGCTTCGGATGGTACACGTCGCCGGTACCCTCACGTTTTCGCGAGAGAAGTCGACCCTCCTGGAAGTCGGCCTGATCAAGATCGAACCGGGCGAAACGACAACCGAGGACGGCTTTGATTGCCATGCTGCACCTCCCGCTGTGCGGTCCGGCCACGCCCATGGCCGAGCGGCGCCACCGCCGGTCCTTGAGATCGGCACGCCGGACTCGCCCCTTCCGGTCGGTGTGAAAGCAACGATCCGCTTGCGGCATTTCAAGGGAACCAACTCCGAAACGCTTCCTGCCATTGTTTCGTGCGGTGGACGCTGGGATGTACACGGTGCCCCGCTGCGCCGTACTTGGCTCAAGCTCGCGTCGCCCGCCAATGCAGGCGACTCGCAGGTGACTCTGGAGCAACCTGCGGAAGACTGGCGCGTTGGCGACCGGATCATCCTTACAACGTGCGGCATTACTGGCGTGGAATCGGGAGCCAGTTTTCAGAAGAGACAATTCGGCCGGCAGAAGCCCGTGGGAACCGAAGAACGCGTGATTTCGTCCGTCGCCGGGGCAATGATTACGCTCGACCGCCCACTCGACAAGCCCCATCACGCCGACGGCTGGACGCGCTGCGAGGTTGCCAACCTGTCTCGCAACGTCGTCATCGAATCGGCCGATCCGGGCGGAGTTCGCGGACATACGATGTATCATCACGGCTCCTCGGGCGGGATTAGCTACGCCGAGTTCCGGCATTTGGGCAAGGATGGAGTCTTGGGCAAATACGCCATTCATTTCCACCTGGTGCGCGACACCATGCGCGGCAGCGGCGTCCTGGGCGCAAGCATCTGGGACTCGCACAACCGTTGGATCACCGTCCATGGGACCGATCACCTGCTGATCCGCGACTGTGTCGGCTACCAGTCACGCGGTCATGGTTACTTTCTCGAGGACGCGACCGAGCAGTGGAACGTCTTCGATCGCAATCTGGCGGTGCAGTCCTTTGGCAGCATCCCCCTGCCGAAGCAGGTCTTGGCGTACGATCCCAATGACGGCGCGGGATTCTGGTGGGCCAACGGCCGCAACACATTCACCCGCAATGTGGCCTGCGAGAATGATCGCTATGGGTATCATTTCCATCTCGCCCAGGCGCCGGGCTTCGAACCCGTGCTTCCCATGCGCGATTCCGAAGGCAAGCTTGTCGACCAGGATGTGCGTACGCTCCCCTTCTTTCGATTTGAAGACAACGAGTCTCATGGCGAGGGGCTTTTCGACTTCCGCTTTGGCGACGAGACGCCAGGCGTTGTGCGCGGCGACCGGGAGCATCCCTTCATTGTGCGCAATCTGCGAGCCTGGGACTCGCACTACGTGCTTCGCCCCAACGCTCAATGCTTTTTGCTGGAAGGACTGCGTGTAAAGAACGCGGCGTTCGGCATCTATCACCCCAACTACGACGCCCACGTTTACCGAGATATCGAACTGGATCGTATCACCGCCGAGCCCCTCAATGGCGGACACGACGAAGGGAGTTTCCCGCGAGGCAGCTTCACCTATGAACGGCTCACTTTTGCCAACTGCCAGTTGGGAAGCGATCCCTTGATTCAGCTCACCTGCATTGCTCCCCAAGCGGGTCTGAGCGGTCACTTTCGTGGGATTACGCTCGCCAACAGCAAGTCTGGCACCGGCGTTGTTAATTTCGGCGGCGGTCCGCGCACCAACAAAACAGAGCATCCCGTCGGATACTACTTTCATGACACGCCTGCCGCGGGCCTGGTGATTCGGGCGGCAAGTGCCAAGATCCCCGCAGCCGTTGACGGCCGCGCCGCACGCCTGGGTGATGGCTGGCTAGGGGGCGAAGTCCGCGCCGAAGAGATGCAAAATGTACCGTTTCCTCAGCTTCTCGCGCCTATCGACGATTTGCCTCCCGCAACGCTCATCACCTCGGTCCTGTCATTCGACGGTAAGCGAACGGTTCGGGGCGTATCGCACGACAACGGCGAGATTGCTGAAGTCGTGGTGAATGGGGGGCACGCGACGATCACCGCCCAGCATGCAGGGGTAGCGGACTGGACGATCACCATCGATGGTGCAGCAAGTCGCATCGTGGCCCAAGCGAAGGATCGTTCGGGCAACACGGAGAGGGTGCCCCACGAGCGCATCGTCCCCTAGTATTGGAAGCGTGATTGCATGTTGCCGAGAGGATTGCCGGGGTGCAGAACCACGTGCGTCGTCTCGAATCGCTCATGTCCGTATGCTCGTACTGCAGAAAAGTGCGCATGGCACGAACCGGGTTGATCTGCAGGAGCACGTCCCCAAGACCTACGGGCCCCAGCGCTCTCATGGAATCTGCCCTGATTGCATCACCAACCGAGTCAAAACGGAGATGGAAGCGCTCGGGATCAATATGGATTTGTGTAATGGCCCCCAAAAACTGGACCACTGCCTAGGGCGAAGAATCGAGCCCAGCGGGCTCGCCAACCAGGAGGTTCTCGGATGAAAGGCAAATGGTCGAGGCCGCGAGATCGACGACGTGTTCATCGAGCGACTTTGGCGCAGCGTAAAGTACACGACGGCCGATAGGGTCTCTCTGCCGCCAATCGGCTCACCTAAAGCAACGCGTTCCTGGTCCAAAGAATGGGGCCACCTCACACACTAGGGTGCCAGTTTCCCACAAGCCGCAGCGCGTTCCAGCGTTTCCAACGCACCACGGCGATCGTATCGGTGGTCCGATAGAGCGAGACGGTGCCACGCTGCCCCGGGTGGAATGTGATTGAGTTCGACGGCCTCAGGGGCGCGCGCCCCGTAACGCAGCGCTCGATCAGTTCGTCCGTCTTGGAGTTCTCAGAGGCCGGAACAACACGAACCGTCTTGGTGTTGCTGGACGAGACATCTGCCCCTCGAGCGCTACATTCTCCGCATTCGGAGTCCGACTGGAACTGTCAGGGACTTGCCGACCTTGACGAGTCTGTGAGTCACAGAAGCTCCGCTCGGCTGCGCAGCGGAGGCGTTGTTGCGACTCACAGCGGAGCAAGGCCATCTGCTTAAGGCCATGCCCCGTGGGTTACGTTGCGACTGACCGACTGGCCGACCGCCTGGCGACGAAAACGCCGACGCATGCCCGTATCTTCCGGGTTTTTTGGGGCCTTCACCCATTGGGCCTACGCCCCCACCAGTTCGATTGGATTTCAATCGTTCTTTAAAAACACTCCTGTCTTTCGCGCGCTCGTTCCTAACATTCCGCAGTTCACTTCATTTCGTTCGCATCACGCGAAGTCCAATCCGGAATCCGTTTCAAGTCCTTTCTCCAAACGACTCCATCCCATGGCCATCACGCATCGCATTCGCGCGGCTCTTCAAGATACGCATATCCGGCTGGAGGGTACCCCTCGGGCCGTGGAACTGATTCGCGGTTCGATCTCAAGAGCCGCCTATGTCCGCCTGCTCAAGCAACTGTTGCCGTTGCATGTTGCCTTCGAGCGCGCGGCCGCATTGAATCCCTGTCTCCCCGGACTGTTCCTTCCCGGCGTGATGTGTCGCGAGGCCGCACTGCGACGCGACCTGGATGCCCTGTTCGGCGAGAACGAATCCGAGGACTCCATCGACTGGGCCCAGGGATTGATACCGCACCTTGCTGAGTGGAAGGACACCTGGGCGCTCGCAGGGCCTCTCTATGTGCTCGAAGGCTCGCGCATGGGTTCGATGATGATCGCGGGCGCACTGGCACGCGCGCTGGATGTGCCGATGCAGTCGGGAGTGGGGCTCGACTACCACCTGGAAGGAAGCGCCGAACGCCCCCACGCCTGGCGCAGGTTCAAAGTGGCACTAGATGCGGTGGCTCCCGCGGGTGAGGCGGGCGACCAGATCGTGGAGGCTGCCGTCGTGACGATGGACGCCATGTTGCATCTGTACGAGACCGAGAGCCAGCGGTGCGAGGTTCTCACGCGATGAAGAAGCTCCTCTTCGAGCCGTCTGGCGTTTCGCACGATGTGCTGACCGGCAGTCGCGTGCTCGATGCGCTACTCGCCCGCAAGGTGAATGTCCGCATGGCATGCGGCGGCAAGGGCCGCTGTGCCACGTGCCATGTGTTTGTCACCAAGGGTGAGAAGCAACTCACTCCACCCACGGATCGCGAGAAGCAGACCCTGTCCATCATCTCCGGGCTCAGGCAGGGCAGCCGGCTGGCTTGTCAGTGCCACGTGCTGGGAGAAGGAGTCGTGGTCGAACTGCCCGAAGGGGTCTACATCGAGAAGTCGACTGATCTGCTCAGTCTGATCGGCACGCGGGCCGCCCAAAATATTCTGCATCCGGTGGATGGCACCGTGCTGATCGAGCAAGGCAAGTTGATCACGCGTTCGCGGATTGAAGAACTGAAACGCGTCGATGGCGAAATTCAGAACATCGCTGCCACGCCCAATACCATTTAATCGTCCCACGCTGAAGAGAATTGCATGACTACCAAGATGGCCCCGCAACCCGTAGCTCCTGCTTTGGCCACGCCTGAGCCTGACAAGCAGACACTCCAGTTGATCTGGGATCAAAAGCCCGATGACACCTGCCTGTCACTGGTCAAAACTCCCAAAGCCACCGGTGAAGTCCGCGATCGGATCCGCGTGGTCAACGGACCGCAGCCCTACAAGCACAACTACTACACGCCGGCGCAGTTCTTTCAGAATGACCAGGCTTCCGGAACGGTGAAGAACGTCTATGGGCAGCGCGTGGTGCGCGTCTCTGAAGACTTTCTGGTGGCAATGTTGGGATCGCTTGAAGATGAGGTGGGCTCGGCCGCGGGGGAGATCATGTACCGCTGCGGCTACGAGTGGGGCATGGAGGACATGAAGACATTCTCGCGCCGTGTTCAGGCCGAGTTCGGGCAGCGGCTCAGCAAAATGAACATGGGCTTTCTTTTGGAGAGCTGGTGGTGGCCACTGACGATCGAGGGGTGGGGAACCTGGCGCTACGACTTCCGGCAGTCGAAGCAGGGCCTGCTGTTCGTCGATCTGTACGAGTCGGTTGTGGCCCAAAGTCTGGGCGATGTCGGCAAAGTCGTCTGCTACTTCTACGCGGGCTTGTTCGCGGCCGTGTTCAGCATGCTGGCCAAAAAGCCGCTGGCATGCATCGAGATCCAGTGCTATGCAACGGGCGAGGACTACTGCAAGTTCCTGATCGCCACCAGCAAGCGGGTGAATGCGGCGGCCTTTTGGCGAAACGAAGGGGCGACCTCCAAGGACATCCAACGGAAAGTGCTGGACATCTCGTGAACGGCAACCCCAAGCATCGCGCCGCCGAACACCAACCGCTGAGCCTGGGCGGGCTGACCGTCCGCCTGGCGCTGGCGCACGTCAATTGGAAGAACGCCCGCGGCTTCCGGCCGGACCAGCCCGAAGGAGCCCACCTGGCGGCACTGACGCGTTTCAACACCCGTGCCTTCTGGCAGGCGGTGAACTGGCACAATACGTCCGTCGATGGGGGCGGCGCAGGAGAAACGTGGGCGTTGGAAAACATGATGGACGGCGTCAACTGGGACTAATGAAAGGAGCATACGCTTGAATACGCTGCTGACGGAGATCGTAAACGCGAGCGAGAGCCGCTACATGTCTCGCGAAGAACAGGGCCGGTTGATGGCCTATGCCGAGACGCTGCCGCAGCGATTCCGCGCGTCGGCTGCCGTCGAACAGGCCGAGGACGAGATCGTTTCCACCGTGATCGAGAAACTGAAGCAGGCCTATCCGAACTTCGGCAAACACCACGATCAGGCCTGGGAGAAAGGGACCCGCGACCTGCAACTGGTGCTGCGGCATGTCACGCAGGCCATGGTGCTGGACGACGTTCAGTCCCTGAACGAACGACTGCTTTACTGGTTTCGCACGATCCTGATGGGCGTGAACATCACCCCTCAATTCATCCGCGACTCCTTCACGATGCTTCGCGAAGCTTGCCGCGACCGGGTCGCGGCCGAAGACTTCGCGCTGCTCGACCCCGCGCTGTTGAACACGATCGAAGTTCTCTCCGACATTCCCGAGCCCTACACGCCGGCCGTGTAACGCTGCCCGGTCGTCGACCGTTCCTTCTGGCAGGAGATGTGTCCCGTTATGCCCGTGAATCTCTATAACGATCAGACCTTTCTGAAGTCCGACATCCGCAAAGGCGTGATTCGCTCGGTGTCGGGAACTCGGATGTGCGCCCTGACTTCCGACTTTTTCCTGGGGCTGCGCCGCGCCCTGGAGCACGAGTGCGGCCCGGCCAGCGACGAGGTGCTGAAGAAGTGTGGTGCGAACTGGGGACGCCGGTTCGCCAAGCGATTCCAGGAGGAGACCGCTGAGCGCCACGAACAGGACTTCAGCGAGCAATCGCTGAGCATGTTTCTGGCCAATCTCACCGCGGCCTTCAGCCTGCACGGATTGGGCAGGCTGGCCATGGATCTGACCCACTACGACCAAGGACTGCTAAGTGCGGAAGTACTGCACGCCCCTATGGCTGACATTTTGAAGAAATCCGATCGCCCCGCCGACCCGATGCTGGCCGGAGTGCTGGGCGGTCTGTTCTCGCATCTGTCGGGGCAGGATCTCGATTGCATGCAAACAGAATGTTCCGCTTGCGGTGCGAAAGCCAGTTGCTTTCTCATCGGGCTGCAAGCGCGCCTTCAGCCCGTGCCGGCGCTGATCGCGCAGAAACGGGGGCATGAGTTCATCGTCGCCCAACTGGCTCGCACGCGCGCATAAGGTTTGCGGCCTGCCTGATCCATTTTACGCTTCCTATTTCCATTGATCGTTGGTTCCCCTCGTGATGCTCTCCGATGGCCCGCAAATGGGCGGACAACTCGATCCGGTGCGACTGACTGAGTTGTCGCGCGAAGTGGCCACCGATCTGGCACCGCGTTATCAGGTGCAGGGTCTGCTCGGCACCGGCGCGTTCGCCACGGTGTGGCTGATCCGCGATACGGCGGATGGCGACCTGCTGGCCTGCAAGCGATTGCAGGCCGGACCCGATCGGGCGGGCTTCTTTCGCGAACTGAAACTGCTGTTCCAACTGGCTCACCCTCGCATTGTGTCCATCAAGAACCTGCTTGAATCCGAGCGGGCCGACTATCTTTTTCTCGAATACTGTCCCGGCGGAAGCCTGCGGACCGCGATGCAATCCGCCCAGCGTAGCGGCCGGCGGCCCCCGCTGACATCCGCAGCCCGGCTGTTGGCGCAGATGGCGCAAGGCCTGGCCACCGCTCATGCACAAAGGATTGTCCACCGCGACCTGAAGCCCGAGAACGTCCTTTTCGAAAACCAGTCCTCGATGCCGCTCGAGGATGGCAATATCAAGCTGGCCGACTTCGGCTTGGCCCGTCTCCGAACTGCCACGCGCACCGCCGTGACGGCTGCGGCCAAACCGGCAGTTCCAGGCGAACCGCTCGGTGCAGCAGCAGCTCGTGCGTTGCCTTACCTGCGCGGGCTGGGAAATGACGCGTCCATCTCGCGGAGCCTATCGGGTTCGCTGGCACGAAGCATGCCCTCGACATTGTCCGGCTCGCCGGCGTACATGGCCCCCGAGCAGTTTTCGGGGGAGTTTGAGCCCGCCAGCGACATGTACGCGCTGGGCGTGCTGTTGTTCGAGATGCTGCACGGCGAGTTGCCGTTCCTCGGTTCTACCGGCGCTTCGCTGGCCGGGCGACATCTGCATGAACCGCCGCGGGTCTCCGCCGAGCTGCCCGAGGCTTGGCGCAGCTTCCTCCACGCGTTGCTTCACAAATCGCCCGGGCAACGCCCCACCGGGGCCGAAACTGCGACCTGGGCGGAAGCCATCGCCCAAGCCAGCGCCGCATCGTGGGCCTCGGATTCGGGCCGCACCAAGGCCAGTCCTCCGCCGTCAGTTCCAGACAAAGTAGACAGGGCTGCCGCAGATTCCGATGCCGAACAGGCCAGCCGCAGCACACTGTCCACCGCGGGTTCGTCTGAGACCACGCAAGCCCCAGCGTCCGTGCAGGGCATCCCCGTCGTCACGGCCCCGACCAATCTCTCGTACACCGATTTGGCCAGCATCGTCCGGCGCAGCGGACTGGTCGCTTCCCATAAGCTCGACGAAGTCCTTGCGCAGATTTCGCAAGGGGCGGGACAAGCATCGATCGATGCGTCGTTGCTGGCTTCGCGGCTGATCGAGTCCTCGCTCGTAACACGCTGGCAGACTCAGCACTTGATCAAGGGACGATGTCAGGGCTTCTTCCTCGGACAGTACAAGCTGATGTCGGCCATCGGCACTGGGGGCATGGGCTCGGTCTATCTGGCCGAACATGTGCTGATGCGACGCAAAGTCGCCATCAAGGTGCTGGCCTCCTCCAAAGCCGACATGGCCACGATCGATCGGTTTCTGGTCGAATGCCGCGCGATCTCGGCCTTGGACCATCCGAATATTGTCCGAGCGTTCGATTTTCAGCGGGCCGAGAAGTTCCATTACCTGGTGATGGAATACGTGCCGGGCGAGAACCTGCAAACCATTGTCGAACGCGGCGGCCCCGTTCCTCCCAATACGGCGGCCGAGTGGATCCGGCAAGCCGCCCTGGGACTCGCCCATGCGCATGCTGCGGGCATCGTGCATCGCGATATCAAGCCATCGAATCTGTCGCTCGATCCCAAGGGAGTAATCAAGCTGCTGGATCTGGGTCTGGCCCGCTTCGACATCTCCGAGGACGCTTCGCTAACGGCTCAGCACTCGGTGCTGGGTACCGTGGATTATCTTTCTCCCGAGCAGGCACTCGACAGCCACGAAGTCGACCATCTGACGGATCTCTACAGCCTGGGTGGTACGCTCTATTACCTGCTGACCGGGCAGGTGCCGTTCCCCAGCGGTTCGCCCATGCAACGGCTGATGGCGCATCAATCGCTGGAGCCGACATCGATTCGCGAGTTACAGCCCGACGTGGCTGGCGAGCTGGTGCGGATCTGCGAGCGGATGATGGCCAAGATTCCCGCCGAGCGTTTCCCGACGGCCGCCGCCGTGGCCGAAGCGCTCGGCACCTATCTCGCCGGCCGAGCGACTCCCGCGGAATCGCCGATGGAAGCCGAGGCACCGAGCGATCCTTTGCCGGCCGACATGCCGCACGTTGCTGAAGTGCCGCAGGCCGAACCGATTTTTGCTAGCCACGTTGTCGCGCCCTCCCAACCGCCGCTGGCGAAGCCGATTTTGTCCGAGGTCGACCGCCTGTTGCTGCGAGGTTCGGCTTCTTACATGCGCGAGCAGGGTCTCGACACCGATCCGCTCCTGGCCTGGTGGGCTCAAGAGCGTGAAGCGGAAGAGGACCTCACACGCTTCCTCATACGGCAGCAATTGCTGATGAAGGGGGCCGAGAAAGTCCTGCAAGTCGCGGTCAGGGGTTACGTACAAATCCAACCGGCAGCGATCTGGGCTCGAGACACTGCCGACAAACTGTCGCGCCGAGGCTGACTTCAAATCAGAAGTGTTCGAGGAAGCTACCAACGACCGGTGTCCTTCGCTTGGTTAGTGTGCTGTAACCATTTTGCAACCAGTCGTTAGCGACTCTGAATTCAATCCGTCAAGAGTTCCCCCCCCCCGGTCGCGGCACCCTGCCCCACTTCTAGAATGGGTTTCATACATCCCACCACCAGATACTGCTGATTTCAAGCATTCACCGTAAACCCTTGCCCCACATTGGCTCACGCATTATTTCTTGCAATGATAAATAAATATGATAATATGACCTCGCGCTCACGGTCCCTCTCTCGGGAGTTGCGGCAATGCCTCGTTCTTTTCGGTGTGGATGCACCTTTTCCTCAGTCGCTCGATCGGGCTTTACCCTGATCGAACTGCTCGTCGTCATCTCGATCATTGGGATCCTGGTTTCACTGCTGCTCCCTGCGGTTCAGGCCGCTCGCCAAGCAGCGCAGCGAACCCAGTGTGCCAACAACCTGAAGCAGATCGGCCTGGCCCTGGCCAACCGCGAGTCCTCTAACCGCGCGTTTCCTCCCGGAGTAATGGCGAAGAAGCGATTTTCCTATTCGCACGATGCCAACACCGGCGGGTACGAATGGCCCTATTTCCTTCACTACATTCTGCCGCAGTTGGAAGCCACGAACTACTACAACGCCATTCGCGGCGAAAAGTTCGATCTGGAGAATCCATGGTCGAATCCGGGTGTGTGGGCTAACACCCCGTTGAACAAGGTCGGCATCGCCTTTCTGAATTGCCCAAGCGATGGCCGCGCTAACTTGAAAGAGTTCGGCGGTGTCCTGCTGCCTGGCAGCAACTATCTGGGGATCTTCTCGGGCCTGAATGACTGGGACAACTACAAGCTCACCGGACTGGGCGATCCGGCCAGCGATGGCGGCGGTGGCGGAGCCACACCCCTCCCCACCGTGCGGGCCGTCTTTGGCTACAACAAGGGAACCCGAGCCGCCGACATCCGCGACGGCCTGAGCAACACCATGGCCGTGGCCGAGTACCTGACAGGCACCGACATGGCCGACAGCCGTGGCATGTTCTACACAAACCGGGCCGGCAGCCAGTTCCTGTATGTCACCGCGCAGCCCAACTCTCCTGCTCCCGATAACATCCTGAGCTGGCACGCTTCCTTCTGCCCGGGAGACAACACCCGCAACCGTCCCGAACTCAACCTGCCTTGCACGGGCGGCTCGACCGATCAGAACTACGCCAGCCCGCGCAGCCGCCATACCGGCGGGGTGCAAGCCGTCTTCTGCGACGGGAGCGTCCACTTTATGACCAACACCATCGAGCTGCCCACTTGGCGTTCGTTGGGCTGGATCGGCGACGGGCTCGTCGTGAGCAACAATTTCTAAGTTTCCGCACGGTCCCCGATATGAAGCGATTCGATGTTTCGCGACGCGGTCCGATCGCGCTGGCTTGCATGCTGGCACTTCTTGGCCTTTGCGGCTGCGGAGGGGCTGACAAATCGGGCCATCGCGCGGCCGTGAAGGGTACCGTCACCTTGGACGGCAAGCCGCTCGCGCGTGGTGCGATCAAGTTCTCGCCGCTGGAAGGAACCTCGGGCGTGGTGACTGGCACTCCAATCGAAGATGGCCATTTTGATCTGCCGGAAGAGATCGGTGCGGCCGTCGGCTGGAACCGTGTCGAGATCACCGCCATGAAGAAGACGGGCAAGATGGTTCCCGATCCCTTCTCGCCGGGAACCAAGGTCGAGATGGAAACCTCGGCCGTCGCCGCCCGCTTCAATACCGACTCGACGTTGAAGCTCGAGGTCAAACCCGGAGTGAATACGCCGCCGGCCTTTGCGGTGGAGTCGAAGTAGCCGAACGCGGGCGGCAATCGCCAAACTAGCCCGACGCGCAAGCGCGCAAGCGCGGGGAATTGCTAGTGCATGCGCCGCAGGGCCAGCACCGTCAGATCGTCGGGCGGGTTCTCGCCGACATAGTGCCCCGTAACATGCGCTCCGATCTCGTGCACCAATTTGTTGCTCGAATCGCCCGCATGTTGGACGATGATCGCCTTAAGGCGCTCCATGCCAAACTGCTCTTCGTTAGCATCCATCGCCTCGACAATTCCATCCGTGCACAGCACCAGCACATCGCCCGGCATCAGAAAAATCGGCGGACCGGGCGGATACAAAGGCTTCTCGAGCACTCCCAGCGGCAACCCGGTTGCTTCCAATGGGGTGAACTTGCCGGTGTTCGCGCTGTAATGCAGCGCCGGAGCGTGGCCGGCGTTCGAGAATTCCAGCGTGTGGGCTTCGGGGTCGAGCGCCCCCAGGATCATGGTGATGAACCGCCCGTCGCGCAGATCACCCGACATGGAATGGGCCACGTTGGCCATCAGGACATCGGTGCGGGCGTGCTCGAGCATCAGGGCTCGCAATCCGGCTCGTAGCGAGGCCATGATCAAGCTGGGCCCCAGGCCGTGCCCGCTTACGTCGGCCACAATCAAGCCCAAGCGACCGTCGCGCATGCGGACCACATCGCAGTAATCACCGCCGACGGCTTCGTTTGGGAACCACCAGGTGGCCAGGTCGTAGCCGACGACTTCCGGCAACGTGCTGGGCATAAAGCCCCGCTGGATCTCGCGGGCAACAGAGAGCGAGGCTTCGGTCGAACTTCGCCGACGAAGCTCATCCACCAAGCGTGCGCGATCGAGCGCCGCGGCGGCATGCTGACCAAAGGCCTGCGCCAGTTCTTCGTCGAATTCGTCGAAGGGGTGGCCCCGCTTGTTGATCATTTCCAGCACACCCAACAGACGGGCGTCGTGTGGGGTGCTGATCGGAACTGCCAGGATGTTCAGGGTGCGGAATCCAGTCACTAAATCGACGCCCGAGTTCCAGCGCGGGTCATCGGCGGCGTTGGCAACGTTGGTTACTTCGCGAGTGCGGGCCACGTAGCCGGTAATGCCGTGATCGATCTTGTTGCGGATCTCGGCGATCTCTAGTTCCGTCACCACCCGGGTATGCAATTCGTGCCGGCGGGCGTCGTACTGGAACAAGCTGGCCCGTTCGCAATCCATGGCCAGGCAGGCCCGTTGGGTAACGGTCTGCAGGATCTGGTCCAGATCGATTTCGGCCGCTAAATCGCGGGTGGCCTCGACCAGCGCGTTCAACCCCATCAGCCGGCGACGGAGTTCGTGCGGCTCGAGTTGGACCAGCGGATTCTCAACGCCAACTTCCATACGGCCAGTCTAGGGAGCCCTTTTTCGTTCCGCAATCCATTCCTCGGAAACAAAGCGGAGCAGCAGGTTGTTGAACACGGCGGCCATCTGGGCGGCCGTTTGCGGATCAAGCGGGGCCTCGGAGCCCGGCTCGTCTGTAGGCGAGAAACCGCTCCAGTGCAGTGTGACCGGCCAGTGGTACATACGCGCCGAGGCTCCCATGCGCTCCACGACGCGCAGCCCCCACAGCATCCCATAGGCATCGCGGAATCCGAGCCACACGCGATCCAGCGGCATCTCTAGTTTGCGGCTTGCGGGGGCAGTTGGACGCCGCGCCAGCCAGATCGCGACCAGCACCAGCGGCGTGGCAAATCCCGCACCGAGATTCCCCCAGACGACCGCCCCCTTCAGGCTTGCCGGCCAGGGGAGCAGCTTCTCGAGCAGCAGCACCTGCGCGGCGGCCATCGCCAGAGAACTGGCTCGAAAGCGAGTGGCGCCGTAGTTTACAGGCCCCAGTCCCACCAGGATCACCAGGAACCACGCCCGGGCCCCTTCGATCACCAAGCGTTGGCCGGGCCGATAGAGCCAGCTCTCTGCCGAAGGGAGCAGCAGAATGACCAAAAGTCCGAAGGTCACTACATGCCAACCACGGTCGCGCGGCCGACTCGCGCCCAACACGGCCATCAAGGGCATGAAGCTAAGGACTGCCGCGGCATAACGGCCGTGCGATAGCGCCGCGGGGCTCAGTCCGAGCAACGGCAATTCACCTAGATTCAAACACGCGAGTGACAGCAGGGCGACCACCGACCAAATCCATGGAATGGTCAGGGTAGTTTCCGTCAGCGCCGGGCGACTGCGCGCCAGCAGCAGCAGCCCTAGCACAGCGCCTGCGCAGCCCAAAATTGCCGTTAAACTCTGCACCTTTGGCCTGTCTTACCTGGATGGCATCCTCGGAGCGAAGAATACGGTCGTTATAACCGTTACAACCGTCACAACCGATACCACAGGAAGTTACCCAAGCCGGACGGTCGGAAAGTCCGAAATAGTTTAGCAGGGGTTCTTGGTCCATAGCAGGATGCGCTGCGAGACGAGGGAATCCAGGTTGAGTTTCCCGCATGGGAAATTCGGGACGGTTATCCGTAAGGTGCCGTCGCGATTCGCAATGAAATGCGTGCAACCCGAGGATTCAGATAAAAATTGTCGTCGCAAAGTTGCCCTCTTCAGATTGTGGGCAATGCTTCAGTACGCGTGTTCCGCCCCCCACGTAACGGACCGCTGATCAGGAAGACAACGGGTAGACGGATACACCGAAAGGAGTTCTGCGATGAAACGGACGATACTGGTAGCCGCGGCGCTATGGGCGTGCGGATTGGGGATGGAGGCCTTCGCGCAAGCTCCCGCTGGAGACAAAGGCGCGGAGTTGAAAGCCTTCCAACGGCAGCTCAATGGCTGGCCGTTTGCTTTTGCCGGTCGTAGCAATCCCGATTACTTCGGGGGCTATCACCCAGACTACAAAGAATACTGCAACACCTGCTACGGCGGTGGTGGTTGCGGCAAAGACGACACGTGCAACCGTTGCGGCGCCTGCGCCGGCGACATGTGCGAACGCAAAAAGGTCGAGACCTGCCATAAGTGCGGCGTTGTCGGTCGCGTGCTGTTCTACGAGTGCAAGCGGCTCGGTTGCGGCGAGATCGGTGGCGAAGGCTGCGATCGTCGAGGCCAATGCCCGATGGAGATCTGCAACGCCCGCGGCAAGCGGACTGTTCGCCCGTACGACTTTGCTCGTTACTTGACGGGTGAAGGCGAGTCGGTCTTCTGGCTGGGCGGCGGGCCGAACTATATCCCCCGCTTTAACTGCTATGGCTGGGGCAAGAACAACGAAGGCCCCCGCGGCTGGTACGGCCACTGCTGTGGCTGCTACGAGACCATCTTGACCGGCTCGTACGACGCTCGCGGTCCGCTGAACCTGGATCCCAACGCCACCTCGCGCTGCAAGCAAGAGGACGCCATCCCCTCGGATTTCGAGAATCGCCGCACCCGGGCCACCAACTGCCCCAACGGTGATTGCAACAAGGATGGGATTCCCGACCTGGGCGTCCGGGGCGAAGTCGACGCTGCCCCGCAGCTGAAGAGCCCCATGGGCCCTGGAATCTAGTAGAAGCCAAGAACAACAGGGATAAGTTGCCGCCGATCGTTAACTGGGGAGTTTGACGAGCGGCAGACGACCACCCGAGTTTCCGACGGGCGGACTGAGAAATCGGTCCGCCCGTCGTTTTTCTTTGGCATAGGCTACGCTCTCAGGCGAGCCTATGAGATCTCTTTCAGCGTCTTCTCCCAGGTGTTGATGTCCTTCAGACACTCCTGGTGGGCGGGCTTGGCTTTCTTGATAACCGCTTCCAACTCGGTAAAGACCTTCTTGGCGTCGATGGTCGCCTTCTCGGCATTCTTGTCGTACGGATCGGCCAGGCGTTTCAGGAATCCCTCGAGCGAATCGCTCACGCTGTTGGCCGTGGTGATGTCTTTGCCCATCTGCATCACTTCCGCTTTGAACGACTTCAACGTCGTGGCGATCAGCGCGGGAGCCTTGGGCAGTTTGCCCGCCTTGAACTGCTTCAGGTTTCCTTCCATCTGATCCACCATGCCGGGCAGCTTGATCACGTCCACATTGAGCGAATCACGGATCTTCTTGGCCTCGACTTCCGAGGCGTCCATTTCCTTCACCAGCTTTGTTTCTTGCTCCACCTGCTTCAGCAGCTTGGCGTACTCGAACTCGATCTCCTTCTGATCCTTCAAGGCTTCTTTCTCGAGGGCCTGCGCCTTCTTGATGACTCCGTCCAATTCGACGTCCAGCTTCTTGGCCGTATCGAGCTGCTTCTTGTCTTTGAAGATCCGCAGCAGCATCTCTTCCTTCAGCTTGAAGGTCTTCTCGCAATCGCCAGCAAGGGCCAGCGCTTCTTTGATGTCGTTCTTGAGCGATTCGAGTTCCTTGTCCAGCAGCACCAGGCTGTTCTTGAAGCCGGGCAGCGGCAACTGATCCTTGATGTTCTTGCGCAAGACATCGATGGGACCGATGCCAGCGATCACCACGTTCTTCAGCGACTTAAGGGACTCATTCAGATCTTTGATGAACACATCACCAGTACGAGCAGGCATCGAAACCTCCATGGGGAAAAAGTGGCAGGACCCCGACCGCGCATAGGGGTTGGGCGAATTGCCGACAGGGGGGGGCTATGCAGGCGGGGTTGCAGCGAGGATGGTCCAATTTACGAACAACCGGCCTGCCCGGATCAAAACTTGAAACGGCGAATGCAAAATAGTGCGGATTGTGCTCCGCGAAAGAGAGCGACAGTCGCAGGATTTTAGCCATCCAATAGCAGATTGAAAGTCACTGGCTGACAAAACAAAAAGTGGTTGAGCCCAACGGCTTGAAGTGCGTGTGGGCTCTCGATTCGGGGTGGAAATCGTAGCCGTAAGGGTGGACAGCGAGGCCCACCGCTTCGGCCGGACGAATCCGTCTAGGAGCTTACTCGCCCAAGACGGGGTGGTGTGGCGACGCGTACCATTTGGGACTTCGGACAGAGCGCTTGCGGATGTAACTTTGCGGGTTAGGGCGCGGAGGCCACACGGGGCGCCGGCGCCCCGGGGGCGCGCAAGATTGCGAGTTGAGGGCGCGCCCATGAGGCTTGGCCGTGTAATTTTGCGGGTTGGGACGCGGAGGCCACACGGGGCGCCGGCGCCCCGGGGGGCGCGCAAGATTGCGA
>Ga0335397_10000439_pt1 | contig 53554 bp, 52 predicted proteins | sample MAT04_FD_205740 | JGI IMG/M metagenome (GOLD analysis project Ga0335397, IMG submission 205740) | Freshwater microbial communities from Lake Fryxell liftoff mats and glacier meltwater in Antarctica - MAT-04 (spades assembly) (version 2) ...
CGACGCGGCCGTCCTCTACTGGGTCGGCTGCGCCGCGAGCTACGACGACCGTGCGAAGAAGATAGCCCGCGCCACCGCGCGCCTCATGAAGGCCGCCGGCGTCGACTTCGCCATCCTCGGCCAGGAGGAGAGCTGCACCGGTGACCCGGCACGACGCGCCGGCAACGAGCTGCTCTTCGCGACGCTCGCCGAGGGCAACGCCGCCGTCCTCAACACGTACAAGGACCAGGGCGGGATGAAGCAGGTCGTCACGGCCTGCCCGCACTGCTTCAACACGCTGAAGAACGAGTACCCGGACTTCGGCGCGAAGCTCGAGGTCGTCCACCACACGGACTTCCTCCTCGGCCTCCTCGCCGAGAACAAGCTCCACCCGAAGAAGGCCGTGCGCGGGCGCGTCGTCTATCACGACAGCTGTTACCTCGGCCGCTACAACGACATCTACGAGTCGCCGCGCGAGATCCTGAAGCTCATCCCCGGCGTCGAGCTCGTCGAGCCCGACTACTGGAACAAGACGCGCGGCCTCTGCTGCGGCGCCGGCGGCGCGCAGATGTTCATGGAGGAGCAGAACACGAACCGCGTGAACGTGAAGCGCACGCTGCAGCTCGTCGACACCGGCGCCAAGACGGTCGCGAGCGCCTGCCCCTTCTGCATGACGATGCTCACCGACGGCCTCAAGTCGCAGAACCTCGAGGACCAGATCAAGCAGATGGACGTCGCGGAGATCCTCGACCTCAGCTGCGCGGTCGACGAGAAGCCCGTGGTCGCCCCGGTGGTCGCGGCCGCCGAAGTGGTCGAGGCCGTTCCCGCCGAGTGAGCCTGCCTCTTCACGTCGCGCGGAACGTCTCGTAGACGGCGCGCGACACCTCACCGAGCATCACGCGGCCGATGTTGTCGTGGTTCGGGCGAATGTCGCCCGAGCCCTCGCTCATCACCGCGATGGCGTAGGTCGCCCCCGGCGCGCTGACGACGGCGGCCTCGGCGACCACGCCCTCGAGCGAGCCCGTCTTGTACGCGAGCGTGATCGCCGGCGCGTCGCCGCCGAGGCGCGGGAAGCGCTCGTCGGGCAGCCCGCGCCCGACGGTGCTCGCCGTCTGCGTGCGCGCGAGGAGCGCGAGGAGCCTCTCGCACGCGCGCGGCGGTAGGCCCTCCGCGCGATGAACGGCGCGGAGCAGCACGACGAGCTCCGCGGCCGTCGACGGCGAGCGCTCGCCGTCCTCTCCCGCGACGAAGATGCGGCCGCGAAGGCGCGTCGTGACGAGGCCGAGGCGCGTGAGCCGCGCGTTCACGGCGTGCACACCCACGCGCTCGACGAGCAGGTTGGCCGCGGTGTTGTCGCTGATCGCCATCGCCAGGTAGAGGAGATCGGCGACGCGCAGCTCGAGCCCGGGATCGAGCGCGGAGAGCACGCCGGAGCCGAGCACCTTGTCGCTCTCGCGGAGCGCGAGCCGCGACGAGGCGTCGAGCGTGCCTTCCTCGATCGCGCAGAGCACCTCGAGCGCGACGGCGAGCTTGATGACGCTCGCCGCGGGGAAGACGCGCGCCTCGTTCGCCGCGAGTCGCACGTGGCCATCGGCCGCGTCGAGGCGCTCGGCGCACACGGCGAACGCTCCGGGTAGCTCGCGCGTCACGCGTTCGATCGTCTGCAGGAAGATCGCCGACATCTCTCGACGTGGTATCACCTATCCCATGTCGATCTGCCCGATCTGCGGCAAGGAGGTGGCGCCGCGATCTTCGAACAAGGCGTTCCCGTTCTGCACCGCGCGCTGCAAGTCGATCGATCTCGGCAAGTGGCTGAACGAGGACTACCGCGTACCGGCGACGCCCGATGAGGCCGGCGAAGGCGACGAGGGCGAGTCGGAGGCGCACGCAGGTGCTGCCGGCGCAGGCTCCGCCGAAGGCGACTCGCCATCGAAACCAGATATGCGACACTGAAATGGATGCGCCGATTCCTGGCCCCGCTTTCGCTTTCCGTCTTCACCGCCGCCACGCTCCTCGCCAGCCCGACCACGGCGCGCGCGCAAGACGCTGCGCCGCCGCCGGCCATCGCGCCGCCTCCGCCGATGGACCCGGGCACGCCCGGCTCGCCGAGCGGTGACCCGAACGCGCCCGGCGCGCCGGAGGCGGGGACGACCGCCAAGCTCGACGAGGCGGAGCAGAAGGACAGCGGCCGCGGCCTCGAGCTCGTCTGGATCGACAGCTACCTCGGCGGCTCGTACATCGACATGCGCCAGTTCTCGTCGGACAAGCTCCAGATCGAGAACGCGAGCTCGGGTGGCCCGATGTTCGCGCTCGGCGCGGGCATCCGGCTCGTCGTCCTCGTCCTCGGGGTGCGCGCCAAGTACAACGCGCTCTCCGCGTTCAACATGTGGCAGCTCAACGGCGAGGTCGGCTTCAAGATCCCGATCGACAAGGTCGACATCCTCTTCGGGGTGCACGGCGGATACTCGTTCGTCGGCAGCCTCGGTGACGGCACCGTGGCGGCGGGCAACAGCGCGACGCCCACCAACGCCGACGCCGTGAAGGTGCGCGGCTGGAACGCCGGCCTCGACCTCGCGCTCGACTACTACGTGAGCCCGACGTTCTCGGTCGGCGTCGGCGCCTTCGTGGACGGCCTCTTCCTGAGCCGCCCGCCCGTCGACAAGCCTGCCGGTCTGACGGCCGAGCAGTCGGCGCTCCTCGATCAGGATCCGCTCTACCAGCAGTCGGGCACGAGCGCGGGGCTCCAGGCGGGCGGCGCGCTCCGTCTCGGCCTGCACTTCGGTTTGTGACCTCCGCCGCGGAGCAGCTGGCGATCGAGCTGGGCGCTCCGCTCGGGTGGCCGGCGGAGCACGACGGCAAGAGGCTCGTGCCGATGCTCTGCGGCCGCGACGAGACCGGCGAGCGCGTGCTCGGTCACGAGGGCTGGCTCTTCGAGCTGAAGCTCGACGGTGTCCGCATCGTCGCCGACAAGCGCGGCGCGCACGTGTCGCTCGGGTACCGCACACTGCGCGACGCGACGGAGAGCTACCCCGAGATCGCCGAGGCCATCAGGAAGCTCGCCGAGGAGCGCGTCGTGCTCGACGGAGAGGTGGTCGCCTTCGACGAGGAGGGGAAGCCTGATTTTCAGCGCCTCGGCTCGCGCATCCACGCGGGCGGCGCGGGCGCCCGCCGCCTCGCGCGGACCGTTCCCGTCGTCTACGTCGTGTTCGATGTGCTCGCCGTCGGTGAGCGCGACGTCACCGGGCTGCCGATCGAGGCAAGGAAGCGGATCCTCGAGCGGATCCTCGGCGAGCCGACGTCGCCCGGCGCGCTCGTGCGGCTCCATCCGACGTTCGAGGACGGCAAGACGCTCTTCCGGCTCTGTCGCGAGCAGGGCCTCGAGGGCGTGGTCGCGAAGCGCACGGGCTCGACGTATCGCTCCGGCGATCGCTCGGCGGAGTGGGTGAAGGTGAAGTGCGAGCTCGACGCGGATCTCGTCGTCGTCGGCTGGACGGAAGGCGAGGGGAGGCGCTCGCGCCTCGGTGCGCTCGACGTCGCCGCCTACGACGGTGATCGCCTCGTCCTTCGCGGCAGCGTCGGCAGCGGGCTCGACGAGGACCAGATCGACGAGCTCCTCGAGCGGCTGCTCGCGCTCGAGGTGCCGAAGCCGGTGGCGGTGGGCAAGCCCACCCGGGTGAAGCGCGGGCGCCACTTCACGAGGCCGGAGCTCGTGGTGTCGGTCCGCTACATGGGCACGAGCTCCGAGGGAACGCTTCGACACCCCGTGTTTCGCGGAATACGGAGCGACCTCGCGCCGGAGGACTGCATTCTGCCCTCGACCGTGGCCGCCGCGAGCCGCGAGGGCAAGACCCCACGGAGGAGAGGGACCGCCCCGTCTACCGTCGTCCTCTCCGACGGGACCACAAAAGGTGCATTGTGCACATACTACGAGGCGGTCGCGCCCGCGATGCTGCCTCATCTCCGCGGTCGCATCTGCTGCCCCGTGCGCGGTGACGCGTCCACCGGCGGGCGTGGGCTCCCGGCCCTTCCCGCGTGGCCGCTGCCGGAATGGACACCGAGCTGGGTTCGCACCTGCGTCGCCACGCGGGAGCACGGCGAGGTGCGTGGCGTCATCGTCGACGACGTCGACACGCTGCGCTTCCTGGTCGAGGCGGGCTACGCCTCGCTCCTCGTGACGCCGGTGCGCGAGTCGGCGCCGGCGACGTCCGACTTCGTCGCGCTCCGCATCGAGGGCGCCTCGGCGTGGCGCGTGGCGCTGCAGGCGCGCGAGCTCATCGAGGCGACCGGGCTCTCGCCGTTCGTGAAGGGAGCGTCCGCATTGGCGCTCGACGTGCTCGTGCCGCTGGGAGATGCGCCCGCCGCTTCGGGCGCCGCGCTCGGAGCGCTGCTCGCGCACATGCTCGCGCCGGCGGCGGTGGGCCTCGGCGTGACCGTCGAGCTCCTCCGCGCGCCGGTGGCTCCGTTCGCGGTCGTCGTCCCGCGGGTCGCTGGGCAGGCGGCCGCCGCGTCGCTGCCGCTCGTGTGGGAAGAGCTCGCGGCCGACCTCGATCCCGGAGCCGGGCTCGACCAGGTCGTCCGGCGGCTGTCGGAGGGAGAGGGGAGCCCCGACCCGATGGGCTCGATGGGCTCTTTGCCCGTGCGGTTCGCGGACGCGGTGAAGGCGCTCGAGCGGATGGTGGCACGAGCCGGCGAGCCCGGAAAAGGCGGCTCGTTTGTACGGGATCCTGCCGCGCGCTAAGCTGCGCGCGTGCTGTCGTGGATACGCTGGTTAGGACCGTCGCTCGTACCGGCGCTGCTCCTCCTTGCCGTCGTCTACTACAGCGATCGCCGGCGCGAGCCGCTGCCGCTGGTCCTCCTCGTGTTCGCGCTGGGCGGGCTCGGCAAGGGCGTGACCTGGTACGCCGAGCACCGTGCGTCCGCGTGGACGGGCCTCGACATGAGCTCGCAGGTGGCCGGCAACACGGGCTCGATGCTCTTCCTCTTCGGGTTCGCGGCGCCGATGCGCGAGGCCGCGAAGGTCGCCGCGATGTGGCCGGCGTTCCGCTCGAAGCACTTCGACGAGCCGATCGACGGCCTCGTCTACGCGGCCTCGGCCGCGCTCGGCTTCGCCTGCATCGAGAACGCGCTCACGCTGCGCGACAACCCGGTCGGCTGGGTCTGGATCGCTCGCACCGCGGTGGCGCTGCCCGCGCACGTCTTCTTCGCGTGCCTCTGGGGCTATGCGCTCGGGCGCGTGAAGCGGATCAAGCGGCCGGGCCCGCTCTTTCCCGCGGCCTGGCTGGCCGCGACGGCGGCGCACGGGCTCTATGCGCACCTCGTCTACGGCCGCGGCCCCGGCGCGCTGGTCGGAACCTTGCCGCTCCTCCTCGCGATGGGGTTCATCACGTTCTTCGCGGTGCGCGATCTCCGCGCCCGGGGCGAGCGCTCGTCGCGTAGCTCGATGCTCCTCGAGCGCGTCTCGACGCTCTACATGTCCGGGCCGCCGAGCCTGCGCACGGTCCGCGACGCCCTCCGTCGCGAGGGCCAGCCGATCACCTTGCGCTGGATCCTGTTCGGCGCGCTCGTCACGATCGGCGCGATGACGGCCGGGCTCGCGCTCTCCGTGGCCTTCGGGAACTGGGCTCATGTCGATTTCGCGGGGGTCGACGAGCACGACGTGACGACGACGGCCCCGGTCGCGCTCCTCGGCTCGGGCCTCCTCGCGGCCTTCCCGGTGAGTGGCTTCCTCATCGCGAAGGCCTCGAACCTGCCGACCTTGCTCGAGCCGGCGATGGCTTCCGGCCTCGCCATCGTCCTCATGCTGGTGCTCCTCGGGGCGGCCGCGCCGGTCGCGCTCGTGTTTGCCCTGGCTTTCTCGCCGATCGCGTGGGGTTTGGCCTGCGCGGGGGCCTGGGTCGGCCGTCCCGCGCGGTAGGGTCGGCTGCCACCCTTGACTTTCCTCGGGCCCCCCGTAAAGTGCGCGGTCCCTAGCCCCCTTTCAGGGCTTATTCGTCGAGGATTTCCGCAGTGGCCAACCACCCGTCAGCCGAGAAGCGCAACCGTCAGCGCGTCAAGCGCACCCTTCGCAACCGAGGCGTCTCGAGCGCCGTCCGCACGCAGGTGAAGGCGGTTCGTACCGCGCTCCACGCGAAGGATGCAGCCGCAGCGACCACCGCGCTCAAGGTCGCGACCGTCGCGCTCGACAAGGCCGCCACGAAGGGGGTTCTCCACCCGAAGGCAGCTTCCCGCACGATTTCGCGCCTCACGGCGCAGGTCCACAAGCTCGCGACGCCCGCCAAGTAGCGGTAGAGCCGGGCCGCAGGCCCGGAATCGCGTCCAGCTTCGCCCCTCTCGTGCCCGAGCACGAGAGCGGCTGTGTGGAGAGACGCGCGTGATGCGCCGACGCGGATGTACGCTTCTTTGCAGGAGCGGGAGGCCGTGGTGATCGATCTCGACGAGCAGCGGCAGCGCGCGCGGACAGCCCGCGAGGCGCTCATCGGCAAGACGATCGCCGGCAAGTACATCCTGCGTGGGCTCGTGGGCCATGGCGGGATGGGCGCCGTCTACGAGGCCGAGCACGTCGGGCTCGGCAAGCGCGCGGCGATCAAGTTCGTCGACGCCGAGTTCGCCACCGACGAGAACGTCATCGCGAGGTTCGCGCGCGAGGCACGTGCGATGAGCGCCATCGAGAGCGCGCACATCGTCACCGTGTTCGACGCCGGGAGCGACGACGGCCGTCCTTACCTGGTGATGGAGCTGCTCCGGGGCGAGGACCTCGGCGAGCGGCTCCGCCGCATGGGGCGCGTCCCGCTCGGCGAGGCGATGCACGTGGTCGCGCAGGTCCTTCGCGGGCTGGCGCGCGCGCACGCCGCGGGGATCGTCCATCGCGATCTCAAGCCGGACAACGTCTTCCTCGTGAAGCACGACACCGATCCGCTCTTCGCGAAGATCGTCGATTTTGGCATCTCGAAGATCGAGCGCCCTCGCGACAAGACGCACCCGCTCGCCCTCACCGGGCGCGGCACCGTGCTCGGGACGCCCTTCTACATGTCCCCCGAGCAGGCGCAGGCCTCCTCCGACGTGGACGGCCGCACCGATCTCTACAGCGTCGGTGCGATCCTCTTCGAGTGCCTCACCGGCCGGCCGCCCCACACCGGCGAGAGCTACGAGCAGGTGATCCTCTCCATCTGCATGCGCGACGCTCCGGACGTACGCACGATCGACCCGTCGATCCCGGTGCCGGTCGCGGCCTTCGTCGCGCGCGCGCTCTCGCGCGATCGGGCGGACCGCTTCGCATCGGCCGAACGCATGCTCGCTGCGCTCCACGAGGTCGCGCCCGAGGAGCGCACGCGCGTTCCGCTCGACGCCCCGATGGCGACGCTCGCATCGCCGGTCAACCCGATGGCTGCGACGGTCCTCGACAGCGGGCCGCCCGTCCGTTCTTCGCGACCTTCCGCGGAGGTGGGCGGCGCCGCGACGCGGCTCGGCGTCGGTACGCTCGAGAGCGCGCGCGACGAGGTGATCGGTGGCGCGAGCGCCAAGGCAGACGCACGCGCCGACGGAACGGCCGCCGCGCAGCCGCGAGCGACGGCGGAGCCGAAGGCGAAGGCGAAGGCCGAGCCGCAGGCGAAGCGGCCGAGCGGCGCTCGCTCGTCGGCGGCCCCCGCGAAGCGGCCGATCGGTGTGGCGCTCGGGACCGCCGTGCTGGCGACGCTCACCGGGGTCGCCGTGACCTTCGGCGTCATCGCGATGCTCGAGAAGAAGCCACCAGTCGGTCCTTCACTGGCGTCGTCGTCCTCCTCCGCGAGCAGCAGGCCCGCGAACGGAGCGGCCTCGGCCACGACGACGGTGACCGTCGCGAGCGCTGCACCGTCTGCGTCGGCCTCGACGCCTGCGGCTGCCACGAGTGGCTCGGCCGCCGCACCTGGGGACGCCGGCCCGTCGTCCCCAGCGTCCGTCTCGACCGCATCTGCGAAGCCGAGTACTTCTTCGAGTGGACGACCGAGCGGTACCGGGACCCCCGTCCCGGCGCTGCCCCGGCCGACCGCGACGAAGCCCCTCGACATCCAGCGCGACCTCCCGTGACCTCGCCCCTCCTCCTGCGCTCGTCACGAGCGCTCTCGATCGCCTTCGCGATCGTGCTCGTGCTCGCAAGCTCCGCCGCGCGCGCGGACGAGGCCGGGGCGCGCGCGAACTTCAGGCGCGGCGTCGAGCTCTACGACAAGAAGCAGTACGAGCCGGCGCTCGAGTCTTTCCGCGCCGCGTACGCCGAGAAGCCCGCGGCCGGCATCAAGCGGAACATCGCGCTCTGTCTCAAGGGGCTGGGCCGTCCGGTCGAGGCCGCGACGGCGTTCGACGAGGCGCTCGACGAAGGCGAGTCGTCGATCAAGCCCGACGTCCGCGCGGCGATGCAGCAGGAGCTCGCGGAGCTCGCTCGGGTCGTCGCGACGGTGCGCCTCACGGTGATCCGGTCCGACGACAAGCGTCCGATCGAGAATGCGACCATCACGGTCGACAAGGTCGCGCTCGCGCCGGGCGCCTCGCGGAGGCCGGTGCGCCTCGAGCCTGGCATCCACGCGTTCGCGGCGCATGTCGACGGCCTCGCGGACCCGCCGGAGAAGAAGCTCTCGCTGCTGGCCGGCTCGCCGGTCGACGCGACGTTCGAGATCGGCGAGCGGCAAGGGACGCTGACGGTCACGCCCAGCGTTCCGGACGCGGTCATCCAGGTGGACGCTTCGGAGCCGCGGCGCGGCGTGTGGACGGGCAAGCTCCCTCCCGGACCGCATCGGGTCGTGGTGTCGGCGCCCGACTACCAGACGCAGACGACGGACGTGGTCGTCTCCTCTGAAGCGAACGTCGACTACGCGATCACCCTGCTCCGGCCCGGTGAGCTTCCGCCCTCGTACACGATGCCGGCGCGCAAGCCGCTGCCCGAGCAGAAGAAGCGCTACCTCGTCCCGATGATCGCGTACGAGGGGCAGAGCATGCGCCTCGCGCCAGCGCTCGGCGAGAACGCGGGCGGCGCGCCGCGCTCGTTCACGGGCGTCTCGGTCGGGGGGCGCGCCGGGTATCGCGCGTCGCGCTCGTTCGCGCTCGAGCTCTACGGCGACGTGGGGCAGGTCACCGAGACGTACGCGATTGCCCCCGAGACGGCGACGAGCACCACCAAGATTGTCCACTGGCAGCTGACGCCCATGCTCCGCTTCGCCACGATCGGCCGGATCCGGTTCACGACTGCCACGGGCGTCGGAGTGCACGGCCTCGTGGTCGACGCCGACATCGCCACGAAGAGCCTCGGCAACAGCGTGAGGGCGACGCACAAGGGCTCAGGTGTCGCCGCATCGTGGCTCGTCGACCTCGGCATGCAGTTCGACGTGGGGCCGCTCTTCCTCGAGGCGGTCGCGTTCTTCAACATGCACGGCGTCGGAACGACGCGCGACAACGAGACGAACGAGCGGATGCTGTACTCGTCGCCGAGCACGCGCGCCGGAGTCCGGCTCGGGCTCGGCATCCAGTTCTGAGCTGACCGCTGGTGGCGGCGTTTGCCGCGGCGGGCGTGACGCCGTCCGCCGCAGGCCCCTCCGTCGCTCTCGCGCTCTCGCGAATGGCGTGGTCCTTGCGTCGTACGGACGGACCCGCGGAGACCAGCCATGGAAGCCGACGAGCTCTTCGAACACGCCCTGACGAGCCTTCCTGAAGCGGTGGGCGATCTCCTGCGCGACGGCCGCGACACGCGCGAGTTCATCTTCGCGAGCTTCGACGGCGCGAGTGAGCTCGGCATTGCGCTCATCGCCTCGGACATCGCGGGCGAGCTCGGCGTCGAGGGCGCCGCGGCGCGCGCCGAGGTCGAGCGAATGATCGTGGCCGCGAACGACAAGGGCGAGGAGCTCGTGGTCTCGTTGATGGTCACGAAGGACGTCCTCACGCGCATTCTCAGCGCGTCGAACGTGGACACGAGCACGCGCATCGCGGTCGCGATGTGGCTCGAGGCCCCGCTCGTCTCGGGGCACTTTCGTGTGGTCGCGATCGCCGGTGAGCGCGTGCGCGCTGCGACGGTGGACGGTGTGTCGGAGCTCGACGAGGCGCCGGTCTCCTCGTCGATGCTGAACTGAGCCTCCCAGCGCCTGCGGCCCGAGGCAGGGGCCGCGATATGAAAGAGCTATTTACAGCCGGGGAGCGGGACGGTACGTAGGGGACGCTTCGTACTGGTCCCCGTCGTCTAGAGGCCCAGGACCGCGGCTTTTCACGCCGCTAACACGGGTTCGAATCCCGTCGGGGACGCCCCCGAAACCCCTCGATGGTCCTGCGAGGGGTTTTTCTTTTTGTCCGGCCGACCACCGCACCCGCGGCGCTGACCGCGGTTCGCTTCAACGGAGCGTGTCCCCGCTCGCGATCGAAGGTGGGGGGATTGAAACGATCATGGCCGGTTCGATCGCGAGAACGGCTCGAGGTCACCCTTCCCGGGACGACGGCGATGCGACGGAGCTTCCAAGTGCGCGATTCGTCATCGCTGCTTCGTGCTGTCGGCGATCGAACCGGCCATGATCGTTTCTATCCCCCCCCCTTCTCGATCGCGGTCGGTGCAGCGCCAGACCCGCGTGGCGGTGACGCGGTACGATGAGCTCGCCATGCCGGCGCCCCGTCTGTTCGTGATCACGGCGCGGGACGCGTCACTCGCCGTGGTGGTGCGCAGGGGACCGGCCTCGTGGGCGCAGCTCACCCTGTGGAACACCGACAGCGACGACTTCACCCCCGGCGCGTGGTTTCGCGGTCGCATCTACGAAGAGTAGTGTGACCTGTCGCCGGACGGTCGCCTGTTCCTCTACGCCGCCTTCCAGGGAGCGCGCCTGGAAACCAGCTACACCCAATCGTGGACGGCGGTCAGCAGACCGCCCTGGCTGCACGCTCTCGTGCTCTGGCCCAAGGGCACCACCTACGGCGGAGGGGGGAGGTTCGTCGAGAATCGGCGCTTGGTCCTGCGCGGTGCGGGCAAGGCTCATCCCGAGCATCCGTTGCGCGGAATCGAAGTCGTGCCTGGGGAGGCCCCGTACCAGCGTTCGACCGAGGAGGTCGACGGGGCGGAGTGGTCCGGACGGGATCACCGCAATCGTCTCGTCTTTGCGTCGAGCGGGCGTATCTTCGCGCGGAGCGGCGGCCGTGACGTGGAGCTCGCAGACTTCAGCGTGTACCGGCCGGAGCCGCAACCTCCCCCGGAGTCACCTACCTCGACACGTTCACCGAGAAGGACTTCGAAGGCGCAGAGACGCGGAAGGTGGCCTTGTCCTTCCTACCCGGCGGCAACAAGGGCGCGCTCGGCACCGACTACCTCGTCTACTTCGCGCAGCCGAACTTCTATTTCCACCTCGTCCACGCCTACGCAATCCTCCGTCACAACGGCGTGCCGCTCGGGAAGATGGACTACATCGGCGCGATGCCGCCGATCCTCGACATGTGATTGGCGCGTAGGGTCATTGCCCGGCGGTCGGGCGTTGGTAGGCCGACGCCCGCCCATGGCAAGCCCTCGAAACGGTTGGTCGCGCTCGGGGACCAGGGCCTTCGGCGTGCTGCTCCTCACGGCATGCAGTAGCAGCACGCCCGTCGCAACGCCGGATGACGGAGCCCGAACGGAGAGCGACGGCGCGTCGCCTTCGGTCGCTCCCGATTCCGGAGCGCCGCTTGCCCCGCCCGGCGACGCGAGCGCCGATGCCGGCGCAGCGGCCGACGGGGACGCGCCCGCCTTCGTCTCCGTCCCGGGGCAGCCGTTCCCGATCGAAGGCTACGGCGCAGGCACGCTGGGCGGCTGGCAGGCCGAGCATGACGTCTATCACGTGATCTCGCTCGCCGATGACGGCCCGGGCTCACTCCGCGAAGGCACGCGCACGAGCGACGCGCCACGCGTGATCCTGTTCGACCTCGACGGCGACATCGTCCTCGCGGGGCCGCTCGTCCTCCCGTCGAATCTCACCATCGACGGTCGCGGCCGGCAGATCACGCTGCGCGGAAAGGGATTCGTCATCCCTGGGAGCGATCAGATCATCCTCACCGGCTTCGCGATCGCCGACGTCGGCCCGAAGACGGAGGACGGCGTGCAGATCGGCCACCCGACCAACGGCCCGAGCGAATTCATCGTGCTCGACCACCTGCGCTTCGAGCAGACGGGCAACGGCGGCGACTCCGTGAACGTCGACGAGGCGATCTCGGTGATCTTCGGGAGCCGCAGCATCACCATCGCCTGGTGTCGCTTCCTCCGCTGGGAGAAGGTCATGCTCTTCGGAAACGGCGACGCGACCCCCGCGGTCGACGCCGCGATCCGCGTGACGGTGCACCACAACTGGGCGCAGGCCTGTGGCCGCAGACATGCGCAGGCGCGCTACGGCGTGTACGACTTCTACGACAACTTCTGGGACGACTGGCGCATGTTCGGCTGGGCATGGGAGAGCCCTTACCGCGAGGCCTTCGGCGCGCAGGCGCAGGACGGCGCGAGGGTCCTCTTCGAGAACAATCTCGTTCGCCGCGACGTGCACGGCTACGACGTCGCCTCGCAGGCCAACGACGTGACGCGCTGCGAGACGGGCGGAGTCATCGACGAGCGCGGGACCTGGATCGCACCGGACTCGACGGCGCCGCTCGCGCAGCACGCTGGATGCCCGGCGATCACGACACCGATGGTCCGTCCCTATGCGGCGAAGGTCGACGTCGCTGGCGCGGCCCTCCGCGCACGCCTCGAGATGGAGACAGGCAACGCGCAGTGACGCGCGCGCTCAACGCGAGCGCGCGCGACGCAGGGCTGGTGCTCCCCGTTCCGGGCGCTCGCCGGGTGACCGCGGTGGGCGAGACGGTGCACGCCGCGGACGCGACGATGCGTGCGCGTGCGAGCTCGCGCGCGCGTCTGCGCGAAGCGGCCTCGATGGAGCAGAACTCGCCGCGTCACCCTCGGCCGGGGCCGCGCGCGGGAGGTGGATGCTGAAGGTGGTCCCACCGCTCCTCGTCGACGTGACCGCGATCTTTCCTCCGTGCGCGAGGACGATCTGCTCGGCGACGAAGAGGCCGAGCCCGAGGCTCTTCGACCTCGCGTCCTGCGGTGCCGCTCCGAGCCGGACCATGGGCTCGAAGATCGCGTTGAGGGCGCCTTTGGGGATGGGCGCTCCCTCGTTGTGTACCTCGAGCAACGCCTCGTCGCCCTCGGCCCGCACGCGGACCACGACCGGCCGTCCCTTCGCTCCGTGCTGGAGCGCGTTGCCGACGAGGTTCGATACGACCTGAGCGAGGCGGTCACAGTCCCAGAGCCCTGGGATGCTGCCCCTCACCTCGACGCGGACGGGGGTATCCGGATGGGCGCCTCGAAGCTCGGTGACCACCTGGCGGCAGACGTGCGCGAGATCGGTCGGTGCGCGAACGATCGGCAGCCCGGTGCCGAGCCGCGTGCGCGTGAGATCGAGGAGGTCGCCGACGAGGCGATCCATGCGTCGGGCGCTGCACAGGATCCGCGAGGCGATGCGAGCGCTCCGATCGTCGAGCCCCTCCGTCGCCGAGAGAACGGAGGCGCCCAAGATGATCGCGCCGAGCGGGTTGCGCAGGTCGTGACCGAGGATGCCGAGGAACTGGTCCCGGTGACGGTCGAGCATCTCCACGTATCGATTGGTCGACTCGGTGAGCGTCTCGTCGATGGCCTCGTTGAACCTGGTCACCTCCTCGGGGTCGACCGCGTGCGGCGTGCCCTCCGCCCAGAGACGCAGAACACTGGCCCGGAGAGCACGGTACTCGGCGACGACCTGGTCGAGCCTGAAGCCGGTCTCGATGCGCGTCGCCGCATGAAGCTTTCCCACGCCGCCGAGCGGCGAGAGGTCGCGCCGCCCCTGCGCCTTCGCCGACTGGTTCTCCGTGCTCTCGTAGCCCAGCATGTCGAGGACGATCGCATCCAGGATGGCCACGGCATGGTCGCGCAGTGCTGCCACGCTGGCCGTTCGGTCCGGTGCGAGGAGCGAGCGCGCGAACGTCACCCACTCGGAGATGATCACCTCGCGGTTCCGGTGGATGAACTCGGCGAGTCGCACTGCGGCACCCCACTTCACACATGGTCTCGACACGAACGGACGTCCACGAGAAGCTAGGTCGCGCGTAGCGCGCAGCAAGCGCGTCCTCGGTTCGGCCCTCTCATTGCATCGGCCCGACCATGCAACCGACGAGGCCGCAGGGGAGCTCATGAGGGGCGTCCCGCTCGGCGTGACTGCGGTCGTGGTGCTCGCCGTCGCCTGCATCCATCGCGGTCCCGAGCTCGTGCAGCCCGTCGGCGAGACGCACACCACCGCGAGCTCGACGGGGGGCGCGCGTCCGCAGGGCGTCGACGTCCCGAACGCGCGGGTCTCGGTCGTCGTTGCGGAGGAGGTGCGTCGCGCCTGCAGCCTCCCGCTCGAGCGGAGGCATGCCCCGATCTTCGAGCTCGACTCGGCACGCCTGAGGCCGCGCGGAGAGGACACGCTCGCGCGCATCGCCACGTGCGTCGTCTCCGGCAAGCTCGGCGACGAGCCGCTCACGGTGGTCGGCCACACCGACCCGCGCGGCGAGCCCTCGTACAACCAGCAGCTCGGGCTCTACCGGGCGATCGCCGGGAAGGACTACCTCGTCGAGCTCGGCGTGCCCGCGGGCAGGCTCTCGACCGCGTCGGTCGGCGAGCGCGAGTCGAAGGGAACGGACGATGCGTCGTGGGCGCTCGATCGTACGATCGAGATCCGCATGGGGCGCACGCCGGGCGACATTCCCAAGTAGCTCGGAAGCCGCTCGCGAGGTCGCGTTCTGCAGCGCGGCGTGGCGAACGAGCACAACCGAGCAGCGAAACACCGCGGACGCAGGACGCGTGTGCACGTCGGGCGCGGGCACGTGCGTGCCGCTGCTGCCGCTCTTGCCCGCACGGTAGGGCCTGATTCTCGGCTAGGCTCTGTCTCCCATGGGCGGCGAATACCAGCGCTGGTTGATTGCGAAGGGGGCCTCGTTCCTGCCGGCGGCGGCTTCGATCGTGAAGCTCGTCGAGCGGCTGCGCAAGGAGGGCTGGATCATCGATCCGAAGTCGCCCGACCTCGCCTCGCTCCGCTTCGAGGGCGCGCTCGGGCAGCGCGCGAAGGCGACGGGCGGCTATGGCGTGAAGACGGTCGAGAACACGTTCGGCACCGACGCCGCCGCGAAGCTGGCAGCGAGCACCGATTCGCTTCCGGCGGTGCTCACCGCGGAGTGGCTCGAGCATCCGAGCCGCGAGGAGCTCCGGCTCGTGTGGCCGGTCGACGGCAATGCGCCGCTGCCGCTCAAGTACCCGCTCTCGCGCACGCCCGAAGGCCCGCTCCACTACGCGATCGAGATCCATCGCGCGGACGAGTACGTCTACCCGGTCGCCGAGGCGATCGGCCCCGTCCCGACCACGTGCCGCTGCGGTGAGGACCAGGGCTTCGAGTGGGACGACGAGGAGCTCGTGCCGGCCTTCGGCGCCTCGTCGGGCATCTTCGCCGAGTGCGAGGAGTGCAGCCGCACGTTCGAGCCCTCGAAGGGCACGGCGACGCTCACGAACCCGTTCGACGGAACGAAGAGCGAGGTCTTCGGCGGTGCGGCCTATCGCTTCGCGCTGAAGGTCGACTGCAGCAAGTGCTTCGTCGCGGACGCGAAGCTCACGTTCGCGCCGGAGCTAGCCGCGCTCCTCGCGAACGAGTTCGGCCGCGAGTTCCACGAGGTCGGCGCTGTCGTCTAGCAGGTGGGGTTACGCCCGTCACTTCGTGAGCCTCCCCGAGGCGCGACCTGTCCGGCGTGACTCGCCTTCGGCGAACGGCGCCGCAGACGGCGCCGTTTTCACGCCTGCGGTGCCAGGAGCCGTGAGTTTCCACTCGTGCGGTCTCGAGGTGCGCGGATCCCGGTTCCCGCGAAGAACCTCACAAGTGGAAGCTCCCGGCCTCGCGCCCCGCAGGCGTGAAATCGGCGCGGAGCGCCGTTCGCCGGAGGCGAATCACGCCGGGCAGGGGGCTCACGGGGAGGCTCACGCGAAGCGTGAGGGGCGGAGCCCCACCAGAAGCCCCGGGGCGTCACAGAGCGGGCACATGCCCTCGCGCGGGTCGAAAGAGCCGCACGACTTGCATTCTGCACGTATTCCACGGTAGCCCGGGTCGTAGAGGTCGCACTCCGTCCGGGCCTTGCCGGCGCGCTTGCCCTCGTACGTCACGGTCGCGGGGACGAACGCGCGGTACGTCACGCTGTCGATCCCGCAGCCCGGACACGCCTTCGGGACCACGTGCGTGTTCTCCGCCTCGAGGGCGCGTTCGAGGCCGCCCTCCGCGTGGCATCGCGGGCACATGGGGTCCGCGAAGACCTCGTGCTTGCACGCGGCACAGCGGATCGCGAACACGCCGTCGACGAAGGTCTCGCCCTTGTACGCCCAGGTGACGACCCCGGCCGGCTCGCCGCCGATGAGCGGGAACTTGCCCTCGACGTACGCCTCGATGACGAGCTTCTTCGTGTTGCATGCGGTGCAGCCGCGGTCGACGAGCTCGGTGAAGCTGGCCTCGGTGAGAGCACCCATCCAGGCGGGGGCTCAGCGCGGAACGCGCCGCGCTTCTCCCTTTTGCAGCGCGTCGAGGATCTGCCGGCCAAACGTCGAGCGCTCGACGGGGCGGGCCACCGTGATCACCTCGGCTCCACAGGCCTTCGCGAGCTCGCTCACCTCGGCAAGATCGCTCTGCGGCGCGTCGTCGGTGAGCACCACCACGAGGGGAAGGACCTCGGACATCCTCGCGCAAGCGTCGCGCGCGGTATTGACGCGGATGGCCTCGAGCGGGCTCACCGAGAGCCGACAGGCGCCGAAGGTCGTGTCGTCCATGCCGACGAGCATGCACCGGTAGAGCGTCGAAACGTCGAGAGTCGGATGCTCCTGCTTCACGGCCTCCACGATATCATCGACTTGACTCCCAGGGCCACGAGGTCAAGGAGAAGACCTGTCAGGAGCTCTGACGTAAGCTCGCTGCATGGCCGGGAGTGGGCAGCGTAGGAGCCTCGGGGCACTCGATCGTTCGTTCCTCGCGGCCGAGCGGCGTGACGTGATGATGCACGTCGGCGCGCTCCTCCAGCTGTCGCCGACGAAAGGGTGGTCGCGTGATTTTTCCCGCGAGCTGCGCGAGGAGCTCTCGCGCACGGAGAAGGTGGACCCGCCCTGGAACCAGCGCCTCCTCCATCCGGATCTCCTCGCGAGCCCGCTCCAGGCGTGGGTCGCCGACGAGGGCTTCGACATCGAGTACCACGTGCGTCGCTCCGCGCTCCCGTCGCCAGGCGACGAGCGCGAGCTCGGCGTCCTCGTGTCGCGCCTTCACGGCACGCCGCTCGATTTCCACCGGCCGCCGTGGGAGGCGCACTTCATCGAGGGGCTCGACAAGAAGCGCATCGCCATCTACTTCAAGGTCCACCACGCGCTGATCGACGGCTACACGGGGATGCGGCTGCTCCAGAAGAGCTTCTCGACCGACCCCACGGATCTCGACACGCCGCTCTTCTTCTCGCGAAAATCGAGTGAACGAGCAAAGGACCACGAGGACGTCGCCCCGACGTTCGACGCGCTCCTCGCCGCCGTCCGCGATCAGGTCGGCGTGGCAAAGGACATCGGCCGCGCGCTCGTCACCGTCGCGCAGTCGATTCGCGGCGGTGCCTCGGGCCTCGCGCTCCCGCTCCAGGCGCCGAAATCGGTGCTCAATCAACGCATCTCGCGCAGTCGTCGCTTTGCGACGCAGAGGGTCTCGATCGAGCGCGTGAAGCACATCGCGACCGCCGCGGGCGGCACCGTCAACGACGTCGTGCTCGCGATCTGCGGCGCCTCCCTGCGGCGCTTCCTCGGTGAGCTGGACGCGCTGCCCGACAAACCGCTCGTCGCGATGGTCCCGGTGAACGTGCGCCCGAAGGACGACCCGGGCGGCGGCAACGCCGTCGGCGCCATCCTCGCTTCGCTCGCGACGAACGTCGCCGACCCGCGTGCATCGCTCGATGCCGTCATCGCCTCGACGAAGCGCGCGAAGGCGCAGCTGCAGGGCATGTCGAAGGGCGCGATCATGCAGTACAGCGCGCTCGTCCTCGCGCCGCTCATGCTGTCGTTCATTCCGGGCGCGGTGGGGCGCTTCCGTCCCGCGTTCAACGTCGTCATCTCGAACGTGCCGGGCCCCGAGAAGCCGCTCTACTTCCGCGGCTGGAAGCTCGACGACATGTACCCGCTCTCGATCCCGTTCCACGGATACGGGCTCAACATCACCGTGCAGAGCTACGCGGGGTCGCTCAACTTCGGCTTCACCGGCTGCCGCGACACGCTCCCTCACCTCCAGCGCCTCGCCGTCTACAGCGGAGAGGTGCTCGACCAGATGGAACGCGCCTGAGCGCCTGAGCGCGTGAACGCTCAGGTCGGAGTGAACGCGTCGAGCTCGTGGATGCCGAGCTGCTCTTCGAGCTTGGCCACCTGCGCGACGATGCCCTCGAAGCCTTCCTTGCCGAAGAGCGCGTGCTCCTTCTCCTCGAAGCGCTCGCCCAGCTCCCCGAGCTCCTTGTGACCCACCACCTGCGGCAGGGAAGGGAAGAGCACCGTGTCCTCCCGGGACTCGTGCGGCCGGTACATGCGAACGAAGGCGCGCATCGCGCCGGAGAGGTCCTTCTTGGCCTCGGCGTTCTCCGAGGTCTGGGCCGTGGCGAGGCGCGTGATGCGTTCGGTGACGCTTCGCCCTGCCTGATGCTGCTTGCGCAGGGTCGTGACGAGCGCGACGTGCTTTCCCGCCTTCTCGAAGCGGGGGAAGAGGAAGTCCTCCTCGAGCTTCTCGTGGTAGTCCTCGATGAAGCGCTTGATGATCCCCGCGGCTGACGCGATGACGAGGATGGCCTCGTTCGCGCGCGGTGCCGCCAGGCGCCGGTCTCCCTCCTCGTAGACGAGCAGCAGGCGATTGAGCACACCGTGCTCACGCATGAGGTCCTCGGCCGGCGAGACCTCCTCCTCGTTCGCGTCGTCGTGCTTCGCATCGCCCGCGGAGCGGGCCTCACCTCGCTCGCCACAACCCGAGGCGAGGAGAGCGAGCCCAGCCGTCGCGCCGAGGAGAACGAGCGAGCGTCGTTCGATCCGAGGAAGATCCATCCACACAGGGTAGCCCAGGCTCGTTGCTGCACGCGCCCCTCGGAGGCGATGGCGAGCACCCGCTACGCTGCAGGTCGGTGGCCGCAGCGGCGGCTCGCGTTCGCGTCGATTCACGCAGCGCAGGTCGCGGCCGAGGCCTTGCATCGCATGCCGCGCAGAGGGCGCAGCATGGCCATGGTTTATGCGTCGCCGCCTCCGCGGCGTGCGCGCAGGCGCGATTCCCAGGACGACCTCGAGACGCGGGTCTACGTGCGTCCGACTCCCCAGGCGTGGCGGAACGTGTTCCTCGAGCCGTGGACACCGCAGGACCCGCCGCTGCCTTGGTCGAGCCCGTCGCCGTTCCGGGCGCTGGCGCCGGTACCGCCGGCTCGAGCCGCCGCCGAGACGCTCGCCGCGGTCGAAGAGACGGTGTCGTGCAAGCGGCCGCGACCGCGACGGCGCTCGATCATGCCGTGGGTCGTCTTCCTGGCGGCCTTCGGCATCGCCTTCGGAATCGGAAAGGATCGCGCGCTACGCGCCGAGCTGGTTTCGGAGCTCCGCGTCGCGACGGCGAGGACGCTCGCCGTGCTGCAGACATCTGCGGTGAGACTGGGTCGTCAGCTAGCAGAGCTACGCTGAGCCCGATCGTCCCATCGCTCGGTTCACCGGCGCGCGCGCTCTTGCGAGCGAGCGACGCCGGTGATCCGGACTACAAGCTCAGAGCGGCTTGACGTTCTCGGCGCGCGGTCCCTTGGGGCCTTCGCCCTCGGTGAACGAGACGCGCTGGCCCTGCTTGAGCTCCTCGAAACGGACGCCTTCGCATGCGGACATGTGGAAGAACAGGTCCTTGCCCGTGCCGGTCTCGATGAAACCGAAACCCTTGTCCGTCAACCGCTTGATGGTGCCTTCAGCCATTTGATTCATCCTTGGAAAAAGCGGTCGTTCGAGGGAGCACGTAACTAGGGTGTTCAGACGAAACTCGCCGCACGTAGACCTACAGTAAGACCCCCGGAAGGCGCCGCTGTCAATCACTCGTCATGGACGAGGCTTTACGTCGCGGACACTGCCGCAAACGGCCGCTACTTGGGCCGTCGAGCTACGTAGATGTCAGCGGAACCGAGGCGAGTGCTCGTCATGTAGAGCGTGCAACCGTCCGCGGTGAGGAAGCCGGGCACGTCGAGCTGCGGGCTGTTCACGTTCCCGAGGACCTTCGGGGGCCCGAACGGCAGGGCCTTCGATGCTCGCGTGGCGACGTAGATGTCGCCGTCGGACGTCGGAGCTCGCCCCGAGAGGAAGTAGACGGTCAGCTCGTCGGCGCTGACCACCGGCACCGCGTCGAGCGCGCCCGAGTTGAGCTCGGTGATCGCTTGCGGCGCGCCGAACGTCGCGCCGACGACCGAGGCGCGGTAGAGGTCCCGACTGCCGCCCCGGGTCGAGTCGAAGTAGAGCGTCTTGCCGTCGGCGGACCAGTGCGGGCCTTCCTCGTTGGCGCTCGAGTTCGTCGCTCCGGCGATGAGGCCGAGCGGGCCGAACGCGGCGAGCGCGGAGCCGCGCGTCGCGACGTAGAGCTCGGAGTTGTTGCCATTGCGGTCGGAGCTCACGACCGCGGTGAGCCCGTCCGTCGTCACGGAGGCCGACCAGTCGTCGAAATTGCCGTTCGGAAAGAGCGGCTGGAGCGCCCCCCAGGTCGCGGTCTTGCTCGGTCGCGTCGCGTAGAAGGAATGCTCGCCCGTGAGCTGGTAGTTGGTGCTGACGTAGATCGTGAGCTCGTCGGGCGACACGCCTGAAACGGAGTCCTCGGCGGCGCTGTTCAGCTCGGTGATCACCGTCGGCGCGTCGAAGGGCTTGGTGAGGTCGCACGCGGGCACGCTCGCGTCGACGACGTCGGGGCTCGCATCGACGCCGGAGTCGTTCGCGCTCCGGCCGTCGGCGGGCGCGTCGCCGCTCGCGTCCTCGCGCGCCGGGAGGGGCGCTCCGTCGTCTCCGTTGAAGCTGCCGCCGCAGCCCGCCATCGCGCCTGCGGCCAGAACGGGCGCGAGCAGGGCGAAGGTGGCGAGGAGGCGGCGACCTGAGCGGCGTGCGTCGTCCACGGAGCAAAGGCTACCTGCTGCGCAGAGCGACGCACAATCTAACGCCCGAGCTGGAGCGGCAGACGTTTCGTCTCGACCGCGCCTTCCGCGCTCGCTAGAGCCATCCTCGATGGTCGCGAGACGTGACGAGCCGAAAGCGCAGCTGCTGCGTCCGATGCGCTTCGGTGGTGAGCGTCGCCATGCGCTCGCCCTCGAGGCCGCCGCGAATGCAGAGGCTCCCGCGAGCCTCCTTCGCGCTCAGGAGAGCGGCGCGGTCCTCGCCTACGGCTTCGCCGACGCGCCCGAGGCGGGTCGCGTGTTCGAGACGCTCGGCTTCGAGTCGCTCGGGCCGGCGCCGCTGCTCGTGCGCCCGCTCCGTCTCTCGGCGACCGCCCTCGGGTCGATGCTTCCGCAAGCGGCGCGAGGGCTGCTCGCGAGGGTGCCGCTCGTCGCTCCGTTCGGTCGTGCGCGTCGCACGGGCTTCAGGGAGATCGCCGTGAAGGAGCCGCGGATCTCGCGGCTCTGGGATCGCTTCTCGGTCGACATCGGTGTCGCGGTCGAGCGCACGGCGAGCTTCTTCGACCGTCGCGTGTTCGAGCGACTCGACGAGGGCTATCGGGTCTTCATCTTCGAGGACGGTGACCGGTACGCAATACGTGCAATGTGCATCTTCAAGGTGAAGAGCGAGCCGGCCGGCCTCACCGGATACGTCATGGAGCTGCTCCACGACCGGAGCGTCACCGGTCTGCGCGCTGCCTCCCACCTGCTCGGCCTCGCGCTGCGCGAGATGATGGACGCCGGCGCGGAAGCCGCGCTCGCGTGGTCGCTTCCGCACTCGGGGAGCTATCCGCTCTTCGCGCGCCACGCGTTCATGTCGCCGGGCGGCGGGGGCCGGGGCCGCCTCGGCGCGAGTGAAGTGCACGTCGGGGTGCGTGCGCTCGACCCCGCGGTCGACGACGTCGTCACGCTCCGGGAGCGCTGGTACCTGAGCTACCTCGATCTCGAGTCGTTGTGAGCTGAGCTCGCTTAGACGCCGTCGTCGAGCTGCGACGCGCGCACGAGCCCGGCTCGCACTTCGACGGGCATCTTCTGCGTGTCGATGTCGTCGAAGTCGCGTGCGTCCGCGATCGGTCCCATCGTCATGGGCGCGGCGTCGGCGCCGAGCACGTCGAGATCGGTCGCCGTCGTCGACTCGTCCGGAAACACGTCGAGCACGGGGAGCGCCGCGGCGATCTTGGAGGACGTCGGCGCCACTCGCTGCAGCGTCGGCTGATCGTCGTCGTCGTGGTTGTAAGGTGCGGTCACGATGCTCCCCCTGGGTTTCGACCGGCCCAGCCTCCTACGACACGCCGCTGCACACAAGGGCGGCGGGACCTGCAACGAGACCAGCGCGAAGTGTCTGTGACCCGAGCGCGTCACACCCGAGCCGCGTCGCAGGAGAAGGAGAAGGAGAAGAGGAGGGGCAGAGGCTCGCTCGCGCGCGCGGTGGTGGATCGAGCGTGCCCCGCATGGAGCAAGGCGGCGGAGTGGGACACACACACACACGCTGTTATTTTCTAGTAAAACTGAATGGTTCCAAAAGTCGCGCTGCTGGTCTCACGTTTGCACACACGGTAGCCATGCGCTCCACCAGCAGCCTCGCCCGCGTCGGTATCGCCTCGCTCCTCGGCGCCCTCGCCACCTTCGGCGCCGCCCGCGCCGAAGCCGACACGGCGCCGGCGGCAGCCTCGGCAGGATGCGACGCAGCCTCCCTGACCTGCTCGGTCGGCGCGGCCTCGCTGAAGGCGCAGATCAAGACCCAGCTGCCGACCACGATCGACAGCGGCGTGATGGACAAGGGGCTCATCAAGATCCGCACGCGCTTCACGATCGACCCGGTCGGCACCGACCCGCTCATCGCGATCGACATGCCCAAGGGAGCGCTCGTCGAGGCCTCGTGGTCGGAGAAGGGCTTCATCGTCGTGAAGCCCGTCGCCCAGCAGGGCCAGCAGGGCACGTACAAGGCGCGCTACACGCTCACGCCGAGCCTCGAGGCCTCCATCTACGGCATCGGCGTCAACTACAACGCGTCGCAGCTCATCAACAAGATCCCCGGCGCGAAGTTCAACTACGACGCCACCGCGACCACGTCGATCCTCCCCTGGGGCCTCACGGCCGCCGCGCTCAGCGTCCCCGCTCCGGCGCTCGACCAGTCGACCATCTTCGCGCTTCCGTTCTCGGACCTCGGCGTCGGCACCGGCACCGTCGAGGGCACGCTCGCCATCCAGGCCGCTGCGAAGCCGACGTTCAACTACCTCACGAAGGAAATTCGCCTCGACAACGGCGTCATCACGAAGGCCGACGGCTCGGCGAAGATCGCGATCGGCGACGAGGACTTCATCGACCTCACCGCGGCGGTCAACGGCGAGGTCACGCTCGGCGGCACGCTCGACATCCGCCCCGTCGTCAACATCTCCACCGTCGCCGGCTACCCGACCTTCGGCCTCACGAAGTTCAGCTTCAGCGCCGTCACCAAGGACATCGGCGGCGCCGCTCCGGTCCCCGTCAACTTCGAGCAGACGCAGATCCACATCCCGCTCCCGAACGTGAAGGTCCCCTCGGCCACCCTCGCCATGGGCGACGTGAAGGCGGGCGCGCAGGTCGAGAAGACGGTCTCGATCGACAGCACCGGCGAGATGGGCGCCAAGCTCACGTTCACGAGCTCCGACCCGCAGTTCTCGGTCTCGAGCGGTGAGGTTCGCGTCGGCTCGAAGAGCAAGCACGACCTCAAGGTCGTCTTCAAGCCGTCGAGCGACGGCGCGGCCTCCGCGACGATCACGGTTCGCTCCAACGACCCGGACTCGCCCGAGCAGACGTTCCGCGTTGCCGCCAACGGCGCATCCCTCGACCCGGTGGGCGAGGAAGGCGCGGACGGCAAGCCGCGCACCGGCGGCGTGAAGGATCTCGAGGCGCCCCCGGAGGACGGTGGCTGCTCCACCGCCGCGGCCGGCTCCGGCTCCACCAGCGGCTTCGCCACGCTTCTCGTCGGCCTCGGCCTCGCCATCGCCGCCCGCCGTCGCCGCAGCTCCAATTAGGGGACCTCCGGTCCCCCTCGCCGCTTCGCGGCGAGCCTTCCCGAGGCGAGATTCGGCGCTGCGCGCCGACTCGGCGCTGCGCGCCGACACGGCGTGCCAGGCACGCCGTTTTCCGTTTGTGTCGATGGGGTTTGTTTCGATGTCGATAGCTCGCGGCATCGACTGCGGAAACCCTGGTACGCTCGGCCCCTCAGTAGGGGGAACGAGCGTCACCAATGCTGGCCGGCGAAGGGTTTCGCGGAACCAAGAGATTCGTCATCGAGGACCGCGTCGGCGCCGGCGGCATGGGCGTGGTCCATCGTGTGCGCGACCTCGAGCGCGGTGAGGTCGTCGCCCTGAAGACGATGATGCGCCTCGACCCCGAGGCGCTCCTTCGCTTCAAGAAGGAGTTCCGCGCCCTCGCGGACATCAGCCACCCGAACGTGGTGCAGCTCTACGAGCTGTTCAGCGAGGGCGAGCAGTGGTTCTTCACGATGGAGCTGCTCGATGGGGTCGACCTCCTCACGTGGGTCCAGTCCTCGTTGACCATGCCTCCGCCGCCGCTCTCGAGCCAGGCCGGCGCCGCGGTCTGCTCGACCATGCTCGCGGGCACCGGGCTCCTCGAGCTGCCGCGGCCCGCGGTGCACCAGCCCGTGGCCGAGCCGCTGCCGGGCGCCGAGGTCTCGCGCAGGTCCCCCGTCCGTGACGTCGGCCGCCTCCGCGATGCGTTTCGCCAGCTCGCCGCGGGGCTCATGGCGATCCACGCGGCCGGCAAGCTGCATCGTGACGTGAAGCCGCCCAACGTCCTCGTCACGCGCACGGGGCGCGTGGTGCTGCTCGACTTCGGCGTCGCCTCCGACCTCGCCGACCGCACGGGGCACAGCGTCGACTACGCGATGGCAGGGACGCCCGCGTACATGGCGCCCGAGCAAGCGACGCTCGCCCGCGCGACGCCCGCATCCGACTGGTACGCGGTCGGTGTCGTTCTCTACGAGGCCCTCGCGACACGGCTCCCGTTCGAGGGCTCCGCGCCCGCCATCCTGTTCGGCAAGCAGCAGCAGCAGCCGATGCCGCCCTCGATGCACGTCGAGGGTATCCCCGAGGACCTCGAGCAGCTCGCGATGGATCTGCTGAATCCCGAACCGCGCGCGCGGCCGACGGGAGAGGAGGTCCTCGCGCGGCTCGAGGGCGAGAAGTCGTCCGCGGTCTCGTCGCCCGGCTCGCAGTCGTTCGTGGGCAGGCGCACGCAGCTCGACGAGCTGCGCAACGCCTATGCGTCGAGCGCGACGTCGCTCGGGGTCGTGATGCTGTACGGCCGCTCCGGCATGGGAAAGACGGCCCTCGCCGCGCGCTTTCTCGCCGAGCTCTCCGGTGAGGACGCGCTCGTGCTCTCGGGCCGCTGCTACGAGCGCGAGGCCGTGCCCTTCAAGGCGGTCGATTCCGTCGTCGACGAGCTCCGTCACTGGCTCTCACGTCTCCCCGAAGGCGAGGTTCAGAGCTTCCTCCCGCCCGACCTCGCCGCGCTCGCTCGCGTGTTCCCGGTTCTCGCCGACCTCGACGACCCGGACCGCGGGAGCTTTCGCCAGGTCTCGCCTCGTCCCGCGCACGACGAGATCGAGCCTCACGAGCTGCGTCGTCGCGCCTTCGCGGCGATGAAGGAGCTGCTCGGGAACATCGCGCGTCGCTACCGGCTCGTCATCCACATCGACGACCTCCAGTGGTGCGACGCCGACAGCGTGCAGCTCCTGGAGGCGCTCTTCGCGCCTCCTTCGTCGCCGTGGATGCTGCTCTGCACCTACCGCACCGAGCTCGTCCGCGCTTCGGCGCCGCTTGCAGACCTTCGCACGGCGATCGACGCGCTCGGTACCCATTGCATGTTCCGCGAGCTCGAGCTGAGCGAGCTCGCTCCGCACGAGGCCGAGGAGCTCGCTCGCGCGCTCGTCGGCACCGGCGGCCCCGAGCTCGCCGCGCTGGTCACGTCCGAGGCCCGCGGCAATCCGCTCTTCCTCGGCGAGCTCGCACGCTGGGCGAACGAGCGGCTCGACAGCGCACACGAGACGGGGACGCTCTCGCTCGAGAAGGTGATCCTCGCGCGCGTCGCGCGACTCTCGGACGACGCACGCGGGCTCCTCGAGACGCTGAGCGTGGCCGGCGGCCCACTCACGCATGCCGTCGCGGCGCGCGCATCGGACCTCGCCTTGCGGCTCCGCACCCCCGCGCTCGCACTGCGGAGCGCACGGCTCGTCGTCACGCGCGGCATGGGCGACGACGACGCGATCGAGCCCGCGCACGACCGCGTCCGCGAGACGATCGCGCAGAGCCTCGGCGAGGAGCGCCGCCGCGCCTGCCACTCGGGGATCGCGCGAGCGCTCGCGGCCGTCGAGCCTTGCGATCCCGAGGCGGTATTCGAGCACTTCCGCGCGGCAGGCGAGAACGAGAGCGCGAAGGGCTTCGTCATGGCGGCAGCAGAGGCCGCCGACCGCACGCTCGCCTTCTTGCGCGCGGCCTCGCTCTACGAGTCCGCGATTGCCCTGCGAGCAGGCTCGCTCGATCTCTTGTATCGCCGTCTCGGCGACGCCTTTGCAAACGCCGGTCAGCTCTCCAACGCCGCCGCCGCGTACCTCACGGGCGCGAGCCACGCCGCCCCGACGGAGGCGCTCGAGCTCCGGCGTCTCGCCGCCGAGAACTACCTCAAGAGTGGTCGCCACGCGCGAGGCCTCGAGGTCATGCGCGGTGTGCTCGACGACGTCGACCTCCCGTACCCGCGGTCCACCCAGCGCGCGCTCGGCTCGCTGCTGCTGAGTGAAGCGAGGCTGCGCGTCGCTCCGCTCCGTCGCGCCCTCCGGCCCGCGCAGAGCGTCGATGCCTCGCACCTCGCTCGCATCGACGTGGCCTTCGCGGCCGCCACGGGAATCGCGCTTGCCGACCCGCTCCGCGGCGCGGACTACGCGTCGAAGGGCCTCTTGCTCGCCCTCGAGGCGAGCGAGCCGGTGCGCCTCTGTCGCGCGCTCGCGGTCGCCGCGATCAACGTCGCCACTCGTGGCGAGCGCTCGCGGTCGCGAGCGGAGGACCTCGTTCGCACCGCCGAGCGCATCGCTCAGGAGCTCGACGAGCCTCGCGTTCGCGCGCTCGCGCTCCTCGCCGCCGGCACGGTGCACTTCTTCCTCGGCGAGTGGCGTAGCTCACGCTCGAAGCTCGAACGCGCCGACCAGATGTTCCGCGAGAACTGCCGCGGCGTCGCATGGGAGCTCGCCAACACGCATAGCTGGACGTGCAACGTGCTCATCCTGAGCGGCGACCTCTCCGAGGCGGCGCGTCGTGTCCCTGCGATCCTCGACGAGGCGCGGAGCCGGGAGGATCGCTTCGCGCTCATGAACCTCGCGTACCCGGCATCGATCGCGCGCATCGTCGCCGACGACGTCAAGGGCGCGCTAGACATGGCGCGCGTCGGCGAGATGGGCGAGTCCGACATGTTCACGGCCGGACGCTGGGGCTCGTTCATCTCCGTGTGCTCCGTCGAGCGCTACCGGGGTGACGGCGCAGCGGCGTGGCGGCGCGCAGAGAGCGAGTCGCGCGCGCTCGAGGCGTCGATGCTCTGGCAGTCGGCCATGGTGCGCGTGTTCTCCTGCTACGAGCGAGGTCTCTCCGCGATCGCCGCGGCCAAGGCCGGGTACGAGCGCAAGTCCGCGCTCAAGGCGGCCCAGCGCTGGGCCAAGGACCTGTCGAAGGAGAGGCTCCGCTATGCCCCTGCGCTCTCTGCCCTGCTCCTTGCGGGCGTGAGCGCGACCGAGGGCAGCGCGCGGGCGGCTCTGTCGTCGCTCGATGCTGCGATCCCGAAGCTCGACGAGGCCGACCTCGGCTATCTCGCGGCATGCGCGCGTCATCGGAAGGGCGAGCTGCTCGGCGGAGCGGCGGGCCGCGAGCTGCTCGAGCGAAGCCGCGCCTTCTTCAAGACGCAAGGCATCGTCAACACCGACCGCTGCCTCGCGATGAGCGCGCCCGGCTTCTGACTCACGCACGGGGGGCGAGGACAAGGAGCCGCTGCCTCACGGCCACGAAAGCGAATATCCTCGCGGTCAGATGGCCGTCGCAACCACGCTTCGCGTCGACGAGCGCGAACCTCGCCCGATCAGCGCCCTCGAGCGGCATGTCTCGTTCTTCGACCCCGAGGGGACGGGGACGGTCACGATCGGGCAGACCTGGGCGGGGCTCGGGAGGCTCGGGATCGGCCTCGTCTGGCGAATCCTGCTCACCCCGATCATCAACGGCTTTCTCGGCTACCTGACGCAAGGTCGAGTGTCGTTCGACATCGCGGTCGCCAAGATCGCCGAAGGAAAGCACCCGTTCGACACGGGCTCCTTCGGCGACGACGGCGAGATCGACGAAAGCGCCCTGGCCGAGCTCGTCCGGGTGGGGACGGGCGGCGCGCTCACCGCCAAGGAGATGCGCAAGCTCGTCCTGGCCCGCGGCAACCGGCGCCCGAAGATGGGCAAGCTGGCGGGCTCGCTCGGGAGCTGGTTCTCCGGCAAGGAGGTCGAGCTCTTCTTCTGCCTCGCCGCGGACACCACGAAGACGGAGGAAGACCGGGAAGTCCCGGCCGTCACGCCGCGCACCCTTCGTCGCCTTTATGACGGCTCGCTCTTCCATCTGCTCGCGCGCCGCCGGCGGATCCGCCAGGAAAGAGGCTCCCGGGGGCATTTGCGATAGCCTTCCATCCGTCTGATGGAGGTCGGCGATCGAATCAAGGGCGGTCGTTGGCTCCTGGACGCGAAGCTCGCGACCGGCGGCTTCTCCGTCGTCTTCTCCGCGAGCCACCGAAACGGCTCCCGCGCCGCCATCAAGGTGCTCGACAGCGAGTTCACCGAGGACGAGGACATGCGGCGGCGCTTCCTCCGCGAGGGGTACGCCGCCAACAAGGTGGGGCACGAGGGCGTCGTACGGATCCTCGACGACGACACGACCGAGGACGGCCGCCCCTACCTCGTCATGGAGCTCCTCGTCGGTGAGGCGCTCGATCGGCGGCGGGACCGGCTCGGCGGCAAGCTGGCGCTCGCCGAGGTGCTCACGATCTCGGACGAGCTCCTCGACGTGCTCGCTGCGGCCCACTCGCACGGCATCATTCATCGCGACATCAAGCCGGCGAACGTATTTCTCACCACGAAGGGGCACATCAAGGTGCTCGACTTCGGGTTCGCGAAGGTCAAGGAGGCCGCGCAAGCGGAGTCCACCGCCATCGGCACGCTCCTCGGGACCCCGGGATTCCTTCCGCCCGAGCGCGCACGCGGTCAGAAGGAGGAGGTCGACGCACGCTCCGACATCTGGTCGGTGGGCGCGACGATCTTCACGCTCGTCTCCGGCGAGCACGTCCACCCGGAGACCAACCCCGTGGCGCTCCTCGCCGCGACCGCACAGAGGCCGGCTCGCTCGCTCGCCTCGGTTGCGCCGGGAGTTCCACGCGCGGTCGTCGACATCATCGACAAGGCGCTCGCGTTCGAGAAGTCCGATCGCTGGGCGAGCGCCGGCGAGATGCGAGAGGCGCTGCGCGAGGTGATGCTGCTCGAGGACCAGACCAAGGTCGGTCCGATGAACGCACCGCCGATGAGCACACCCGAGCCCAGCGTGGAGTCGGCCAGGAGCACGCTGGAGACGACCACCACCGAGATGGACATCGAGATGGATACGGAGGCGCCGATCCCGCGCCTCTACGACGACGAGGACGACATTGGCAGCGGTGGAACCAAGGGCCAGACCGAGGTGCTCCCGGCCTCGAAGCTCCTACGGCGCCCGCGGCCGACGGAAGGGGCCACGCAGATCCTCGTCTCCGCGGTGGCTTCTCCGCCGCGCGCGCCTCTCGCCGCGGCGCCGCCGGGGTTCGCGCCTCCGCAGCCGGCACCCTTCGCATCCTCGCCGGCGAGGCGCAGCGTCTGGCCGATCGTGGTCGGCTCCGCGCTCGCGCTCCTCGGCGTCATCCTCGCGCTGGTCGCGCTCCTCGGCGGCCCCTGACCTAAATCACCGACCGCCCCATCGCGCTCAGAGGCGGTCGCGACCCGAGGACGTGCGCGCCGAGCTGCGCTGCTCGTCGTAGCCGCGGCCTTCGTCCTCGCCGCCGTCGCCGAAGCCCATGTTGAGGAGCGCGGTCCAGGGAAGCACGCCGTCCTCGGCGTGATTCGCGAGGCCGATCTGCACGCCGCGCAGGCTCCTCGTGTGGTTGAACACGCCGATCTGCACGCCGCGCACGCGCTCGGCGAGGTTCGCGACGCCGATCTGCGCGCCGTCGACATTCTTGGCGTAGGTCCCGAGCGCGCCGATCTGGATGCCGGTGTGCTCCTCGAGAGCGATGGCGCCGCCGCCGATCTGGATGCCGACCGACTCCTTCGACATCGCGACGAGGCCCGTCTGCGCGAGACCGTGGAAGCTCCCGGCGCCCGCGCCGAGCACGCCGAGCTGCACGAGACCGCGGAAGTCTTTCGACGTGAACGAGGCCGCGCCGAGCTGCGCGACGCCGTAGAAGTTGCCGTTGATCGTGCTCACGACGCCGGCCTGCGTGATGCCGGCGAACTGGTGCTTGTCGCCGTGCTCGCCGAACATCTTGGGGCCGGTCGCATTCACGACGCCGAGCTGCGCGATGCCCGCGAAGTCGCCGCGCGAGTGGTTGAACACGCCGAGCTGCGTCGCTCCGACGAAGCTCTTGTCGGTGCGGTTGTAGAGGCCGAGCTGCGTGACGCCGGTGAGCTCCTTGGCGCGGTTGAACGCGCCGACCTGCGTCACGGCCGTCATGTCGAGGCTCCGGTTGTAGGCGAGCGAGAGCTGGCCGACGCCGACGAAGTTGCGCGCGCGGTTCTCGGTGATGCTCACCTGCATGCCGCCGCCGAACGTGTCGGAGAGGTTCCGACCGAGGGCGATCTGCGCGAGGCCGATGTGCGTGCCCGCGTCGTTGCGGACGGCCGAGAGAGAGAAGCCGCCGTAGAAGCTCTCGGTGCGGGCGTGCGCGAGGGCGAGCGTCGCGATGCCGCCGAACGTGCCGAGCTTCGGACGAAGGCCCGCGTGGAGGATGGCCCAGTCTCCCGGCGGGTCGGTCGCGATGGGGGCGTTGGTCGAGCGGCGGACGTCGCTGTCGTAGGACGGCCCCGCGTACGCGTCGGTGTCCGCCGTCTCGACCGCCCGATCCATCGGAGCGCTCGCGGGCATCGCCGGCGTCGGCGCCGCCTGCGAGGGCGCGGCCTGCTGCATCTGCGCCTTCGAGCGCGCGGGCGTCGTCCCGAAGGACGTGCCCTCGTCCTTGTCCCCTCGGTCGGCCTGGGAGGGCTGCGTGGCGTGCGCCTGGGCGGCCGTCAGGAGGAGGAGGGCGGTGGGAACGAAGGAGGCGAGCAGGTGGTTCAAGCGCATGCGGGGGAAACGCACGGTCGAGCCCGACCTTACAGGCGGCTCTCCGTGACGCAGCGAGTCGAGAATTGCCGTCAAAATCGACACAAACCCCGAAAATGGGACATTGTCGACACCGTGGGTATATGTCATGAAAAACGTCCTTCGCGAGCCCGCTTGCTCGCCTGAGACCGAACGAGACCAACCCGCATGACCCTGGAATCGAGCTCTCCTGAAGCGCGCCGCAGCGTGCCCCGCATTCCGGCCATCCTCGCCGTCGAGCTGAGCTCGCAAGCGAAGCCGGGTCGATGCGGCGTGACGCGCAACGCGAGCGGCAAGGGGCTCCTCATCGTCACGCCGAGCCGCTTCTCCGTCGGCGACGAGCTCAAGCTCGCGGTGCACATCGGTGAGCGGACGGGTCACGTCGGCGCGCGCGTCGTTCGCGTCGAGGAGAACGGCAAGGACTCCGCCGAGGTGTGGCGCTATCGGCTGGCGGTCGAGCTCGACGGTTCGTTGCCCGACGCTCTGCTCGAGGAAGCCCGGACGCGCGTTCCCGGCTCCGCGCAAGCCGCGCACTGATTCGGCTGGTAGGATCGAGTCATGTGCCTCATCTGCATCGAGCTTGACAAGAGTGGAATGACGTTCCGTGAGGGACGCCGCGCGCTCGGCGAGATGCGCGAGAAGCTCGATGCGAAGCACATCGAGGAGGTCGAGGCGAAGCTCGACGAGGCCGAGCAGGCCGAGAACCGCAAGACGCCGACGCCCTGACGCGCGCCGCTACCTCGCGGCGTACACCGCGAGCGCTTCCCGGCCCTTGCGGTGAGGTTTCGAGGCCGCTGCCTACATGGTACCACATGGGCGGCTCGCGAGGCTGGATCCCCACGCTCCTCGCTGGTACGGCCTGGGCATGGTGGGGAACGACACGAAGCGGAATGACGACGCTGATGCGGCCATCCCTCGTGCCGACGAGAACCTGAGGTCCGTCGACGGCACCCCGGGCGACCGTCGCGAGAAGCAGACGCTCATCCCCTCGTTCGATCCCGCGGCGCTCGCGATGGACTTCGAGGCTGCCTCCGACCGCCCGACGATCACGCCCCCCTACGACGCCTCCTCCTACGCGCGCATCGTCGACGAGCACCTTGGTGCGGTGGCGAGCGGCGCCGGGCACGACACGCCGCGAACGATCACCGCGGCGCTGCGCGTCGGCGACTACGACGACGAGAACAGCGAGAACGCCATCGACTCGACGACGAGCGGCACGCTCGGCCGCGCGATGTACGGCAACTACCTCCAGAGCAACTACCCCGAGGCGATGGTGCTCGCGGAGCGCGTCCTCGAGCGCGAGCCCGATCACGCGCTCGCGAAGCTCGTGGTCGAAGGGTGTCGCGCGCGGCTCGGTCCGGCCTCGGAGAGCCCGCGTCTCGTCCCGTCGTCGGTCGTGCGCCTGAAGCGTCCCGCCAACGAGGTCTCCGAGCTCGCGCAGCTCGACTCCGACCTCACCTCGCAGATCGTCCTCGGTCACGTCGACGGCATCGCGGACGTCGCCATGCTCGCCGACCTCGCGGGCATCCCGCGGCCCGACGCGCTCGAGCGCCTGGACGCGCTGCTCGAGCTCGGCATGCTCGAGGTCGTCAACGGGTAGCGGCGGTCACTGCGGGCTGGGGCCGCCGTCGACCTCGAGCTTCGGCCAGCGCAGCTCCGGCTTCAGGTTGAAGGCCTTCGTCTCTGGTTCGTCCATCACGCGCGTGCCGAGCAGCGAGTAGCCGTCGGGGCACGTGACCTTCGTGCTCGTGACGGCGCAGACGCGCGTCTCGAACTCGGCGGTGCCGCCCGAGGGGACGAGGCTGAGCCCGTCCGCGGCCTCCACGTACTTCGACACGATCTCCGTGCGCGCGGTGACGAGCCAGTTCTGGGCACCACGGCGCGCGAGGCGGAAGGCCCGCGCGACCTGCACCGGCGAGGAGAAGCAGCCGAGGTCGCTGCGCTCGTCGTAGCGCGGACCGATCAGGAACGTGCCGTCGTCGCCCTCGATGACGAGGTGGCTCGTCGTCGAGACGAAGCTGCCGTACAGGCGCTCGAGATCGACGGCGTGGACGCCCTTCCACCCCATGGGGAGCGAGCCCTCGAAGGTCGGGGTTGGGTTGATTGGGCGGCAAAATTGGCCGTTGAACGTCACCCCGGGCATCTCCTTCCGGACGGCGCGGGTCATCTCCGCGTTGAAGCCGTCGCAGAGCGCGCGCAGGCTGGTCGCGAAGCGGCCCTCGCCGACGACCTGCTCCACCGTGCTCGCCTGCATCGGAGGAGGGGCGCTGCCCGGCGCGACGCGCACCTTCGGCAGTCGCGGCTCGGGCAGGCGAGCGGCGCCGGCGAGGCCGTACATCTTGAGGTCCGAGACGACGAGCTCCTTCCACTCCTTCTTCGTCCCCGGGACCGTCTCCGCGACCTCGAGCCGCCACTTGCCTCCGCTCGCACCCGCGGTGACGGGCACCTGCTGGAGGTCTCGCCTCGACGTGTCGAGCGTCGCCTCCTTCACGAGCACGCCGTCGCGCAGGATGCGGAGCTTCGAGATGCGATGGTTCATCGTGAAGAGGTCGTCCTTGCCCTTCTTCTTGTCGAAGCCCGCGGTGATCGCGATCGCCGTGACCTTCACCTCGGGCGCGAGGACGATCTCGATCCAGCCCTCGAGGTCTCCCGTCTTTCCGTTCCAGGCCGTGTCGGGGCGGCCGTCGACGAGGTGCTCCGGGTAGTCGCTCGGATTGTCGACACGGGACGAGACGGTGATCGCGGCGTTCGTCTCGAGCAGGAGGTCGACGACCGGAGCGGGTACGGGGGCGGGGGGGGCCGCGGACGCGGTCGTGGACGCCGAGGCCAGAGGCGACGGCGAAGGGGGCGACTTGCATGCCGGGGCGAGGGCCAGCAGCAGCAGGGCGGGAACGACGGCAAAGCGCGGGAAGCGGACCATCTCGCAGCAGAACGCTACAGGCCGGCGATCTGTTGCAACAGAGGGGCAAGGCCGTCTTTCCGTTCGTGCACTTGCGGACGTCCTGGCGCGACGGTAACGAACAGGCGTGAAAACGGGCTCCTGGCTCCTCGGTTCGGCGCTCGTCGTCGCGGCCTGCGCGGCCCTCCCGGCGTGCACGTCCGATGCGTCGACGAGCGGCGAGAGCGCGCCGCCCGTCGTGCCGGTCGCCAGCGCGCCCGTGCCCGCCGCACCCACCGGCGATCCGTTCGACGTTCCGCTCGAGCACGCGACCGATGCCGAACGAGCCACGTTCTTCGCAGGCGACGCGCTCTTCGAGCTGCCGCTCCGTGACGCCGACGGCCTCGGTCCGCTCTACACGCGAACGTCGTGCGGCGCGTGTCATGCCACCGGCATTCGCGGTCCGGGCTCCGTCCAGAAGATGGTCGTCGTGCTCGCCGACGGCGTGACCGCGTCGGAGGACCAGTCCGCGCTCCCCTTCGGTCACACCGTTCACCCGCTCTTCACCGCCGGCGCCAGGAGCGGCGTCGTCCCGCCGATCGATGCGAGCCTCAACGTGAAGGTGTCGACGCGCGTGGGTCCGTCGATCCTCGGGCGCGGCTACGTCGAGGCGATCCTCGACTCCGAGATCGAGCGTGTCGCGAGCGAGCAGGCGCGGCGCACCGACGGCATCCACGGCCGCATCAACCACGTCGTCTACGCCTCCGAGGCGAATCCCGACACGCGCTTCCACACGCATCGCAAGGGCGACGTGGTCATCGGTCGCTTCGGGCTGAAGGCGCGCGTCGCGACGCTCGACGACTTCACCGCCGACGCGCTCCAGGGCGACATGGGCATCACGAGCCCGCTCCGCCCGAACGAGTTTGCGAATCCCGACGGGCTCACCGACGACCTGCGGCCTGGCGTCGACGTCACGATCGAAAGCGTGAACGTGCGCTCGAACTACGTGCGGCTCACGGAGATCCCGCGGCGCGCGAACGTCACCAACGGCGCGGCGCTCTTCGCGCAGGTGCAGTGCAACGCCTGCCACGTGCCCGCGATGAAGACTCGCCCGGACTACCCCATCGCCGCGCTCGCCGGCATCTTCGCGCCCGTCTACACGGACCTGCTCCTCCACGACATGGGTACGGAGCTGGCCGACGGCATCTCCGACGGCGAGGCGACCTCGCGCGACTGGCGTACGCCGCCGCTCATCGGTCTCCGCTTCGTGAAGACCTTCCTGCACGACAGCCGCGCGGCCACGATCGAGCAGGCGATCCTCATGCACGGCGGGCCGGGCTCGGAGGCCGCGGCTTCGACCGCGCTCTTCGTCGCGCTGCCTGCCGGGCAGAAGACGACGTTGCTCGACTTCGTGGGGTCACTTTGACGCTGCTCCGAATGGCGCGTGCGGCCCCTTGGCGTAAGGTAGAGGAGCTTCGAATGATCAACGGGCGTGCATCGGTCATCCTCTTCGGGGCGCTGCTCCTCGCCGCGTGCTCGTCGAGCGGCTCGAGCGGAACCGCCACGCCCGCTCCCGCTCCCACGACCACGACGCCGCCCGACGCGGGGCCGACGCCGCCGAGCGACGAAGAGCAGCGCACGAAGGCCGTCCAGGTCATGCACGACGCGCTGCTCGCCGACGTCACAGCGCTCGCGCAGGCCGTCTCGGACCTGAAGGACGCCGCGCCGACCCCCACGGGCCGAGGCTGGGACAAGACGCTCGACGCGACGGCGATCGCATCGATGCGCGCGGCGTGGATCCGCGCGCGCACCGCGTACGAGCACATCGAAGGCGCGCTCGCGCCGCTCTTTCCGGACATCGACACCTCGATCGACGCTCGCTACGACGATTTTCTCGCCGACCTCGCGGGGCAGGGCGGTGACGCCTACCTGTTCGACGACAAGGGGGTCATCGGCATGCACGCCGTCGAGCGCGTGCTCTACGCGGACGTGATCCCGGCGCGCGTGGTGACGTTCGAGAAGGCCCTTCCCGGCTACGTGGCGGCGGCCATGCCGGCGACGGAGCTCGAGGCGGCGGACTTCAAGAACAAGCTCTGCGCGAAGCTGGTCGCCGACACCAAGACGATGCTCGGCGAGTGGACGCCCGCGAAGATCGACGTCGCGATCGCCTACTCGGGGCTCGTCTCGCTGGTCGAGGAGCAACGCGAGAAGGTCGTGAAGGCTTCGACCAGCGAGGAGGAGTCACGCTACTCGCAGCGCACGATGACCGATCTACGCGACAACCTGGCCGGCACGCGCACCGTCTACGCGGCGTTCCAGCCGTGGCTCCTCTCGAAGACGAACGGCGGCACCGACCTCGACCGCGCCATTCTGAGCGGCTTCACGGCGCTCGATGCCGCGTACGCCGCCGTGTCGGGCGAGGCCATCCCCGAGCCGCCCGCGACGTGGAGCGCGGAGAACCCTTCGGCCGCCGACCTCGCGACGCCGTTCGGCAAGCTGTACGTGAGCGTCACCTCCCAGGTCGACCGCGCGAAGACCGAGTCGGTCGTCGCCAAGCTCGACGCCGCCGGCGCTCTGCTCGGCTTCGCGGCACCCGGAAAATGATCGCGAAGGCGGAGAGAAGGCTCGGCGTCGTCTTCCAGCGCGCGATCCTCGTCGCGCTGGCCGGGATTGGCTGCGGGACGAAGGCGGCTGATGCCGTCATGAGCGCCAGCGACGCGGGCCCCGGCGTCGACGCCAGCACACCGGACGCCTCCGTCACGCCCGAGGCCGGCAAGGAGGCGGCCGCCTTCGACAAGTGCGCGCCGACGCCCTTCACTCCTTCTCCCGTCGACACGTGCGGCGACTACCTTCGCTATCCGTGCGGGCTGCCGCCGGACCTCACGATCCGCGGCGACTGCATCTTCGCCTTGAACGACTGCGCCGCGCTCTGCACGGACGTGCACTTCAGCTGCAGCGCGGCTCCGGGTTATTGCAGTGATGCGGGGCCCGACTCCGGTGACGAGCCCGGCACCGTGGTCCCGGACGAGGCCGGCGCGGTGGTCATCGACTGCGCGACCTGCCCGGGCAGCGCGGGGCGCGTGCCCGCGGGGCTCGAGCCCGCCCGAGTGCGGGCGAGCTCCGCGCTCGGTGCCTACTTCGCCAGCGCCGCGCGGCTCGAGGCGGCGTCGGTCACGGCCTTCCGCCGTCTGCGAGAGGAGCTATCGGCGCACGGTGCGCCGCAGGAGCTGCTCGACGGCGCGCGCGATGCCGAGCGCGACGAGGTGAGGCACACGCGCGCGATGGCGCGGCTCGCGAGGCGCCACGGAGCGCGCTACGTGCGCCCGCACGTGGCGGAGGTCGCGCCGCGCTCCCTCGCGACGATCGCCGAGGAGAACGTGGTCGAGGGCTGCGCACGTGAGACGTTCGGCGCGCTCCTTGCGACGTGGCAGGCCGCGCACGTCACGGACGCAGGGGCGGCCCGCGTGCTGAAGGCGATTGCGGAGGACGAGACCCGCCACGCGGCTCTCTCCTGGGCCATTGCGCGCTGGTCGCTGGGCGAGCTCGAGGCTCCGGCCCGTGCGCGTCTCGAGCAGGCGTGGCGCGACGCGCTCGAGGAGATGGTCGGCGGCGCCGACTCGGGCGCCGTCGCTGGTCTTCCGTCGCGTGAAGCGCGCGCGCAGCTCGCGGGCGAGCTCGCCGGCTTGTGGACCGACCTCGCCGCCTGAGGTCGAGCCTCAGCTCTCGGGCGTGCGTGCCGGGGCGATCGACTGACGAACGCTCACGGGGTCGGCGTCGGCGTGCCTGCCGACCTCCTCGGTGAGCTCCGCGAGGCGCTTCGCGCTAACGCCGCCCGCGGTCGCGATTCGCTCGACGACGATTCGCTCGTCGTTCGTGAGACCGTGGCTCGCGTAGGCGAGGCCGAGGGCGACGCGAACGCCGGGCTCGACGGCATCGCAGTCCTTCAGGATCGACGCGACCAGCCGGGCGCGCGCCTCGACGCCTGCGGCCTCGATGACCTCGAGGCTCGCCGTGATGAGATGGTCGACGACCTCGGGAGTCAGCGTCGTGTCGAGGAGCGTCTGGAAGACATCGAGCAACATCTCGCGCTCGCGCTCGTCGACCTTGCCGTCGGCGCTGGCGATGAGCACGCCGATATCGATGATGGGCGTGGGGTTGTAGCCGTGACGCTCGAAGGCCGAGCAGAGCTCGTCGATGGCATTGGCGATGATCTTGCGCATGTTCACACCATCGGGGGCGGGATGACGGAGGCACGTCGGGGCTCGAGGCCCAGGACCATCTGCGCGCGCAGCGCGCGCAATCCGGCGAGGACCTCCGTGGCCGCTCCGGTCGCCTCGGCGCGCTTGAGCGTCGCGTCGAGGGTCTTGATGCGCGCGGCCTGCGTCGCGCGCAGCGAGTACGTCATCTGGAGGAACGCGTCGAAGAGGTCCTCGAGCTCGTCACCGTGGCGCAGCCGCTCCTCGATCGCGAGGCGGCCCGTGCTGACGCGACGGAGGAGCTTCTTCATCTTGTGGACGGGACCCACGATGCGATGCGTGATGACGACGCCCATCACGAAGAGGAGGAGCACGAGCGCGACGCCGGCCGCGGCCAGCACGAGCTGGAGATTGCGACGGTCACGGACGATGTCCTCCTGACGATGGCGGACGTCGGCGAGGTTCTTCGCCGACTGGGCGTCGAGCTCGGCCAGCGAGTCCTCCATGACCTTGGCGAGCGTCGGGTCGTCGCTGTTCAGCTGCACGCCGCGCATCGCGAGGATGGAGTTGGTGCGCGACTCCTCGAAGGCCTTCTCGGCCTGCGAGACCGCGAGGTGTGCGGTATCGGAGGCGCGACCTGCTACGCGCGCGATGACGACGCCGAGCCCCGCCATGACCAGCACCACGACGATGACGAGGTAGGCTGTCCACTTGAGCTGGAAGCGCGGGTCGAGGAGGTACGACTTCTTGCTGCGCGCGTGAGCCATGATCACGGAACGTACACTGCCGGGCGGCGCGGGCCACAATCCCTGGCTCACCTTGCAGGCCACGGCCTGGGGATCCATGAGCATGGGATGGTCCGCGCGCTCGCTGTGGCCGGTGCTCTCGTGCTCATCGCGTGCCGCGACGGCGGCGATTGGCAGCGGCCGGCCGGGGCCCCGGCGCCCGAGCCGTCAGCGGCGCCCGTAGCGGTTCCGACCTCGTCGCCGACGCTCCAGTCGGCGGAGCTCCCGGTGCCCGCGGCCGAGCCGGCCGAGCCGCCCCCGACGGCCCCGGTGGTCCGAGTCGAAGAGGTCGCGGTCGCGGGCGACCTTCCGGCGCTCGTCGTCCGCGGGGTCGGTGATCGCCACCTGAAGATGCTCTTTCTGCCCGGCATGTGCGCGCACGCCGGCGTCTACGCGGAGTCGTTCCCGCAGACGGCCGCGAGTCGAGGTGACCTCGTCGTGCTCCAGGGCGACATATCGTGCGGCGGTGATGGCGCGGCGCGCAAATGGTCGTCGGACCTCGAGGTGATGGACCGTCGCGTCGATGCCGCGTTCCGCGCCGCCGGCCTCGGTGAGCCGCGCAACGTCGTGGTGATCGGATATTCCCAGGGCGCCGAGCGCGGCGAGCGTCTCGTCTCGAGGTGGCCCGAGAAGTACGACCGGGCGGTGCTCGTCGCGAGCCCGGTCAAGCCGTCGGCGCGGAACCTCGGGCGCGCACGCGCCGTCGTCCTGATGGCAGGGACGCGCGACGGCGGGACCGGATTGATGCAGGCCGCGGTCACGCCGTTGAAGCGCGCGGCCGTCGCGACGACGTTCGTGGAGCTGCCGGGCGCTCGCCACGGCGAGATGGGCGAGGACCCGGAGCAAACGATGGACGCCGCGCTCGATTTCGTCGACGTGCCCTGAGCGCGGCGCCTCGGTTCAGAAGGTCACGCCGGTCGTCACACCCATGCGGTTCACGCCGTCGACGTCGTGGGATCAGGCGGCGGCGAGGCGTCCGTGGAGCTCGAAGTCTGCAGCGATGCGTCGTGCGATACGCAGCGCCATCGCCATGACCGGAAGCTGCGAGTTCACGCCGATGCTCGACGGCAGCACGCTGCCGTCGGCGACGAAGAGGTTCCTCGTCGACCAGGTCTCGCCGCTCGGCTTCACGACACCGTGCGCCGGGTCCGCGCTCATCCTCGCGGAGCCGAGCGGATGAAACGACATGCACTCGACCTTCTTCGCCGAGGGAGGTGAGCTGACGAGCGCGCGGAGCTGCGCCGGCGACGTGATCGCGTCGGCGCCGAAGATCGGGAGCATCACCTCGCGCGCGCCCGCGGCGAACGCGAGCTCACCGAGGATGCCGACGCCGCGCCAGAGTCGATGACGATCTCGCGCGCTCATGCGGTAGGTCACGAGCGGCTCGCGCCCGAGCCACCGCATGACGCGCCCGCCTCCGTCGTCGTGGATCATCGCGCCGAAGAACGCGAGGTTCGGCGCGGACTGGACGCCACGCCGGTGCTCGCGGCCGACCCCCGGGAACGCGGCGGCGAGCACGCTCGGCATGGGGTACATGCCGACCAGCGTGAGGCCCTCGTCCGCGAAGTGGTCGGAGTACACGCTCTGCATCGCGCCGTCCCAGCCGTCGATGCGGTCGTCGAAGAGCGCGCCGACGCGGAACGCCGGGTGGAGCGTGAGGTTCCGGCCCACCTGCGACGTCGCGAGACCGCTCCTCTTCAGGAGGATCGGGGTGTGGAGCGACCCGCAAGCCACGACGACGACGCGCGCGCGCACCTCGAACGAGACTCCCGGCTCACCGGTCCGGGCGTCGAGGAAGCGTCCGCTCACTCCGCGCGCAGCGCCGCGCGCGACGTCGACCCTCTCGACGAGCGCGTCCGAGATGATGACCGCGCCGTGCTCGCACGCGTCCGGGAGCATCGAGACGTCGACGCTCATCTTCGCGCGATTGGGACAGCCGAAGTTGCAGCGCGATGCGCCCTTGCAGCCCGACGTGTTCCTGCGGAGGCTCTTCATCGGCACGCCGAGGCTAGCCGCGCCCTCGACGAACAGCTCCGTCGACCGCGACCGCATCGACTCGGGCACCGTCTCGACGGAGATGTCGCGCTCGATCTCGGAGAAGAACGGGTCGAGCTCGTCGGGCGTGAGCGCTTCGAGCCCGAGGCGCGTCGACCAGTCGTGGAGGACCTCCTCCGGGATACGGAAACAGACGCCGCCCGTGAGGACGCTGGAGCCGCCGACGCACTTTCCCGCGAGCACGCTCAGGATCGGCGTGTTGCCGAGGCCGACGGCGAGGCCGAGCCCCGCCTCACGGCCCAGCATGCCGAGCACACGTGACGGACCGAGCGCGGCGTACTCCTCTTGCGGATGGTAGCCGCCCTCCTCGAGGACGATGACGCTCCGGCCGGCACGTGCGAGCTCGCGCGCGACGACCGCCCCGCCTGCGCCGGAGCCGATGACCACGACGTCGACGCTCGTCGACATCGGCGAGGTGAGCTCCCGGCCGCGGAGGATCGTCATGCGACCTTGTCCGTGTCGTTCGCGACAACGGCCGGCGGTAGCTCGGAGTCGACGTCGCGGAGGCGCACGCCGCTCTCCTCCGCCTCGGGAGCGACCGTCACTGCGGCTTGCGTGGCGAGCGCGGGCACGAGCGCGAGCCGACGCCTGTAGACCTTCCGTTCGCTCGAGTAGCCGAGCGCCGCGAGCTCGGCGGGATGCTCGTAGAAGACGAACGTCATGACGGTGCGCCAGCCGATGAAGGCGAGCGAGAGGTAGGCGAGGGGAGAGCGCTCGAGCCGTGAGAGGACGTGAACGCGCTCCGCGACGGGGAGCTTGTCGATGGTGCGCATGCGGAAGAAGACGAGCACCGGCGCGATGCGCACGACGAAGAGCGCGAGCCGGAGCCCGGCGCGGAGCGGTCCGCTGGCGTTGCTGATGTACGCGTCGACGTCGTGGAGGTGAGCGTCGAGCCGCTCGCCTTCGACCTCGCCGTCCTCCGAGAACATCGCCTGTGCGACGGCACGCAGGACGACTCGATCCTGCGTCGTGAGAGTGGTGCGGGAGGGGAACGACGCGGTGGTCACTTCACTAAGAAGGCTAGCTCGCGCGGTGCGAAGCGCCCGTCGCACTGCGAAATATTTTTCACAACATGTCGCACCACGAATCAGTCACTTACCCCAGTTCCGCACCTGTCGGCTCCTGTCCTGGGTTGATTCCCGCGACCAGGTTACGGCTACTTGGCGCTTTTCCCTGGCGCGGCGAACCAGGGTTGGGGATCTGGCGCTAGAGTGGCCGTCGGATGAAGATCGGACGCAACGACCCGTGCCACTGCGGCTCCGGGCAGAAGTACAAGAAGTGCCACCTCCCGAAGGACGACGCGGCGAAGTCCGCCGAGCTCGCTGCCGCCGCGGCAGCCGCAGCCGCTGCGGCGAAGGCGAAGGCCGACGAGGAAGCCGAGGCCGCGGACAAGGAAGCCGAGGCCGGGGGCGGAGCGCTCGCGACCGATCGCGTAGCGGCGCGCACGAAGGATGCTGCTGGCGTTCGGCCGCGGACGCCCGCGCCGACCCAGGCGCCGGCGTTTCGTCGCAAGTCCGTGTGACCCACGGGGCCTTGTGACGTGACGAGCTCAGTCGACGGCGAGCGCGGGCCCTTCGGCTCGCTCGGGCTCTCCGAGCCGCTCGTGCGTGCCGTCACCGACCTCGGCTACGAAGGTCCGACGCCCATCCAGGTCGAGGCGATCCCGGCGATCCTCGAAGGGCGCGACCTCTGGGCCTCGGCGCAGACCGGCTCCGGCAAGACGGCCGCGTTCGTCTTGCCGATGCTCGCGCTGCTCGACGAGAGCAAAGGCGCCGCCCGCGCGTCCGGCCATCGGCCCGTGCGCGCGCTCGTCCTCGTGCCGACGCGCGAGCTCGCCACCCAGATCGCCGAAGCCATCAAGAGCTACGGCCGCCACCTCCGTGATCGCCCGAAGACCATCGTGGCGATCGGCGGTGTCTCGATCAACCCGCAGATGATGGCCTTGCGCGGCGGTGCAGACATCGTCGTCGCCACGCCCGGCCGCCTCCTCGACCTCGTGGATCACAACGCGCTGCGCCTCCAGCCCGTGGAGATCCTCGTGCTCGACGAGGCCGATCGCATGCTGTCGCTCGGCTTTGCCGACGAGCTCGCGCGCGTCCTCGCGCTGCTCGAGCGCCCGCAGAGCCTCCTCTTCTCGGCGACGTTCCCGCCGGCGGTCCGAACGCTCGCGGAGGACCTGCTCCACGAGCCGCTGCGCATCGAGGTCGACGCGGGAGCTCCGCTCGAGAGCACGCAGGCGCTCATCGTGCAGCGCGCCATCGAGGTCGACGCGCCGAGGCGAACGATGCTGCTTCGCCACTTGCTCGAGACGCACGCGTGGTCGCACGTCCTCGTCTTCGTCGCCAGTCGCTACGCGGCCGAGCACGTCGCCACGAAGCTGAGGCGCGCGAAGATCTCCGCCGCGCCGCTGCACGGCGAGCTCTCGCAAGGCGCGCGCACGCAAGCGCTCGCGGACTTCAAGGCCAAGCGCGTGCAGGTGCTCGTCGCGACCGACGTCGCGGCCCGAGGCATCGACGTCGTACGGCTGCCAGCCGTCGTGAACTACGATCTGCCTCGCTCGCCCGTCGACTACCTCCATCGCATCGGGCGTACCGGCCGCGCAGGCGAGAGCGGCGTGGCGATCAGCTTCATCAGCGTCGACACCGACGCGCACTTTCGCCTCATCGAGAAGCGCCACGAGCTCCACCTCGAGCGCGAGCGCATCGCGGGGTTCGAGCCGACCGAGCTCGCCGCCGCGGCCCCCGCGCTCGACCCGCACGGCGGGATCAAGGGCAGGCGGAAGAGCAAGAAGGACAAGCTCCGCGAGGCCGCGGCCCGCAAGCCGTAGCGACTCGCGCGGGCACGACGCGTGCAACGCCCGGTACATGCCCGCGCGGTTCGTGACTCTGCTCGTGCTCTCGCTCGCAAGCGTGCTCGGCCTCGGCGCGTGCGAGAGGCCACGCGATCGCGAGCGCCGAGAGTCGCTGCCCGGCGAGACGCGCACGCGCTCGGGAGAGGTGCCGCGCGAGCCGCGGCACCTCGAGGAGGAGCGCACCGCGCCCTCGCGGCTCACCGAGACGCCGACCGAGTCGCCCGAACGTGCGCCTGCGCTCACGTCTGCGCCGGATTCGGGTCGTTTGTCGATCATCGGCACCGCGGCCGATCGGGAGCGCAACCTCGGCCTCGTCACCGCGGACGGTGGTGCCGCCGCGACTGCGCCTGCCCCACCGCCGGCGCCCGCACCCGCGCCTGCCGAGGAGTCGCCTTCGCCACCGACGCAGCGTGAAGGCGCGGGTCGGCCGGGCGCCGGTGGCGACCCCTATCAGTGAGCGCGCGCGCTACTGCGCGTACATCTGGATGTCGGTCGCCGCGGACACGCACATGCGCATGACCTCGTCCCAGTCGGGATGGCGAACGATGAGACGGCCGTCGGCGACCTGCGTCTGCTTCCAGTCGCGCCGCGGAGTGCCGGGGCGCGACAGGCCGTCCTGTACCACCCAGCCGCCGCACGCGTGGAGCCAGCGGCCGAGGCCGTCGATGCGCGTGATGTTGCCCCAGCCCCGCGCGCGCTTGAAGATCATCCCGACGTTGTACTTGCGCGTCGTGCTCGCCTCGAAGTGGCCCCAGCACGTGGCGCGTGCCCACTCGCGATAGAGATCGATGTCGCACGTGAAGTTGAACTGATCGACGAGCCCGGCGCCGCCCGCACGGCAGGCGACCTCACCGAAGACGGCCTCGCCCTTCGGCGTGAGGAACCACTCCATGTGCGTGAAGCCCTCGCCCATCCCGAGGACCTCGAGCGCGGCGCGCCCCAGCGCGAGCCCGCCCGCGAGCCTGGGCTGCTCGAGGTCGCGAATGCTGATCGCCATCGGGCTGATCCATTCCTGCTGCGAGGCCTCGAGCGGCTTGGGGAGGTAGAGCGTGACGTTCTCGATCGCCGGCTTGCCGCGCACGCAGATCGTGTCGTAGGTGTGCTCCTCGCCCTCGATGTACTCCTCGCAGCTCGCCTCGCTGAGGCGACCGAGGGCAGGCAGCGTTCGCTCGAGCTCCGCCCAGCTGTCGACCTTGAAGGTGTCGGAGCAGCCGGCGCCGCCGATGGGCTTCAGGATGAGCGGGAAGCCGATCTCCTCGGCGGCCTCGTGGACCTCGGCGGCGGTCTGGACACGCCGCGACTTGGGCACCCGAAGACCGGCCGCGCGGAGGCGCTGCTTCATGACCTCCTTGTCACGGAAGCCGACGACGGTATCGACCGACATGCCGGGCAGCCCCCAGCGCTCTCGAAGGCGCGCGGCGAGGAGCATGACCGGCTCCCAGTTCGCGAGCACGCGGTCGATGCTGCGGCCGCGCATCCAGTCCGAGACCCGGTTCATCACGTCGTGCTCGTCGAGCATGCGCGGAACGGTGAGGTAGTCGGCGAGGTACGGCTTGACGTCGTCGGGAAGCGAATCGCGGGGCGTGTCACCGACGCCGTACACCGTGGCGCCGACCTCGGCGAGGCCGCGCGCGAACTTGGTCATCTCCCTGGGGTACCCGGGTGAAAGGAAGACGACCCTCATCAAGAGCTACTTGCTACGGCTCGCGCCGTTCGTCCAGCGGAACGGGCAGCGAGGGCCTTATTCCTTATTCGCCGCCATAATCGTGCCCGCGGCCGTCGTCGCGCCCGTGGTCCTCGGCCTGCGGGTGTGGGCGGGCCTCTCCCTGCGCGACGCGCGCGTCCGTGCGCTGGTCCCCCTTCGCAGCGCGACCTAGACGCTCACTTCACGCCGGGGACGGGGCTGCCCTTGTCGGCGTCGTAGTAGAGAGTGCCAGCGCGCTTGTAGCGCTTGTCCGCACCGCACACCTTGAGGAGGTAGTTGCCGGTGCCGTCCATGCCGTGGTCGTCCTCGGTGACGAGGTCGATCTTCTCCTTCGGGCAGCCGTGGTCGAAGGAGGCGGTCGACACGAGCTTGCTCTTGTCGAGGCTCGCCCCGGGCAGGCATGCCTGTGCTGCGAGGGCGACGAACAGCGCGGGAACGGCGAGAATGGTGGGGCGAATCGTCTTCATGCCCCTTTGAGCCTCGTGGCCGGCGGCAGTCGCAGACTATTTTCGCCGAGGGCACCCGGTACTAGGATCCCCCGGTGGACAACGTCGCCGTCGCACGCGCCCTCGAGGACCTCGCCGACCTGCAAGAGCTGTCGGGCATCGCGGTCTTCAAGGTCCGCGCGTTTCGCGGGGCGGCACGCGCCATCGAAGGGCTCTCCGAGAGCATCGCGGACCTCACCCGCGACAACAAGCTGAAGGACGTGCGAGGCGTCGGCGAAGGGGTGGCCCGGCGCATCAAGGAGCTCTTCGAGACGGGGAAGATCGCCGAAGCCGAAGAGCTCCGCGAGAAGCTCCCGCCTGGGCTCGTCGACCTGATGAACCTCCCGGGCATCGGGCTCAAGACCGCGCAGCAGGTCTGGAAGGAGCTCGCGATCACGTCCGTCGACGAGCTCGAGGCCGCGGCCAAGGCAGGCAAGCTCCGAGATCTGCCGCGCTTCGGGCAGAAGCGCGAGGAGAAGCTCGTCCTCGCCATCGAGGCCTGGCGCAAGCGCGCGGCCGCGCCGAAGCGTCGCCCCCTCGCCGAGGCGATGCTCGCCGCCGAGGCGCTCGTCGAGCGCGTGCGCGCCGTCCCCGGCGTCATCGTGTGCGAGTACGCCGGCAGCCTGCGTCGTCGCGCCGAGACGATCGGAGATCTCGACATCCTCGTCGCCGCGAAGCTCGAGGACACCGCAGCCATCATGGACGCCTTCGTCCATGCGCCCGAGGTCGTCGAGGTGCTCGGCAAGGGCGACACGAAGACGAGCGTCGTCCTCGAGGGCGGCATGCAGGCCGATCTGCGGGTCATCGAGCTGGAGGCGTGGGGCGCGGCCATCCAGTACTTCACCGGCTCGAAGGATCACAACGTCGCGATGCGCACCATCGCGGTGAAGAAGAAGCTCAAGGTCAGCGAGTACGGCGTGTTCGACGCGGACGGCAAGAAGATCGCCGGCGAGACCGAGGCGTCGGTGTACGAGGCGATCGGGCTCCGCTGGATCCCGCCGGAGCTCCGCGAGAACCGCGGCGAGATCGAGGCTTCCATCGCGAACACGCTCCCGAAGCTCGTCGAGCTCGGCGACCTCCGCGGCGATCTCCACATGCACACGACGGAGACGGACGGTAAGAGCAGCCTCGAGCAGATGGCCGAGGCCGCGCGCGCTGCGGGTCGCGCCTACGTCGCCATCACCGACCACTCGGAGACGCTCACCTTCGTGCGCGGCATGGGCAAGGAGCGCCTGCGTGCACAGCGAAAGAAGATCCACGAGGTCGAGGAGAGCCTCCACGGGGCCATCCGGCTGTTCGCCGGCCTCGAGGCCGACATCCTCGTCGACGGCACGCTCGACGTCGAGGACGAGCTGCTCGAGCTCGAGTGGGTCGTCGGCAGCGTGCACACGCACTTCGGCATGACCCGCGAGGAGATGACCAAGCGCGTGGTGAAGGCGATCGAGTCCGGCAAGATGGACTGCCTCGGTCACCCGACGGGCCGCCAGCTCGGCTGGCGCGAGCCTTACGCGATCGACATGGAGGCCGTTCTCCAGGCCATGAAGCGCACGGGCGTCGCGATCGAGATGAACTGCTCGCCGAGCCGCCTCGACATCGACGAGCACACCGCACGCATGGCGCGCGACATGGGCGTCCCCGTCGTCCTCAACAGCGACGCGCACGGCGTGCGCGAGCTCGTGCACCTCCGCTACGGCATCGGCATCGCGCGCCGCGCCTGGCTCTCCGCCGAGCACGTCCTCAACACGCGCACGGCGAGCGAGCTGCAGGAGTGGCGAGCCGCGCGGCGTAGCTGACGGGGCGTCGACCGAACATGGACGCCTTCGAGCCTGCGCTTCGCTCGGTCATCGAGCCGCCCTGGACGTCGATGAAGCCGACCGTCGTGGGCCCGATGCCCTCGCGAGGAGGAACCCCCGACGTCTACGTGACCGTACGCGTGAACGGCATGCCCGACTTGCGCGTCGACGTCTGGGCCGGAGAGTCGCGCTCCGCATTCGAGGAGGTCGAGATCTGGCATCCCTGGCTGGTGATCGGCTTCGGCGCTCACGTTCATCTCGTGAACCTCGATTCGCACGAAGCCACGGCCATCGACCTCGGCTGCTACTTCGGGCACCTCTATCCCGTCGGCGACGCCCTCCTCGTCGCCTCCGCGGAGCGCCTTCTGCGCGTCGAACGCGACGGCTCCGTCCGGTGGCGCAGCGAGGCGCTCGGGGTCGACGGCGTCCTCGTCGACGACGTCACCGGTAACCTCGTCACCGGGCGCGCCGAGCACGACCCGCCCGGTGGCTGGCGACCTTTCCTCCTCGCGCTCGATACCGGACGAGAGCTGCAGAGGAACGCATAGACTGCCGCGAATGGCTCGTCTCGCGGCGCTCGTCCTCGGTCTCGTCGTTGCAGCGGCTGCCGGCTGTCGGTCGCAGTCGAACGAGCCGGGGCCGACCGACGCCGGTCTCGATGCCTCCGATGGCGCGGCCGCCGCGACGAGCACGGCAACGCTTCTCCCCACCAAGGACTCCGCCGGTCGCACGACCGCAGGTGACTCCGGCGCGGATGCCGGCATCGACCCGGTCGCGCAGCTCGCTCGCGGCAAGCTGCTCTACGGGCGCTACTGCAACTTCTGCCACGGCGAGGCGGGGGTCGGGTACGCGGCGGATCAGGCGCCGAAGCTCGCGAGCGACGATCTGCTCAACCTCGCGAGCGACGATTTCCTCCGCGACGCGATCGTCAAGGGCCGCCCTGGCACCACGATGAGCGCGTGGTCGATCGCGCGAGGCGGGCCGCTCGGCTACGACGACGCCACGGCGATCGTCGCGCTCCTGCGGACATGGCAGAAGGGCCCGTCGGTCTCGACCGACGCGCGCAAGGTGGACGGCAACGCCGAGCGAGGAGCGCCGCTCTACGCCACCCACTGTGCGAGCTGTCACGGCGCGAAGGGCCGTGACGGGAAGCACAACGCGCTCGCCAACGCGGAGCTCCTCGCGTCGGCGACCGACGGGTTCCTCGCCACGACCGTCGAGCAAGGCCGCGCGGGCACTCCGATGCCCGCGTTCGCGACCAAGCTCACGACAGCGCAGATCGACGACGTCGTCGCGCTCCTCCGCAGCTGGCAGCGACCTCCCGAGGAGGCGGCCGAGCTCCCGCCGAAGCCGGGCGAGCTCACGAACGTCGTCATCAACCCGCGCGGACCGCAGCCGAAGCTCGACGCGAAGGCGGACTTCATCAAGGCCGATCTCGTGAAGGCCGAGGTCGATCGCCACGCGACGATGATCATCATCGATGCACGGCCTCCCTCCGACTACGCGCGCATGCACATCGCCGGGGCGATCAGCGTCCCGTTCTACCAGGTGGAGGCCTTCTCGAAGCAGCTCCCGAAGGACCGCTTCGTGCTGACCTACTGCGCGTGCCCGCACGCCGAGAGCGTGAAGGTGCGCGATGCGCTACGCCGCCTCGGGTACCCGCGAGCCGCCGTCATCGACGAGGGGATCCTCGCGTGGCGCGATCGCGGCTACCCCGTGCGCGGCGGCGCAAAGCCCTGACCTGGAGCGCGGGCTGCAACCGCGGCCTAGCCGGTGACCTTCGCGAGGTACGTGTCGAGCATCGGGACCGTCGGGCCCGACAGATCGAACGCGCTCGCGTCGCCGATGCCGAGCCCGCCCGCGGCGATCGCCGCCTTGATCACCGGCGCCGCGAACGGCTTGCTCTTCGTGACGGCCTCGTAAGACGGGCTCAGCGTCTGCAGGACGGAGATGCCGGCGACGTCGGCCGCGATGCGGTCGGTGCTCACGATGAACACCTTCGGCTTGCCGGTGATGCCGCCCTTCCAGGTCGAGGGCGCGCCGCTCGGCTTGTCGTTCATCGTCGGGCCGCCGGAGATGACGGCCTCGTAGCCGTCGGCGATGACGAGCGAAGGCGTGAACGCCTTGTTGATCTGCGCGACCTGGTTGTAGAGGATCGCCGTGTTGTGATTCTTGAGGTTGCCGTCGCGGGCGCGGTCCTCCGCGTGCACGAGCCCCAGCGCGATCTTCAGCGACATCGTCACCTGCGCGATGAAGTGGGTCTTCACGCACGACAGGATGATGTGGTGGTCGGCGCTGGTGACGTCGACGGGGAGGCGGATGGTGCCCTTCCAGTCCTTCGTCGAGCCGGTCGGGAGCGCCAGCCACTCGACGTTCGCGTCGTTCTCGTCGAAGACGGTTGCCTTCAGGCCGAGCTTCTTCGCGGCGCCGGTGATCCCGTTCGAGACGAGGTTGGCGGCGGTGCCCGTGTCGCCGAAGAACGAGCGGTCGCCGATGCGAATGTCGGTGACGCCGATGTCCTTCAGCATCCCGCCGACGGCGAGGATCGTCTCGGGTGACGTCGAGTACGGGTAGACGTCGCCCGAGTTGCTGTTGACGCGCAGGTAGACCGATTGGCCCGGCTTGATCATGCCGAGGCCGATCGTCTCCGCGAGCGCGGCCTGGAGCGCCTTGTTGCGATCCGTCTCGTCGTAGCCCATGCCGACCAGGTGCTTCGTCGTCGTCGTCGTCGCGTTCGGGTCCGCGGGGTCGCCCGTGCCGGTGGGGGCAGGAGTCGGCGTGCCCGTCGTCGTCGTCTCGCTGCTGCCGCAGCCGGCGAGCCCGGCGGCGCCGAGCCAGGTGCCGACCGTCCCGAGCATGACCGCCTGCACCATCTGGCGCCGCGTGAGCTCCTTCGAGACGAACTCCTCCGTGAGCGACCTGGATTCGAGGGTGCGGCCGCCGGCTTTACGCGAGGTCTTGATGAACATGCGAGGCGGACACTAGCACCTTAAACTCAGGCGGCACGCGACACGCTCTTACATGTATGGCCCCGCGAAATTGCACGCCTTTACGACGCGAAAGGCACTAATGGACCATGGAAGTGAGCATCCACGCACTCGCGCAGCACGGCCCGCGAAGGCCCCTCGAGCCCATCACGCTCGCCGAGCCCTCTCCGCCCGAGGGCCGCGACGTCGACGTCGAGGTCATGAGCTGCTCGGTCTGTCACAGCGACGTGCACCTCCTCGACGGCGACTGGGGTGAGGTCGCGCGTCCGCTCGTCCCCGGCCACGAGATCGTCGGAAGGGTCGTGCGTGCCGGTGAAGCCGCGGCGCTTGCGGTCGGAACCATCGTCGGGATCGGATGGCAATCGGGGGCCTGCGGCGCGTGCCCGGCGTGTCGCTCGGAGCGCGAGCACCTCTGCACGGGCGGCAAGCTGCGGACGTGCGTGGGGAGGCAAGGCGGCTTCGCCTCGCGCGTCCGCTGTGACTCGCGCTTCTGCTTCGTGCTCCCCGCGTCGCTCGACCTCGCGAGCGCCGCGCCGCTGCTCTGCGCAGGGCTCACCGTCTTCTCTCCACTCGAACGACTCGGCGCGAAGCCCGGGGTGCGCGTCGGGGTGGTCGGTGTCGGGGGGCTCGGTCATCTCGCGGTGCAGTTCGCGCGTGCCCTCGGCGCCGAGGTCCTCGCGTTCGACCCCGACGCGAGCAAGCGCGAGCTCGTCCTCGGGCTCGGAGCGAGTGAGCTCGTCGATGCGCGCGGTCCGCTGCCGAAGGGCGTCGTCGATCTCCTGCTCGTCACGACGCACGCGTCGCTCGCGTGGGACGACTGGATGGGCGTGGTCGATCTCGAGGGCACGCTCTGCCTCGTGGGCGTCCCGGGCAAGCCGCTCTCGCTCGCCGCCGACCCGCTCATGGACGAGCAGAAGAAGGTCACCGGCAGCGTCATCGGAAGCCCTCAGGCGATGCGACGGATGCTCGCCCTTGCCGCCCAAGAGTCGATCGCGCCGATCGTCGAGCACATGCCGCTTGCACGCGCCAACGAAGCCGTCTCGCGCGTGCGCGAAGGCGCCGCCCGAATGCGCATCGTTCTCGACATGGTGTGACAGGTTTGTTCGAGGTTGAATTCCGACGTTGCGCGGATGAAACGAAAGCCCGCCCGCGGCCACGTGAAACCGGGCATTTGCAGTTGGTACGGAATCCGCATCAGGCCCGAACAGCGCCGCGTCGAGGCTTGCCCCCCCGAGTCCGATGCGGCGCGCTTTTTCCCTCCGATGAGAACCGACCTAAGCCGTGACGAGCCCTCTCGACCGGTCGACGGCGAGGGAGTCGGGACGGCTGCGCAGCGGCGCGAGACGCTCCGCATCGATCCGGTCGTCGTCGTCGATCAGCTCCTCGTGGAGGTGCGGCAGACGCTGGAGAGCCAGCCCCCGTCGAGCCAGCGGCGCACGCTGCTCGGCAAGCTCGAACGCCTCGACCGGAGCGTCGCGCGCTGGAGCAGCTTTCCGCCCCACGACGACCAGGTCCAGGCGATGCTCGACGTCCTGCACGCGCTCCAGGATTCCATCCCCACGGGTCTCTGAGCTGCGCTGTACCATCGAGCCGTGTCGGCCTCCGGCTTCCGCGGTTCGCTCGTCGCGCTCGGTGTCACCGCCGGCGTGTCGTTCGCGCTCGCGGGCTCCGCGGCGGGCTGCGACGGCGACACGGACCTGAGCGCGACGCTGAACGACGGCGGCAACGAGGCCGACGCGACGCCACGCGACGCCGGGCCGAGGACCATCGTGACCACGCTCGCGCCCAGGCTCACGTCCGCTCCGGCCGTGAAGGCGAGCGCGACGTGGGCTGCCTATCGGCTCGACGACGGTGAATGGCACACGCTCGCTCCGGAGTCGGAGGGGAGCTACGCGTTTCCGCTCGCGGTCGCACGCTGGACGCTCGCTCTCGTCTGCGCCTCGCCCGACGACGAGCTCACCACCGTCGCGATCCATCATCGAACGAGCGCGACATCGGTCGTCGAGCTCACCCTCGACGAGTACTGCACGCCGGCGCCGCCGCCCGCCGAGTACGCGTTCACCGGCACGCTCACCAACATCCCGACGACCACGCAGTGGTTCGACTTCGGCTACGCGCGGACCTCTCGAGGAGAGGCCATCCCCGTGAGCGGCGCGACCGGCACCTACGAGATCGTCGGGATCGAGCCGGGAACCTGGGACCTGTCGTTCGCCGTTCGCGACGAGCC
>Ga0335397_10000440_pt1 | contig 53544 bp, 48 predicted proteins | sample MAT04_FD_205740 | JGI IMG/M metagenome (GOLD analysis project Ga0335397, IMG submission 205740) | Freshwater microbial communities from Lake Fryxell liftoff mats and glacier meltwater in Antarctica - MAT-04 (spades assembly) (version 2) ...
GATCCTCCCGACGGGCAGCTTCACCGGACCCGCCACCGACGCCCTGGACTGCGCCTGCAGCCTCTACCTGGCCGGTCCCGACTTCTGACGCCGCACAACCCCCGAAGGACTTACGGCGCAGACCACTTAGGATCGCGGTGAGGCAGCCGGAACATGCGCGCGTTGCACCTCTGCGTCGTCAACCTCACAGCGGCGCTGCGCGCCCGCGCCCGCTGCACGCCATCCCCATTGAGCACGTGTCGTCGTGCTTGCTCAAGATCTTCGGGAGGTCCCCAGGAGCCCGCTGCTGGGGACCTCCCGATCATCGTGCTGGAGCACCTCCGCGCTCTCGCGGCCCCGTGGCGTCCGCTGTACCGGACGACGCCCGCGCGCAGCACAGCGTCCGCGACGAGGGCGGGGGTCGACCAGCGACCACCTGGTGGCAGGGCACACGTCGTCCACGGAGGTGCCGGAAGTCGACCCCGATGCTGAGTTCGGGGCCAGAACGACTGCCAGACCCTGCCGATCGAGACTGCCATGTGTGAGCGCTCGGATGCAGACAACGGACCTTTCTTGACTCATCCGACCGTGACGAGCTGCCTCCGGCTCGCGTCAGCTGGCCGCGCGCTGCTCGACGAGCCGGGCGGCGATGTCCCGGGGTTTGACGTTGCTGGTCTGCGCCTTCTTGATGAGCAGGTCGAGCGCCTGGTCGGCGGTGATGGCGTGCTCCGCCATGAGCAGGCCCTGGGCCTGGCCGATGAGGGTCCGGCCCTCCATCTCCTCGCGCAGGCCGGCTGCCTCCTCGACGGCGGTGGCGGCTGCTTCGTGTGCAGCCCCCTCGGCTGCGTCGCGGTCGTCGGAAGCGCGCTGGCGGTCGTCGGAAGCCCGGTGGCGGTCGTCGAAGGAACGCTGGCGATCCTGACGGGCGCATCGCTCATCGCGCAGAGCGTCGGCGCGATCGCCGGCGGACTCGTCCACGTCCCGGCCCGACAGGAACCTGTCCGCGAAGCCGGGGTCGTCGTCGTCGTGCGCCTGCCGGCTGCGCCGGTCCCGCTCAGACGCCGCCACGTCCCGGTCGGCGGCCCGCTCGCGCCGGGCCAGCGCCGCCGTGTCGCGGGCGGCGGCGGCGGCCTCGCGGGCGTCGGCCAGCGCGTCCCGCTCCTTCGCCAACACCGCGAGCACGTCGGGGTCCGCCGGGCCGGCGGCGGCCTGGCGCTCTCGCTCGGCCAGCTCAGCCTCGCGGGCGGCCATTGCGTCCTCGAAGTCGCCAATGTCCACGACCAGAGCGTAGGCCCGGCGGCGGTTCTGCGTGCTGTGTTCGCCAGACATGGCCGTGTCCGCGGGCACGGCGTGCACCTGAGGTACCGGCGGCGCCCGTCGACATAAGCGGCCAAACGGAAGGAATGCCACCGTCTCAGCCGGGTACGGCCGCGAACGTGACCGACGGGCCAGAGCTGGATGAGGGACTGACGCTGCCCTCGGGACCGCGGAGCGCCGCCGCCGCCCGCCGCTACGTCGTTGAGATCTGCCGCGCAGGCGGGTACCGCGGCGACTACGACACCCTCATGCTGCTCGTCAGCGAGGTCGCCACCAACGCGCTCATCCACGGCGCCGGGCAGGTCCGCGTCCGGGTCCGCAACCACGGCCTCCGGCTGCGGGTCGAGGTCTGCGACGACAGCCACGCCATGCCCGGCCAACGCGCCTTTGACCGCGATGCCGAAGGAGGCCGCGGGCTCGCCCTCGTCGACGCCCTCGCCCATGCTTGGGGCGCCGACCCCACGCCTGGCGGGAAGACCGTCTGGTTCGAGCTCGACTGACGCCCGGTGATGCGCGCTCCCAGCCGCGGCGCTTGGCGCCAAGGCACTCTGATGAGCAGGGACCGGTGACGGTTCCGGCTGTGGACGCGCAACGATCCGCGAGTTGACGCGGTCGATGTCACCGCCGCAGGAACCGGGTCGGACGGGTCCGCTTGGGTGTGATCGGGTGGTGACGCCGGGATGGGATCGGGTTGCCGTCCGCGTCGTAGGTCCCGGACAGCGGGACGGTGAGGCGGGCGAGGCGGCCGGCGGGTTGGTTGCGGCGTGAGCGCAGCTGCGACCAGCCGTCGTGGCTGCGGTCTCCGGCGGTGAGTAGCGCTGTGGCGCAGACGTCGAGAGCTGCCTGCAGGTCCACCTCCCGCCCGCCGGCGCCGAGCTTTCCGGCGTAGGCGTCTGCGATTGGTGGGTCTCGGCTGTCGGCGTGCCAGCCCAGGCGGGCGATGTCACCGGACCGCATGGCCTGGCCGGTGGTTCGCCAGTACTCCACGACCAGCCACACAGCGGCGTCGGCCACTCGCTGGTTTCCGGTTCGGTGCAAGGTTGTGAACACCCCTGTGCCGGCGTCCTTGCCGGTCGGGCGAAGGAACCCCAGCGCGGCCTTGTCAGGGTCGCCGAGAGTGGCGACCGCGAGGTAGTCAGGCCAGAGCCCGATGTCGAGGTTTAGCCCCATCCCATCTCACCTTGCTGGCGAACTCGGACCGTGGCGACCGACGTCTACCTCGAGCGGGGACGCACGTGGACCTTCGCCTGTTCGGTCGACTGGCCCGGGTGGGCGCGACGCGGCAAGGGCGACGACGCCGCGCTCGAGGAGCTGCTGGCCTACACCGACCGCTACGCCGCCGTCGTGCCGGGCTTCCGCCCAGGTGAGCTGCACGTGATCGGGACGCTCCCCGGCAACGCCACGACGGACTTCGGCGCCCCGGACGCCCGCGGGCCGTGGGACGCGACGAGGCCGAGCGCGTCGGCCTGGCGGACCGGCTCGAGAGCTGCTGGGCCGCGTTCGACCGCGCCGTCGCGGCCTCGGCTGGCGAGCTGCGCAAGGGCCCGCGTGGTGGTGGTCGCGACCGGGACAAGATCCCCGCGCACGTGCAGGAGGCCGAGCGGTCGTACGGCCGCATGATCGGCCTCCGGGTGCCGCCTCGGACGCCGTGGCCGGAGCAGCGGACGCAGCTGGACGCCGCTGTCCGCGCCGGGGACGGGGGGCACACGTGGCCGCTGCGCTACGCCGTACGGCGCTTCGCCTGGCATGTGCTCGACCACGCGTGGGAGATCGAGGACAAGCAGCCGGAGGTGTCGTGAGGCGCCCAGACGGCTCGAGGTCACAGCGAGATCTCGACCTCGAGGGGTCCCGCGTAGCACGTGACCACCGGGGAAGGGACGGTCGCACCTGCGAGTGAGGAGCCCTCATGAAGCGTGTGCTAGCCCTGTCGCTGGCCGCCGTCCTGCTGCTGGCCGCCTGTGGAGACGACGGTGGTGCGGTCGACGTGGGCGGGGGAGCCGGGGGGACGCTGACGGCCGCGATCAGCGGGCAGCCCGACCAGCTCGACCCGCACCAGACGTCGGCGTACGCCAGCTTCCAGGTGCTCGAGAACGTCTTCGACACGCTCGTGGAGCCCGACGACGAGCTGCAGTTCCAGCCTGCTCTGGCTACGGAGTGGGAGACGTCCGAGGACGGGCTGACCTGGACCTTCACGCTGCGCGACGGCGTGACCTGGCACAACGGACGCGAGCTGGTGGCCGACGACGTGGTCTACAGCTACGACCGGATCATCGACGAGGAGCTGGCGAACGCCTACCGCTTCGGCTCGGTCGAGGACGTCAGCGCGCCGGACGAGAGCACCGTCGTCCTCATCCTGAGCCGCCCTACGCCGAACCTGCTGGCCAACATCGGGGCTTTCAAGGGCACCGCCATCGTCGCGCGGGAGAACGTCGAGGACGGCTCGATCACGCAGGACCCGATCGGCACGGGGGCGTTCCGCTTCGACTCCTACGCCCCCGGCGACCAGCTGCAGCTCGTCCGCAACGACGACTACTGGGGCGACGACGTCGCCCTGGACGGGGTGACGTTCCGCTTCATCTCCGAGCCCACCGTGGCCCTGACCAACCTGCAGGGCGGTCAGGTGCAGTGGACCGACAACCTGCCGCCGCAGCAGGTCGAGCAGCTCACGGGCAGCGACGAGATCACCGTCGAGGCTGTCGCCAGCAATGACTACTGGTACCTCGCGGCCAACCAGGCGCGCGAGCCGTTCGGCGATCCGCGGGTCCGCCAGGCCCTGGCGTTCGGCATCGACCGCGAGCAGATCACCGAGGCCGCGACCTTCGGCCTCGCGACGCCCAACCAGACCGCGATCCCCGAGGGCAGCGCCTTCTACCTCGACTACGCGCCGTACGAGCGCGACGTTGAGCGGGCCCGCTCGCTGCTGCAGGAGGCCGGGGTCACCGGTCGGCTCCCGATGGACCTGATGGTCACCAACGAGTACCCCGAGACCGTGACGGCGGCGCAGGTCATGCAGAGCCAGCTCGAGGAGATCGGCGTTGACGTGCAGATCCGCACACTGGACTTCGCCGCCTGGCTGGACCAGCAGGGCCAGGGCCAGTTCGACTCCTTCATGCTCGGGTGGCTCGGCAACATCGACCCGGACGACTACTACTACGCGCAGCACCGGACCGACGCCAACTTCAACTTCCAGGGCTACTCGAACCCGGAGGTCGACGAGGCGCTCGACGCGGCCCGCTCCGAGACCGACGACGAGGCGCGCAAGGAGCTCTACGACCAGGCGGTCCGCCAGATCGTCGACGACGGGAGCTACATCTACCTCTACAACCCGCAGGTGGTGCAGGGCTGGTCACCCGACGTCGAGGGCTACGAGGCCAGAGCGGACCGGGCCATCCGGTTCCGAGACGTGTCGCTGGCCGGCTGACCGGGGCCGGCCGTGCGCCGCTTCGTCCTGCGCCGCCTCGCCCAGGCCGCCGTCGTGCTGCTGGGCGTCAGCCTGATCGTCTTCGCGCTCGTGCAGCTGGTACCGGGTGACCCCGTCCGGGTGTCGCTCGGCACCCGGTTCGACCCCGAGACGTACGCCGCGTTGCGCGAGCGTGCGGGCTTCGACCGGCCGCTGCCCGTCCAGTACCTCACCTACGTCGGCGGCGCCCTGACCGGTGACCTCGGGGTGAGCTTCCGCTCCGGCCAGCCCGTGACGACCACACTGCTCGATCGGCTGCCGGCCACGCTGTCGCTGGCGCTGTGCGGGCTGCTCGTCGCCCTCTGCATCGCCGTGCCGCTCGGCGTGGTCTCGGCGATGCGGTCGGGCTCGCTGGCCGACCACGCCGCGACCGTCACCAGCCAGATCGGCGTGAGCATCCCGGACTTCTGGATGGCGATCCTGCTCATCCTGCTGTTCTCAGGGGTGCTGGGGGTGCTCCCGCCCTCGGGCTACGTCCCGCTCGGGGAGGACCCGGTCGAGTGGGCCAAGCACATGGTCATGCCCGCGGTGACCATCGGCGTGGTGTCCGGGGCCATCCTGACCCGGTTCATCCGCGCCGCCGTGCTCGAGTCGCTCGGGCAGGACCACGTGCGGACGGCGCGCTCCAAGGGCCTCCCGGACGGGCTGATCCTGCGCCGGCACGTCCTGCGCAACGCGCTGATCCCGATCATCACGATCACGGGCGTGCAGCTCGCGACGCTGCTCGGCGGGGTCATCGTCGTCGAGGTGATCTTCTCCTGGCCGGGGCTGGGACGGCTCACCCTCGACGCGGTGCTGGCTCGCGACTACCCGGTCCTGCAGGGCGCCGTGCTCCTGGTGGCGGCGCTGTTCCTTCTGGTCAACCTGGTCGTCGACGTGCTCTACGCCGCCGTCGACCCGCGCATCAGGTACGGCTCGTGACCGCGTCGTCGGCGACCACCCCCCCGGGGCCCGACAGCCCGGAGCCGGCACCGCCGCCCGCACCCCGCTCGACCTCGCGCGAGGTCGCGCGCGCCCTGGTCTCGCACAAGCTGGCGGTGTTCGGTCTGGTGGTGCTGGGGCTCCTGGTGGTGGCGGCCGTCCTGGGCCGGACAGCGGCGCCGTACGACCCGAACGCCGTCGACGTCCTGGGCCGACTGCAGCCGCCGTCGCTCGAGCACCCGTTCGGGACCGACGACCTGGGCCGTGACGTGCTCAGCCGAGTCCTGGTCGCGGCGCGGCTGTCCCTTGTCGTCGGGGCCATCGCCGTCGGGATCGCGCTGACCGTCGGCGTGACGCTGGGCCTGGTAGCCGGCTACTACGGCCGGTGGGTCGACGACGTGATCATGCGGGTCATGGACGTGCTGTTCGCGTTCCCGGCGATCCTGCTCGCCATCGCGATCCTGGCGGTCCTCGGGCCGGGCGTCACCAACGCGATGATCGCCATCGGCATCGTCTACACCCCGATCTTCGCCCGTGTCACGCGCGCCAGCGTGCTGTCGGTGCGGGAGGAGGTGTACGTCCGGGCGGCCCGGTCGCTCGGTGTCGGCGACCTGCGGCTGCTCCGGCTGCACATCCTGCCCAACGTGATGGCGCCGATCATCGTGCAGACCTCGCTGAGCCTGGCCTTCGCGATCCTGTCGGAGGCGGCGCTGTCCTTCCTTGGTCTCGGCATCCAGCCGCCGGACCCGTCGTGGGGCCGGATGCTGTTCGAGGGGCGGGGCTTCGTCCAGCAGGCCTGGTGGATGGGTGTCTTCCCGGGGGTGGCGATCTTCGTGACGGTGCTGTCCTTCAACGTCATCGGTGATGCGCTGCGCGATGCGCTCGACCCGCGGCAGCGCTCGGCGATCGAGGCGCGAGGGGCAAGCCGATGACCGCCCCGTCTGCGGCGTCTGCGACGGCGCCGTCGTCCTCGGCGCCCGTGCTGTCGGTCCGCGACCTGCGGGTCAGCTTCTCCAGCCGGCGCGGCCGGGCACCGGTCGTGACGGGCGTCGACCTCGACGTGCACGCCGGTGAGACGCTGGCGATCGTCGGGGAGTCCGGCAGTGGCAAGAGCGTCTCGATGCTCGCCGTGCTCGGCCTGCTGCCGTCGCACGCCGTCGTCGAAGGCAGCGTCGAGGTCGACGGCGAGCAGGTGCTCGGCGCCGGACCGGAGCGGATGCGGGCGCTGCGCGGGCGGGAGGTGGGGATGGTGTTCCAGGACCCGATGACCTCGCTGAACCCGGTCCTGACGATCGGGCGGCAGGTCACCGAGGGGCTGGAGGAGCGGCTCGGTCTGAGCCGTCGGGCGGCCCGGGACCGCGCTGCCGAGCTGCTGGCCCTGGTCGGCATCCGCGACCCGCAGGCCCGCCTCGACAACTACCCGCACCAGTTCTCCGGCGGCATGCGTCAACGCGTGATGATCGCGATCGGTCTGAGCCTGGACCCGGCGGTGCTCATCGCCGACGAGCCGACCACGGCCCTCGACGTCACCACGCAGGCGCAGATCCTCGACCTCGTCCAGGACCTGCAGGACCGCCTCGGGACCGCGGTGGTGTGGGTCAGCCACGACCTCGGCGTGGTGGCGGGCATCGCGGACCGGGTCGTCGTCATGTACTCCGGCGAGATCGTCGAGCAGGCTCCGGTCGACGCGCTGTACGCCACGCCGCAGCACCCGTACACCCGTGGGCTGCTCGGGGCGCTGCCGGTGCTCGGTGAGCGCCGCGCCGAGCTCGCGACCATCGCCGGCCTGCCGCCGGACCCGGTGGCGCGACCGTCCGGATGCTGGTTCGCGCCCCGGTGCCCGATCCGGGCACAGGCCTGCGTGACGGCCCACCCGCCGCTGCGCGAGGTGGGCCCCGGGCACCTGGCCCGGACGCTCTGCGAGGTCGCCCCGTGAGTGGGCTGCTGGTGGTGGAGGACCTCCAGGTGCACTTCGGCGGCCGGCGGGGCGCCGAGCCGGTCAAGGCGGTCGACCGGGTGAGCCTGGCGGTGGAACGTGGTCAGACCCTCGGCCTGGTCGGTGAGTCCGGCTCCGGCAAGTCGACGACCGGCCTTGCGCTGCTGCGTCTGGTCGAGCCGACCGGTGGCCGCGTCGAGCTCGACGGGATCGACGTCCGGGCCGCCGGGCGGCGCGAGCTGCGCGGCCTGCGTCGCCGCATGGCGATGGTGTTCCAGGACCCGTACGCCTCGCTCAACCCGCGGCGCACCGTCGGGGACAGCGTCGCCGAGCCGCTCGAGGTGCACGGGCTCCACCGGGACGACCGACGTGGCCGGGTGCGGGAGCTGTTCTCGCTGGTGGGTCTGGCCGACGACTTCGTCGACCGACACCCGCACGAGCTCTCCGGGGGTCAGCGCCAGCGGGTGGGCATCGCCCGGGCGCTCGCCGTCGAACCCGACCTGCTGGTGCTCGACGAGCCGATCGCCTCGCTCGACGTCTCGGTGCAGGCGCAGGTGCTCAACCTGCTGGTCCGGCTGCAGCGCGAGCTGGGGCTCGCGTACCTGTTCATCGCTCATGACCTCGCGGCGGTCGCGCACGTCAGCGACACGGTGGCGGTGATGAACCGGGGCCGGATCGTCGAGCAGGGCGACGCGCAGGAGGTCTACCGCGCGCCTCAGCATGAGTACACCCGGGCCCTGCTCGCCGCCGTCCCCCAGCCCGACCCGGCCGCCGAGCGGGCCCGGCGGGCCGAGCGGCGGGCGCTGGTCGCGGAGCTGGCGCAGGATTGAGGGGGACCTACCCCTCCTGCTCGGTCGGGCGGATCAGCACCTCGTTGATCGCGACGTGGCGTGGCCGGGTGACGACGTAGGCCACGGCGTCGGAGACGTCCTCGGACTGCAGGCGCTCCATGTCGGCGAAGCGGGCCTTGAGCGTCTCCTGCACCTCGGGCCGGTTGTGGCCCGCGAGCTCGGTCTCGACCGCGCCCGGCTCGATCAGCGAGACCCGGACGTGGCGTCGGGTGACCTCCTGGCGCAGGCCCTCGCTGAAGGCACCGACGCCGAACTTCGTCGCGTTGTAGGCGCCGCTGCCCGGGCGGGCGATGCGGCCCGCGACCGAGCTGACGTTGACCAGGTCGGCGACCCGTCGCGGGCTGTCCTCGGCCGCCCGCAGCAGGTGGGGGAGCGCGGCGTGTGTGCAGTACATCAACCCCAGCACGTTGATCTGGACCATCCGCTGCCACTCCTCGACCGGGGCCTGCTCCATCGGGCCGAGCAGCATCACGCCGGCGTTGTTGACCAGCGTGTCGAGCCGGCCGAGCTCGGCGACGGTCTGCTCGACCGCGGCCCGGGCCTGCGGCTCGTCGGCGATGTCGGCCTCGAGCACCAGGGCGCGACCGCCGTCGGCGGTGATGCGGGCGGCGAGGTCGTCCAGGCGGTCCTTGCGTCGGGCCACGAGGGACACGGTCGCGCCATGCCCGGCCAGGGCGAGGGCGGTCGCCTCGCCGATCCCGGAGCTGGCTCCGGTCACGAGCGCCACGGTCCCGGCGAGCCGCCCGGCGGCGTCGGGGCGTGTGCGGTCGGCTCGGGCGCTGTCGGGTCGTGTGCTGTCGGGTCGTGTGCTGTTGTCAGGGGAGCTGTTGCTGCCAGGTCGCGTCATGGCCTCAGCCTGCACCACGGGTCCGACGGTCCCCGCACTCCAGGTCGTCACCGGTCCGGGAGCGTCGGTGTCCCCCCTCGCCCGCCACGTCTCGAGTCCACGTCGAGTGTTGACGGGCTGTCGGTGGAGGGGTCTACTGTCCTCATTGGTCGAACACGCGTTCGATCGATCATGGTGGGGCCTCGCGGACCCACCGAGGGCGGACCCCCGCCCGGCGGCCAGGAGCTCGACCCTCCCACGGCCGTCGGACGGGACCGCCGGTCCGGGTGCAGCGTGGGGAAGCGCTGCGCCCGGACCGGCTCCGCCCGTCGCCGCCTTCCCCCGGCACCTGCGGTCAGCGCCCGCTGTCCGTCCGCCCCGGAAGGAGGAGTCCCGTGTCCCGTCTTCATGCCGATGCTGTCGAGGTCAAGCGCCAGGACGACGTGCCCGAGCAGTTCTTGTGGCGGGGTCGGCTCTACCTCGTGCGGGAGGTCCTGTCCCGCTGGACCCAGTCCGGCGGGTGGTGGCGCGGGTCCGCCGTCCAGTCGCTGTCCGACGGTGACGGGGCGGCCGATCCGCTGGCCCCGCTGGAGACCGCGGGTCTGCCCTCGTCAGCCACGTGGGCCCAACGGGCCTGGGGAGACCCTGCGCCCGACGTGGGCATGGCCGTCGGCCCCGTCTCGATCGACGACGGGGAGCAGGACTGGTTCCGCGTGGAGGCTGGGTGCCCACCGTTCACCGGGCCGAGCTCGGCCGGCACCGGGGTGTTCGACCTGTGCTTCCACTGGTCCTCCGGGCGCTGGACCCTTGCCCGGGTCCTGGACTGAGACCCGCGATGTCGATCAGCACCTCCACCTCACCGTCGGCGCGCCCGGTCTCCACCTCGACGCTGCCCGCCGGCACGCTGCTCGCCCTGGCCCGGCGAGGGCTGGTCGAGGCCGGCGTTGCCGCGACCCCCGGGGAGCGCTACGCCACTGCCCACCTGGCCGCGCTGCGCGTCGCCGCTGCCGTGCTGGCCTGCCGTGCCCGACCGCTGGCCACCGGCTCCGCGTCGGCCCGGCGCCGACGTCCCACCAGCGCGTGGGTGCTGCTGGTCGTCGTGGCCCCGGAGCTCCAGGAGTGGGCCGAGTTCTTCGCCGCGGGAGCGCGCAAGCGAGCCGCGGCCGAGGCGGGCCTGCCCTCCGCGGTCACTGCTCGCGAGGCCGACGACCTCATGCGCGACGCCGAGGCCTTCCTGGTGATGGTCGAGGGCACCCTCGGCGTGCAGGGCTCGCAGCTGCTCCTGGCCTCGGGCTGATCCCTGTGTCCAGCGACCCCTTCGTCCACCTGCACGTCGCCTCGGGCTACTCCCTGCGACACGGCGCCTCGCACCCCCGCGCCCTCGTCGAGCGCGCGGCCGACCACGGGATGGACACCCTGGCCCTGACCGACCGTGACGGGGCCTACGGCGTGGTGAAGTTCGCCAAGTCCTGCGCGGCCAGCGGCGTGCGGCCGGTCTTCGGGGTCGACCTGGCCGTCGCGCCGGTGCTGCTGGGGGAGACCGGCCCCGGCGGGTTGGCCCACCGGACGAGCCGTCCTGGGCGAGCCAGCCCCGCCCGGGGCGGGGCCTTCCTCGACCAGCGACCCGGCGAGCAGCAGGGACTGTCCTCGGACCGGGGGTTGCCCAGGGTCGTGCTGCTCGCGCGTGACCGGCGGGGGTGGGCGGCGCTGTGCCGGCTGATCTCGGCCACCCACCTCGCTGGGGAGCGGGGCGCGCCGGTCAGCACCCTCGACCTGGTTGCCGAGCACGCCGGGGCGGCGGCGCAGGCGGGCGCGCTGTCGGTGCTGCTCGGTCCGGCGTCCGAGCTCGGCCGGGCCGTCGGTGCCCGCCGGGACGACCTGGCCCGTGCCCACCTGTCTCAGTGGCGCGAGGTGCTCGGACGAGAGGCGGTCGTCGTCGAGGTCGTCTGCCACCGTGCGCAGGGCGACGTCGGCCGGGCAGCCCGGATGCTCGGCTTCGCACAGTCCGAGCGCGCCGGGGCGGTGCTCACCAACGTCGTGCGCTACGTCGACCGCTGCGACGCCCCGACCGCCGACGTGCTCGATGCCTCCCGCCGCCTGGTCGCGCTGGACCTGCGCCACGTCGACCGGCGCAACGCCGAGGCCGCGCTGCTGTCCGGCAAGGAGATGGCCCTGGTCGCCGAGCAGGTCGCCCGCGCGGCCGGGCTCGGCGATGACGGTCGAGGGCTGCTCGCCCGCACCCGCCACGAGGCCGACCGGTGCGCGGTCGACCCGCGCGCCGACCTCGGCATCGGCACGGTCCACTTCCCCGAGCTGGAGGTCGGGGGCGGCGAGCCGCTGGCGGTGCTCCGGGAGCGCTGCGAGGCCGGCTTCGGGCGACGGGCGCTGACCCGCGATCCCGCCACCCTCGCCCGCCTCGACGACGAGCTCGGCGTCATCGCCGGCCTGGGCTACCCGGCCTACTTCCTCACCGTCGCCGACGTCGTCGACCTCATCAAGGGCATGGGGGTGCGCGCTGCGGCGCGGGGCAGCGGCGCCGGCAGCCTGGTGACCTACCTGCTGGGGATCTCCGACGTCGACCCGATCCGCTACGGGCTGCTCATGGAGCGGTTCCTCTCCCCACTGCGCCACCAGCTGCCCGACATCGATGTCGACGTCGAGTCCGCCCGGCGCACCGAGGTCTACGAGCAGATCCTGGCGCGTTACGGGGGCGAGCGCTGCACCTGCGTGTCGATGATGGACACCTACCGCGCGCGGCACGGCATCCGCGACGTCGGCGCCGCGCTCGGGCTGCCCCCCGGGGAGGTCGACGCACTGGCCAAGGCCTTCCCCCACATCCGGGCCAGCCAGGTGCGGGCGGCGATGCGCGACCTGCCCGAGCTGCGGGCCAGCGGCCTGGCCCGCGGGGAGAACGCCGGTCGTATCGACCTGCTGCTCCGCCTGGTCGAGCGGCTCGACGGGCTTCCCCGCCACGTCGCGCTGCACCCGTGCGGCGTGCTGCTGTCCGACCGCACCCTGTTGGACCGCACCCCGGTCGAGTCCAGCTGGCTCGGGTTCCCGATGAGCCAGTTCGACAAGGACGACGTCGAGGAGCTGGGCCTGCTCAAGCTCGACGTGCTGGGCATCCGGATGCAGTCGGCGATGTCCTACGCGGTGCAGGAGGTCGCCCGTGTCGACGGCGAGCACGTCGACGTCGACGCCGCGCCCCGCGACGACCCCGCGACCTTCGCGCTGGTGCAGTCGACCCGGACCCTCGGGTGCTTCCAGATCGAGTCGCCAGGGCAGCGCGAGCTGGTCGGCAAGTTCGCCCCCGAGACCTTCGAGGACCTGATCGTCGACATCTCGCTGTTCCGGCCCGGCCCGGTCAAGAGCGACATGGTCCGGCCCTTCCTCGAGGCCCGGCAGGGGTGGAAGTCCGCCGTCTACCCGCACCCCGACCTCGAGCCCGTGCTCGCGCAGACCCACGGCGTCGTGGTGTTCCACGAGCAGGTGCTCCAGATCGTCAGCGTGATGACGGGCTGCTCGCTGGCTGAGGCCGACGAGGTCCGCCGGTCCCTCGGTGACCCCGAGGGGCAGACCGAGGTCCAGGCCTGGTTCATGCCGACCGCGTTGGCCGCGGGCTACGAGCTCGGCGTGGTCGAGCGGGTCTGGGAGGTGCTCAAGGCGTTCGGGTCGTTCGGGTTCTGCAAGGCCCACGCGGCGGCGTTCGCGCTGCCCACCTACCAGTCGGCCTGGCTCAAGGCCCACCACCCAGCGGCCTTCCTCGCCGGGGTGCTGACCCACGATCCCGGGATGTACCCCAAGCGGCTGATCCTCGACGACGCCCGCCAGTTCGGCATCGCCGTGCTCTCGCTCGACGTCAACGCCTCCGACGCCACCTACCGGGTCGAGCGGGTCGGCGTGCTCGACGAGCCGCCGCCGGCGGTCCTGGACCAGGTCGGCAGCCCTGCTGCTGATCCCGTCACCGCCACGAACCTGGAGACCCAGCACCTGGAGACCCAGCACCTGGAGACCCGGTCCAGGGAGGTCCAGTCCCGGGAGACCCAGTCCCGGGAGACCCAGCACCTCTGGGACGACGGGCCGGGCGTGCCGGGCGGGGTCAGCGGACCGCGCAGCGCACCGTCGGACCCCCGGTTGCCCGATGGGCGGGGCTACGGCATCCGGATCGGACTGGCCGAGGTGAAGGGCATCAGCGAGGCCGAGACGGCGCGCATCGTCGCCTCCCGGCCCTACTCAGGGCTGTCGGACTTCTGGCATCGGGCGCAGGTGTCCCGTCCGATCGCCGAGCGGCTGGTGGTGGCCGGCGCCTTCGACTCCCTCTACGGGCTGGGCTCGACCATCCCGGTGCGCCGGCGCGGTCAGGTCACCAGGCGCGACCTGCTGCTGCAGGTCGCCGAGCTCGACAGGTGGAGCCGATCCACCGCCGCGGCGGCCCGCAGGGCCGCTCCCCGGCGTCCCGGGACGAGGAGCACCCGGGGGATCGTGGGCGCCGGGCCGGGTGCAGGAGGGCCGGGTGCAGGAGGGCCGGGTGCAGGAGGGCACGGCCGGGCGGTCGTCGCGCTCGATGACGTGCGGGGCCGTCAGGCCCGGCAGTCCCAGGCCGCGGCGGTCCCGGCGCCGGTCGACGTCCAGCTCTCGCTCGACCTCGGTGACGCCCCCGAGCAGACCGTCTCGAGCGGGCTGCCCGAGATGAGCGGTGCCGAGCGGGTGCGGGCCGAGCTCGACGTGCTGGGCCTGGACGTCAGCTCCCACGTGATGGACGCCTACGGGCCGTTCCTCGCCGAGCTCGGGACGACCAGGGCGCGGGACCTGCTGGGTTGCCGCAGCCGGCAGGAGGTCCTGGTCGCGGGGGTGAAGGTCGCCACCCAGACCCCGCCCATCCGCTCCGGGCGGCGCGTCATCTTCGTGACGCTCGACGACGCCACCGGCCCGCTCGACGCGACGTTCTTCGAGGACGCCCAGGTCGGCTATGCGACGACGGTCTTCCACTCCTGGCTGCTGGTCGTGCAGGGGCTGGTCCGCCGTACCGGGCCGCGCGGGGTCTCGATGCAGGCGGTCGGGTGCTGGGAGCTCCCGTCGCTGCACGCCGCTTGGCTGGCCGGCGGGCTCGAGGCGGTCTGGGAGCTCATGCACGCTCCGACGCTGGTCACCGAGGCGGCCGTCCAGGGCGCTGCGGCCAGCCGGTCCAGCCGACCGGTGATGACCACCCCGCCCCTGGTCGGCGGAGGTGCCGGTCACTCCGGCGTGGGTGGAGCGGTGCACGTCTACGCGACCGGGTTCCGCGCCTCCCCCTACGCCGACGTCAAGCCCGCCGGGGACGGCACGGGCACCTCCGGCGGGCGTCCGACACCGGCCGCGCCCCGCAAGCTGTGGCACGCCAGCCAGGGCAGTGCGGGCCGGTGACTGGCCGATGATGACAAGGGTCCCCACCCCGCGGAGCCCCACCAGTCCCTTCAGAAACACCGGTCACTTCTGTCACGAATCAGTGACAAGATCGTCCCGAACGCTGTATCAACCCGCTTTCGCGGCCGAAGGTGAAGGAGCGCCCCCTTCGGCGGCGTTTGACCGCACGTCCGTTGCGCGGTCATCCCCACCGCGTGCAAGGGACCTCTGCTGTGCCAGCGAGCTCATTCGTGCCCCGGACCGGACTGGTCGCCGCCGTGGCTGCCTGCCTGTCCGCCGTCCTGATCGCCCTGGTCGCCACGTCCCCGGCGGTCGCCGCTCCCACCACCCTCAGCGTGGGCAGCAGCATCGAGGCGCTCGCCCCGTACCAGGGCCAGACCTACTGCGACGCGGTCGCGCGGCCGGGAGTCACGGCCTTTCGCGACCTCGTCCTCAAGACCTACCCGGGGACGGGGGACTCCGGCATCGTGCGGGCGTGCCACGTCAGTGGCGCCAGCGAGCACAAGGAGGGCCGGGCCTGGGACTGGCGGGTCAACACGGCCAACCCCACGCAGGTGGCGCAGGTCGAGGACCTGATGACCTGGCTGCTGGCTACCGACGACCACGACAACACCATGTCGATGGCGCGTCGACTTGGCGTGATGTACATGATCTGGAACTCGCGCATCTGGAAGAGCTACCAGGCGGACAAGGGCTGGCAGCCCTACACCGGTGCCAGCCCGCACACCGACCACGTCCACTTCAGCTTCGCCTGGGCCGGGGCCTACAAGAAGACCTCGTACTGGACCGGGCAGGTCGCCCCGGTGATGTACGCCCCGGTCCAACCGTGCCCGACCGCGAGTGCCACACCCACCCCGACGACCTCGCCCTCCGCGTCGGCCAGCCCCCGTCCGTGCGCGGTGCCGGCTCCTGGCGTCACCCCCAGCGCGAACGCGTCGCTGCTCGCTACACCCACCCCGTCGGCGTCGCCGAGCCCGAGCCCGGTGGTCTACGACCTCGACGCCCACCTCGACCGGCGGCGCGCGACGGCCGACAGCATGCCGGGACCCTGGCGACGTCACTAGGCTCAGGGACGAGCGCGTCGGCCCCGGCAGCGCCGGAAGGAGCCGCCACGTGCCGCCCGTCTCACCGGAGCAGGTCCCGGCCCGCCCCACCGGTCCTGCCGCCTCCGCCCGCACGGCTGTCGTGTGGGAGGTCCTGTCGTCGGTGCTCGCCGAGGCCGACCCCCACGGTCGCGGCATCGACGTGGTCGACGCCGGGGGCGGCACCGGCGGCTTCGCCGTCCCGCTGGCGCGCGCGGGCCACCGGGTCACGGTGGTCGACCCGAGCCCCGACTCCCTGGCCGCTCTCCAGCGCCGCGCGGCCGAGGCCGGGCTGGGTGACCGGGTCGTCGGTGTGCAGGGCGACCTCGGTGACCTTCTCTCGCTGGCGGACCCGGCCAGCGTCGACCTGCTGCTGTGCCACAGCGTGCTCGAGGTCGTCGACGACCCGGCCGAGGCCCTGGCGAACCTGGCTGCCGTCCTGCGTCCCGGTGGCAGGCTCAGCCTGCTGGTGGCCAACCGTGCGGCCGCCGTGCTCGCCCGTGCCCTGGCCGGCCACCCGGACGAGGCGGCCCGGGCCCTCACCGACCCCGACGGCCGGTGGGGACCCCACGACGGCGTGCACCGTCGGTTCACCTCCGACTCCCTCGCGGCCCTGGTCACCGGTGCCGGCCTGGTGGTCGAGCAGCTGCACGGCGTCCGGGTCGTGGCCGACCTCGTCCCGAGCGCCGCACTCGACGTCGAGCCCGGGGCCGCGGCTGCCCTGCTCGCCCTGGAGCGGGCGCTGTCGGACCGGCTGCCCTTCCGGGACATCGCGACCCAGCTGCACCTGCTGGCGCAGCGCCGCTGATCCGGTGACCGGAGGTCGGTCGTGAGCCGCGGCGCCGTCCCGCCGCTCGGCCCCCCGACCGGGCCGCCGGGAGAGGACGTCGGCTGCACGGTCCTGCACGTGGACATGGACGCGTTCTACGCGAGCGTCTCGCTGCTCACGCGCCCGGAGCTGCGCGGCCGACCGGTGATCGTCGGCGGCGGGGGCACGCGAGGCGTCGTGCTGTCGGCGACCTACGAGGCGCGGGTCCACGGCGTCCACAGCGCCATGCCGATGATGCGGGCCCGGCGCCTGTGCCCCCAGGCGGTCGTCGTGCCACCCGACCACGAGGCGTACGCCCGGGTGTCGTCCGGCGTGATGGAGGTCTTCCGGTCGCTCACCCCGCTGGTCGAGCCGATCTCCCTCGACGAGGCCTTCCTCGACGTGCGCGGCGCTGCCCGGCGGCTCGGTGGACCAACCCAGATCGGGGAGTGGATCCGGGCCACGATCGAGGACGAGCAGGGGATCACCTGCTCGGTCGGCGTGGCGAGCACCAAGTTCGTGGCCAAGCTCGCCTCCGCGCGGTGCAAGCCCGACGGTCTGCTCGTGGTCCCGGCGCAGGAGGTCGTGGCGTTCCTGCACCCCCTGCCCGTCGGCGCGCTGTGGGGCGTCGGCGGAAAGACCGAGGAGGTGCTGCGCCAGCTGGGGCTGCATACCGTCGGAGACCTGGCGCACACCCCGACGAGCACGCTGGTCCGGGCGCTGGGCCCCGCTGCCGGTGCCCACCTGTCGGCGCTGGCCTGGGGTCGCGACGAGCGCTCGGTGGTGCCGCACGAGCCCGACCGGAGCATCGGCGCCGAGAACACCTTCTCCACCGACGTCGACGACCCCGTCGTCATCGCCCGCGAGCTGCTGAGGCTGTCCGAGCGGACGGCCGCTCGGCTCCGGGCCAGCAACCAGGTCGGCCGTACCGTGTCGATCAAGATCCGCTTCGCCGACTTCACGACGATCACGCGGTCCAAGACCCTGGGCGAGGCGACCGACGTGGGTCGCGTCGTCTACGACACCGCCCTCGCGCTGTACGACGCGCTCGGTCTCCAGCGCGCCCGGTTGCGGCTGGTGGGGGTGCGGGTGGAGGGGATCGCCGACCCGGCCGGCCAGCAGCACCAGCTGCAGCTGGGGGAGCGGGAGCACGGCTGGCGCGACGCGGAGCAGGCCATGGACCGAGCGGCTCGCCGCTTCGGGGCAGGATCGGTCCGGCCGGCCACCCTGGTCGAGCCCTCCAGCCCGGTTGGGAACCCGCCGATGGGGCACCGAAGACAGGCATCGAGCGTTGGGAGTGAACATGGGACAGGGCCCGCTCGAGACGAGTCTGAAGACTCGCCGTGACGTGCGGGCTTTGCACTCGTATCCTGATAGAGATGGTTCGCAAGCCGCGGGTCGTCACCATCCCATGACCGTGCGCTCGGCGTTGCGGTCGACGTCCTCCGGGAGGGAGCGCCGTGCCGCTCTCTGAGCATGAGCAGCGCCTGCTCGACCAGATCGAGCGCGCTCTCTACCAAGAGGACCCGAAGTTCGCTTCGACGGTCCGGGCGACGGACCTGCGCACGCACATGCGTCGCCGGCTGCGCCGAGCTGCCCTCGTCCTGATCCTCGGCTTCGCGATCCTGCTGACCGGCCTCACCGCCTTCCAGGGCGTGGCCAGCACCGCAGTCGGGGTCGCCGGATTCGTCGTCATGGTGGGAGCCCTGCTGCTGGCGATGACCAGTTGGCGACGGCTCCAGCCGGGCGGTGCCGACCTGCACGTCGTCGGCGGTGCAGACCAGGAGGGCCGCTCAGGTCGCCCGCGGCCGCAGCCCAAGCGGTCAGGTGGCGGCTCGTTCAAGGGCAAGCTCGAGGACCGTTGGAAGCGCCGCTGGGACGAACGCGGCGACGGTCGCTGACGCGACACGGTCAGACCGCGTCGACGCAGCCTGCTCAGGCGCCCGCTGGCCGGCGGAAGACCTCCGCCCCCCGCGGAGCCAGTGGCGGGCGACAGGTGCGGTGATCCCTGCCGTCGTCGGGTAGGCGTCTGCCCAGGAGCAGGAGGCCTCGCCGTGCAGCAGAAGATCATCCCGAACCTGTGGTTCGACAACCCCTCACCGGCGGCGGCCGGGAGAGCCAGCGCGGCTGGCTCCAAAACCGGTTCGGCCTGTCGTGGCAGGTCGTCCCACCGGCATGAAGGGGATCATCAGCGACCCTGACCCGACTCCGACCCCGAGCGGGCCGGGCGGGCGATGGACGCCATGCTCGGCATGCGCGAGATCGATCTCGCGGCGCTGCGCGCCGCCGCGGACGGCGTCCCCGCCGCCTAAGCAGCCGCCCCGGCCGACCACCGCCGCGACCAGCCGGCCCGCCAACCGCCTGGACGACCCCGGTCAGCCGGCGCGACGCGGGTGGCGCAGCCGTCCGCCCAGCCCGCCGGCGGCGCTACCCACCCGGTCGAACCCCTGGTCACTGGCCGTCAAGAGCGCCCACCGGGCCCACAGCAGGGTCGACGGCGGGGCGAAGCGGGCCCGCCACCGGGCACCTCGGCCCAGCGTCGCGAGCAGGGCAGACCGCACCGTCTCGGCATCCCGCCGCAACCCGTCGTCGTTCGACGGCGCACCCACCACGTCCGGTCGGGCGTAGCGAGAGCGCTCGGCGGCTGCGCCGAGGCGGAGGACGGCGTCGGCAGCCTCGGTCGGCAGCGGTCGTGCCCGCAGCAGGTGCGCCGCAGCAGCCCGGGGCGAGTCCATCGGGCGCCAGCGGTGGCCGACGTCGAGACCGCTGTCGGTCATGCTCGCCCAGGCGGTGAGCGGGCCCGGACGGCGCCAGCGCCGGCGGCGACGCACGGCGTCGACCATCGCGGCCGCGCCGAGCAGGAGCAGGAGTCCAGGGACGAGCAGCAGCCACGGTGAAAGCCAGGCTGGGCCGTCCGCGTCCGTCGTGCCGCCCGGCGCGCCGTCCGCCCCGCCCTCGACGGCACCGGGGGACAGGGGGTCGGCACCCGGCAGGGCCGGGGCCGCGGTCGGGGCCTGGCTCGGGCCAGGGGCCGGGACCTCGACCTCGGGGGCGGAGGTGTAGCCCGGGGTGGTGACCTGTCCGCGGCGCGGCGTCGGCTCGAAGCGCACCCAGCCGGTGCCCTCGAACCAGACCTCGGGCCAGGCGTGCGCGTCGTTGGTCGTCACGGCCCAGGTGTCCCCGGCCAAGCGGGTGCCGGGGGTGAACCCGACGGCCACGCGGGCTGGGATCCCGAGCCCGCGCACCATCGCTCCCATGGCCGAGGCGTACTGCTCGCAGTAGCCGACCCGGCCGAGCAGGAAGTTCTCCAGGGCGTCGGGGGCGTTCAACCCCGGGGTCGAGGCCTGCTCGTCGTAGGTGAAGCCGTTGGCCGGGTCGCGGAAAAGCGCCTGGATCGCGGCGACCCGGTCGTAGTCGGTTGCCGCGCCCGCGATGGTGTCGTCGAGCAGCTGCTGCACGACCGGGGACAGCTCGGGGGCGGTGCCGTAGACGTCGGCGATGTCGCTGGGGACGTCCTGCTCGCCGCGCAGGAGCGTCACCAGCGGCTCGAGCCGGGAGGCGGAGACGACGTAAGGGTCGCCGACGTCGCCGAGGGAGGTCCGGGTGGAGAACACCGTCTCGGCCTCGGTGTCCCAGAGCCACGGGCCGTCGATGTCGACCTGGGCCGGGGGGAAGGGCAGGGGGAGCCAGGGACCGTCGAAGGCCCCGGTCACCCGGATCTGGGCGGACACGGGCCTTCGATTGGCGCTCGTCAGCCCCCCCGGCTCCGGGATGCCGTCCTGCACGGCGTCGCGACGCAGGTCGCCGGACAGCTCGGAGGAGGACCAGCCGGTGTCCTCGTCGAACAGGTCCAGCGTGGTCAGGCGCAGGTAGTCCGGCTGCGGGTCGTCGGTCTCGTAGCGCAGCAGCTCGCGCGGCTCGGGCAGGCTGAGCTGCCCGGCGAGCTCCAGGATCGGGTTGTAGGTCGTGGTGGAGCGCGCTCCGTTGCCGAAGCCCGGTCCGCTGCCCCCGCCGAGCAGGCCGGTCTCGAGCCCGGGCACGACGATCGGGACGACGACGGCGATGCCCAGAGCGGTCACCCCGATGCGGCGGCCGACGCGACCGAGCCCGGGGTCGGCCGTCGTGGACTCGGCCGTCGTGGACCGCCGTCCCTGAACAGGTGTGCCCCACCTCGAGACCGTGTCGCTGCTGTCGGCGAGCAGGAGCCCCAGCCACCCGGCGGCGGTGAGCACGAACGGCAGGGCGCCCAGGCCTCCCGGGAGGACGGCGGAGGGCACGGCGAACAGCAGCAGCAGCGGAAGTCCGGCGATGGCGGCCTTGCGCAGGGACACCGCGAGCACGTCGACCAGGGTGGCGATGGCACCTACCCCGAGCACCCCGAGCAGCACCAGCCCCGGGGAGGTCGGGACGGGAGCGGCGAGCTCCTCGACGTCGCGCAGCCCCTGCTCGACGGTCACCCTCAGCAGGTCCAGGGTCGCGCCGGTCGGGACGAAGCCGTAGGCCAGGCTGCCGCTCGCAAACACCACGGCGGTGTAGGCCGCCAGCCCGAACAGCGCGACCGGCAGCTGGAGCGCTCGGGGGACCCGCAGCGCGCGGGCCACAGTGCTCGTCCCCGCGACGACCAGGACGGCGCCGGCCACGCGGGGCACCCAGCCGTAGCCGTCGTAGACCGGGACCAGGCTGGCACTGGCCAGCAGCACCGCGACCGCGGCGGCAACGGTCAGGCGGTCGCGGGTCGTCACGGCCGGGCTCCCACGACGTCGCGGTCCGCGGCGGCGAGGGAGGACGTGCCCGAGGCGACGGTCGTGGCCGTGCGCCCGGCCCGTGGCCAGACCGAGGCGAGCGTCCCGCCGTACGACACGGGCAGGACGCGCCAGCCGGCCGCCGTGAGCAGGCTGGTCACCTGCTCGTAGTGCTGCTCGGCCTGCCCGCGCGCCCGCGGGCCGCCCGGGGCCCAGCTGTCGGCGTCGAGCAGGACCGCCACGCAGACGCCGGAGCCGGTGCGCAGGCGGGCGAGCCGCTCCGCCTCCTTCAGGTCGAGGACGCCGAGCACCGCCACGAGCACGCCCCCGCGCGCACTGGCCCGGAGCCGGGCGGCGGCGCCGTCGAAGCCGTCACCGCGGGAGAGCCCGACGTGGGCGAGCGCGTCCAGCAGCACGCCCTCGGTGAGGGGCAGGCCGAGGGGCGTCAGGGACTGCCCGGTGTCGCGCAGGAGCGAGAGCGAGAAGCCCGCGCGCGACAGGGCCACGCCCACCGAGGCGCCGGCGCTCACCGCCCACTCGAACGACGAGCCCGGGCCGTCGCCGCGGTGCGCCCGGGTGCGCCCGTCGAGCAGCAGTGTCGCTCGGCTCTGGAAGGGCTGCTCCTCCTGCCGGACCATGAGCTCCCCGGTGCGGGCGGTGGAGCGCCAGTGCACCTTGCGCAGGTCATCGCCGTGGCGGTACTCCCGGGTGGCCGCGTCGTCGGTACCGCTCGTGGCGAGGGACCGGGCGCCGACCTCACCGCCGCCGGCCCAGTCGCCTCCGAGGCGCACCGGCGGCAGTGGGTGCACGACAGGGGTGACGACCAGGTCGTCGGTGCTCGAGAACGACCGGGTCAGCTCGCACAAGCCGAAGGGATCGGTCAGGCGTACGGCCAGCGGTCCCACGCGGTAGCGGCCGCGGACCTCGGACCGCACCGGGTAGGACACCTCGCGCACGCCCCGCGGTTCGACGCGCTCGAGCACGAAGCGGGGCCGTCCGCCGAGGACGTAGGGCAGCGCGTCCTCCATGAGCAGCACACCACTGGGCAGCCGGGAGACGTTGTCGAGCCGCAGGCGCACCGTCGACGGGTGGCCGGCCTGGACGCGCGGCGGGTCGAGGTGGCGGGTGCAGGCCAGGCGGTAACGGGTGCGGGCGACGATCGTGACCGCCGCGAGCGGTAGCGCCAGGAGGAACACCGCGGCACGTAGCAGGTCGCGCTCACCGAGCAGGACGGCGCACACGAGCAGGGCCACGCCGGCCGACAGCAGGCAGCGTCCCCGGGTGGTCAGACCGGCCAGGTTGCCGGCCCACCCGCTCGCGCCCCCCTGTCGGGTGCTCACCGGCGGCGCGCGGCGACGGGGCCAGACACGCCGGGGCCAGGGGCGAAGGGGACGGCCGAGACGGGGGTGCGCTCGACGATGTCGGTGACGACGTCGTCGGTCGTCCGGCGCGACACCTGGGCCTCCGCCGTCGGGAGCAGGCGGTGCGCGAGCACGGGTCCGGCCAGTCTCTGGATGTCGTCGGGCACCACGTAGTCGCGGCCCTCGAGCGCCGCTGAGGCGCGGGCGGCACGGACCAGCTGCAGCCCCGCTCGGGGGGAGGCGCCCAGGCGGAGCTCCGGCGCGGTGCGCGTCGCGCCGAGCAGGTCGACGACGTACCGCGTGACCTCGGCCGAGACGTAGATGCCGCGCACGACCTCGATCAGCTTGCGCACCTCGAGGGCGTCCGCGACCGGCTCGAGGTCGTCGATCGGCTCGGAGGAGCCGTGCGTCTCGAGCATGAGGAGCTCGGCCTCCGCCGACGGGTAGCCCATGGACACCCGCGCGGTGAAGCGGTCCCGCTGGGCCTCGGGCAGCGGGTAGGTGCCCTCCATCTCGATCGGGTTCTGGGTCGCGATCACCATGAACGGCGTCTCGAGGACGTACGTCACGCCGTCGACGGAGACCTGGCGCTCCTCCATGGCCTCGAGCAGCGCGGACTGCGTCTTGGGGCTGGCGCGGTTGATCTCGTCGCCGACGACCAGGTTGGCGAACACGGCCCCGGGCTTGAACTCGAAGTCGCGGGACTCCTGGTTGAAGATCGACACGCCGGTGACGTCGCTCGGCAGCAGGTCGGGCGTGAACTGGATGCGCCGGACCGAGCAGTCGATGGTGCGGGCCAGCGCCTTGGCCAGCATCGTCTTGCCGACGCCGGGGACGTCCTCGATCAGCAGGTGGCCCTCGGCCAGCAGCACGACCAGCGAGAGCCGGACCACCTCGGGCTTGCCCTCGATGACCTGCTCGATGTTGGCGCGGATCCGCGCCGCGGACGCGAGCAGGTCCTCCAGACCTGCGGGTCCGGTCGGCGTGATCGGGCGGCGTACCACCGTGGAGGTCCTCCTGCGTATGGGCGCGAGCGCCGCCGTGTCTGCTTCCGAGTCTGACACCCGGGCGCGTTCTCGCCAGCCCCGCAGAGCGACGGGCCCTGGCGACACCAGCCCACCTGTCCGACGTGCGTTGCGGCGTCACGGTTCCGGCCGTCCGCGGTGCCAGGATGCCCCCACTCGGCACCACCGGTCCTGACCTGCAAGAACACCCTTTCGGGTGACGTCGACACGCGCGTTCGTCGTTGACCAGGGGGGAAAGTGGAGTAGTGTGGGGGATGCGGGAGCGACTGCTACCGCAGACCACTGACAGGCCGAGGAGGTCCCGTGTTCCTCGGGACCCACGCCCCGCGCCTCGACGACAAGGGCCGGCTGATCCTGCCGGCGAAGTTCCGAGACCAGCTCGCAGAGGGGGTCGTCATCACCAAGGGTCAGGAACGCTGCCTGTTCGTCTACACCGCTGCGGCCTTCGCTGCGAAGGCGGCTGACCAGAGCCCCCCGGGGACCAAGGCGGAGCGCGACTTCCAGCGCCTGCTGTTCTCCAGCGCCTTCGACGAGGTTCCGGACCGCACCGGGCGGGTCACCGTCCCCGCCGGGCTGCGGACCTACGCCGGCCTCACCCGGGACTGCGTGGTCACCGGCGTGAACGACCACCTCGAGATCTGGGACGCCGAGACCTGGCGCGCCTACGAGGCAGAGCAGGAGCAGGCCTACGCCGAGCAGGAGGAGCGCGTGAGCTGACCCGTCGCCCGGACGTCCCGGCACGGCCTCCCTTCCGCGAGGTCTCCGACCGCTCCACCACCTGACGCACCTTCCCCGGCGCCAGGCGGCGGAGCGGGCGGGGACCTGGCGCAAGGGCCCGGGCCGGCCCGCCACACGGACCACGGCGACCAGAACCACCTGACCAACCCGGGGTCCGCGAGCCCCGGACGACAGCACCAGTCCGAGAGGGTCGAGATGGACACCAGCACGTCTTCCGAGGCGCCCCAGCAGGTTGCCGACGGCGCCGAGGGCTCCGCCACCCCCCACACCGCCCCACCGGCCGGCGGCCTCGCCGCCGAGCTGCGCGAGAGCCTGGTCCTGCTGGGCCTGGCCGTCGCCGTGACGGTCGGCCTCACCACCGCTGCGCAGGCTGCCGTCTCCGTGCTGGTCTAGGGCCCGTGTCCGGCCCGACCCCTGCCCACGTCCCGGTCCTGCTCGAGCGCTGCGTCGGCCTGCTGGCCCCCGCGCTCCGCGGTCCGGACGCGGTGGTCGTGGACTGCACGCTGGGGATGGGCGGGCACGCCGAGGCGCTGCTCGAGGCCGCGCCCCAGGTCACGCTGGTCGGGCTCGACCGTGACCCCGAGGCGCTGCGCCGCAGCGGCGAGCGGCTGGCGGGCTACGCCTCCCGGACCCACCTGGTGCACGCGGTGTACGACGAGCTGCCCCAGGTGCTCGACGACCTGGGCCTGGGCTGCGTGTCCGGGGTGCTGTTCGACCTCGGGGTCAGCTCGCTGCAGCTCGACGAGGCTGACCGCGGTTTCTCGTACGCCCAGGACGCGCCGTTGGACATGCGGATGGACCCGACGCGGGGCGCTACCGCTGCCGACGTGGTCAACAGCTACCCCGGCAAGGCCCTGGCCAAGGTCCTCAAGGACTACGGGGACGAGCGATTCGCCTCCCGGATCGCCGACGCGATCGTGCGGGAACGCGCTCGCGAGCCCTTCACGGGGACGGCCCGGCTGGCTGAGCTGGTGCGCGAGTCCATCCCCGCGGCCACCCGGCGCACGGGCGGACACCCCGCAAAAAGAACATTCCAGGCACTACGGATTGAAGTCAACGATGAACTCGGCGTGTTGCGACGGGCAATCCCGGCTGCACTCGACAGGCTTTGCGTCGGCGGCCGCACGGTCGTCCTCTCCTACCAGTCGCTCGAGGACAAGATCGTGAAGTCAGCGCTGGTCGCCCGCTCGGCGTCGACCGTTCCTGTGGACCTGCCCTTCGTCCCCGAGGGCGCCGTCCCGGAGCTCCGCCTGCTGGTGCAGGGTGCTCAGAAGGCCTCCGCCGAGGAGATCGCCCGCAACCCGCGCGCCGCCTCGGTCCGGCTGCGCGCTGCCGAGAAGGTCCGGGTCGCCGCATGACCGCCGCCGCCGACCTCGACCTGGGCGACGCCCTCCCCGTCCAGCTCCGCTCGGGTCTGGACCGCTCCGCCCAGCCCCGTCGCACCGGACTGCGCGCCGTCACCCCCGTCACCGGACGACGCGCGCTGTCTCTGGTCCTGCCGCGGCGCGTCGACGCCCGCCGCGCCCCGTTCATCGCCGTCGTCGTCTCGCTGCTCGTCGCCGGCCTGCTCGGGCTGCTGATGCTCAACACGGTCCTGGCGCAGGGCTCGTTCGCGCTGTTCAACCTGCGGGCCGACAGCCGCGTGCTCGCCGACCGTGAGCAGTCGCTGCTGAGCGAGGTCGAAGCGCTGCGCTCGCCGGAGGCGCTCGCCGAGAAGGCCACCGAGCTCGGGATGGTCCAGGCCGGTCAGCCGGCCTTCCTGCGACTGCCCGACGGCGTCGTGCTCGGCTCGGACGCCACGGCCGTCGCGCCAGAGCCGGACCCCGAGGGCGCCGCCGTGACCGAGGACGCCGTGACCGAGGACGCCGCGACCGAGGACGCCGTGACCGGGGACAACACCGCCACCGACACCGACCCCGCCCGGTGACGACGCCCCCCCGTCGGACGCCCCCGCGCACGGCCCGGACCCCGGAGCAGCGGGCGCAGGCCGCCCGGGCACGGGCGACCCGGACGTCGACGCGCGCCACCGCTCGTCCCGCCGGGGGCGGCGCGAGTGGCATCGCCCTTGGCCGGCCGATCATCCGGCTGCGCAGCGGGCTGGTCATCGTGCTCGTGCTGCTCAGCCTGATCGGCGGCCGCCTGGTGTGGCTGCAGGGATTTCAGGGCCAGGCGTACGCCGAGCAGGCCGTCAAGGCCCGCACCAAGACCGTCGACCTCGCCGCCCCGCGCGGGGAGATCACCGACCGCACCGGCCAGGCCCTCGCGCTGTCGGTCGACGCGCGGGCGATCTACGCCGAGCCGCGCAACATCGCCCGAGCCCGCTGCTACGACGACGCGGTCGACCCGTGCGACCCGGCCGCCCTGGCGGAGAAGCTCGCCCCGGTCCTGGACCTGCCCGTTGAGGAGCTCGAGGCCAAGCTGGGCCGGCGCGCGTCCGAGGGCAAGACCTGCAGCCCGGCCGACCCGATGGGCTGCACCGCCTTCGTCTACCTGGCCCGAGGGCTGGACGCCGAGGTCGCCAACCAGGTCCGCGACCTGCGCCTGGTCGGCGTCGGCACCGACGCCGAGCCCAAGCGCGTCTACCCCGGTGAGGACCTCGCGGCCAACGTCGTGGGCTTCACCACCGTCGAGGGCGAGGGCGCTGCCGGCCTGGAGCTGCAGTGGGACGAGCTGCTGGCCGGCAAGCCCGGCAAGCGCGTCGCCGAGGTCGACGGCGGCGGGCGCGTCATCCCCAGCGGCAACGAGACGACGGTCCAGCCGCAGCCGGGTCAGGACCTGCAGCTGACGCTCGACCGCGACCTGCAGTGGTACGCCCAGAAGGTCCTCATGGACCAGCTCGAGGCCTCGGACGCCGAGAGCGGCAGCGCGACCGTCCTGGACGTGACGACCGGCGAGGTGCTGGCGCTGGCGTCCGTCCCGACGTTCGACGCCAACGTCCCCGCCGCCTCCGACGCCGCCGTGCGCGGCAACCGGGCGGTGACCGACGTCTTCGAGCCCGGGTCGATCGGCAAGGCCATCACGGCGGCGGCCGTCCTCGAGGCGGGCGTGCTGACGCCGGACAGCGTGCTGTCGGTCCCCGACACCTACCGCCTGTCGAACAAGACCTTCAGCGACTCGCACTCCCACCCCGTGGAGCAGATGACCCTGACCGGGATCCTGGTCGAGTCGAGCAACGTCGGCACGATCATGGCGGCGGAGAAGGTCGGCGGCGCCAAGCTCCACGACATGCTGCAGCGCTTCGGCATGGGGGAGAAGACCGGCATCGGCCTGCCGGGTGAGAGCCGCGGCATCCTGCGCGACGAGGACACCGAGTGGTCCGGCACCGACTACGGCACCCACCCGATCGGCCAGGGCTACTCCGTCAACGGCGTCCAGATGGCCTCGGCCTACGCGACGATCGCCAACGACGGCGTACGGATCACGCCGACGATCTTCAGGTCCTCCGTCGACCGCGGCGGCAACATCGTCGAGGCGCCGGCGCCGACGCAGGAGCGGGTCATCAGCTCCCGGGTGGCCGCTGACCTGCGCGGCATGCTCGAGGGCGTCACCAACGAGGGCGGTACGGCGAAGACCGCCGCGATCGACGGCTACCGGGTCGCCGGCAAGACCGGCACGGCTCAGCGCGTCGTGGACGGCCGCTACGACGGCAGCTACACCGCCAGCTTCGTGGGGTTCGCCCCGGCCGACGCCCCGCGGCTCGCGATCTCGGTGTCGATCCAGGCCCCCAAGAACGGCTACTACGGAGGCGCCGTCGCCGGTCCGCCGTTCCGCGACATCATGAGCTTCGCGCTGCGCAGCCTGAACGTGCCGCCGACGGGTGCGCCGTCTCCCGTGCTCAAGCTGCGCGCCGGCTGACCCGGCTAGCCTGAGCGACGTGCCCGAGACCCCGGACGGCACGGTCTCGAGCCTGCGTCCTGCCCATCCGAGGGCGCGTGCCCTGACCGACCTGCTCGCCCTGCTGCCCGCGCTGCGCCCCGCCGAGGGGGCCGCGCGGCCAGACAGCGTCCGCGTCACCGGCGCCACCCTGGACTCGCGTGCGGTCCAGCCCGGCGACCTCTACGCGGCGCTCCCCGGCTCGCGCGCGCACGGCGCCGACTTCGGTGCGCAGGCCCTCACCGCCGGCGCCACCGCGGTGCTGACCGACGCCGAGGGCGTGGCCCGCCTCGGCGCCGACGTGGCTGTGCCCGTCCTGGTCGCTGACGACCCTCGGGCCGTGCTCGGCGAGGTCGCGCGCTGGGTGCACGGAGACCCGGGCGCCGGGATGCTGCTGCTGGGCGTCACCGGCACCAACGGCAAGACCACGACCGCCTTCCTCCTGGAGGCGGGACTGCGCGCGGCCGGGCACCGCACCGGACTGCTCGGCACGGTCCTGACCCGGATCGGCGACGACGTCGTGCCCAGCGTCCGCACCACCCCCGAGGCCCCCGACGTGCAGGCGCTGCTGGCCCTCATGCGCGAGCGCGGCACGACCGCGGTGGCCCTCGAGGTCAGCAGCCACGCCCTGACCCTGGGTCGCGTGGACGGGGTCTGCTTCGACGTCGCCGCGTTCACCAACCTCAGCCAGGACCACCTCGACTTCCACCCGACGATGCAGGCCTACGAGGCGGCCAAGGCGACCCTGTTCACCCCTGAGCGATCCCGCCGGGCCGTCGTCAACGTCGACGACCCGGCCGGGCGTCGGCTGACCCGCAGTGCCGGGGTCCCGCTCGTGACGTACGGCGAGGACGCGGACTGGCAGGCCCACGAGGTCGACCTGCGGGGGGACGGCAGCAGCTTCCGCCTCACCGGACCCGGTGTCGACGTGCGCGCCTCGGTGCGCCTGCCAGGGGAGTTCAACGTGGCCAACGCCGTCGCCGCCGTGGCCGTGCTCGTCACCGCGGGAGTGCCCGTCGAGGACGCGGTCCGCGGGGTGGCCGACCTGCCTGGCGTGCCCGGCCGGATGGAGCGGGTCGACGCCGGCCAGGACTTCCTCGCCGTCGTCGACTACGCCCACACGCCCGACGCGGTGTCCCGGTTGGTCGAGGCGGTCCGCGCCGTGACGACCGGGCGCGTGCTGCTGGTGCTGGGCTGTGGCGGTGACCGCGACCGCAGCAAGCGACCGCTCATGGGCCGGGCCGCCGCGGCGGCCGACGTCGCCGTGCTGACCAGCGACAACCCGCGCAGCGAGGACCCTGAGGCGATCCTGGCCGCGATGGCCGGCGGCGCCCCGGACGCGCAGCGCGAGCCCGACCGTCGGACGGCCATCGCGTTCGCCGTGCAGCAGGCCCGGACGGGCGATGCCGTCGTCGTCGCCGGAAAGGGTCACGAGACCGGCCAGGAGGTCGCGGGCACCGTCCACCCGTTCGACGACCGTGTCGTGCTGCGCGACCTGCTGCGCGCCAGGCAGGCGACGTGATCCCCGTCCCGCTCTCCGAGGTCGTCGCGGTCACCGGCGCGAGCCTGTCCGGTGAGCCGACCGCCGATCGGCTCACCGCCGACGTCGAGGTCGACAGCCGGCTGGTGCAGCCCGGCGGGCTGTTCGTGGCGCTGCCCGGGGAGCACGTCGACGGTCACGACCACGCCGCCGCGGCCGTGGCTGCGGGGGCGGTGGCCGTGCTGTCCGCGCGGCCGGTCGACGGCGTGCCGTGCCTGGTCGTGCCCGACCCGCTCGCGGCGATGCAGGCACTGGCCCGCGACCTGTGGGTGCGGGGCGACCGCCCGCTCACCTTCGGGATCACCGGCAGCAGCGGCAAGACCTCCGCCAAGGACCTGCTGACGCACGTGCTGTCGGCAGCCGGTCCGACGCTCTCGCCGCCCGGGTCGTTCAACAACGAGATCGGCCTGCCGCTCACCGCGCTGCGCCGGGACCCGACGACCCGCTTCGCCGTCCTGGAGTACAGCGCCCGCGGGGTCGGCCACATCGCCTTCCTGCGCGGGCTGGTGCAGCCCGACGTCGCCGCCGTGCTCAACATCGGCTCCGCCCACCTCGGCGAGTTCGGCAGCCGGGAGGCGATCGCCCGGGCCAAGGGCGAGCTCGTCGAGGGCGGCCCGGACGGCGGAGCCGCGTACGCCGTGCTCAACGCCGACGACCCGCTCGTGCTCGGGCTCGCCGGGCGCGCCCGCGGGACGGTCGTCACCTACGGCACCGGCCCCGACGCGTCCTTCCGCGCCGAGGGCCTCGAGCTCGACGAGGACGGCCGGCCGCGCTTCCACCTGGTCACCCCGTCGGGCAGCGCCGACGTGTCCCTGCTTCTGCGGGGGGCGCACGCGGCCTCCAACGCCCTGGCCGTCGCGGCCAGCGCCCTGGCCTCCGGAGCGCTGACCTCGGTCGGGCAGGTCGCGGGGCTGCTGTCGAGCGCCGAGCCGGTCAGCCGCTGGCGGATGGAGGTGGTGGAGCGCCCCGACGGCGTCACGGTGGTCAACGACGCCTACAACGCCAACCCCGAGTCGATGCGGGCCGCGCTCAAGACGCTCGCCGTCATGAGCCGCGGCAAGGCCCGGCGGACCGTCGCGGTGCTCGGGCCGATGGCCGAGCTCGGGGACGACGCCCGCGAGGCCCACATGGACCTCGGTCGCTTCGTGGTCCGGCTCGACATCACCCAGCTCCTGGTCGTCGGCCCGGAGGCGGGCGGGATCCACGCCGGCGCCGTCCTGGAGGGCTCGTGGGGATCGGAGTCGATCCACGTCGACGACGTCGACGCGGCCGTCGCGCTGCTGCGCACCGAGCTGGCCCCGGGCGACGTCGTCCTGGTCAAGGCCTCACGCAGCGCCGGCCTGGAGCGCGTCGCTGCCGCGCTCTTGGATCCGGCGCTGGGACACTCGCGACCATGACCTCCGCCGCGACCCCCTGGCTCGCCGCGTGAGGTCCGTGCTCGTCGCCGCCCTGACGGCGCTGATCGTGTCGCTGCTGTGCACCCCCGCCGTCGTGCGCCTGTTCCGTCGGCGCGGCTACGGCCAGGAGATCCGCGAGGACGGCCCGAGCAGCCACGCCACCAAGCGCGGCACCCCGACGATGGGCGGGGTCGTGATCGTCGGGGCGACCCTGATCGGCTACGCCGTGGCCCACCTGCTCGTCCTCAACCAGCCCGGGCGCGGGCCGACGGCCAGCGGACTGCTGGTGCTGGGCCTCATGACGGGCCTGGGCCTGGTGGGCTTCCTCGACGACTTCATCAAGATCCGCAAGCAGCGGTCGCTCGGCCTGAACGCCGCCTCCAAGTTCCTCGGCCAGCTCATCGTCGGCGTCGCCTTCGCCGTCGCCGCGCTGCAGTTCCGCAACCCCGCGGGGCTGACCCCGGCGTCGATGAACCTGTCGTTCGTGCGCGACTACACCGCGGTGGGGCTCGGCACGGTCGGCTTCGTGATCTTCGCGTACATCATGATCACCGCGACCTCGAACGCCGTGAACCTCACCGACGGGCTCGACGGCCTCGCGGCCGGCTCCTCGATCATGGTCTTCGCGGCGTACGTCGTGATCGGCTTCTGGCAGTTCCGCAACTCCTGCGTCCTGCAGCCCGAGCTGGCCCAGTGCTACAGCGCCCGCGACCCGCTCGACATCGCCCTGGTGGCGGCCGCGGCGATGGGCGCCTGCTTCGGCTTCCTGTGGTGGAACGCGTCGCCGGCCAAGATCTTCATGGGCGACACCGGCTCGCTGGCGATCGGCGGCGCCTTCGCCGGCATCGCGATCGTCACGCAGACCGAGCTGCTGCTGATCGTGCTCGGCGGTCTGTTCGTGCTCGAGACGGTGTCGGTCATCGTCCAGGTGGGCGTGTTCAAGCTGACCCGCAAGCGGGTGTTCAACATGGCTCCGATCCACCACCACTTCGAGCTCGCCGGCTGGGTCGAGAACACCGTCATCGTGCGGTTCTGGATCATCGCCGGGCTGGCCGTGGCGTTCGGGCTGGGGTTGTTCTACACCGACTACCTGTCGTACGGCGTGACGTGACCGTGCGGGACCGATGACCTCGCGCACGACGCTGAGGGTGAGCGGCCCGCACGGCCGCGGGACGGCGGTGCGGGCCCTGGAGGCGGTGCTGCGCGCCGCCGGACGGCCGGGTGAGGTGCGGTCAGGGCTCGAGCCGGCCGTCGACCTCCCGCTGCTCGACCTGGGGGCCATGCAGGTGCGGGTGGCCGGACGGACCGCCGCGGTCGTGCTCGGGACCCCGCGGGCCGGGGAGGTCGGGATCGTCGAGGACCTGCTCGTCGACCGGGCGTTCGCGGATGTCCCGGGGGAGGCCACGGCGCTCGCCGGCCTGGGTGACCTCACCGTTGAGACCGTCGACGAGCTGCGCTGGCAGCTCGGCGCGGCGGCCCTCGCCCGCGCCGTGGGGGTGGCCGCCGACGCCGTCCGGGACGGCCTGCGCGGCTGCCTTCCCGACCCGCACGGGCACCGGCACCTTGTCACCCTGCCTGCCGACGCGGGCGGGTCGGTCGCCTGGGTCGAGGCCGGGCCCTCCCCGTCGAGCGGGATCTCGGCGTACGACCGGGTGGTCTGGGTCGTGGACCCCGCCACTGCGCCGGACCCGGACGACCTCGTGCGGGGGGCCCCGCACCTGCGTGCGGTCGTCGTCGCGGCGGTCACGACGGGCACCGGCACGCGGTGGCGCGACCTGCTGGCGCGACACGCGCCCGACGTCCCCGTCATCACCGGGGTGCGCCCCGAGACTGACCACGTGTCCGGACCTGTGCGAGTCGTCGCGCTGGCCCGCAACGCCGCGTTCGCCGGCGACACGGTGCTGCTCACCGGCCCCGACCTGGTCGCCGCGCTGGCCCAGCCGTACCCCGTACAGACCGACCCCGCGCGACCCGACCACACACAACCCGACCCGGCACGAGCAGCGCAGGAGGACCGCGGATGACCGCCACCACGCCGGACGCCGCGCCGCGCCCGCGCACGCTCGACCGGTCCGGCGCCGGCCGGGCGGGGGCGCCCGCTCAGCAGGGGCGGGCTCCGCTGCTCTCCGGTCCCCTGGCGTCCTACCACCTGCTGCTGGGCTGCACGATGCTGCTGCTCGCGCTCGGTCTGGTCATGGTCTTCTCGGCCTCGAGCCTGCGCTCCTACGCCACCACCGGCTCGGTGTTCTCGACCGGCATCAAGCAGGGCACCTTCATCGCCTTCGGCGTCCCGCTGATGATGATCGCCTCCCGCCTGCCGGTGCGCTTCTACCGCGCGGCCGCCTACCCGATGCTGCTGATCTCCCTCGCGCTGCTGGTCGCAGTCCTGGTGCCCAACGTCGGCAACGAGGTGAACGGCGCGACCAGCTGGATCCCGCTGCCGCTCGGGTTCAACCTGCAGCCCGCAGAGCTCGCCAAGCTGGCGCTCGTGCTCTGGGGCGCCGACCTGCTCGTGCGCAAGCAGAAGCTGCTCCACCTCCGCAGTCACCTGCTGGTGCCGCTGCTCCCGATGACCCTGCTCGTGCTAGGCCTCGTGATGCTGCAGCCCGACCTCGGGACGTCGGTCGCGCTGGCCTCGATCGTCGCGGCGCTGCTCTGGGTGGCCGGCACGCCGGTGCGGGTCTTCGGCGTGCTGTGCGGGATGGGGCTCGCCGCTGTGGCACTGGTCGCCGTGTCGAGCCCGCACAGCATGGACCGCCTCACGTCCTTCCGGGACCCGTTCGCCGACGCGGGCGGCACCGGCTACCAGGCCGTGCAGGGCTTCTACGCGCTGTCGTCCGGCGGGATCTTCGGCCGCGGGCTCGGCGCCAGCAAGGAGAAGTGGTCCGGTGGCCTGCCCGAGGCGCACACCGACTTCGTCTTCGCGATCATCGGCGAAGAGCTGGGGCTGCTCGGGACGTTGACCGTCGTGGCGCTGTTCGGCGTCCTGCTCTACTCCGGCATCCGCATCGCCCAGCGGGCCACCGACCCGTTCGTGCGGCTCGCGGCCTTCGGCGTGACGGCGTGGCTCGGCTGCCAGGCGATCATCAACATGGGCGCGGTCGTGGGGCTCCTGCCGATCACCGGCATCCCGCTGCCGCTGGTGTCCTTCGGTGGCTCGGCGCTGCTGGTGACGCTGGTCGCGGTCGGGATGCTGCTGTCGTTCGCCCGCGCCGAGCCGGGCGCTGCGGCCGAGCTGCGGTCCCAGCCGGGCCTGGTGGGCCGCCTTCGCGGCCGGACCACCGCGGTCCCGCGCCAGCGGACCAGCGAGCGCGCCGGCCGCCCCGTGTCGCGGGCGACCCTCCGCACCGCTCCGCGTCGGCCTGCTGGGCGGCGGTAGGCAGTGCCGCTGTCCGTCGTGCTGGCCGGGGGAGGGACCGCCGGTCACGTGGAGCCGGCCCTCGCCCTGGCCGACGCCCTGCGTCGCCGTGACCCGGCCACCGTCATCACCGCTCTCGGCACCGCCACCGGGCTCGAGGCGCGGCTCGTCCCGGCCCGCGGCTACGCGCTCGCCGAGATCCCGCGGGTCCCGCTGCCGCGCCGGCCCACGGTCGACCTGCTGCGCGTCCCGGGCCGGGTGGGCTCAGCCGTCCGCCAGACCCGCGCCCACCTCGAGCGGGTCGACGCCGACGTCGTCGTGGGCTTCGGCGGCTACGTCGCGCTCCCGGCCTACCTGGCCGCCCGCCGCCGTGGCACGCCGTTCGTCGTGCACGAGGCCAACGCCCGTGCGGGCCTGGCCAACCGGGTCGGCGCGCGCCTGACGCCCCACGTCGCCGTGGCGGTCGAGGGCAGCGGGCTGCGAGGGGCGACCGTGCTGGGCATCCCCCTTCGCGCCGCGGTGTCGCGCCTGGACCGGAGGGCGGCCAGCGCGCAGGCCCGGGCGGCGTTCGGCCTCCAGGACGGTCCGGTGCTGCTGGTGACCGGCGGCTCCCAGGGAGCCCGCAACCTCAACGCGGCCGTCACGGGCGCCTCCGCCGACCTCGCCGCGGCCGGCGTCCAGGTGCTGCACGTCGCCGGACCGGCGCAGGCCGAGGCCGTCCAGGCCGCCGTCGGGGTCTCCGCCACCCACCACGTGCTGGCCTATGTCGACCGCATGGACCTGGCGTACGCCGCCGCCGACCTGGTGATCTGCCGGGCGGGCGCGATGACCTGCGCCGAGCTCGCCGCCGTCGGGCTGCCGGCGGTCTACGTCCCGCTCCCGATCGGCAACGGCGAGCAGGCCCTCAACGCCGCTCCGGTGGTAGCTGCGGGCGGGGGGCTGCTCGTCGACGACGCCGACTGCGACCCGGCCTACGTACGCTCGACGGTGCTGCCCCTGCTGGCCGACCAGCCGCGGCTGCTCGCCATGGGGGCCGCAGCCGCGGCCCTCGGCCACCGTGACGCCGACGAGGCCCTGGCCGACCTGGTTCTCGCCGCAGCGAGAGGAGCGAACGCGTGACCGCCGAGCTGGGACGCGTCCACTTCGTGGGCATCGGCGGCGCCGGCATGTCCGGCATCGCCCGTGTGCTGCTCGCGCGCGGGACGCGGGTCTCGGGCAGCGATGCCAAGGACTCCCGGGCCGTCGTCGCGCTGCGCGCCCTGGGGGCCACGATCCACCTCGGTCACGCCGCTGACCACGTCGACGGCGTCGACACCGTCGTGGTGTCGACGGCGATCCGGCCCGACAACCCCGAGCTGGTGGCGGCCCGTGAGCGCGGCCTGCGGGTCCTCATCCGGGCCGAAGCGCTGGCGGCCTGCATGGTCGGCCGTCGCGGGATCGCCGTGGCCGGCACGCACGGCAAGACGACCACGACCTCGATGCTCACCGTGGCGGTGCAGCACTGCGGCGTCGACCCGTCGTTCGCCATCGGCGGGGACCTCAACGAGGCCGGCAGCAACGCCCACCACGGCAGCGGCGAGCTGTTCGTGGTCGAGGCGGACGAGAGCGACGGCTCGTTCCTGGCCTACCGGCCGTACGCCGCCATCATCACCAACGTCGAGGCCGACCACCTCGACCACTACGGCGACGGCGACGCCGTCGACCGGGCCTTCGAGGAGTTCGTCGCCACGGTCGACCCCGCCGGCTTCGTCGTGGTCTGCGCCGACGACCCCGGTTCACGCCGGCTCGGCGAGCACGCCCGGGCCCTGGGCGTGGACGTCCGTACCTACGGCACCGCCGACGACGCCGACCTGCGCCTGGACGACCTGACCATCAACGGGACGACCAGCCGCTACCAGCCGGTCCTGCGCGGTCGACGGCTGCCCACGGTGACGCTCGCCGTCCCGGGCAAGCACCTGGCTCTGAACTCCGGGGCCGCGCTGCTGCTCGCGGTGGGGCTCGGGCTGCCTGAGGCGCTGCTCACCGAGGGCCTGGCCGGCTTCAGCGGCGTGCGCCGCAGGATGGAGCTCAAGGGCACCGTCGGGGGAGTACGGGTCTACGACGACTACGCCCACCACCCGACCGAGCTCGTCGCGCAGCTCCTGGCAGCCCGGGAGGTCGCCGGCCGGGGACGGCTCGTCGTGGCCTTCCAACCGCACCGCTACAGCCGGACGCTGGCCTTCGCCGCGGAGTTCGGCGAGGCCCTCGGTCTGGCCGACGAGGTCGTCGTCATGGAGGTCTACGCGGCCGGCGAGGACCCGGTGCCCGGGGCCACCGGGGCCACCGTCGCGGCTGCCGTCCCGCTGCCCCCCGAGCACGTCCTGTTCGAGCCATCGTGGACGGCCGTCCCCGCGCGGCTGGCCGAGCGGGCCCGGCCCGGCGACCTCCTGCTCACCCTGGGCGCCGGTGACGTCACCGCCATCGGCCCCGAGGTCCTGCGCCTGCTGTCCGGGCAGGAGCCGTGACCAGCACGCGTCGCGCGGACGCACCCGTCGTCCGGGCGGCACCCCGGCTCGCCGCTCGGGCCGAGTCCGAGCGCCGTGCCCGGCGGTCGCGCAGACTGCGGTGGCTGGGGCGCTGCACGCTCGGGATCGCCCCGGTGCTGGCCCTGGCCTGGGTGCTGCTGGTGTCCGGCTGGCTGGCCGTCGACCGGGTCGTCGTCGTGGGCCAGTCGCGGCTCGCCGTGGCCCAGGTGCAGGAGGCCGTCGCCGTCCCGCCCGGGACCCCGTTGGCCCGGGTCGACACCCGTGCCGTCGCCGACCGGGTCGCCCGGCTCGCGCCCGTCGGTGAGGTGCAGGTCCTGCGGTCCTGGCCCGGCACGCTGCGGGTCGAGCTCACCGAGCGCGTCCCCGTGGCGGGGGTGGTCGGCGATGGCGGTGTTCAGCTCGTCGACGCCGAGGGAGTGATCTTCGCCACCGAGCCGGCCCTGCCCCGTGGCCTGGTGCGCCTGCAGGTCAAGGACCCCGGTCCGCAGGACCCGGCCACCCGCGCCGCCCTCCAGGTGCACCGCGACCTGCCGACGAGCCTGCGCGACCGCGTGCGGACCGTGCAGGCCGAGACCCCGGCCTCGGTCATGCTGCTGCTCGCCGATGACCGCAGGGTCGTCTGGGGCTCGCCTGGTGACACCGAGACCAAGGCCGCGGCCACCGAAGCGCTGCTGCGCATGGAGGGAACGACCTTCGACGTCAGCGCGCCCGGCGTGGTCGTCCGCAGCTAGTCCGAAGCAGAACCCGTTGCCGCTGTGCTCGTCGTCACGGGGCTCCCGTCGGCCGTGGCGGAGGTCGACAAGGGTCGGCGGCATGCGAAGTGGGCAAGGGGTGTCCGATGGCCGTACCCAAGACGTCGATGACTGCTGTCCCCAGCGCGGACCGGGCCCGTGGTGCCCGCACGACGATGGACGCCCTGACGTCGAGTCCCGACGTCTTCGAGACCTTCTTCGAGAGCGCCCGCATCGGGCTTGCCCTGGCCGATCTGTCGGGGCGCTACGTCCGTGTCAACCGCACCTACGGCACGCTGCTCGGCCTGTCGCCGGAGGACCTGGTGGGGGTCACCCTCGCCGACGTCGTCGGCGACCTCACGGGTGAGGACGGTGGCCTGCTCTCCCGGCTGGCCTCGGGCGAGGAGCAGGTCCTCAGCTCCGAGGCCTCCCACGTGCTCGCCGACGGGAGCACCACGTGGCTCTCGCACGGCGTCGCCGCGGCGCCTGGCGCTGACGGGGCGGCGGGTTGGTTCGCCGTGACTGCCCAGGACATCACCGAGCGCCGGCGGATCGAGCAGGAGCTGATGGCCCGCACCGACACCCTCGCCGAGCGGGCGGTCCGGGACCCGCTGACGGGCCTGGCCAACCGCACCCTGCTCGAGGAGCGCCTGCGCGCCTCGCTGTCACGCGACGCCCGCTCCGGTGGCTCGACCGGGGTGCTGTTCCTGGACCTCGACGGCTTCAAGGAGATCAACGACCAGTTCGGGCATCGCGTCGGGGACGAGGTGCTCAAGGAGGTGGCCGAACGGCTCAGGGCCGTGGTCCGCCCCTCGGACACGGTCGCCCGGTTCGGCGGCGACGAGTTCGTGGTCCTCGTCGAGCAGGCCACGCCGGACGCGCTGGACGCGCTTCGGCCCCGCGTGCGCAACGTGGTGGGTCAACCGCTGACGGTCTCGGGGGAGGCCTTTGAGGTGGGGGTCAGCGTCGGCAGCGCGCTCTCCGTCGCCGGTCACGCGGACCCGCACAGCCTGCTCGCCGAGGCCGACGAGCGCATGTACGCCCAGAAGCGCACCCCCCGCTAGCCAGCCCCGCTAGCCACCCCCGCACTCCCCTCCTCCCGGTGATCCACCGCAGCATCGCCGTACTCAGCCCCTCTCGGCAGCGTCTGAGGACGGGCATCCTGCGGTGGATCACCGGGCGGGGGGAGCGGGGGAGGGGGGCTTTGGGTGCGTTGCCGAGTCGCCTTCATGCGGGACTGCCGAAACTGCTCACGCGACACGCCGAGGACCGGGTTGACCCTGACGACAGACCCCCCGTAACGTCCCGCGTTGTCAGCAGGTTGACATAACTCTAAGTGTGTCCTTGAGGTCGAGGGTTCCACCAGAACCCTCGACCTCACTGTGCGACACAGCCCCCACGCACCCCCTTCACCCCCTTCGAGAGGCACTCCCACCGTGGCAGCTCCGCAGAACTACCTCGCCGTCATCAAGGTGGTCGGCATCGGCGGTGGTGGCGTCAATGCCGTCAACCGCATGATCGAAGTGGGGCTCAAGGGCGTCGAGTTCATCGCCATCAACACCGACGCCCAGGCGCTGCTGATGAGCGACGCCGACGTCAAGCTCGATGTCGGCCGCGAGCTCACTCGTGGGCTCGGCGCCGGCGCACAGCCCGACGTCGGCCGGCAGGCCGCGCAGGACCACCAGGAAGAGATCGAGGAGGTCCTCAAGGGGGCCGACATGGTCTTCGTGACCGCGGGTGAGGGTGGTGGCACCGGCACCGGTGGCGCGCCCGTCGTGGCCTCGGTCGCGAAGGGCCTGGGGGCCCTGACCATCGGCGTCGTCACCCGGCCGTTCTCCTTCGAGGGCCGCCGGCGCGCGCAGCAGGCCGAGGAGGGCATCGAGGCGCTCCGCAACGAGTGCGACACCCTCATCGTCATCCCGAACGACCGGCTGCTCTCGATCAGCGACCGGCAGGTCAGCGTCCTTGACGCCTTCAAGAGCGCCGACCAGGTCTTGCTCTCCGGCGTCCAGGGCATCACCGACCTGATCACGACCCCCGGTCTGATCAACCTCGACTTCGCGGACGTCAAGGCTGTCATGAGCGGGGCCGGCAGCGCCCTGATGGGCATCGGCAACGCGCGCGGCGAGGACCGTGCCGCGGTCGCGGCCGAGATGGCCATCGCCAGCCCGCTCCTCGAGGCGAGCATGGACGGAGCCCACGGCGTCCTGCTCAACATCTCCGGCGGCAGCGACCTCGGACTGTTCGAGATCAACGAGGCCGCCCAGCTCGTCGCCGACGCCGCCCACCCCGAGGCCAACATCATCTTCGGTGCAGTCATCGACGACGCCCTCGGCGACGAGGTCCGGGTCACCGTGATCGCCGCCGGCTTCGACGCGGGCGCCCCGACGCCGGTCCGTCGCATCGAGACCCGCCGCACGCAGGTCGAGGACAAGCCCGCGCCGCCGCCCGTCCCGTCGTACACGCCCACCCCGCGCCCCCGCCCGGCCGCGACCCAGCCGCCGCCCCCGCCGCGGCGCACGGTGGTGTTCGAGGACGACCTCGACGTCCCCGACTTCCTGAAGTAGTCGCGACGCCGGTCGCCCCGTCCCCGCTGGAGGGGGCGGGGCGCCGTCGTGTCCGGCTCTGGCCCCGGGCGCTGCAGGGCGCGCCGGGATAGGGCACGCTGCGACGGTGACCACCGATCCGACTGCTGGGACCAGCCCTGGGCCGCTGGTCCTGGTCCCCGCGGGTCTGCCCGCACCGGCACGCGGGGTGTTCACCACCCGCGCCGGCGGCGTGAGCCGGGGGCCGTACGACGCGTTCGACCTGGCCCTGCACGTCGGCGACGACCCTGCCGCCGTCACCGCCAACCGCGCCCTGCTGGCCGAGCACACGAGCTTGGACGCCGGCGCACTGGTGTTCGCCGAGCAGGTCCACGGACGGGGGGTCGCGGTCGTGACGGGCCCGGCGACGGAGCCGTGCCCGGGCGCCGACGCCCTCGTCACGGCCACGCCCGGGCTGGGCCTGGTCGTGCTCGCCGCCGACTGCCTCCCGGTGCTGCTCGCCGACCCCGTGGCGGGTGTCGTCGCGGTGGCCCACGCTGGTCGCCAGGGGCTCGCCGGCGGTGTGCTGCAGGCCACGCTCGCGGCGATGGCCCACCTCGGAGCGACCCCGGCGGGCACGAGCGCCGTGCTGGGGCCGGCCGCTTGCGGCGCCTGCTACGAGCTGCCGGACGTGCTCGCCGACGAGGTTGCCGCGGCCGTGCCGGGGAGCCGGACCACGACCCGGGCGGGTACCGCCTCGATCGACCTGCGGGCGGGCGCTCGGGCCCTGCTGACCCGGGCCGGGATCGCCCGGGTGCAGTCGGTGGGGGGCTGCACGCTCGAGCAGCCCTCGCGCTTCTACTCCTACCGCCGCGACGGACGGACCGGTCGCCATGCCGGGCTGGTCCAGCTCGCGTGAGTAGCCGCCGCAACGCGCTGGCCGCCTCGCTGACGGCGCTGGAGACCCGGCTGTCGGCCGCCTGCGCGGCCGCGGGGCGGAACCGCGACGACGTCCGGCTGGTGGCCGTGAGCAAGACCCGTCCGGTGGAGGACGTGGTCGACCTCGCCGGGCTCGGGGTGCGCGACTTCGGTGAGAACCGCGATCAGGAAGCCGGTGCGAAGGTCGCAGCCTACGCCGACGCGGGTGGGCCAGGGGTGCGGTGGCACTTCGTCGGAGGGCTGCAGACCAACAAGGCCCTCAGCGTCGCGGCGTACGCCGACGTCGTGCACTCGGTCGACCGCGACACGCTGGTCCAGGCCCTGTCCCACGGCGCGGTACGCGTCGGCCGGGAGGTGGACGTCCTGCTGCAGGTCAGCCTGGACGACGACCCCGCCCGTGGTGGCGTCGTCGTCTCCGGCGTCCGGGCACTCGCTGACCGCACGGCCGCGGCGCCGGGCCTACGGCTGGCCGGCGTGATGGCGGTGGCCCCGCTCGGCGCCGACCCGGCCGAGGCGTTCGCCGCGCTGGCCGACGTGGCCGCCCAGGTGCGGGCCGACCACCCGGGCGCGACGGCGGTGAGCGCGGGCATGAGCGGCGACCTCGAGGAGGCGATCACCGCCGGGGCGACGTACGTGCGTGTCGGGACGGCGTTGTTCGGGCCCAGGCCACCAGCGCTCCGGTAGTCTGCCGATGAGCGTTCCTGCTTCCCGTTCGACCTTGAGGAGTGTCCGATGCCCGGCGCGATGCGCAAGTTGGGGCTGTACCTCGGTCTCGTCGAGGACGACGACGACGCGCGCGACGCGCGCGACCGTCGCTACGCCGACGACGCCTACGAGGTGGACGAGCACGACGACCGGGACGCCAACGCCCCCGTTGCGTCCCGCCGGTGGACCCCGGGAGAGGACGCCACGGCGCGTACGACGACCCTCCGTCGCCCCGCCTCCGACGCGGCCCGCACCCGCACCGCCGTGGCCTTGGACACCTCGACGCCGCGGCCTGCCGCTGCCGTCGCCGACGCCTACCGCATCACCACGCTGCACCCGCGCACCTACAACGAGGCGCGGACCATCGGGGAGCACTTCCGTCAGGGCACGCCGGTGATCATGAATCTCACCGAGATGGACGATGTCGACGCCAAGCGGCTGGTCGACTTCGCTGCCGGCCTCATCTTCGGGCTGCGGGGCAGCATCGAGCGGGTCACCAACAAGGTCTTCCTGCTGTCGCCGGAGCACGTCGAGGTGACGGCCGAGGACAAGGCCCGCATCGCCGAGGGCGGCTTCTTCAACCAGTCCTAGCCCTCTTCCCGGGCGGCTTCGCCGTCCCGACCGACATCAGGAGCACCGACCGTGGGACCCGTGGGCAACGCGCTTCAGTTCGTGCTGCTCGTCTTTCTGCTGTTCCTGATCTTCCGTCTGATCATGGAGTACGTGTTCCTGCTCGCCCGGTCCTACCGCCCCACGGGCATCGTGACCATCGTGCTGGAGCTGGCCTACTCCGTGACGGACCCCCCGCTCAAGGCGCTCCGCAAGGTCCTCCCGCCGCTGCGGATCGGTCAGGTCAGCCTCGACCTGGGCTTCATCGTGCTGTTCATCATTGTGCAGATCCTCCGGAACGTCGCCGGCAGGCTGCCGCTGTGAGCGGCCCGTCCTCCCTCGAGAGAGCTGAGTCACCGTGCCGCTGACCCCCACCGACGTCGCCAACAAGCAGTTCCGCATCGGGCTGCGCGGCTACTCCCTCGACGAGGTCGACTCCTTCCTCGACGAGGTCGAGACCGAGCTGAGCCGGCTGCTGCGCGACAACGCCGAGCTGCGCGACGGGCCCGCCGGCTTGTCGACGAAGGCCTCCGACGCGCCTGCGGCGGCGGCTCCGCTCGCCGGCCTGCAGGGCCAGGAGGCGGCGCTGCGGACCCTGCTGCTCGCGCAGCGGACCGCCGACGAGGCGATCGCTGAGGCGCGGGCCGAGGCGGAGCAGATCGTCACCGCCGCCCGTGCGGAGGCGGAGACCACGCTGAGCGCGGCCAAGGAGGAGGCGGACGAGACGCTGAAGGGCGCGCGCTCGGAGGCCGAGACCACGCTGGGCACCGCGAAGTCCGAGGCCGTGAGTGCCCTGGGCAAGGCCCGTGCGGAGGCCGAGAGCACGCTGACGGCGAGTCAGGCCAAGGCCGACCGCCTCGAGACCGACATCGCCGACCGCATCCACGCGGCGACCGGAGACCTGGACCAGAAGCGCCGCGCGCTCGAGGTCCGCATCGACGAGCTGCGGGCGTTCGAGCGTGAGTACCGCACGCGCCTCAAGGCCTACCTCGAGACCCAGCTGCGAGACCTCGACAACCGCCAGGGCCCGGACGACGGTGGGGTCGGCGTGCCCGCCGGCGCTCGAGCAGCGGCGATCGGCCCGAACACGGGAGCGGTCCGTACCTCGGCTGCGCCGAGCGCCGGCCAGGAGCGCCCCGCCGACGCGCGGACCGCTGGAGCACCGGCCGGCCCGCCGCGTCAGGGGCAGGGGCCGTCCCTGCGTCCGGTCCCATCGCCGAGCGGCGCGGCCGCCACACCGGTCGGACCCTTCACGGTCGTCCCCGCGCCGGCTCCAGAGGCTCGCGACCAGGGCGCGGACTCGTCCGACAGCTGAGTTCGGACCCGCCGGTCCTCCGCGAACAGGACCCGTTGCCGGACAGTGACCGGGTCGTCGAAGGCGCCTGTCGGACCGGCCGTTCGCGTGTCGACCGCCGGTAGGCTGCGCGCGCACCACGCCCCAGCCCGTGTCGGAGGACCACCAACGTGATCGTCATCAGCGGGGCACTTGTGCTCGTCGCCCTCGTCCTGCTCGTTGTGGGGCTGGTCGCGGAGACCCTGGCCCTGGTCTACGCCTCCATCGGCGTCACCGTCCTCTCGCTGGTGCTGCTCGGCATCGGGGTCATGCAGCGACGTGGCGAGCTCCTGCCCGGTGACGTGCCCGGCGACGACCTGCTGCCTGGCGGCCTGCACGAGGATGCCTCCCAGGACGCGGCCGCGGACCGCACGCAGTCGCGTTCCGACGACGCCGCGACGAGCCTGCTGCCGGCTGCTGCCGACGCTCCGGTCATGACCGCGTGGGAGGGGGACCGGCCCGGCGGCGGTGACGTGCTGGTGGTGGCCGGGCGAGTGCGTTACCACGTCGAGGGGTGTCGCTACCTGGCTGACGACGACGCGGAGGTCCTCGACGTCCTCGACGCACGTGAGGATGGCTTCACGGCGTGCGGTGTCTGCCGGCCCGACGACGCGCTCGGCGTGGAGCCGGTCCTCGTGCGGCCGCGCAGCGGCTTCGACGTCGCTGACCTCGACCAGGACGGGGAGCTCGACCAGGACGAGGAGCTCGACCAGGACGGGGAGCTCGACCAGGACGAGGAGCTTGCCGTCCCTGACCCGCCCGGCCCGGTCGAGGCACCGACCGCTGCTGTCGAGGTCGCCGGACCGGCCGACGCGGAGCCGCAGCCCGGCGGCGACGTGACCGCCCTTCCTCGTGCCGAGGACGCGGAGCATGAGTCGTACGAGGCCGGACCGACCAGCGACGCCGACGTCGGCAGCCGGCTCGTCACCGACCACCGGGCCCCGCAGGAGCCGAGCGTGGCGCCGCCCGCGCCGGAGCGGACGACGGACGCCCTTGCGGACCTGCCCGCCGACCCGCTTGACGCCGCCGCCGCCGCCGCCGCCGACGCCGACGGCGCTGGCCCGACGGGCGACGCCGCTGCGGGCGACGACCCGGGCACGGCAGCGGAGTCCCGCGACGCCCACGCGAAGGCGGTCCCGGCGCCGCCGGAGTCCCTGGCAGTGCCGAAACCCGCCGCCCGCAAGCCCGCCACCCCCAAGCCCGCCACCCCCAAGCCCGCCACCCCCAAGGTGGTCGGCCCCCGGCCGACAACGACCAGGGCCGCGTCCTCGAGGGCAACGTCCGCCCAGCCGCCGACCAACCGCGCCGCCCTGGCCAAGGCGGCCGCCAGCCGCGCGGCCCTTGCCAAGAGCACCGCCCCGAAGCCCGCCGAGGCGAGCTCCCCCGAGGCGAGCCAGCCCGACCCCGCCGGCACGGACAGGGCCTCGGGGCAGACCTCCTCGGCGGGGCTGCCTGTCCGTCCGCCGTCGGCGTCCGCACGCGCAGCGTCCGTACGCGCAGCGTCCGCCCGGGCGGTGGCAGCGCGTACGGTCGCCGCCCGGGCGGCCGCAGCCCGCTCGACCGGGCGACCCGACGCGACACCCGGCGCACGTGACATCCCAGCACGTGACACCCCAGCACGTGACACCCCAGCACGTGACACCCCAGCACGTGACACCGGCGCGGTGCCGTTGAGGGTGGCCGCTCCCGGACCCGCCACCTCGCCCCGGAGCAGAGCCTCCACGGGAGCGGTGAACCCCCGCCCCACCAGCACCGGTTCGCGCAAGGTCTCGGCCAAGGCCCCCAGTCGGCCGGTGGTGCCTCCGCTGCACCTGATGGCGCCCCGGCCCTCGTCCGCACCGCGGCCGACCCAGGGCACCGCCCCGGCCGGACAGCCCGCAGTCGGCGGCTCGGTCGTCGTGATCCCGGACCGGGGCCGCTTCCACCGCGCGGACTGCCGCTACGTCCGCGGTCAGGCGGGCACCCAGGTGCTCAGCCGTGAGGGCGCCGTCCAACAGGGCTTCCAGCGCTGCGGCGTCTGCCAGCCCTAGCCGTCGGGACGGCTATTCCGGCAGCTGGATGCTCTGCTGCCTGAGCGCGGCCCGGAACGGGTCTCGGGCCGGCGGGACCGGGAGATCCAGGGCGGTGCCCTCGGCGTTGACGCCGGCGAGCGCCAGCACGCGCGCGAGCACGCCCTCAGGGGTCTGGCCCGCGGCCTCTCCCTTGGCCGTCACGAGCACCCGGTAGATGGTGATGTAGTGGCGACTGGGGGTGTCGTACGACCAGTCGACCGAGCCGAGATGCACGGCGCTGCCGCGGCTGCCGAGCAGCCCGTTCCAAGGGCCGGACCAGACCTGCACGCCGGCCGGGCCGGCGGAGTAGCAGCCGGCCGCGGAGACGTCCTCGCGCTCGGCGGCGACCAGCAGGGCTCGGGCCTCGCGGTCGGGCAGCACGATCGACGGGCGGACCTGGCGGGTGACAGCGGCCGCGTCCACCGACCTCGTGAGGCGGAACGACCGGTGCGCCGGCTGGGTCACGAGCTCGATGGCGTTCAGGGTCACCAGGGCCTCCGGGTGAGTGGGGGCTGCTCCGAGTGGCGCAGCGGGTGGTGTCACCAAGACCATCGGCTGCCCACCCCTGCGGACTGACGCCGCCATCCGGGTGAACTGGTGATCCATCTCTGTCCCCGAGGTCAGGTCCCGGCGACCCGTAGCCAGAAGCGCAGCCCCAGATCGGCGTCGGTGTGCAGAGCCAGCTTGGCCACGGGAGGACCGGCGGTGACGGTGACGGCGAGGACCTCGTCTGCCAGGCGCGACGCCCCCTCGGTCAGCGCTTCCGCCAGCTCGGCGTCGGCCTCCCACCACAGCTCGATCCGGTCGCTGACGTCGAAGCCGTTGCTCTTGCGGGCGTCCTGGACCAGGCGGACGACGTCGCGGACCTGCCCGGCTCGGCGCAGCGCAGGCGTGATCTCGAGATCCAGGGCGACGGTCTCACCGGCGCCGGAGGCCACGGCCCAGCCGGTCCTTGGCGTCTCGGTGATCACGACCTCCTCCGGGCTCAGCTCCACGGTCTCGCCGTCGATGACGACCGAGGCGCTCCCGCCCCGCAGCCCGGCGGCCAGCTCACCGGCATCGGTGGCGGCGACGGCGGCGGCGACGGCCTGGACGCCCTTGCCGAACCGCTTGCCCAGCGCGCGGAAGTTGGCCTTGGCGGTGACGTCCACGAGCTCGCCGGACAGCGGCTCCATCGTCACGACGTTCAGCTCGGCGGCGACCAGGTCCCGCAGCGCGTCGGGCAGCTTCGGCCAGCCCGCCGCCGACACCATGGCCCGGCCGAGCGGCTGGCGGGTCTTGACCTTGGACTCCGCGCGGGCCTGCCGACCGAGGTCGACCAGTCGTCGTACGAGGGCCATCTGCGCGGCGAGGTCCACGTCGACGAGCGCGGGGTCGCCGCCCTGCCAGGTCGCCAGGTGCACGGAGTCGTCGGACGAGGAGGCGAACAGCGACCCCCACACCTCGTCGGTGATGAAGGGCGTGAACGGCGCCATCAGCAGCGTCACCACCCGCAGGCACTCGTGCAGGGTCGCGAGGGCGTCGGCGTCGCCGTCCCAGAAGCGGCGGCGGGAGCTGCGGACGTACCAGTTCGACAGGTCGTCGACGACGGCCGTCAGGCGCCGACCGGCGCGCAGCGAGTCGAAGTCCTCGAGCGCGGCGGTCACCTCGAGCGCGGCCGCGTGCACCTGCGACAGCGCCCAGCGGTCCAGCAGCGGCCGGTCGGCGGGGGCGGCGGCCGCGGGGGTCCCGGGCTCCCAGCCGTTGACCCCGGCGTACAAGGTGTGGAAGGCCGCGGTGTTCCAGTAGGTCAGCAGGACCTTGCGTACGACCTCCTCGACCTGCTCGTGACCGACGCGACGGGCCGACCAGGGGCTGCCGCCGCAGAGCATGTACCAGCGCAGCGCGTCCGCGCCGTGGCGCTCGAACAGCTCGAACGGGTCCAGGACGTTGCCGAGGTGCTTGCTCATCTTGCGGCCGTCGCCGTCCAAGATGTGGCCCAGGCACAGCACGGTCTCGTACGACGAACGGTCGAACACCAGCGTCCCGACCGTCATCAGCGTGTAGAACCAGCCACGGGTCTGGTCGATGGCCTCGCAGATGAACTGCGCCGGGTAGGCGGGCTCCACGCCGGACCAGGGGTAGCCGACCTGCGCGAACGGCATGGCGCCGGAGTCGTACCAGCCGTCGATCACCTCGGGCACCCGCCGGGCCTGTGCCCCACAGGCAGTCCCCGACCCGTCAGCCTTCGGCTGAGCACACGGCACGACGACGTCGTCGACGTACGGCCGGTGCGGGTCCAGGCCCGAGAGCTCCTGTCCTGCTGCCTCTCCCAGCTCGGCGAGCGAGCCGTACGCCTGCCAGTGCGTGCTCTCGGCGGTGCAGCGCCAGATCGGCAGCGGCGTGCCCCAGTAGCGGTTGCGGGACAGGGCCCAGTCGATGTTGTTCTCGAGCCAGTCGCCGTAGCGCCCGTGCTTGATCGTCGCCGGGTGCCAGTCGGTCTTCTCGTTCTCCTCGAGCAGGCGGTCCTTGATCGCGGTGGTGCGGACGTACCAGCTCGGGAGGGCGTAGTAGAGCAGCGCGGTGTCGCAGCGCCAGCAGTGCGGGTAGGCGTGCTCGTAGGCCAGCTCGCGGAACAGCAGGCCGCGCGTCCGCAGGTCCTCGACCAGCGTTGTGTCGGCCGCCTTGAAGAACTGCCCCCCGACCAGCGGCAGGTCGGCCTCGAAGGTGCCGTCGGGCCGGACCGGGTTCACGACCGGAAGCCCGTAGCGCTTGGCGACCAGCATGTCGTCGGCGCCGAAGGCGGGGGACTGGTGCACCAGCCCCGTACCGCTGTCGGTCGTGACGTAGTCCGCCACACCGACGAAGTGGGCTCCCGGGATGTCGACCCAGTCGAAGGGCCGGGTGTACGTCGTGTGCTCCAGGGCGGTGCCGGGGAAGCGGTCGAGCACCTCCACGTCGTCGCCGAGCACGGGCAGCAGCGGCTCGGCGACGACGAGCACCTCGTCACCCGCCCGCGCCGCGACGTAGGTGACGCCCGGGTTGACCGCCACCGCGGTGTTCGACACCAAGGTCCACGGGGTCGTCGTCCAGACCAGCAGCGCGGCCCCGAGCTCCTGCAGCGGGCCGGAGGTGATCGGGAAGCGGACGTAGACCGACGGGTCGACGACGTCCTGGTAGCCCTGGGCGACCTCGTGGTCCGACAGCGCCGTCCCGCAGCGCGGGCAGTACGGCGCGACGCGGTGGTCCTCGACCAGCAGTCCCTTGTCGACGATCTGCTTGAGCGACCACCAGACGCTCTCGACGTAGGAGGCGTCCATCGTCCGGTAGGCGGTCGCCATGTCGACCCAGTAGCCCATGCGGGTCGTCATGCGCTCGAACTCATCGACGTGGCGGGTGACGCTCTCGCGGCACCGGGCGTTGAACTCCGCCACGCCGTACGCCTCGATGTCGCCCTTGCCGGTGAAGCCCAGCTCCTTCTCCACCGCCAGCTCGACCGGCAGGCCGTGGCAGTCCCAGCCGGCGCGACGCGGCACCGAGCGCCCCTGCATCGTCTTGAAGCGGGGGAACAGGTCCTTGAAGACGCGGGCCTCGACGTGGTGCGTGCCGGGGTGGCCGTTCGCGGTCGGCGGGCCCTCGTAGAAGACCCACGGCTCGCCGCCGGCGGTCTGCTCGAGGCTGCGGGGGAAGACCCGGTCGCGCTCCCACCGCTCGAGCACGCCGCGCTCGAGGGCGGGCAGGTCCACGTGGGCGGGAAGCTGCTTCATCGGGCGGTCCTCCGTCGGGTGGTGCGTCGACGGAGGGACGAGGCGGCCGTCGCAGCCGGCGCCCCGCGGTACCACCCTCCTTGGGAGCCCAGGGGCTCCCCGCTCTTGTCCTGCGATCGCGACGCCTGCACGGGGCTGATGTTCACGCAGGTGCACACCACCGGGCTCACACCGTCCCCGGCTCGCTCCGGGCTGCGTCCTGCGCTACTGGTCCCCGTCGTCGCGACAGACCCAGGCTAGCGGAGGGCGGACCGCTGCCGCGCAGTGCCGTGCCCCGCGTGTGCGTGGCGGGGTTGGTCGGGACGAGGTGGGCACGTATCCTTCGCCACTCGATCAAGCCCGTCCGGGCGAGGGAGAGCGACGAGGGGGATCGGCATGGCCACGGGTCTGGGCAAGCGCCTGCTCAGCAAGCTGCCGGGCGGCTCCCCTGCCGCCGACGACCGAGCCCCTGCCCCCACGACCGGAGCGGGCGCTCGATCCGCGGCCGCGCCGGGCAAGGGCGGCACCGTCGTCGCCGTGTCGCCGGCCGCTGCGCCGACGCCGGTGAAGGGCGCTGCTGTGAGCAAGGCGCCCGCCAAGAAGGCGCCCGCGAAGGCGGCGAAGACCGCGGCCAAGGCTCCTGCCAAGACCGCGGCCACGGCGCCGGTCGAGAAGGCGCCGGTCAAGAAGGCGCCGGTCAAGAAGGCGCCGGTCAAGAAGGCCCCCGCCAAGGCCCCGGCGGGCAGGGTCACTGCCGACCCGCCGGCGGCGACCTCGACGACGCCGACGACCTCGGCGGCCGCCGCTGCGCCTCGCGGGACCAAGACGGCCGCCCGGTCGGCCAAGGTGCTGCCCGCCGTCATCCCGTCCGGTCCGCTGACCGGTGCGGACGCCTGGAGCGAGCAGGAGCTCGCCGAGGTCCGCCGCGAGCTCGACGAGCAGGCTCGCGAGCTGCGCGGGGAGATCGACGACGCCGAGGCCGCGAGCGAGAGCCTGAAGCGCGACCAGAGCAGCGAGGGCTCCGGCGACGAGGCCGACGCCGGCACCAAGACCTTCGAGCGCGAGCACGAGATGTCGCTGGCCAACAACAGCCGCGACCTGCTGCTGCAGGTCGAGCGTGCGCTCGGCCGGCTCGACGCCGGGACGTACGGTCGTTGCGAGACCTGCGGCACCCCGATCCCCAAGGCCCGCCTGCAGGCCTTCCCCCGCGCCACGCTCTGCGTGAGCTGCAAGCAGCGCGAGGAACGGCGCTGACCGACCCGCCTGCACCGCTCGGCCGCCGCCGTACCACCCTGCTGGGGCTGGTCGCCGCGGCCGTCCTCGGGCTCGACGTCCTCACCAAGGTGCTGGTCGTCGCCGAGCTCGAGGGGCAGCGCGTGCTCGAGCTGCTCGGCGGCCAGCTGCTCATCCGGGTCAGCCGCAACCCGGGGGCGGCCTTCTCCTTCGCCGAGGGCTACACGATCGTGTTCACCGCGGTCGCGGTCGCGGTGGTCGTGATCATCGTCAGGGTCTCCCGGCGCCTCTACAGCGGCGGGTGGGCCGTCAGCCTCGGCCTGCTGCTCGGCGGCGCCACCGGTAACCTCGTTGACCGCCTTCTGCGCACCCCGGGTCCCGGCCGGGGGGCCGTCGTCGACTTCATCGACTTCCAGGTCTTCCCCAGCTTCAACGTCGCCGACAGCGCCATCACCTGCGGCGCGGTCCTGGCCGTGCTGCTCTCCTTCCGCGGCATCGAGGTCGACGGCACACGGGAGGGCGACCGGGTCCCGCCGGACCAACCCGCATGATGTATGGGTGACCCAGCGCCGTTCCCTGCCCGTGCCCGAAGGGCTCGACGGTCTCCGCCTCGACGCCGCGATCAGCCGGTTGTTCGGGCTGTCCCGGACCGCGGCCGCCGACCTGGTGGGGGCTGGAGCTGCCACGCTCGACGGACAGGTGAGCCTCAAGAGCGAGCGGGTGACCGCCGGCGCCGAGCTCGTCGTCGAGCTGCCCGAGCCTGACCGCGGCCCGCTGCCGACCCCGCAGGTGGCCGAGGGGCTGCGCGTCGTGCACGAGGACGACGACCTGCTCGTCATCGACAAGCCGGTCGGTGTCGCCGCCCACCCGAGCCCCGGCTGGGAGGGCCCCACCGTCATCGGCGGGCTGGCGGCGGCCGGCCACCGGGTCAGCACCAGCGGGGCCGAGGAGCGGCAGGGCATCGTCCACCGCCTCGATGTCGGAACCAGCGGGCTGATGGTCGTCGCCAAGAGCGAGCGGGCCTACACGGTGCTCAAGGACGCCTTCCGCGAGCGGACGGTCGACAAGCGCTACCACGCCTTGGTGCAGGGCCACCCGGACCCGCTGAGCGGGACCGTCGACGCGCCGATCGACCGGCATCCGACGTCGGCGTACAAGTTCGCGGTCGTCGCCGGCGGCCGGGACAGCATCACGCACTACGAGACGATCGAGGCCTTCCGGCACGCGACACTGCTCGAGATCCACCTCGAGACTGGACGCACGCACCAGATCCGGGTGCACATGGCGGCGCTCAAGCACCCGTGCGTCGGGGACGTGACCTACGGCGCCGACCCGACGCTGTCCAAGAAGCTCCTGCTCGAGCGGCAGTGGCTGCACGCGGTGCGGCTGTCGTTCGCGCACCCCGACGACGGTCGCTGGGTCAGCTTCGAGAGCGCCTACTCCCCGGACCTCCAGCGCGCGCTCGACCGGGTGGCGGAGGCTGACGGGGGGCGTTGGTGACCGCCGTCGTCCGCCTGGCGGCGCAGGGGGACCTCGACGCGGTCTACGCCCTGCGCCACGTCGTGTTCGTCCTCGGGCAGGACGTGCCCGCGGAGCTGGAGCGTGATGAGCTCGACACGACCGCCGACCACGTCGTCGCCCTCCAGGAGGGCGAGGTCGTGGGGACCGGACGGCTGGTGGACGGCCACATCGACGAGCAGGGCGTCCTCGAGCCGGCTTCGGCTGGCACGGTCGGCACCATCGGCCGGATGGCCGTCAGCGAGACCGCCCGTGGCAGCGGGATCGGTCGGTCCCTGCTCGACCTGTTGGTGCTGAAGGCTGTCGAGCGCGGGCTACCGGCGGTCGAGCTGCACGCGCAGCTGCACGCTCGCGGCTTCTACGAGCAGGCCGGGTTCACCCCGTACGGCGAGCTCTACCTCGAGGCCGGCATCGAGCACATCGGGATGCGGCTCGAGCTCTGAGTGGCCCCAGCGGAACGCTGAGGCCCGTCACGTCAGGACCTTCGGCCCTGCGCCTGCCACGTCCGGCGTGCCTACGCTCCGGGAGCAGGCACCGACGTCAGGAGGTCGTCATGACCGGTTCCACGGCACCCGAGACCGGTGCCGACCGCTTGGGACTGCGCGTCCTCGACCTCGACGAGTGCGTCGAGCGACTGACCCGCACGCCGGTCGGCCGGATCGCGTTCGTCAGCTCCGGCGACCTCGTCGTCTTCCCGGTCAATCACGCGGTCGACGGCATGTCGGTGGTCTTCCGGACCCGGTTCGGGTCGAAGATGGAGGTCGCCACCAGCGCCGGCCACGTCGCGTTCGAGGTCGACAGCTACGACCCGGCCGCCGAGACCGGGTGGAGCGTTGTGCTGAAGGGGCGGGCCGAGCTGGTCTACGACGAAGCCGACACGGCGCGGTACGACGGGCTCGGACTGCACTCCTGGGCTGACCAAGAGGGCCGCGGGCAGTGGGTGCGGATCCGGCCGGACGAGGTCAGCGGGCGCGAGATCGGCGGCTGAGCGGGGCCCCGGGCGCTGGCGGACGACGCCCGTCAGGCGGTCCAG
>Ga0335397_10000441_pt1 | contig 53436 bp, 49 predicted proteins | sample MAT04_FD_205740 | JGI IMG/M metagenome (GOLD analysis project Ga0335397, IMG submission 205740) | Freshwater microbial communities from Lake Fryxell liftoff mats and glacier meltwater in Antarctica - MAT-04 (spades assembly) (version 2) ...
TCGTGCCTCAACCCAACCTACGAATCCAGGCATTTTTCGATTTGGCTAAGGTATTGATACTATGCGTGAGATAGAAACCGTAAGACTGCTACTAAGACCCTATACTCGTGACATACTCCTCGCGCCATCCTATTGACATTTCCTCGTTCCGAATGGCGATCGCTTGATTCTCTTTACATTTTGCAAATTTGAATTGGGGTAATTATGCCTGAGATAGAAACTGCACGATTGCGACTAAGGCACTTCAATCTAAACGACTTTGATCATTTATTTCGCCTCTACAGCGATGTAGAAATCATGAGGTATCTGTCGCCAAGAACAAAAGAACAAACCCAGGCAAGTTTAAGCAAACATATCCAGCAGTGGCAACAACACAACTTTGGAATGTGGGCAGTAATATACAAAGAAACTGGTGCAATGATTGGCCGCTGTGGACTTGGGTTTCTGGAAAATACGCCGGAAGTTGAGCTTGGCTATGTGTTTGACAAATCCTATTGGAAAATGGGACTAGCAACTGAAGCATCTCTTGCAACTTTAAAGTTTGGATTTTGGGAAGTGAAGCTAGATCGGATAGTCGCGATCGCTCATCCAGAAAACATCGCTTCAGTGCGTGTAATTCAAAAGGTAGGGATGAAGTACGAAAAGAATGCTACCTATTACGGCCATGATGTAGTGTACTACGCTGTCTCACATACAGAATGGCAGCCAGATGATTCCCTTTACATTTCGCAATCTTAAAACTATCAGTCCTCTAGCCAGAAATTTTGTGACTGCTGTAGAGAATATATGGTTTAGGTCTTTGGTAGGGGCGTATAGCTGTGCGCTCCAGTACAGCTGACGCGGAAAGAAACATACCACTTCAAATGGCGCAAGAAGCTCAGAATACAATTCTTTTAACTTTTGACTTCCGCCTTGCGGTACTAGCTTATTTGTATTAATTACTTTGTGTATATCCCTGTAAGTATGAAACAATACCATACTTCTTTCTTTAAGTCTTATATCTAAAGGTAGATGATTAAGGTTAAAATTTGGGAAACCTAAGAGAGGTTCATTCCTAAAAGATGTCCTGCCTATTTATCGCAGAATGCAACTGAGGTCAGATGACGCAACCTTTAAATCGAGTCAAAGAGTGGGAACAACGTCGTGATGAAGCAAGCCGCTACTACCATCGGGGGGAATTCCAAGAGTCTCTCAATCTGGCAACGGAGAATTTACACTTGGCTAGATCAATTCCAGACAGAGCCAGAGAAGGTTATACATTAAACGACCTTGGTTTAGCTCACCTCAGTTGCTGGCAACCTCAAAAAGCATTAGAACGCTTTAATCAGGCGCTTTCGGTTGCTGTTGAAATTGGCAACGCGCCAGCACAAGCAACTGCACTTAGCAATCTGGGTTCTACCTACAGCCGTCTTGGACGCTTTTCGCAGGCGTTAGAATATTTTGACGAAGCGCTACCAATATGCAGGCGATCGCAAGATACTCAAAGTGAAATTTCTACTCTTAATGATGTAGCACTAATTTATACCCGGTTAGGAGAACCGAAACGCGCACTGTTGCTACAACACCAAATTTTGAGGATGCGGCGATTGTTAGGTGACTTTTCTGGTGAGGCAACAACCCTAAATGGTATTGGGTTTGCTTACACTGTCTTAGGCAAGTTTGAAGAAGCTCTAGAATTTTTTCAAGCAGCGCTTCCAATTCAACGATCTGTCAAGAATTTGGTTGGTGAAGCAACCACTTTGAATAATATTGCCTCAATCTATAGTGATTTAGGAAAACCGAAACAAGCACTATTGCTCTACTATCAAGTTCTTTTGACACGTCGAGCAATTAGCGATCGCTCTGGTGAGGCAACAACGCTTCATAACATTGGTTATACCTATAGCACTCTGGCAGAGCATCGGCAAGCAATGAAGTTCTATAAGCAAGGCATTGCGATTTATCAACAACTGGGCGATGGACTGGGAGAAATTTCAACTTTGCTGAATATGGGAAGCCTTTACGCTACAACAAAACGCAAAAAAATGGCGCGATCGTGCTATAGAAACGCCCAAGAGTTAGCAGAGCAAATCGAACATCAGCCACTCCTAGAAAAAGTACAGCAGTTTATAGATTCTCTGTAGGTTGATGCAGCAGACTCAGATTCCTGACTTCTCCTTAAAGAAGTCGGGAATTTTGTTGTTCGAGTTGCAGCTCAAAAAATTAGCAACTTCGTTACCGCCAACCATATATTGCTCAACAGGTTACGATCATTAGTAATAATTTCTTATGGCATCGCCAGGAGTCTCTAAATGTTCATTACTGAATTGTCACCTATATTCAAAGAATTTATCCAGCATCCAGTCTCATTTGTCGGTGGGTTATTCTCTGGTGTGCTTCGGCTCAATCTTGCAGAAGATCCTGTAAAAAGCTGGCTGGATCAACAGATCCGCTCCAATAGTTACACCAGCATCACAAGAGATGCACATAATGGCAAAGCAAGTGGGCCTCAACAGATTTCGATTGACTAGCATACTCTGACTACTTTATCAAGCTAGTTTTGAAGGTTTGTAGTAAGCACTTTAGTGCTTAGAAAATAAGCAGGACTTACGCAAAAAGGCAGTGAAAGCCTTGATTTACTGTAGGGGCAATTCATGAATTGCCCCTACATTTCGTACCTGATGCGTAAGTCCTAATGAGGACTAAAGTCCTTACTACGAACTTGTTGAGCCACCAATTTAAACTTGACATACTCCCACATTGTTACAATCATACAATGTGGGAAAACTTAATCTACAGCAAGCTGTACTAGTCGGTTGTCCCCTATTAAGGGATACTAAAGCCAGATAGGTAAATAGGTAAGGAAATATGGAATCCCTAACCTCTCGTATGCAGGCGGTACAGTCGCCAATTATTCCTGTGGTTGGGGAACTGATTAAAAACTCTCCTGGAACAATCTCTCTAGGACAGGGTGTTGTTTCTTACAATCCACCACCGGAAGCGATAGAACTTTTACCCAAATTCTTAGCCGAACCCACTAATAATTTATACAAATCAGTTGAAGGAATTCCCCCGTTGCTGACAGCACTTGCAGAAAAATTGCAAACCTTCAACGGCATTGAAATCAATGAAGAAAACTGCATCGTCGTGACAGCCGGGAGCAATATGGGATTTATGAATGCCATTCTTGCAATAACTAACCCAGGCGATGAAATTATTCTGAATACGCCCTACTATTTCAACCACGAAATGGCGATCGCAATGGCTGGTTGTCGTGCAGTGTTAGTAGCGACGGATGAAAATTACCAACTACGCCCAGAAGCGATAGCTCAAGCAATTACTCCCAAAACACGGGCTGTAGTCACAACTTCACCAAATAACCCGACTGGAGTTGTCTATTCACAAGCAGCATTACACCAAGTAAATCAAATTTGTGGCACTCGCGGCATTTACCACATCAGCGATGAAGCCTATGAATACTTTACCTATAACGGCGTAAAACATGTTTCCCCTGGTGCATTTGGGAGTAGTAGCGAGTACACCATTTCTCTTTTTAGCCTTTCCAAAGCATACGGTTTTGCCAGTTGGCGCATTGGCTACATGGTGATTCCCAAACACTTATTTGTCGCCGTTAAAAAAGTCCAGGATACGATTTTGATTTGTCCGCCAGTAATTTCCCAATATGCAGCTTTAGGGGCATTGCAAGCAAAAGCGGAGTATTTGGAGAGTAATATAGGTGCGATCGCTCAAGTGCGGCAAGTAGTACTCAACTCCCTTAACCGCCTACAAGGTTTATGTAGCATTACACCTGCCAATGGCGCTTTCTATTTTTTCCTGAAAGTTAATACTCAGATGGATGCTTTTGAGTTAGTTAAAAGGCTAATCCAGGAACATAAAGTAGCAGTTATTCCAGGTACAACCTTTGGCATGGATGACGGATGCTACCTACGCGTTGCATACGGGGCGCTGCAAAAAGAGACGGCAAAAGAAGGTATAGAAAGATTAGTGCAGGGGTTACAAAATATAGTTAGGAGTTAGGAGTTTGGAGTTAGGAGTTTGGAGTTTGGAGTTTGGAGTTTGGAGTTTGGAGTTTGGAGTTTGGAGTTTGGAGTTGATATGAAATTTATAAGGCAATACGGTTCAGTGTAGGTTGGGTTGAGGAACGAAACCCAACATCCTCAATACTTTGTTGGGTAACGCTTACGCTCAACCCAACCTACTTTTCTTTTTAACTGAACTATATTGATTTATGAGCGCGTTAGACTATTTTGGCGTACCTCCTTTGCAATCCCAGATATAAAATTGAACAGATGCCAATTATTAATAAGTTAATTGAAATTGAAACTGAACCAAAAATTAATATTCATAATATAACACCACAAATCCAATATTTTCTTACTTCAACATCAATTAAAAATGGACAAGTTTTAGTATTTTCTCGACACACTACAACAGCGTTATCTATCAACGAAAATGAAGTTAGATTATTAGAAGATATAAAAGTGTTCTTGCAAAAATTAGCACCTGAATCAGACAGCTATTTACATAATGACTTGCATTTAAGAGATATCCCGGAAGATGAACCGATTAATGCTCACTCTCACTTAACAAACTTTGGGGGTTTAAGTCCCCAGCAAGACAGGCAGCCCGTTTTGGGTCGGGGTCTAAATCCCCGTCACAAAACGTAATTGCGTTAGCGTAGCGGTAGCGAGTCCGCGTACTCTTACAGAGAAGCAAGCTACGCTTTTAGCGTCTCGGAAGAGAGCGTCATTGCGAATTGCGAATTGGTTTAATGGCAATGATGCTGACAACTAGTGAGATAATTCCCATTGTGGATGGTAAATTAGCTCTGGGAACCTGGCAATCTGTATTGTTTTTTGAATTGGATGGGCCACGCAAAAGAACGGTATTTTTCCAAATTTCTGGTGAATAATGCAACTTCACACCTGTAATCCTCCTAGAGCAACCTAAATCTGAGAGAATTACGAACGCGACCAACAAGTGTATCATTTTAATTTACTTACAGCAGTTAAAAACCTGAAAGAATGTTTTCAAGCATAACCTTCCTTTCCACAAACCAGAACTTTCGTTGTGTCAAAGGCAGACGCAATTAGTGATGAAAAATAACGATAACTTTGTATTACGTAATACTTGGTATTATGCTCTGCCTAGTAATCAGATTAAGCCAGGTATGATGATCAGCCGCATTTTTTTGGGAGAACCAGTGCTGCTAGTCCGCAGCCAGGATGGTAAAGTCTCTGCGATGACCGACATTTGTCCGCATCGTGGTGTGCCCTTGAGTTGTGGTAGATTCAATGGACAAGAAGTAGAATGCTGTTACCACGGTTGGCGCTTTGACCCGGCTGGACGCTGCACTGCGATTCCATCTCTTGTAGAGGAACAGCAGATGGATTTGAGGCGCTTTGACGTAGATTCCTATGAAATCCGAGAAGCCCAAGGGAATATCTGGATATATATGGCTGATCCCGATAACCCTCAACCTGCTTCTGAGATGGAAATTCCAGTAATTCCAGGGTTTGACGATCGCTCTCACCAATTCGTAGAGGTGGTAAAATTCCCTTGTTTTATAGATCATGCAGTGGTAGGTCTGATGGATCCTGCTCATTCACCCTATGTTCATCGCGCTTGGTGGTGGCGAAGTGAACAACTGCACGAGGAAGTGAAGCAATTTGATGCTTCGCCCTACGGCTTCACGATGCGACGACACCGATTACCAGCGAATGGAGGCAGATTATACTGGCTGATTGGGGGTGGTGTGCCGGAAACGGAGATTTCTTTTCGTTTACCTGGAGTCAGAATCGAAGAAACTACAATTGGCAACCATCGAGTCGTTAATTTAACGGCAGTTACACCGATTTCAGACACAGAAACTGAGGTAACTTTTGCTCTTTACTGGACACTTCCTTGGGTAGGATTTTTCAAGCCACTGTTACATGTGCTAGCGCGGACTTTCATTGGCCAAGACCGAACGGTTGTAGAAAAACAGCAGATTGGCTTGAAATATAATCCCGTGCTGCGACTGATTAAAGACTCAGATATGCAGGCGCAGTGGTATTACCAGTTAAAGCGAGAGTATGCTAAGTCTGTCGCTGAAGGACGAGAATTTGTGAATCCTGTCAAGGGTCAGATACTCCGGTGGCGTGCTTAAATTACTGCAAAGTAAATTCTGCAAATTCTCTTTGTCCAAACAGCATATTTCGGTCTACTGCTGACAAAATTTTATTATTGGCACACTCGCTATTTAAACAGCGACTAACTAACTGTGCGACATCTGCACGATTGATGCTACCAATAATGTGCGGATCTTCAGTTAAAACACCATTACCCGTTGCTGGTTCTGACTTTAGTCCACCAGGACGGATGATTGTATAGGTGAGTCCACTGGCAATTAAGTGTTGTTCAGCTTTGTCTTTCTCAGCTAAAACTTTTCCTAGTACCGCTAAAACTTGGGGTGACAGAGCAACAACACTATTGCCAGCACCAATGGAAGACACAAGAATAAACTTTTGCACCCCAGCTTTAACTGCTGCATCAATCAGATTTTTATTACCAGGGTAATCGGGTCTTTCTACATCTGATGGTAAACCGCCAATTGTACTGATAACGGTGTGAATAGGTTCATCTGTCAGCATTGCACGTTCTACATCGCCAACATTCAAGGCATCTCCCAAGACTACCTCGATACCGATTTTTTCTAGTTCAGTAGCAACTGCTGCTGTTCTCAGAAGGGCTTTTACCTTTAGCTGTTGCGCTGTGAGATATTGAGCAATTTCTCGACCAACACCGCGACTTGCTCCAGCCAGGAAAATATAAGATGCACTTGTCATAATAAATTTAACTACTTACGCTCAAAGGATTTTATCAGAGGATTGTCACGAAAAACCTAACATGAGCGCCTAACACACCCCTATATAAGATGGTGCGTTAGGCTAAAGCCGTAACACACCCTACTTAAAATTTACTTAGCCCAATTGTAGGAAGTATTTTCATAAGCAATTGTGCCAATCTAACAAATAACTTTTCTTTGGATAAATTTATGGCTAAAAAATCTCAACCCAATCTAGAACAATACCAAGATGTCAGATTATCTGCCACCACAAGAATTTGGGTAATTACAGTCGCCATTCTCGGAGTTTGCGTCCCACTCTCAGCCGTTACTAGAAGCGGTGCTATTCTTCCTTTAGTTGCAATTGGTGGGGCAGCTGTTGGTACGGTTGCTGTTTGGCGTTCTGATGAGCAAAAATCAAAAACTAACTATTTGCAACAGCAGCAAATAGAACTGTTAGAGCAAAGATTAGCGAATTTAGAAACAATTGTTAGCAGTGATGACTTGAACTTGCAAATGAAAATTAAACAGATTGAGGCAAGGGATACTTTTGGCGACTCCTCTGATGTAAGTACTACACCCAGACAACCAAAACGCAAAGGTTAAAATAATTCGTAATGACGCTCGAATACTTGCTAATCGCTACGCTAACGTAATTACTATACCGCAAGGGTTTCATTGATTTGGGATGGGTGGCTTACTTTTGCCGTGCTGGACTAGGTGATTTTTTGTAGGGATTTGCTGTTCTCAGGAGGGCTTTTACCTTTAGCTGTTGCGCTATCAGATATTGAGCAATTTCTCGACCAACACCGCGACTTGCCCCAGCCAAAAAAATATAAGATGCACTTGTCATAATAAATTTAACTACTTACGTTCAAAGGGCTTTACCAGAGGATTGGCAGTATTCAATAATTGCTCAAGCAACTGAGATGCTTCTGGTTGGTGGCAAAAAAAACCAAGCTATTTCCTGATTTTTAAGTAGCTTATTAGTAAGATACACTACCGCGTTTTTGTGGCTTATGGTGACTGAAGAATTGTTTACACAAAAAGAAAGTAATAATTTTCGCCAAAATGTATTGATTGTTGGTGGGGGGCCTGCTGGACTTGCCACCGCATTAATGCTGGCTAAACGTGGTTGGATAAATATTACAGTTTTGGAACAACGTGCCACTGCCGATTACTATGAACCTGACAAGGCATTCAATTATCAAATTGATGGTCGAGGTCAAAAATTCACAGACTTTCTCGGACTTACGGATAAGCTATCAAAAATTAGCGTCCCAAGTACAGAATTTTACTTAACGCAGGTTAAACCAAACGGCAGTCGCAAAACATCTAAATTACCTACTGTAAATCCAAACAGGAAAACTGCCTATTGGCTGCCACGCAGAGCATTTGTCCTTTTGTTATACCAGGAAATTGAACAAAATTGGCAAGACCGCATCACTGTCTTATTCAGTGCAAAATGTGTGCAAATCAACAAAAAAGGTATAAATAACTCAAAACAAGAAAATTTAGAAGTTTTTGTCCACACAGAGAACGGCAGGGTTGTCACATTTGAACCTTATCTTTTGGTTGGTTGTGATGGTCTTCACTCCATCGTCCGCAACACCTTAAAAGAGTGGGATAAACCTACATCAGACAAATTTGAGATGAAGCTTTTTCCCTCGCCCAGTTCGTGCCTGAGATATAAAGTGTTAACCCTGCCGCCAAATTTTCCTGTGGTTCATAGTAGCAACGAACACGCCGTGAGTACTGTGGCATACGCAATTCGTGGGGCTTTGCGAGGTCGCAAGCGTTCTGTTTCTCTTGGCATATTGCCGCTTAAAAACCCAGATGAACCCCGTTCTGCAAATATTATTAAATACCCAGACCACCAAATATGGGAATTGAAAAACTCTGAGGAACTGTACAATTTTTTTGAAAAAGCCTTCCCACAATTGCCTATACGTCAAATAGTATCACCTGAAGAGGCTGAGAGATTTGCTAAAAGTGAAGGCGGTTACTTCCCCATTCCTCAATACTGTTCTGGATTGCACTTGTTGTTAATGCACGAACAAGCATGTCTTGAGATACCCCAGTCTTCATCTGCTGGAATTATACTTTTAGGAGATGCCATTCACTGCTTTCCTCCAGATATCGGACAAGGGGTAAACTCAGCATTGGAGGATGTGTACATTCTAAATGAGGCACTTTCTCAAAGTAACGACGAACTCTCACGTAGTTTGCCTTTATACGAATCTTTGCGCTTACCTGATACAAAAGCCTTGGTATACCTTGCCCAAACTGCTTATCCCTGGCAGTATAACCAAAACTCGCTTGGCAGGTTGGTGTGGTATGTCAACTTTTTTCTGCGACTTTTACTTAGTCGGTTACTACCCTTTATATTTAATCCTCCAGCATTCTTTCTCATCCAGAATTATCAACTTTCCTACCAGCAAATCTGGGTTATGGTTCAACGTACCACCAAAACCTTTTATATACTCAGTATGATACTCCTTTGTGGGTTGTTGGCTTTAGTATTGAAGGATTTAGTAGGTATTTATTGATTTTAAATGGTGCAAGAGCTTGGAATACAATTATGTGTGACTTTTGACTTCCGCTTTGCGGTACTAGGTTATTTTTGTGTAAGTATTTGTTGACTTAAAGTTACCGCAACCTTGGAAATCCGTGTCACATTAAACTTTCCTTTGCGGCTATAACTGTTTCTACGGAAACAGTATCTCGTTCTCCATCTCCGTTAGAATTGACTGACATCATTTAATTCTATATACTTCAACTGCATCAGTTCATGAAATGTCTAAGTGCAATAATCCCTATCTTTCCCAGAAACATCTGCTAATTGCTGTGTTTTATTAGACTACTAAGATTACTGAATTTTTAATTAACTAAGGTTATAAACTTGAGTAATTGCATTGGTATAGCTTACCGTAGGTATGCAATAGTTTGCCGCAGGAATGCAGATGGATTGGATTAGCTTACTGAAAGCTCAACAAGCTGACTTCCTTCAACGTGTGAAAAAACCTAAAACTTATGACTTATCTTTGCTGGAAAGTCAAGTAAAAGGTTGTCACACTGAAATTATGGCTTTTTGGGGTGAGCCTTTGGCTAGACTCCAAGAACTTTCTCGCCAACAAGCAGAAGTTCTTGCCAAAAATCCGCCGCCGACGCCGCCTGAATATCCTGAGCCTCCTGACTGGACGATACCTTTTCCGAAATACTTCCAACAACAAGCCCAAGATTATCTTTTGCGAGAGTATATTGTTGACGGGGTGATAACTGAACGTTTGGGGAAGTTGGTAAAAAAGGTATCACAAGATACCGTGCAAAACATGGTTTTAGATGATGAGGGAAATTTGTGTGGCGAAAGCAAATTTTCTTATGTACTAAAAGATAATCCTCAGCTAAGTGTTCAAGTTTATGTTGCTGATGGAGAAAGTTTTAATGGTATTAAGAAAGACAAAATTCGGTGGTCGGTTACTCAAGAAGATTTAAGAAAGCACCAAGTATTAATTTTTCTGTGTTTGTTTTATCCATCTACAGATAAGCTAGGATATGACGAAAAACAGAGCATAATTACAGGCTTTTTACCTGCAAATCAAATTGAACTTACTGAAGCAAAACTCTACATTAATCCGAGTCACTTGTTGTATGCGGGGGGGTTGAGTTGGTATTTAGAATCACTTATTGGTAAAAAAGACACATCGCCAGTAATTAATGAGAGTGCGATCGCAGATACAATACAGACTCTACCATCAGAGCATTGCCTCAAGGGTATAGTTGGTGACTGGGAATGCTGGCAAACTTTGCAAGGGCATAACAGAGGCATTAATTGCCTAGCTTTCAGTTCTGGGTGTAAGAATGGCAAAGCCTTACCCATATTGGCAAGTGGTAGTCGGGGAGAAACGAAACTCTGGGATTTAAGCAAGGGTGAATTAATAGATACATTATCAGAATATCCTTGGGTGATATCTGAGCTAGTGGATGAAGTGAATTCCCTGGCTTTTAGTTCAGATGGACAGACTTTAGTGAGTTGCGGTGCAGATTCCACAATTAAGCTTTGGCATGTAGGCGCACTAGACTTGATAGATATTTTGCACAAACATAATGGGGTAGTGCGGTGTGCTGCCTTCACCCCAGACGGCAGAATGTTAGCTACAGGCGGAGATGATAGAAAAATTCTGTTTTGGGATTTGATGCAACGTCAGGTTGCGATCGCACTCTCTTTAGATGATACAGCTGCTCATTCCCTGGTTTTGAGTCGAGATGGGGAAACTCTGGTTACAGGTAGCTATCGCAAAATTAAAGTTTGGCGCACCTTACCCCAGACGGGTGTCAAAAGTTTAAAGGACGCACAACCACTGCATACCCTCATGGGTCATTCTCACATTGTTGGTTCCTTGGCGATTAGTGCAGATGGTAAAATGCTCGTGAGTGGTAGCTGGGATCAAACAATCAAAGTTTGGCAATTAGAGACTGGGGAATTACTTCATACTCTGAAAGGACATAGAGATAAAGTATATGCGATCGCATTAAGTCCCGATGGACAAATAATTGCTAGCGGTAGTGCTGATAAAACCATCAAGTTGTGGCATTTACAAACCGGGGAATTGCTGGGTACGTTTACAGGTCATGGGAATATAGTTACAGCATTAGCTTTCACAGCTTCCGGCGAGATGTTGGTGAGTGGGAGTTTGGATAAGACAATTAAAATTTGGCAACGCAGTTGAATGTCTGGGGAGCGATGGCGTACGCGCCATGAAACGGTGGCGATCGCAATTCGATTAATATCGTACCAAGTAAAAGTGCGATGCCTACGGCGGGCTGCGCCTACGCATTCCAAATGCAAAGCTGAATTAACAGCTTGAGTTTGCGAGGGATGCGAGGCGTAACAAGCTTTAAGAGTAGGCGATCGCACGCCCATAATAAAACTATCCCCTCCATACTATCTGCTTATGACTATTGCCAGTCAACCCCAACTAACTTTAGACGAGTTCCTCAAACTGCCAGAAACTGAGCCAGCATCAGATTTTATTAACGGAGAAATCATTCAAAAACCAATGCCCCAAGGTGAACATAGCTTGATCCAAGCTACTCTTTGCGAAACAATTAACGGTATAGCTAGAAGCCAGAAAATTGCTTGCGCTTTCCCAGAATTGCGCTGCACTTTTGGCGGTGCTGCGATCGTCCCCGATGTGTGTGTGTATCGCTGGGATAGAATTCCTAAAACTCCATCTGGCAGAATTGTTAATCGCTTTGAAATTCATCCTGACTGGGCAATTGAAATTCTCTCTCCAGACCAAAGATTAAAAAAAGTATTGAGTAAATTATTGCATTGTTTACGCAATGGTACTGAACTCGGCTGGTTAATCAACCCTGAAGACGAAAGTGGGCTGGGGATTTTTCCTGGACAGCGATTGGAATTATACGAAGGATCTGATAAATTACCCATTCTTGAGGGTATCGAATTAGAACTGACTGTAGAAGAAGTTTTTGGCTGGTTGAGTTTGACGTAAAAAAGCGAACGCATTTCCTAGAGAAAGTTGGAAAAGATTGTATCTGTAGGTTTATTGTAGAAGCTGGGTCATCCAGCCCAAATTCGTATATGTCCACAAATATTCTTATGGAAAATCAACTAGGATTAGTTCTGAAACTGCTTTTACTCTCGGCTTTGTTATCTGTATTGATTAAGTATGCAGGGCCAAGTCTATCCATTCCGGCGACAGCAACCAACGCGCTGATTATAATTTTACTGCCGATCGCTATAATCGCGATCGCGCTACTGTGGCGATTCCAAGCACAGAAACAAAATTAACAAGGGAAGCATCCACGCACAAGTGACTAAAATCAGCTAACCTAGCTTAATTACAAGAAAATTGCATCTCGCCAACCGTTGGGAGTCAGCCTGTGAACCTCGGTCAATGGATCGGCTTAATCGCCATCGTTATTTCTTTATACATCCTGTGGCAAATTCGGGAAGTGCTTTTGCTCATGTTTGCCGCAGTTGTGTTAGCCACCACCTTAAATCGGCTAGCGAAACGCTTCCAACGCCTTGGCATGAGGCGTGGATTCGCCGTCCTCCTCGCAGTAGCTATCTTTTTTGCAGGTGTCGTGGGTTTTTTCTGGCTAATTGTGCCACCATTTGCACAGCAATTTCAAGAACTAACCTATCAGGTTCCTAAAGGGTTTGGGCGCTTTAATACTTGGCTTGATGCCCTGAGAGCTTATATTCCTAACCAGTTAGTTCCTTACATCCCAGATATCAATAGCCTCATCCAACAAGTACAGCCTTTCGTCAATCGGCTACTGGGAAACTCCTTCGCCTTTGTATCTGGCTCTTTAGAAGTTGTTCTCAAGATTTTGCTAGTGTTGGTTTTAACAGGAATGATCTTAGCCGACCCCGTGGCTTACCGCAAAGTATTTGTGCGGCTTTTCCCCTCATTTTATCGGCGGCGGGTAGATGGGATTTTAGATAAATGTGAAGTCTCTTTGGAGGGATGGATTACAGGCGCTTTCATTGCCATCTGTGTAGTGGGGCTAATGAGTTTGATTGGTTTATCAATTTTGCATGTAAAGGCAGCACTAGCTTTGGCGGTTTTAGCGGGATTTTTTAACTTGATTCCCAACCTAGGCCCAACAATGAGTGTAATCCCAGCAATGGCGATCGCCTTCTTGGATGAACCTTGGAAAGCGATCGCTGTCTTAATTCTCTACTTTTTTATTCAACAGGCGGAGAGTAATTTCATCACGCCAATTGTAATGGCACAGCAAGTATCGTTGCTGCCAGCCGTAACCTTAATTGCCCAACTATTTTTCGTCACTTTCTTTGGCTTTTTAGGATTATTTCTGGCGCTCCCCCTAACTGTTGTCGCTAAGATTTGGTTGCAAGAAGTACTGATCAAAGATGTTTTGGATGAATGGGGAAATAAGCATACAAAAGAAACTGAGCTTGTGATGGTTCCTGATCTGGGAGCAGATGATAATTGGACAGCAGAAAATCCCGATATTAATCGGGAGCGACGGATTGATGATGATATCTTGCAAAAAGAAGATTAGTGTTTTTTAGTCTAATATATAGCGGTTCCCACTCAGATGCGGTACAAAATTATATCGCAATGTGTAGGGGCAATTCATGAATTGCCCCTACGGGTGTACCTCACGTGAACGAGAACCGCTATAGCGTTTCCTAATCACATGAGGTACATCATAGCCCCCTCCCCGCAAGCGAGGAGGGGGTTGGGGGTGGGGTTCTTGTACCTCACTCAAGCGAGAAGCGCTATATCATGTCCGCATAATTAGTTGTGATTCCCACAGTCATTGCACCCCTCCCCGCTCTTCGGGAGGGGAGACAAAGCATAGCTTTGGCTCTTTGGGGTTCTTAGGGTTTAATAAGTAATCAAGCGGACATGATATTAGAGGTTGTTTGAAAAGTATGATTGCTAACATCTAAGCTTCAGAAACCTAACCGCTTCTAAAAATCTATGCAAATCTATTCTTTGATAAAATCTGCACAAACCAAACTTAACGGTTTATGTTTTGCCTATACCAAGCGCAAACCTCTCCCAGGGAGGGAGACGCAAGTGCGGTTTTGATGCCCAAAGGGCTGTACGCGCGTCCGGGTTTCCCTAATGAAGAGTTTGTAAGAAGTGTCTTATGACTTGCTCAATTGAGCTTGACCTGATACTCCCAGTTAGAGACCATCAATGGTGATTGATGAAGGACGATATGTATTCTATTTTTTTAAGATTAGTTTGTGTTAAGTGTTTTTTTGGTTTTCACACCAACTAAGCTTTGACAACTCGCACTAATCAAGCGCTATCCTATTCTATCACACTCACTGTAATTTACAGAGAATTAGCTGTTTTAATTTTAGGTAAATCTATGTATTATGGCAACAGTTGTTAACCCTCCGAGCAAGCCTTCTCTAGAAGGGAATGGGGGTTTCTAGTATACTTTGCGACTTTTCAAACATCCTTTAAGGTTTTTCCGAAACAATCGGTTCTGCTGCAATATCATCTAAGCCGATGCTGCTTAACAAATTCCGCCACTCTGCTTGCAGTGCCGCATCTTTAGGATTTTTCTGACGCAGTTGATCCAGTGTCGTCAGTACATCGTACCATATCCCGTTTTGGGCATAGATAGTATAGCGTCTTAGAAGTTCCGTCGTTTGTAGCTCTTTGACTGCGCCTGGATTCAATTCGACTCTTTGTATTACCCCTTCGACAAAAGTCAGAGGAGATTTATTTTGCTTGTCACAGTTAATAGTGAAAAACCAGCGATATTGTTTGTTTAATGCCAAGGCAGGAGCAGTGGTAGGTAGAGAAACGCGGATGATTCCTGGTTTCTCTGGTAGAGCGATCGCTTTGCGGTAAATCTCGTTAGACTCGTTAGAGTCGTTAGAGTCCGGATCTTCTTTCAGCACAAATTCAACTTCATAGGCCAAATCTTTGTTATATGGCACATAGAAAAACCAGCTTGGGCGTTCTACCGTTGTCTGTCCCCAGACATTGATCGCTGACTTAGCTCCCTCAGTAAAGTGTACTAAAGCAGTCAGGTCAAGTTTACTAACTTCACATTCACCTCCCCGCTTCGCTCCACCACGAACCCGACCTCCAGGAGGGGGGCCAGATGGAAGTGAGGGTTGATTAAAGGCTGTGGCTTGAGCAAGATTCGTTTTAGCACCGCGATCGCTAGGTGAAGAACTAAGAGTTGGTTTTGCCAGTACTGGAGCCAGGCTGACTAGTAAACTAGTGCAGCTAAAAGCTACTACCAAAAATAGTTTTATTGGTTGTGAATTTGACTTCATAAAAACCTTCCCTTAAGTATGCAAACCTTGTATGTAGATTTATCTGCTGCTTATCCAAAAATTTCATAAAAAAATCTTTCCCCATTCCCTATTGAACTCCAAAAATTAAATTATCCCAATTTTTCTGTCAAATACAATTATCAGATTTTTCTGCCCCTGCCTACCTTAACAGATAAATTTTCTTAACTTAAGCGTATTGCCCTATTCCCCACTCGCCACCCGAACTTTTGTTGTCGAATTATATATTGACATCAAGCCAACCATGACTACCAACGACAAAGCCGAAGGTACAAAAGGCACCCAAGCACCCGAAATTAACAGACCAAAGGAAACTAAATATAGAACACTAGAGGTAATAATAACTACCAATGTCAACCAACGGAAGGAAAGCTTTCGCCAAGCCAAGACTCCCCCAACTATTGACCAGCCCCAAATCCAGGCCACCTCCGCCCACAGTGACCAAACCCCCAGCAACGGTTGCCCATCCTGGACTGCACTAAGGATTTGGCTGACCATGTGCGCTTGTACTAACACTCCTGGCATTTGTTCATCTAAAGGAACGCCATAGGGTGTAGGCCAGGTGTCTGGAGAATCCCCCTTTGCCACCACACCAATCAAAACAATTTTGTCTTTGATAGCACTGGGGTTAATTGGACTAGATAAAAATTGGGTTAGCTTCACCTGTTGGGCTATTTGTTTTGGGGAACGGTAATTAAGTAAGATTTGACCGCCATTGGCATCAATATCGTGATAGCCGCCAGTCCGAGATTTCAAGTTCGGAAAAATAGTTTTACCTAGCTGCAAATTCCCTTCAGGGGTGAACTTTGGTTCAATTCCTGAAGGGCGCAGATAGAGGGAGGCCAGTTTTAGACTGAATGCAAAGGGAGCAGGACACAACGATGTCGCCTCTTGGTTCATGAACAGGAGATGCCGACGGATAACTCCATCACGATCGTGAATAAAGTCACTGAATCCGAGATTTGTTGTGGGGATTTCTGGTGGCGGCTCATTGCCTGGGATATTTACTGTGACATCGCTCCCTTTACATACGCCAATCAAATTCTGAGTTTTTTGAAGACGAGTAATTAAATCTGGTTGTTTGGCTTTAAAATCACGGTAGATATCCAAGCCGATCGCACGGGGTTGGTATTGATTCAGTTTTGCCAGGAGTTTGTTAAGAGATTTTTCGGAAATGGAAGCTCCAATCAAATCCTCGTTATTTTTTCTTTGAATTGCCAGATCATTATCGTCAATTGTAATTACCAGCAGTCGGGAATCAAGTCCCTGTGCAGGGCGCGATCGCATCATCAAATCATAGGCTTGTATTTCTGGATTTTCTACCAATCCCAGCAATCTCGCCCCACAAACGAAGGCTGTAATCGCCAAACTGGATAACAAAGTTGCCGTAAATCTGTGTCTGGGAGACAAAGCTAAATTTTGTGTATCTTCAGTTTTTGAAGACCTTAATTCATCCCAAGTGAGTGGGATCTGCGCTGGATTTTGGCAAATCATTGGTAGCCAAGTCGCACAGGGAAATTGATCCTCAAGTCCTTGCAACCGTTCCCGCGCTTGGCGTACCGACTGATATAAAGACTCACCACCGGCAAAACCTTCGAGAAAATACTTTAAGAACTCCTTGGCAACCTGATCTGGGACAGGTTCACGCATGATGATCATCTGAGGGATTTGCAAATCAGCCAGTTCTCGCGCTAATCCCAATCCATCACAGGAGTTAAATATAGCTAGTTGCAAGCCGTTTTCAATAGCTTTCTTCAAAGCATACTTTAACTCGCCAATGGTGAGGCTATCAGTTTTATTCAGGTAAATTCGTCCGCTTTCTCCATTTTTGTTACTAGAACTGTGCCCAGCAAAAAAGAGAATATCCCAGTTTTTTTCCCAAAGATGCTCAGTCAATTCTTTTCGTTGTGGTTCTACCAGAAAGCTAACCTCTGCATTACTACACTGTTGCAGTAAAGCTTGATCGGACTGGGTGTCAATTCCCTGACTATTGCCCACAATTGCTAAAATATTGACTAATTTATTTTTTGTGCGTGGTTTATGAATGCGATCGTAAGATGGTGAAGCAAGGGCGATTTCAGCCTTGGGGTAGCGTTCTAACAAATCCCACAGATGCCAGGGTAATAGCTGCAATTGGCTATTTTCTGTTTGCAAAATCACCCGCACTTCTTCAGTGGACGACAATTTTTCTAACCATTTTTCCCTCAAAGGGCGAAACTCCTCTGCTCGCAGCCAGGTATTAAAGCGTGCCCGCAAAATATGAGAAGCGTTTTCGCAGTCTTGAATCATCGATACATTCGTCACCTGCATTTTGTCAGCATGGAGACGATAACGATTGCCTATCTGCCGATAACTAGACTGCCAATGACTGTAATAGAGCGGCATTTCGGGAAATGAAGGTAGTTTCCCCGAAATTTCTGTTGTAGCACGCTGGTGTTCTTCACCAATTTCGAGGGTGACAGCAAACCCTTGCTCAAAACTACCCTCTCCAAATTTCAGAACCACTAACTTACCCATGACCGTCACTATCCCCTATGCGAAACCATGCCCTGTTCTAATGTCTCATAACAAGCTCTAGAAGCATTTACAGATTTTTTTCAAAATCCCCAAAAGCAGGCTTGAATTTTTAATTTTTAATTAACCAATTACCACTTAATAAGTTACCAACAAACAAGGAAGATAGCTAGATGTTTTAAATCCTAAAATGTTCGGTGATGCTAGTATCATTTATGGCCACCTTCACGCTAAATTCCTCTCTAGGTTCACCGCGAAACTGCAACTGAATGTAGTTATCTAATCTTCTAGATTGAGCATCTAGAAATACTGTTCCCGAACTATCTAGAACAGTGAGATGAACTCCTGGTGGCAAGTAGATGTGATTCCCAGTGGCGTGCAATTGCAGATGAATGCTGGTTTGCTGATCCTTTTCTGGGCTGATTTTCACAATCAACATGACGGGTTGGTTGAGAATTTGGATACCCAAATCAATCAGTTTTGCACGTTTAGTAATTGATTCTGGTCGGTTAAGGGCATTTAGTTCTACAGTATCAGTACTGCGAAAGGCATAAGTTGGTCTGAGTTCTGGCACATTCCACAGCGATTCAATAGTCTGCCAACCTGTCTCAAATATACCAGCAAACCATTGACTTAAATTCACCACTGGACTAGCTGAGGATTGGCGCACTTGACTCAGGTGGTCGATAAACGCTTCCAATGGTTGCAGTTGCGCTAAAGGCAGTGTTTCATTTTCGACACTAGGGATAAAACCAAGCAGCCGAGCTTCTTGGAGCGATTCATCAAATTGAACTACTAAATAACTCACCCGTTCTTCCCAGGTTTCTGGAGGAATGGAACATATCTGCTGATGCAGATGGACAGGGCGACACTCCAGACGACCAATTGAGGGCACCTCTAAGTCAGCTACATTCCCACAGAGGCGCATGATGGGGTTCCAGCTGTCACTAGCTTGGAGGTTTGTAGGAATATCCATCATTTCTAAGTAGTCATTCACTACCCACACAGCTAGGGTATTCAGCCGAACTTGCTCTGCTTTTTCAGAATTTGGCTGCTGGTTAGCAAATTGCTGGGCAGTTATGCGAGCTGATTGGGAAATCGGCAATGTCAAAGCGGAATCGTCTAGCTGGTAGGTGGAGTTATTCATAAGGAAGTTCTTAGTGATCAATGCTGCTGTATACATATCACCGACAATAACTAAATTTATGCCACAAAATAGGGAATGATTCTTGGAAAAACAGAATTAGAGATTGGGCGCTCAATACGCTTCCGATAAGCAGGGGAGGTAGGGGAGACAAGAGGGTTATTGTTCAGTAATTCTTCTTTTCGTGAACTGCTCCCTTGCCTGCCTTAACCAAGAAATTCCTTAACTGAACGGTATTAATACTTAGCTACATTTCTTTAATGTCTGAGGAAAAAGTTTTGTAACGATTGTGGCTAGTTTGTGTAAAAATTACAATCTATACATGAGATATATACAGATTGGCAAGTTGGTGCGTTTGAATTCGAGGTCTTTTATGACTAACGACTGGAGAAAACAACTATAGGACTTACGCACTGGACAAAAAAATTATGTTGTGCATCAACCTAAATACGTCGTTTCAGGGTTTTATTAATCATTTTTTGAGGATAAATAGACCCGTGCTGTAGGGGCACACCAATGCTCATTGGTGTGCCCCTACGGATGTACCTCACGTAAACCAGAAACGCTATAGATGTGTTTTAGCTTATTCCTCCCACCACTTGAAGGAATGGGATTCCCGCCGATTTTCGTTGACATGCATAGGTATTGCTACGTCCCTACAGAGTGGTTGGTATATTTACCTGAAAATAGCTGTTTGTTCTTTTGCTAAAGCTAATGCTTGATGAGCATTTCTAACCTTTATTTCATCTGTAAATTTATGACCAAAAAACTTTAAATAAGCTTCCAGATATCGAATACGTAAGTATGGATCAGCCTGACTCTCAAGAAAGGGAAGGTCAGCTTCAACCATAAACCGGATAGCCAACAAGGGGATAGGGCTACGAAGTGGACGAAAGTTTGGGTTGTGCAAACCAGGACTTTCATTACGTTTATGAAATTCTCCTATCATCAGTCCTGACTCAACAAACAAAGGTTTAAGTTTTTGTTGGACACTATCTACTAGTTTAGGAGCATCTTCTATATGAATGTCAGGAAAGATAAGTAAAAAAGCTCTATTTATAGCTAATTCCTGCTCTTTAACTTCCATCTCAAGAAAGATATCTCGGTAGCGTCCAACAATCTCTTCTAATTGCTCTGGATACAAATCTTTTGTGCGAATAACTGCCAGACGAATACTGTTTGACTTGAGAGAGTGAGGTACAAAAGGGCAAACTACGCCGGGTCTTCCTAAGTTAGGATGAGGTCTTCCTAAAAAATTTTTCACCCAATCCATAATTTCAATCAAGTAAGGAAGGTCTTCATTGTGCTGGAGTTTTTCGATTTCAAGAGTTGTATAAAGTTCCATGAGCTTGACTTAAATAGGGTAATTGTCTAATTCTGAATCCAAAATTACTTTGACAATATGATATGTCTGAAACTACTTAACTTATTATCTAAGTAAATAAACCAAGCCTTGAACTCTCCTATTTTGGGTTTATCTGTGGTTTTAGCGGCTAAAAATGCTTTAACATTTTTGGGAATTTAAAAGAGTTTACACCAATAAAGACACAAACATATTTTGCATCAAGCCAGTTGTATTCATTTATCTGTCCTTCGAGCAAGGCAGAAGGCAGAAAGCAGAGGGCAAAAAAAGTTTTAAGCTATGCCTTTGTGCCTTGCCCAAACTGGGTTTAAGACCCCCACTAAATCGTAAACTTAGTGGTTTTCAATTAGAGGGAGTCTGAATCCCCTCTAATTGCCTTCAGCATCGCTGCCTTCTTCAATTTTGGAATTTTAGGTAGAATACATCTGTATTATTCAGCAAATACTCATACTTTTTTACATTCTTAAGCTTCTATTATTTTTAATAAGTATATTATAAAGTTTATGTGTAAATAGTTGTTTTTACTGTAAAAATTTAGTGTAGATTTAACACCAACTATATGTTAAATATCAAGTTACTATAATTTAATCTAGCTAGATATTACAAATTAAGCCTAATTTTATAAGCTGCATATTACTTAATAGATAAAGTCTAATGTATTATTAATAGGACTTATGCACGGATAACGGAAAACGTAGACGCAAACGCGAGAGCGTCTCGTAAAGCCTGCGGCATAGCTACGCTTAGGGCGCAGCCTAAGAAGAGAAGAGAAGAGAAGAGAAGAGAAGCGGCTTGCCGCAGGCTACCACAGAGAGCGCAGAGGTCACGGAGGAATGAGAGTTTGAGAGGGTTTTTGCGTAAGTCCTAATTTGAGGTCGTTTATTTATCAACAAATTCTTTCACCAATGCCATAGCATCAGGAGGAATCTGAGTAATTAGGCGAAATGGAAATGCCGCAGTCGAAGCAAATTGGGCATAATCTGATGTCAGAAAAACAGCGTAGTTTTTAGCTTCTGGAGTCATCTGGAAAGCAAAGGACAAAGCTATAGCTTTAACGTACTTGCGAACATCTGCTGCTTGTTCATCTACAACTTCACCGCCACTAATTGGCGTATTTGGTTTTCCTATCTGATCCAATGTGGTACTAGGGTCTTTTAAACTCAGATGAGTACCGCCAACTATACCAACTAGCCATTTGGGGGATGGGATTTTGTCAAATCCTGCAATCTGTTCAGTTAAAGCTGGGGTGGTTTTATCTGCGGAACTTGCTAACACTAGGGTAGGAACTTGCACCTTAGTTAACCCAGTTTCGCCAAATATCAGAGAAGTTGTAGGATTAAGAGCGATCGCCTGTTTTATTCTAGTATCCCGTAATTGATAGGTATTTTCTGGTAGCTTTTGAGCTATGCACTGCATAACTTCTCCCTGACTGAAAATAGTCAAGTTCTTTTTACAGCGTTGCTTGAGTCGTTCGAGTTGTAACTCTGCTCCAGCAATTTCTAAAGCTGTACCACCACCAAAAGAATGGCCAATGATCATCGCGTTATTGGTTGCAAGTTTCCCTTGTAGCGGATAATTAGCCGTTTGGTTGAGCTTTTCTAATTCGTCGAGGACAAAACTAATATCTTGAGGGCGATCCAAAAACTCCTGAGGCTTCATCACACTGGTTTTGCCTTGTAATGCTGAGTTAGTATTTGTCTGGTTACTACCGGGATGTTCTAAAGCTGCCACTACATAACCGTGGGATGCTAAATGTTTTGCTAGGTAACGCAAGTCTGTGCGGACTGACGAGAAGCCGTGAGAAAAGACGATTACGGGTTTATTGGTAGTTGCAGCAGTTGACCAGTAAAGATCAACTGGAATTTTACGGTCGCGCTTTTGGTCATTCAGACTTAAGTTGAGTATTTTTACTTGAGCTATTCCTGGTTGGCTGGGATCAAAAGGGAAAGAAATCTGTGGTGTTCTCCCCTGCGATGTTTTGGGGTCGAGTTGGGGAGCGATCGCTAGCATAAATTGCTGGGTGCGCCAAAAAGCTGTATTCAAAGTCCCTGCAACGATAAAAGCCTGTGGCAAATCAATTTCTAGGCGTTTACTGGGATAAGCCGCGATAAAACTCAGTATAGAAAGACCTTGCGGTGCAGTAGAACCTAATACCAATCCTGCTCTGAGTGCTTGCACCCCAGCTTTGTCCTTTCGGGCTAAGGCTGTAGCAAAGTCACTGAGAATAGTTGTACCAATCTGGGTATTAACTAATTTATTAACAGTGACAACATCCATCCGTATATTCATGCCCAGCGCCCCCAAGAGAAAGCGGCTTTGTTGTTCAGATAATCCTTTAGCGTAAGGCTGCAAACTCCCAGGCAATTCCCCGGTTTTTGCAGCCTTTTGCAACTCAGCAAGGGAGATGGTTTCTGTAAATAAACCCAAACGCACAACAACTGTATCAGCCGCAATGGCCGGAGTATTTGCTCCGAATTGTGTAAGTGCAATCGCGCCAAAGAAACCCGCAATTGTCTTAAGACTTCCCCAACTTCTTTTCATAAATATATACCAAGTGTTACTTACGGAAATATAACGAATATTTGTGTATTTGGCTACCCTAATAATTATCTAGAAATGAAAGCAGATTTATGCGTGAACTTGATAGCGATGTCTACGATGGGCTATGACGCTCGAACGTAAGAGCGTGCCTAGTCAAGACTCGCTAACGCTTCTCTACGTTCGCGTAGCGTGTCGCAGACAGACGCTCTTGCTAGCAAGATCCCCGTAGGGGTACGCTATCGGCGTCGCGCTGATCTCCTCAAAGCATCAGCAAATGCGAAGATAATTACATCAAAAACATAACAAAAGCAACAAATTGTAGAATTAATCACAGCTAAAAAAATTGAGCATAAATCAGTGTTAACAGCCACAAAAACCTGATTGCTTCTCAGCTATGTTTAATACTGTAAGAAAGGTCTAGAACAGGGTAAGCGATGCCTGCGGCGGTAAACTACGCATCTACAATCTGAACTTTTTGTGGGCTGATGTCTTGACTGCAATTTTTTTTGACCACAAAGTTTAACCGATCGTTTAATGTTTTGTTTTTACCCTTTAGAAAGTGTTGTCAGGGGATAGTCTTACTGCTTTAGCTACACTATCATTACCCATAAAATTCTACCAGCCACATCAACAATTTCCCTTGGCTTTATGCATCGCAGACTCCGCTATATTTTGATTCTGCTACTCTCCCTGAGTATTATTATACTGTGGTGGCCTGTGAATAATTCTGATTGTAATTTCGAGGGAATTCTTGCTTCAAAAACTACAAAGTTCCAGGTAAATGCTACTAAGGTTATAGTTCAGCCGTGGCGTGGTCGTCACCATGTATATGGGATTTTTATGATTCCTGACAAATACAAAAAAGCTCCATTTTTTGTATTAACCTTAAAAGGTGCTGGCAGTTACTGTTCAAAACAATTTGGTCAGATAAAAAACTATAATGATATCTTTGCTGAACCAGGAACTTCTCTGGTGAGGAATTTTATTAGAACTCGAACGGCTCTGCGGTTGATTCTCCAAGGTTTGTACTTTCAAATCAATGATAAAAAGAATTGGACGTTGACTTTCACTGAACCAAAAACTAGTAGTACCGCTACGCGGAATTAGTCATTACGAATTATTCAGTCAGCTTGGTGGTTGAGTTTCCAAAACTTCGTTTTTCTCTAACAAGGCAGTAGTAGCATTGACCACAATCTGTGCTGCTCCGGTGAAAAACGAGCGCTCGATAGTCGCTGGAACATCGCTAGGTTGATGATAGTGCGGAGTCCGTAAATTTGCGGTATCTGTCACCAGCACAGCACCCACACCATGATACCAAAATGGTGCATGGTCGCTGCGTAAGGTATCGGGTGTCAGTAAACCTTTAAAAGGAATTGGTAGTGTCAGAACTGCTGGCAGTTCTGATTCGGGTTTATTATTCTGGGAGTTTTGAAAGGCATTAAGCAAAGGCAAATGTTCTGTATCACCGACTACTGCCAAAAAGTCGCCCTTGTCGCTAATTGGTGTAACAGGCAACCCCGCAGGGTATTTTTGACACCCAGCAGTGTAACATGCATAACCTACCATATCCATGACGATCGCTCCGCTCAAGTTTTGTAAGCGTGCTGTCTTGCTAACAAAAGCCTGACTACCCAAAAGTCCTGTTTCCTCTTGGTCAAAAAAAGCTAGTTGTAGCGTCCGTGCTGTAGGACGAGAACCGAGCAAGCGGGCTATTTCCAGCACCACAGCTACACCACTAGCGTTATCATCAGCACCAGGGGATAAAGCAACAGTGTCGTAATGCGCTCCCACGAGAATTGCTTTAGCGGCTTTATTAGTTCCTGGGCGTTCCGCAAAAATATTCACGCCCTCAGAGAACTTTTCCAATTTGGGCTTCCAGCCTAATTTTGTGAGTTCAGTTGTGATATAAGTGCGAGTAAGCGATCGCTCTGTTGTTGTGTAGCGCTGAAAATTTAACTTTTGGATATGGGTTAACAGCTTATTAGTAGATACTTGTGGCGCACTGTCAACTTCCTTTGACTCTGGCTGTGGTTGGCGTGTTTCTACTGGAATGCGCTCAACAATTGCCGGTGACGGACGCTGTTCAAAAAACGTGCTACCTCTGCTACCCACCACGGCAACTGCCATCAGCACCAACAGCATCAGCCAAATCCATTTTCTCATCTGATTTATCCTTGGCTTCCAGACTTAGGGTAGCGCGAATCCACAGGCATAACTTTCCCAGATTGCTAGGGAGGGTTTAATATTTTGGTTCCCTAAGTTTAGGATTTACGTGCGTGTAGCGAGTTTTCTGGGTGTTTACACACAGGCGTTCTTACTTTTGTCTTTCCTAATGAATAAACATCAAGTTTGACGGTTCGTCTTTTGACAGCGATCGCAACTTCACGTAAAGTGCCCCACTAGAGGAGTGCTGAGTACTAAGTAAAGAAGAAAATAATTTTTTATTAGTTCTTCAAAATCTTTATTCTGACACTCAGAACTCATAACTCAGAACTCAGGGCTTTTTTTATGGTAGATTTGTTGCTGATCGCGATCGTGGGGTTCCTGGGGAGTTTTGGGCATTGCTTTGGGATGTGTGGCCCCCTAACCGTGGCGTTTTCTCTGTCTCATCAGCCAAAACAGACATCACCTTTAGAAAAGTCTCACACTTGGCAACAGCAATTAAAATTTCATATCCTGCTAAACCTGGGGCGGATGTTGAGCTATGCTCTAGTCGGTGCTGGCATTGGGGCGCTGGGTTCGGTATTGCTGCAAGGTGGACAACTGGCGGGTATTGGCAGCGACTTCAGGCGCTGGATGGCAATTCTAACTGGTGTAATGCTGATCTGGTTTGGCTTAGGACAAGTAAAACCCGATTTACTGCCGCGCATTCCCGTGTTACACCCCTTGCTACAAGGTAGTTTACACGATCGCCTCAGCACAGGAATGGTTAAGCTTTCCTTAAAAACCAAATGGTGGACGCCAATGCTTTTGGGGATGACTTGGGGTTTAATGCCCTGTGGTTTCCTGTATGCTGCCCAAATTAAAGCCGCTGAAACTGGCAATTTATGGATGGGTGGGGCAACTATGCTAGCTTTTGGACTGGGAACGCTGCCCACGATGTTAGGTGTGGGCGTTTCCACCTCATTGGTAAGTAAAGACAGGCGCAGTCAATTATTTCGATTAGGTGGTTGGGTAACACTCATCATTGGCGCTATCACCTTGTTGCGGACTGGTGACACAATGGTAGATTACACCGGACATGCCGCCTTAATCTGCTTAATTTTGGCTTTAATTGCGCGTCCTATTAGTGGCTTGTGGGCATCACCACTGCGTTACCGGCGGGGCTTGGGAGTGGGATCTTTTGTGCTTTCTGTGGTTCACACCACCCACATGATAGAACACTCATTGCAATGGAATTTTGCTGCCTTTTCTTTCATGCCGCCAGAATTTCAGTGGGGTATGGCTGCGGGTGCTGTAGCATTGGTATTAATGTCCCCCGCCGCTTTTACGAGTTGGGAATCGTTGCAAAAATCTTTGGGCAAGCGTTGGCGACAGATTCATCTATTGGGTGTGCCAGCCTTGCTCTTGAGTGCCATTCATACTGTCTTGATTGGTTCCCATTACCTGGGTTCCTTGCAATCAAATTGGGGAAATAAATTAGCGGTAGTACTGATGGGAATTGTTACCCTATGTGTCTTGCTAGTACGTTCGCGCTTTTTTTGGTCAAAGTTAGCCGTAGAAAAGTTTTATGTCCCCCCAACAAAATCGCGGTAAATCATCCTTATTTTCTGGTTCTATCCCAACTAGTCAAAAACAAAGGCTTTACCCGCTCAAAGGCATTTCGTGGAATCAAGGAACAATAAAATATTTATTATTCCTGAGTTGCTTAGTTATATCAATAACTAATATTTACCCGGCGTCTGCTCATAAAGTAGAAGTAGCTGGAGATGTCGGTGGCACCCTTCACATTGAACCAAATGATAATCCCCGTGCTGGAGAACCAAGCCAAGCTTGGTTTGCACTTACCCGCAGAGGTGGAAGGGTGATTCCCCTGTCACAGTGTAATTGTCAGTTGGCTGTTTATGCCCAACCCTATGCTGCCGGAGAGCCACCCCTGTTAGAACCACAGTTAGAACCTGTGGCAGCTGAACGCTATCAAGGCATCCCAGGTGCCGAAGTTGTCTTTCCCAAGCCAGGGATTTATCAGTTGCAACTAAATGGTAAACCTGTTTCTGGGGCAAGATTCAAACCCTTTGAGTTAAAATTTGAAGTTACTGTAGCAGGTGGATCTACACAAAATACACGAAACCTGCGAAATGTCAATGGTGATTTAGTAGAGGATGAATCTCAGAAATTACCACTTTGGGCGATCGCACTTCCAATCCTCGGATTTATCGGCATCTTAGTTGTCGTACTGCGAAGTATGAGAGGGGGTGGGGAGTAGTTAGGAGTTAGGAGTGAGGAGTTGAGAGTTATGAATTCAAGACGTGAACAATTTTAGATTTTGGATTTTGGATTTTGGATTGAAGGAAAAATCTAAAATTTACAGACGCGATTAATCGCGTCTCTACTCCTAACTTTTATTTATGTCGCTTTTTATGCCACTGCCACGCATGAGCGACAATATCTTTGATAGATGGATACTGAGGTTGCCAGCCTAAGATTGTCCTGGCTTTCTCGCTGGCGCCAATCAGAATTGGGGGATCACCAGGACGGCGATCGCGTTCTTGTACTGGTATAGAAATTCCTGTCACCTGTTCGGTAGCTGCAATTACTTCTCTGACAGAGAAACCGCTACCATTGCCCAAATTGAAAACTTCGCTATCGCTACCTTTTAATAAATATTCCAATCCCAAAATATGGGCATCTGCTAAGTCGTTAACATGAATATAATCACGAATACAAGTACCATCAGGCGTAGGGTAATCGGTGCCAAAAATTGAGATGGATTCTCGTTTGCCTAAAGCTGTCATCAGCACCAAGGGAATCAAATGGGTTTCTGGGTTGTGATCTTCGCCAAGCAAGCCACTCGGATTAGCACCAGCAGCATTAAAATAGCGGAAACGCACTGATTTAAAACCGTAAGCAACATCAAAATCAGAGAGAATCCGCTCAACCATAAGCTTTGTAGCGCCATAAGGATTAATCGGATTTTGGGGATGGTTTTCTGGAATGGGTACAAATTCCGGTACACCGTAGGTGGCACAGGTAGAAGAAAAGACAAATTTCTTCACAGATGCCGTCAGCATCGCTTCTAACAGGGTCAAAGTCCCAACAACGTTATTGCGGTAATATTTAGCCGGATCAGTCACCGATTCTCCGACGTAGGCATAAGCAGAAAAGTGCATCACAGCAGCAATATCGCGGGTTTTAAATAGGTGATCTAGCAAAGCGCGATCGCCTGTATCCCCTACTATCAGTTCTACCTGTAAAACCTTTTCTACCAGGTCACGATGCCCATAGACCAGATTATCAAGTATAACAACGTTATAACCCGCTTGCTTCAAAGCAAGCACCGTATGAGAACCAATATACCCAGCTCCCCCCGTTACCAAAATGGTAGGCTTTCCAGGCGACATAGTTTTTCCTTTTGAGTGGATTACCCAATTAATTTAGTTTACCGGTACTATATTACTCTTCTGGAAAATTATAAATAATAGACGCAGTTGCAAAAAATTGCACTAAAATCACTACGACGGTAGTCTTTGGGTGTGAGGCTTGAGATATTTTAAGTCAAACAGTGCGATTACAATTTGACAATAAAATAAATTCATTTCCCGAAACCTCTAGGTTGGCCCTTACGGGTGACGCTCCTAGCGTCGCTAAAGCTAAGAAGTCGCTAGTTGTTTTATGCAGGGAAACCATGCACGACAGTTCCTCTTGGGGAGCCACTTCTTTTCTGAACAAGAGAAATGGCGTGGAAATCCCAAGCAAAGGGGACTGTCTTACCACCACATTGGCTCACTGCACCAGAAAATTTGAGAGTTAATCTATGTTTCTATTGTTAAGCCGAGTACTGCTGTGGCTGCTGATTGGCACTATCGTATATTCTCTGTTCCAGCGATTTTATCCCTCTGGATCTTTTGTAGGGCGATTAATCCTAGTCGTTATCTTGGTAGTCGTAGCCCTATCATTTCTTAACCCCAGTGAACCTGCTGTGGCGTCGTTGTGGAGAGTGCTATCTTTTCCACTCAGACCTCTAGGAGCCTCTGTTTTACTGATGATTTTTGCAGCTCAGAGAATCAAAGGAGGCGGAATAGACAAACCAGGAGGATACTTGGTAGGCTGGGCACTAACAATTTTGCTGTTGGCAAGTACACCAGCAGTTGCCTATTTCCTTTATCGGGCACCTCTAGTAACTGTTACACCAACATCTGGGACACTGGTAGCCTTAGGACAACAAACCACCGCAGCGAACATCTCAGATGTTACGGGGGGTGGCATTCTTTCTTATAATTTGAGAGTGCCTCCCTACCTATTACAAGGAAATCCTCAAGATATTCGCACACGCGGTTTACGACTTGAAGACTTTGTACCAAATTCGGAAACGTTGCAATTGACAACAAGAACTTGGGAAAGTTATCTTGCTGAAGTTTACAGGTTCATGCGTGTTCAACGGTAAGAAAGAAAAACTAAAAAGGTCACAATGCCACGCCCTAGTACCGCGTTTCCCACAAGATAGCGGTACTAGTAGCTGGATTAATTAAGGCTGTGATTGCCGTCATAGCACCAAAAGTTTGATTAGACGTTATTAGAAGGCTTTCAGGGAAAGGGGACGGCAATAACTATCCAGTTGAAAGAGACTGTCCTAAGTTGACGAAATCATAGTCAGGTAAAAAAAGCTTAATTTACAAGCGATACTCCCTCTAAATAGCTGTCTTATTGGACTAGCAGTTAATCTAGGATGATAAAGTTGCAAAATTGCTTGAATGGCAAAATCTCGACGAATCGCTAAACTCAGTGCTTATCTACGTCCCCATTGGCGGGAGGCGTCTTTAGGCATTCTCGCTTTGTTTTCTGTCAATGCACTGCGCGTTTATATCACTTTGTTGATTCGTGCTGGTGTTGATAAACTCTCAACAACCTTCATCTTGAACCAAATACTACATGACGTAGTGATCATTGTCTTGCTCAGTTCGGCGATGTGGCTAATGCGGATGGCATCACGAATTTGGCTATTTGGGGTGGGGCGTCAGGTGGAATTTGACCTAAAACAACGGATTTTTGAACACTTACTCAAGCTGGAACCGGCTTATTTTGCCAGTAATAGTGCTGGCGATTTGATTAATCGGGCTACCAGTGATGTGGACAATATCAAGCGGTTGTTGGGTTTTGCAGTCTTGAGTTTGGCAAATATCGTGTTTGCCTATGCCCTGACAGTGCCAGTAATGCTGGCGATTAGTGTGGATCTCACACTAGCTTCTTTGGCAGTGTACCCTTTTATGCTCTTGTTAGTGAGTCTGTTTAGCAATCGCTTACGCAAACAACAAGCAGCAGTCCAAGAGCAACTCTCTGACATCAGCGAACTCATCCAAGAGGATATCAGTGGCATTGCCTTAATTAAAATCTATGCCCAAGAAGCAAACGAGCGTCGAGCCTTCGCCAAGAAAAATCAGCAGCTATTGACTGCTAACCTGGAACTGGCAAAAATCCGAAATACACTATTTCCGCTCATTGGCGGGTTAGCTAATATCAGTTCACTGGTAATCATCTGGCTAGGGGCGGCGCGAATGTCTTCTGGAACCCTTCAGGTTGGCGACTTTTTAGCACTGTTAATTTATGTAGAGGGTCTAGTTTTCCCCACAGCCCTTTTAGGATTCACAATTACTGTCTACCAACGAGGTGAAGTTAGTATCGATAGGCTTGAATCTATTCTCTCTGTCACACCGAAAATTCAAGATACAGCCGATGCCATACATCTACCAGTGGCTGAACTTAAAGGGGAAGTGACAGCTAAAAATCTCACCTATAGTTACCCTGGTTCCACTACTCCAGCGCTAGAAAATGTTAATTTTACCATTGCTCCGGGAGAAACCGTAGCCATTGTTGGGGCAATTGGTTCGGGAAAATCCACTCTGGCTAATGCTTTGCCCCGCTTGTTGGATATTGAATCAGGACAATTGTTTTTAGATGGGGTGGATATTACTAAGATAGCGTTGGCAGATTTACGAGGTGCGATCGCCTACGTTCCTCAAGATAGTTTTCTATTTAGCACTACAATCAAAAATAATATCCGCTACGGTGATCCAATTAGCGAACAAGAGCAGATAGAATCTGTCGCTCAACTTGCCCAAATTGAATCAGAAATTAACAATTTTCCCCAGCAATATGAAACTATTGTTGGTGAACGCGGTATTACTCTTTCTGGCGGTCAACGACAACGGACTGCCTTAGCTAGGGCTATGCTGGTTAATGCTCCAGTGTTAATTTTGGATGATGCCCTCTCTAGTGTGGATAATCAAACAGCCACGCAAATCCTCAAAAATCTCTCTGGTGGTACTGTACGCAAAACAGTAATTTTCATTACCCATCAATTATCGGCAGCAGCTGCTACTGACCGAATTTTTGTGATGGAAAAAGGAAGAATTGTCGAGACAGGCAATCACTTACAACTGTTGCAACAACAGGGTTTATATAGAACTTTGTGGAGCCAGCATCAAGTTGAAGAATTACTGCACTAGTACAACATTTAATATTAAAGACAATTCCTTATGCAGCCTGTATAATTTTTCATTACAATATCTGACAAATTACCTCTGTTCAAAAATTTTTTAACGTGATTTTGTGAGATTTGATTTGTATTATCAATAAACCAATTTTATTGATAATGAACTGGGAAAAATTACCGTTGCTTTAGTGTTTTTACTGATGCTATGGCGGTTATCGGTTCAGTAAGGTACAAGAACCCCACCCCCAACCCCCTCCCCGCAAGCGATGAGGGGGATATGATGTACCTCATCTGATTAGGAAACGCTATATCAGCTTGATAAAGTGTTGAAAGTGACATTAGTTGTTGGTTCTTACTTTTTCGCGTTGCTTCCATTTTAATCAATACCCATCAAGTAATAATGATGAAATTCAGGATATTATCTTATGGAATCTTTCGGTATTTATACACTTGCAAATGATGCCGTTTATGATCAGTTAGTAGCATTATTGAATAGTATTGAGGTGAATGTTAGCCCAGATATTCCTGTTTGTATTATTCCCTATGATGAGAGATTAGACTTAGTTCAAAAAGCAGTCAAGAAGCTTCAAATAGCTCTTACTTAAGTTTCCTAATCTATATGTTTCACAACTCAAATAGGATTGCTATATACAAATTTATAAAAATCAGAACTATTTTTTGAAAAAGCCTGTCCAATAATAAGTTATGCTGCAAAAGTTTCAAGAATGATGATAAGCACAAAGATAGTATATGTATCTTTATTCCTCTTTTTGATGATTGCTTTGTTTAGGCTTATAGATAAGCCGACTGAGGCAAATTCCTTTCAAGCAACTGAACAGCAGACAATCAGAGTTTTATTTATTGGCAACAGCTATACCTATGTCAATGATCTTCCTTGGTTGACACAAGAGTTAGCTGAGTCGGCAAAAGAAACTAGAACGCTCGAAACTGAAATGGTTGTGGTCGGTGGAGCTACCCTCAAAAGCCACTGGAAACGTGGTAAAGCACTCAGGCTATTGAGAGCGAAACGATGGGACTACGTAGTACTTCAAGAGCAAAGTACCTTACCGATTACCAATCCCAAGGAAATGTACAAATACGCCAGTCTGTTTGATGCCGAAATCAAGCAAGTGAATTCCCAAACAGTCTTCTACTTGACTTGGGCAAACCAAAATCAACCAGAAACGCAACAGATATTGACCGATTCATATATGACAATTGCTAAAGAACTCAAAGCCAAAGTTGCACCTGTCGGAATAGCTTGGCAAAAAGTTCAGGAAGCTAATCCGAAATTGAACCTTTATAGTCCGGATCAAAGCCACCCTAGTCCTATTGGCTCATACGTAGCAGCTTGCGTATTTTATACAGAAATTTTACAGAATAGTCCAGTAGGGTTAAGTCGCCGTATATACAGTAGCCAATTTAGTACCCCACAAGAGGGCAACAGACTTGAATTGGAAAGTTTAAGTGAAACAGATGCTGAAATAATTCAACATTTGGTTGAGTACATCGTCAGAAAGATTTGATGAAGCTAGTGTAATCTGGCATGATTACCAGGTTAGTTTTTTTGGGTATGTGGGTAGTATAAATTACCGAAACAACTAATTTGGCAGATGGTAATGTTCAAAACTAAATTATCACAATCCCATGCTTGGGGAGAATTTTACACATTGAGGTTAATGCATCGCCATATTGTGGCGATCGCAGTTCTAATTTTAATTAGCTTACTGAGTTCATTGAGTGGAACACCAGTTAACCATAGCATCTCTAACCCTTGGGAAGGCTTTCTCTGGGGATTGGCAGATCCAGTAATTGGCTTGAATTGTTTAGTTGGTATTGTTGCTATTGGCTTACTCTCATCTGTATTTGTTCGTGGTGCTGCGATCGCTGGATGTTTTGTCTTAGCAACAGTTTTAGGCATTGTGATTCATTTATTTCAGCTAAATTTACCAGGCACAGAAATAGCGATCGCTATTTCTACCATCGTTTTTGGTACTATGCTGATGATGCCAAATCAACCAAACTTTATAGTACTTGCTCTGGTAGGCATCAGTGCTGGTTTATTTCAGGGTTACGCTGATGCCGAATCTATTATTGGGGCAGGAATGATGCCATTAATTGCCTATATACTAGGTATGACCTTAACTCTGTTTGCGGTTGCCATGAGTGCCAGAGAAATTGGTACTGCGATGGGTATGGGAGAAATAAACCGAATTTTACCCTGGAAAATTAGTATTACTGGCTTCGCTTTGTGTGCGATCGGCATTGTGTTTTTGAGCAATTCAATAATCTAAAATTACAATACAGTTCAGTTAAGCATTTTTTTCTTCTCTCTGTGTTCTCTGCGCCTCTGTGGTTCGTCGTTAAAAAAAATGACTTTGATAAAGAGTTTTAGCGTTAACCCAAGCGTATTGATCTAAATCACATATTTCAATTCAGTGGAATACATTCATTTGTGGGGGCATACAGCTAAATGTACGCCCCCACTACGTCTTCAGACTGAAAATTGTCCAGCAAGCAAGTAGCACAGGGTTTTACTGAATAAGCTGATGCACCTCTGCGCTAATCTAGAGGCTATATATAAATAAAGGGTTATGACACCTGAAGAAATTGCTGGTACCCTAACAGAATTATTTGGCACATCGGATGTTGCTGCAATCGCTCCTGGATCGTGGCAAATAGACACTTCTACTTTTCGACTGTTGGTGCTGCTTTCCGAAGATAATACTTGGTTGCGAGTTTTACTACCTATTGTGCCTGTCCAAGAAGCCCAACCATTTTTAGGACAGTTCCTAGAAGCCAACTTTGATGAGACTCAAGAAGTACGTTACGCTTTATATGAAGGGGTGATTTATGGAGTATTTCAACATAACAGTAGCACTCTAGCGGGTGCAGATTTATCCAATGCAATTAATCGACTTGTATCTCTCTATCAGGCTGGATTAGATAATGTCTTTAATCGACTAATTGAAAGCCGTATCCGGCAAATAATCCAGGCAGCAAAACAGCAAGGACAATCTCTGCAAGCTACTATGCAAAGCTTGGAACGCTTTTATGCAGAAGGATTGATGGGTGAAATAAATCAAACCTCAGAGACGCGACAAGAAGTTCTAGCTGCTTGGCGGCGTCAGTTAGAAAATTTATGGAATGAGGGTTGATTTCAATTTTTAATAGGGATTTTTATCCGCGCCCCGTTCACATATTAAAGTAATCCACATATACATATCTACTTATCATGGATATCATTGAAATCCTCAAAGAAGACTATCAAAGATTCCCAGTAAATCAAACTTACAACATTTATGCTCCAGACGTTTATTTTCAAGATCCACTGAATAAATTTCGTGGCGTTAAACGTTATAAAAAAATGATTAATTTTATCCAAACTTGGTTTTTAGATCCCAAGATGGACTTACATAATATTCAACGTTTAGGAGACACCATAAAAACTGAGTGGACACTCAGTTGGAATACTCCTCTTCCCTGGAAGCCAAGGATCTCTATTCCTGGCTGGAGTGAATTAAGTCTCAACTCTGATGGTTTAATTGTCTCCCATGTCGATTATTGGAATTGTTCACGCTTAGATGTGGTGAAGCAGCATTTATAGAGCTTCTGGGTTGAGTTCAATAGAGCCTACTAGCTTTGGGGAGTAAGATTCCAAGCCTCTCTCCTTTTAGGCTAGGCTATGGTGTACACACAAATCCTAAAAACCTACCTTGCTGAGGCTTTCCTAAACCATTATTATCAAGATTGCAACATTCAAAACTAACGTTAAAGTAATCGTTCAAAAAAACAGATGCCATACCTGAATTAAGAGAATTTACTCAGATTTATATATTATTTTTTTAAAAAATAAAAAAATATTCACTAATTTTACTGAACCAGGAAACAGCCTTACTAAGCCAAACTAGCTCTAGAACCCTCTCTAACGAATATATCTATGCACTGTCCAAAACGTAAATCAGTGTTCTATAAAAAGCTGAATTGAGTTCGGCTGGACTGAAAGCAATTGATTCAAATATAGTTTTGGTGATAATTACAATTTGCGAAATATGACTCAATCAATTGAGCAATTCCGTACTATGCTTGATGCTTATAACATAGCTCTAGCTATGATTGACTCTTCCAAAAGCAAAGAGTAAACCCCACTTGTTTATTAAAACCATTTGTTTTTGACTGCTACCATACCTTTGGTGGGCTTCTCTACGAGACGCTGTGCGTAGCTTGCTTCCCCGTAGGGGTATGCCTACGCAATTTTTTCTATTCATTAATGCTCTTTGATAAAGAAGCTTTATGTGCAGTTCATACTAGGCAATATTATGCATATTTTATTATGCATTTTGCAATATATTTTCACTTTTGGTGATATTGAAAATGCTGCAATCTGCGATTTTCAATAATGTGGCTTGTCTAATTTCTAATTAGACTTTATAGTAATACGGTGTTTTCCCTTACAATTTCTCGGCAGATTTTTACCATGATTTATTCTCACAAATTGCAGAAGTATTTTGCAGCTTTCTCTTTATCTGTAGTATTAGTAGCTGATTTAGTAATCACACAAAAAGCTCCTCCAGCTTTTGCCCAGACGGTAAATTCATCTATCGGTAATGGTGTAACATTCAGTTGCAATGATAGTGAAGCGACAATCAAAGCTAAAAATGGCCCCAGAGTAGTTTATGGAAATACAGCCATTTACATTGGTTATCAGCAAGTCTCATCTAATAACAAAAACCCTGTGACAATCCGTTTCAATAGTGGTATCAAATCATGGTGTAGAACTGATTACGAAACAACCAATGACGACGGTACAGGTTACGGATTGTATTGGAATGGGGGCAATGTTTTATATGGCGTTTACTCCTCTACTGGTAGTCAGACTGGTAATGATTTTCGCCGCTTTGCAACTGGGCGTTGGTTGTCTAGCTATGGTAGCGGAGGCGGGCCAAAAGTCGCAGTTATAGCCCGGATTAATCCAGCTAATGGCCAGGTTGACTATGCCACATTTTTAACTTCCAAAAAGGCGGATAATGGACAAACTAACTCTCTAGTTGTCCAAAATCTATCATGGAATGGCACAAATTTGACTGTGCAGGCAAAGTCATGGTGGACTCCCCGTCGCACTAATACAAATTCCATGACTTGCACTGGTTCATCACCTTATCAATACACAGCCGTATTCACTGGCGATTTAACAAAGGTGAACTCAGCTTCAGCTCTTACCTGTAGTTAAAGGGTAATGATTCAGCTATCAAATTGAGGAAGCATATTTTTTCCAGTTGTTTAGAAATTGACAAAAGCGATCGCTCTTGATATTTGTAGTGCGATCGCTCTTTCTCAATTATCTACCCCTAATTTTTCCCATGCGGACGATGAATAATTGTCTCCAAAACCCGCCGTTTGGCCTTTGGATCAATCCCTACCAAGCGGATATACTCACCGCTATATTCTGCCAAAGTTGCTTCCAAGTTTGAGATTGCATCAGACTCGGCATCAATGTGGCTATGAACACAACTTTGCCAAGAACCTGTGCGGAAACGGCGCTCATCTACGTGTTCAATACTTATTTTGTAACCTTGAGATAATAATTGCCGAATCTGTTCTTGTGTCTCTAAGGTCAAATGTGGACTTGATACTTCCTGTTTCTGGAATCCATTAGTTTTTACTTCTTGAGTTGCACCATTGCTTGATGGCTGATTAATTGGTGTCAAAGCAGCAGGTTGTGCAGATTGAGAATTTCTACCTCGATTGAGTCGGTTGTAATCATCAACCAAATGGGAATTTTCCACCCGTTTTTGTTCACCAACGAGGAAGTTACCAGACTCGATTAAGTGAGACAACCTGAAATCTGGCTTTTTAAATTCTGGTGGGCCTTCAACGCTGTTAACGATACTCAAGGATACCTGCTCAAAACCTACTTTATGGATGTAGTTACGGATTTGTTCGTCATAAATGCGCGATCGCAAAGCGCTAAAAAAGTCAATGGACTGATTGACAAAAGTATCAACTAGCTGTTCAACTTCTTTCTGTGACAATCCATCTGGTTCAAAAATTCCCTTGACAATTCCCACCTTATCGTCTCTGTCTGGTTCCCAGTAGAATTTCTCCATCCGTCCATCCCGAATTAACGGTGCATAGAGGGTGGAAAAATCATTACCTGTGACAATAATCGGCACACGATGTAAAGGCGTGGAATCATAGCTTCCAGGCAACTGCACATCTGTGGGATTATCAGCAATGTTCATCAGTGTGGCATTCACCAACTGCGTATTTACAGTATATTGAGTACCTTCATCAAAGCGTCCAGCCCCCGCATCTAAATCATTAATCATCAGTACACACATTTTGCCGCGTACTTTGATTAGTTCTGCTGTTTCCCGATAACGCAGCCGAATCAACCGCGCTGGATCTCCTGCATCTGGACTTTCCAATTCGCCGCCAGATATGTTAGTCACTTCGATACCCATTTTCTCGAAGACTAATTGACATTGAAATGTTTTCCCTTCACCTTTGCGTCCGTGAATACCTAAAATCACGGGAACTCGCACGCCAGGAAGCTTTAGAAAGTTTTTAGTGATGTGGACAGCCAATTTGTCCAGAAAGCGGGGAGCGATGTAGTAACCCATAAAATTATCTTTGCCTAGCACTGCTTAAAGTAATGTTAAGTTTTTTTGGTGATGACTGTTTATTTATCTTTTGGTAGAAAAGCAACGCTACCTACCACACACGTCTTATTGGATATGCATCGAAAATTTTATCGGCACTCAGTATAGGTATATTTTCTGCGAGTGCTTGTGCAATTAAAATTCGGTCAAATGGATCGCGATGATGTAAGGGTAGTGTGGCAACAACAGTAACATGGCTAATTTTGATATCGAGTAAACTAAAATCGTTTAGATTGAGTTGCTGTGTGATAAATATCTCAAATGGCTGATTGAAATTAAGCTTTCCTAAATTCTGCTTAATAGCTATTTCCCATAGACTAGCTATACTTAGCAAAATTTTATTATTCTCATCATTGATGAACTCTAGTACTTGATTACTAAGTCTTGAATTGTCAGTCACATACCAAATAAAAGTATGTGTATCCAACAGTAATATCATTCCATATATTCCTTAAAATCTTCCAGTGGTTCATCAAAGTCATCAGATATTGTAATTAAACCCTTTGCACTTCCAGGTTGACGGCGGCGTTTAAATTGCGGCACAGGAGTCAACTTCACCAAAGGTTGATTATCTTTGATGATAATAATTTCCTCACCACTGAGTGCTGCTTCAATTAAGTCAGGTAACTTTTGAGATGCTTCAGCTAAATTAATGTGCTGCATAATTACTACTTTGGGAACGAAAAAATAAGCTGCCACCACTATCCTAACTTTGAATACTCGATTAAGTTAGAGGAAACCAATTTAACCAAGCGTCCCAATTTTCTACTATTTGGGCAAATTCTGTATAACCGCCTGCTTTAGGATGAACACCATCATTGGCTCTTGCTTCATTAATCCAGATGTTTGATTTTTCTAATATTGAAAAAACGTCTAAATAAGGTATATTCAATTCATTGCAAATTAAAGCAAACTGTTTAGATAAATCAGTATTTCTGCTCCTTCTTTGACTATCTTCTTGTTCTGCGTATGGTGCTGGCCCAACCATCAAAACAGGATATAAATTTTGAGCTTCACTTAAAATTTCATGGGTATTTTTGATAGAATCTGTCAAATCCACGCGAGGTTTAATATTTTCTAATGTTGTGTCATTCAATCCAAAAGAGAACACAACTCTGCCATCATATTCTTTGGGTAAACGAAGCGATACTTCCTGTAACCAACGCTTTGATATATCAGTACTCGTATCACGCCTAATTCCTAAATTATAGTAAGTAATGTCATAACCTTTTTTATTAGCATTAGCACATACTCTCCCTGTCCAACCAAGACATTCTGAGTCGCCAGTACCATTAACAAAAGAGTCCCCAACAAAGCAAATTCTTACTTCTGGCAGATGCTGTAATTCCATTTGTTATCTTTTTAAAAAACGCAAAGGTACGCTAAGGGAAGCGCAGAGGAACGCAGAGAATAACTTTGCGTCCCTTTGCGTTTCAAAACAAATCTAGTAAATAGGAGAGGCAGATAATTCTACCTCTCCTATGGGGATAAACTAATTACTTAGAGCAACGCTTGCTTTAGTATCTTTTGGCTATGTTGGGTTTGTGAACAAGAAAGCTGAGAATTTGGCACTGCTTGATGTTATCAAAACCCACAACACGGATATAGCTGGTGCTGAATTGAGAACGGCATCCTTGAACTTCGCTCAATACTTCTTGAGTGGATTTAGCACCGAACAAAGGCAGCTTCCACATTGTCCAATATAATTCTGTTGGCTCAGAAGTTTCGTTAAACTCAATCGCTGGAATGTAACCTTGATTCAAAATATACTGAATTTGCTTGGCAATTTGAGCGTCAGTCAGGGGTGGCAGGTAAGAAAGGGTTTCGTAACGACGCTCTTTTGGTAAAGTTTGCATAGTTTTTGATAATGGGTTGCGATTTTTACTACTAGGTTGACCGAACTAAGTGGATAAGTTATCCAAATTCGGATCTGAAGTTGCTTGCTGTTCTGGTTGCAGACTGGGGTTAGATGTGTCTATTCGTGTGATGCGTTCTAAGTGCTGGCGACGCTGTTCCATGTTGGCTTGCTGAATGCCAGTGCGAACCATTTCCGGTAAAAATTCGATGATTTCTTCCGCAATGTGTTCCCTGACAGTCATGATTCGCAAAGCCAAATCTGGTTTTTCTCGCAACAGTTGCTCAATGTATGATTCACCATTCTGAATTTTGCCAGCAGAAAAGTTATGCAGCCAAAGTTCTAATGGAGGATTCGTTTCGCCTAGCTGTGCCAATACTGTCCTTAGAGCCTGATAAGTCAGGTAGCTTTGGAGAGTCTTGGCTGTGTCCTTCGCAATTTGCTTAAGATTCATGCTTGACCCCAGCCCCAATGAATTTTAGATTGTGGGTTTTAGATTTTGGATTAATCTAAAATCCAAAATCGCAAATCTAAAATTATCAGACGGTATCCATTGCTTCAAACTCGAACTTGATTTCTTTCCACAGTTCGCAAGCAACAGCTAGTTCAGGAGACCACTTGGCAGCTTCGCGGATGATATCGTTACCTTCACGAGCCAAGTTGCGGCCTTCGTTACGAGCTTGAACAACGGCTTCCAAGGCGACGCGGTTAGCGGTTGCACCAGGAGCGTTACCCCAAGGGTGTCCCAGAGTACCACCACCGAATTGTAGTACGGAGTCATCACCAAAGATTTCTACCAGCGCGGGCATGTGCCATACGTGGATACCACCAGAAGCAACTGCCATTACACCAGGTAGAGAAGCCCAGTCTTGGGTAAAGTAAATACCACGAGACTTGTCTTGCTCAATGTAGTTTTCACGCAATAGGTCAACGAAGCCCATTGTGATGCCGCGTTCACCTTCCAATTTACCAACTACGGTACCGGTGTGGATGTGGTCACCACCAGATAAACGTAGGGCTTTAGCCAATACACGGAAGTGGATACCGTGGTTCTTTTGACGGTCAATTACAGCGTGCATAGCCCGGTGAATGTGCAGCAAGATACCGTTGTCGCGGCACCAACGAGACAATGTGGTGTTGGCGGTGAAACCTGCGGTGAGGTAATCGTGCATGATGATGGGCTGCTTGAGTTCTTTAGCGTACTCAGCCCGTTGCAGCATTTGTTCACAGGTGGGGGCGGTGACATTGAGGTAGTGACCTTTGATTTCACCGGTTTCAGCTTGGGCTTTGCTGATAGCTTCAGAAACGAACAAGAAGCGATCGCGCCATCTTTGGAATGGTGCGGAGTTGATGTTTTCGTCGTCTTTGGTGAAGTCCAAACCACCGCGCAAACACTCGTATACAGCGCGTCCGTAGTTCTTAGCGGAAAGACCCAATTTGGGCTTAATGGTACAACCCAGCAAAGGACGACCGTATTTGTTTAACTTGTCGCGCTCAACTTGGATACCGTGGGGAGGCCCTTGGAAGGTCTTGATATAAGCTACTGGAAAGCGAATATCTTCTAGACGCAGTGCCCGCAGAGCTTTGAAACCAAATACGTTACCTACAATTGAGGTCAAAACGTTGGTTACAGAACCTTCTTCAAACAAGTCCAGAGGATAGGCAACGTAACAGATGTATTGGTTGTCTTCACCGGGAACTGGTTCGATGTCATAGCAACGACCTTTGTAGCGATCGAGGTCGGTGAGCAAGTCTGTCCACACAGTTGTCCAAGTACCTGTGGAAGACTCAGCCGCTACAGCCGCACCTGCTTCTTCGGGAGGAACACCAGGCTGGGGTGTCATGCGGAACGCAGCTAGAAGATCGGTATCTTTTGGTGTGTAATCGGGTGTGTAATAAGTTAGTCTGTAATCTTTAACCCCGGCTTGATACCCAGATTTGCTCTGAGTCTTCGTTTGAGCGTAAGACATATTTTATCCTTCCCTGAAATCACTCTTGTTAATTATCAAATCACGTTTTGTGCAACTTCCCCTCACCCCATTTTTTCCCCCTTCATCGGGGAAAAGAACGGTAAAAATTTTTGTTAAGGGTTGTTTTTGGCAAAGGGTAGCAGTTTTTTTGCGGCGGACACTTTGTTTGGTAGCGGTGGTAGCCTTCCTCACCAGTGTTATCCCCTTCTAGGGGTACACGACCTAGCGCTTCTACTGTTCCCTCTTCTTACGAATCAAAATTTTTTTTACCTCTTCTTTGCACCCGACTAAACCTTCTCAATTTCACCAAAACTTCCGTTTTTTGCGGCTTGATTTAGATAATTCCCCTACAAATCGGGGTATTCAGGGGATTGGGCTGGCTGGCACACATTTCCGCCTCTACACTCCCTCTATCTTCTCCGTTGATGGAAAAGATACCAGAAAAGAATTTACTTGACAGAGATTTAGCAGAGTGGTGAGCGTAAAGATAAAAAATTGCACACCACGTAATTTGTAACTTATTCCACAATATATCAATAATTCGATAAGTTATTCTTTGAAAGTTTTTAACTTATATATTTAATTTTGTTATTACATAAATATTTAACATTTTGTTACAGATGCTTTACAAGGTGTCATCAATAACTGTACAGAAGCTTTTTGGGAGTGAGGAGTGAGAAATCCGGGTTAAGAGTTATAAGAATTATTTCCCCAATGCCCAATGCCCAATCCCTATAAAATTTGAGAAAAATTCCAGATGACGTTTAAAAAATCTCAGCAAGGGGAACACTGGAACTAACCCGAAGCCAGTTTAGGTAATGGCTATGGGTACTGTCTCCAAAGGAAATGTCACCGTGGTATTGTTTTGCAAGCGTACTAGTTTATTGACTACTTCTATTTTGCTGGGGTTGATAGCTTTGCCAAGTATAGGATGGGCACAAAAAACCCCTGATATTAATTCATCTGATCTAACTCCTGCTTACCCACCTTCTGCACCGCCACCGCGAGTAGAACCTTTGCCCGAAGAGCGAGGAGTGCAAGAAAATTCGCCAAAAACTGATTATCGTGTCGGTAATTTACTGGGAGATGTTACAGGCAATCTTTGGGTAGGTTCTTGGCGGGGACTATCGCGGATTGATCCTAAAACCGGCAAGATTATTTCTCGTGTTAATTTACCGAATGTTGCCATTGGTGCTTTAGCTCAAGACAAAGTAGGACGTTTATGGGTAGGAAGTTATGATGGACTGTTCCGAGTAGACCCCCGTACTAGCGAAATCACCGCGCAGAATTTATTTTTGCCTTCTAAAAGGGTGTTGTCATTGTTAGTTGACAAACGGGGTTATTTGTGGACTGGAACGGATAGTGGTTTAGCTCTAATTAGTCCCGACCAAGGCTTGATTATGACAACATTAAAAAATCTGCCTGGTGTCAGCGCCAATACCCTGACTTTAGATGCCGAAGGTCAACTGTGGGTTGGTACACTTGATGGATTAGTGCGGGTAAATACTGCTAGTGCTGCGATTATGAAGCGGATAGCCGATTTACCAGGGACGACTGTCCAAGCTTTAGCTATCAGTCCAGAAGGATTAATTTGGGCAGGAATGCCAAATAATTTGCTAGTTATTAACCCAAAAACTGGTGCAGTGTTGCGTTCTGTAACTCGTTTGCGTGGGCGTGATGTGAAGGTGGTGCGTTTTGCTAAAGATGGTAGTGTGTGGGTCGGGACTAGCAATGGTTTGTTACGATTAAATCCAAATACAGGCGCTGTGTTAGATGCAGAAGTTGCTGGACTTCCTTCTAGTCGGGTTCTTGCCCTTGCACCTGACATTGCCAATAAATTATGGATCGGCACTAGTGAAGGTCTAGCTTGGTTAATGCCCAAAACCAGTAGTGCAAAACCCCATATTGCTTTCAGTCGCGCTGTTAAATGATTAGTCATTTGTCCTTTGTCTTCTGTCCTTAGCAAATGACAAATAACAAAGGACAAAAAATCCAAAATCCAAAATCTAAAATCTAAAATTGGCAATGGCAATCACTACCCAGCAATTAATTCAATGGAAACAACAGGGACGTTCAATTGTGGCGTTGACCGCCTGGGATTATACGATCGCTCAACTCATCGATGCAGCTGGTGTAGACTTAATCCTTGTGGGCGACTCTATGGCAGTAGTTTTAGGGTATGAAACAACACTGCCGATAACTTTAGATGAGATGATATACCACGCCAAATCTGTGCGTCGTGGGGTTAAACGGGCATTAGTAGTTGTAGATTTACCATTTTTGACGTATCAAGAAAGCCTTCAACAAGCAATGCACTCAGCTGGGCGGGTGCTGAAGGAAACGGGCGCTCAAGCGGTAAAATTGGAAGGTGGCTATCCAGCGATCGCAGAAACTATCGCTCGTTTGGTAGAAGCTGGAATTCCGGTAATGGGTCATGTAGGTTTGACACCACAATCAGTACATCAACTCGGTTTGCGACAACAAGGGAAAACTCAAGAAGCGGGTGAGAGGATTCTACAAGAAGCGATCGCTCTGGAGCAAGCTGGTGTATTTTCTCTAGTTTTAGAGCATATCCCCGCAGATTTGGCAATGCAGATTACACAAAAATTAAGCATTCCCACAATTGGTATCGGTGCGGGAACTCACTGTGATGGACAGGTTTTAGTTACATCAGATGTAATCGGACTTGCTGAGAAACATCCACCATTCGCCAAAGTTTATACCAACTTGCGGGAGACGATTACCAAAGCCGTGCAAGATTATGCTGTGGAAGTGCGCGATCGCAAATTTCCATAAGCATGGAATTTATGATCAAAAAAATATAAGAGGCTGCCGAATAGCTAGTTTTCTATCTGGAATAATTTATGCAATCAGAGAGCAGCGCATTATAAAATTGCTGAAGTTAAAAACTGTGCTACAACATCCAGAGTGAAAACTGACAGCATATTTTATCGCCTGTTTCAAGAATTTCCCAGTATCTTCTTTGAACTGATTGGGAATCCTCCCGAAACTGCAAATACCTATCAATTTTCTTCAGTTGAAATCAAACAAACTGCCTTTAGAATAGATGGTGTATTTCTTCCCACTCAAGACGGAGCAAATCCAATTTATTTCGTTGAAGTTCAATTTCAACCAGATTCAGATATTTATTTGCGCCTAGTTTCAGAAACATTTCTCTATTTGCGCCAAAATAAATCAAAAAATTCTTGGCGAGGAGTAGTGATTTATCCTAGAAGAAATATAGATACTGGTGAACGACAAGATTGCCACGAATTCTTCAACAGCGATCGCATTAGTATAATTTACTTAGATGAACTAGGCGAAGCAGCATCACTACCAATAGGTATTGCTACCTTAAAATTAGTAATTGAAAATGAAGATACAACTATTGCCACTGCCAGAGAACTAATTAACCGTACAAAACAAGCGGTAAATTTGCAACTGCCACAAAAACAATTACTAGAATTAATAGAGACGATTCTGGTTTATAAATTGCCTAACATAAGTCGAGAGGAGATAGAGGCGATGTTTGGATTAAGTGAGTTAAAGCAAACACGGGTTTATCAAGAAGCTAAACAAGAAGGTAAACAAGAAGGCAAAGAAGAAGGTAAACAAGAAGGTAAACAAGAAGGTCGTTTTGAGGCAAAGTTAGAAGCTGTACCTAAACTGCTAGCACTAGGTTTAAGTATGGAACAGATAGCACAGGCGTTAGATTTGGATATCGCGCAAGTCCAGCAAGGATTACAGCAAACGCCTCTAAATGAATAAGTTCAGACAAGCGATGTTTAACGACAAGCCTTTTTGCGTCTACGTATTTTAGATTAACGCGATCGCAATCTCAATTATAAATATCAGCTAAAAACCCCATACTTGGAGGTGCAGCAATGGTACAACAAGTCACACCAGAAACCACAATCGAAGTCATCTACCCAGAAAGCGACGGACAGCCAATGGCGGATAATACAGAACAATTTGCATGGATTGTCAAAATTAAAGAAAATTTAGAAATCTTATTTGTATCGTCGGCTGATGTATTTATCGCTGGAGATTTGTTTTGGTATCCAGTTCAGGGAAGTCCTAATATTAAACAAGCGCCTGATACGCTGATAGTCTTTGGTAGACCAAAAGGCAAACGGGGTTCCTATTTACAGTGGAATGAAGAGAATATACCGCCACAGGTAGTATTTGAAATTCTCTCACCAGGTAACACCCTCAAAGAAATGACCAAAAAATTGCAGTTTTATCAGCGTTATGGTGTAGAAGAATATTATATTTACGATCCTGATAAGAACGATTTAAATGGCTTGCTTCGTTCTGGGGATAGTTTTGAAGTCATTGAAGAGATGAATGGCTGGGTAAGTCCGCGTTTGGGAATCCGTTTTCAACCAACATCAGATACCCTGGAAATTTTTTCTCCTTCTGGGCAAAAGTTTTTGAGTCCCGTAGAAATTGACCAGTTACGGGAACAAGAACGCCAACGTGCAGAACGGGAATGTCAAGTAAAAGAAGCGGCTTTACAAGAATTAGAAGCGGCTTCACAAGAAAAGGAAGTGGCTTTACAAGAATTAGAAAAAGAGCGCGATCGCTATCAAGAATTGCTAGCTAAACTCAAAGAAAAAGGAATTGACACAGATAATTTGTAATTGGTGCTATTAAAATATTAGATGCGTACTGTGACTTCTCCAATATCTTTGTGATGCTGAATCAAAGCCTCATCTAATCGAGAATACTTTCGCCAAAAGTCTCTAAGGGGATTTAGTTGGCGAAGACTTAGATTCAGGGCTATTTGTTGGTGTTACTGGGTTCGTAGTTAGTGTTTTTGAAACATCTTCTGTTTTAAGAATTCGGTTAGAGTCCCAATCAAGTGGAACTTGATTTAGTTTAGCCATCTCACTATCAATCGTAGCAATAAAAAGACTAGGTGTAATTACTTTTTTTGGATCTTCCGAAATTAAAATTGTACCAGTAGTACCAGTACTAGGGTAACTCAGTAATTGATTATATAAATTAATATATCTAATATACAAATTACGATTTGTTTCTAAGTTTTCATTTTCCTTGAAAACAAATGTCCATTGTGTAAAAAATAAAGATGTTAATGAAGTCACAATAAATATATTTATCAAAACATTACTTGTCTTTTCCCATCCTTGTTTACTAATAGCAAATAGAGAAATTCCACTAATAATAACTAAAATAATTCTTATCATGTTTGATGCATAAGTTCGCTGGTATATATAAATCATTACAGTTTTATGGCTTTTGATGAATTTTTCAATATCCTGACATTGTTCCTTTAATCTACTTATCTGAACATCTCGAATTTCTGGAATATCTTTTTTTATGGTAGTCGTATTTACGAATGTATAAAGACATTTGTTGTCTGTATTATTGTAACCGTATTATGTTATTTTTGTATGATTTTCACCATGTTGCGTTATTTCTAGTAGCCATTCGTCTGCTTTTTTAAACGCAAACTTTTCAAAATGAGTATAACCGACCCAACTTGCAGCGAGTACGCAAAATGTAAGAAGAATATGGCCGCAAATAGTTGGTTGTATATTTTTTTCTTTCTCTGATGAATCTTGCTCTTCATCTATATTTTTTTCTTTAATTACGCCTAATTTCAGCAGGCGTTCATTAAACCAATCCATACAGCCTCCATAAAAACATAAATTAATACAATCCCTGTTGTTGCTTGTGCATTCAAGGAACGGCACCTATAACCGTTGATCAATCTTTGAAAATATCTCAACTTTTCATCAAAAATATTTTTTATACTTGGATTATGACTGGATATTAGATGTATGATTCAAATAATTTACAATCCTTTATAGTCAACTACTTTCTTGTTTAATCCACATTACACTCGTGCTAATGCTAAGGTTTTAACCTTTTTGGCTTGTGCGTTAAAAAAAGCGCGATGCTTACGGCAAGGGCTTCGCCCAACGCACCTACCAAAAGCTTAAGCCGTCTGCTTCTGGATACAAGCAGTACTCGCACAAATAACCAGTGCGATCGCCAACTAAACGCCGCAGTTCTAAACTAATGTATGGAAGTAGTCATAAATTTGCCTCTTTTTATTTAATTTTACTTCTGTGATACTGATGGATACTTATGATATAGGAACTAAAAATTTAACTATGGAACAACAACCGATACAAGTAATTGGAGGTGGACTAGCTGGAACTGAAGCAGCTTGGCAAATAGCCCAAGCTGGAGTGCCTGTAATTCTGCATGAAATGCGTCCAAAGCGCTTCAGCCCTGCTCATCATACAGAACATTTGGCAGAATTAGTGTGTAGTAATTCCTTTGGGGCAATGGCAAGCGATCGCGCAGCTGGATTATTGCACGAAGAATTACGCCAACTAGGTTCTATCGTCATCTCGAAAGCTGATGAACACGCCGTACCTGCGGGTGGGGCGCTGGCAGTAGATAGGGGACAATTTGGCCAAGACTTGACTCAAACTTTAGCCAGCCATCCTTTAATTGAATTTCGCCGGGGTGAAGTGTCTGCGATTCCCGAAGGAATTGTGGTTTTGGCAACCGGGCCTTTAACGAGTCCCGACTTAGCGGAAGATTTGCGCCGCTTTACGGGGATGGAATACCTGAGCTTTTTTGATGCTGCGAGTCCGATAATTGTGGGAGAATCGATTAACCGTGACGTTGCTTTTATGGCATCACGTTATGACAAAGGTGAAGCCGCTTATCTCAACTGCCCAATGAACAAAGAGCAGTATTTAAGGTTTCGAGAAGAACTATGTATTGCGGAACAAACAGAACTCAAAGGTTTTGAACGGGAAACTGCGAAATTTTTTGAAGCTTGTTTACCCATTGAAGAACTAGCACAGCGTGGGGAAGATACCATGCGCTACGGCCCCCTAAAGCCAGTGGGATTGTCAGATACTCGCACAGGGGAACGTCCTTATGCTGTGGTGCAGTTGCGACAAGAAGATAAAGCCGGTCAACTGTGGAATATGGTAGGATTCCAAACTAACCTGCGTTGGGGTGAGCAAAAGCGAATATTTCAACTAATTCCCAGTTTGGAAAAGGCGGAGTTTGTGCGGCTGGGAGTAATGCACCGCAACACTTTTGTTAATGCTCCTCAACTGATGCATCCGACTCTGCAATTTAAAGAACGTCCAACTTTGTTAGCAGCTGGACAATTGATTGGTACTGAAGGCTACACTGCTGCGGCTGCGGGTGGCTGCTTGGCGGGAATTAATGCAGCGCGGCTAGCTTTGGGTAAAGAAGCTTTGGTTTTACCACCAACAACAATGATGGGTGCGTTATTGGAATTTATTAGTTCTGCCTCGCCGAAGCATTTCCAACCAATGCCGCCCAACTTTGGGATTTTTCCCGAATTGGGTGCGAAAATCAAAAGTAAACAAGAGCGTTATGGACGTTACCGCGATCGCTCTTTAACTGATCTAGCAAATTGGAAAGTTAATCATAATTAATGGGCATTGGGCATTGGTTACGAATTATTCTCCTGTGCCCCTAATTTACCCCTATTTCCCAACTTGCTAAACCTCATCTATGTTGAGAACCGTAGTTTTTGCCCTTACCCTAAATCCCTCTCCCAAGTAGGGAGAGGGACAACTTTGCGGCTCCCCTTCTCCCAAATTTGGGAGAAGGGGCTGGGGGATGAGGGTTTATTTCTTTTCATACAGAAAGAACTACAGTTTTCAAGGTGGACGCGGTTTATCTATAAAAGGCTTCACGAGTTTTAAGCCTAACATCTGATATTTGTTCTACCAGGAATTTCCCTAGAAACATCATAAGGTGATGTCTGGAAAGAAGTATGCGCTACGTGTAGTTTATTCAAAGCCTGATTTTAAATTTATTTTGTTTAATAAAACTTCAAATAGGTTTATTATCCTTTAAAATCTTTTGCAGAGATTCTAGGTAAGATATATGGCTGATATTGTTGATATTGCAGTTACGGCTGAGTCTTTTAAAACACTGGTGGCAGCTGTACAAGCTGCTGGTTTAGTAGAAACATTAAAAAGTCCTGGCCCGTTCACCGTCTTTGCACCAAATGACGATGCTTTTGCCAAATTACCAGAGGGAACTATCCAAACTCTATTACAAAATATTCCCCAGCTAACGCGGATTTTAAAGTATCATGTCGTTCCAGGAAAGCTGCTAAAGGCTGATTTGGCAAAACTCGGTACGGTTAATTCTGTGGAAGGTTCACCCATTAAAATTAGTTCTTCTGATGGTTTTGAAGTTAAAAATGCCACAGTTTTAGCAGCAGATATCGAAGCTGATAATGGTGTGATACACGTTATCGATACGGTGATTTTACCGGGTTAATTCAGCTAGGGTGGGTCTTTTCCACCCTACTTATCTAAAATCTTTATAATTAACTAACTATTGGGAGTATCAAAACGCAACTCAATAGTTTAATTTATGTTATATTTGCAATGTGATTACTCACTCATATATTAATGTTGATTTCGTTATTTTAAAATACAATAAATTAAATTCTTAAAACGCTAACACCTATCCCAACAAATTAATGCTCGATTTAAACACCTTGGCTGAGTTCTCTCGTGGCAACTGCGTTAGTATTTGTACATTTCTCGTACCAGCGAACTTACTTGTCACAATTTTAACGATCAGCCTGGTAGCGTTACGTCGCCCATCGTATCAAGTGTGGCAATCTGCTGGAATTGCTAGCTTTTTCGCTTCTGTAATGATACTGCACGTATATACTTGGTTCCTGATTGGCGTGGTGATGGCTCCTACTTATATCTTGCTGTGGCTAGCAATCACCTGTTTAGTGACTAATTTGGCAGCAATTCTTTTTCAAAGACGCTACAATAACAGCCCTAGTCTTTCCAAAAACGCCTAAAATCTACACATACGAGCGATCGCACTACTTCTTCAACTCGCTAGTGCATAGACGCGTCCTAGTGGCTTGTCGTTAGACATCGCTCTTCAAATTTTAGATTTAAGACGAGTTGACGCTATTAGTAACAGCTGCAATCACCCAATTAATGCTGCGTTGCGTAAGCTAAATCTCAACTTCGTCTTAAACTTACTTTACAAACAGCTTTTAATATCATTAATAATTGTTAAATCTGTATTTTTGCTTGCGGTTGTGGGTACAAATCGCTTTGTCCAGAACTCTTTTAGAGACGTTGCAGTGCTACGTCTTTACATTCTTTTTCGGAGATGTCTAATATTTAGCGAGTGGGTTTAAAGAATGTTTTTTACCTTTAAGGTTTACCTTTTGGGTAATTATTCTCATAGTGCAAGGGCTAACTTTTATACTAATTGGTTGAAGAACCCAATGGTGTGATCTATAACACTGACTAAAAAGATTTTTTGAGTATATTATCTTTTCAATTGCTGATATAGCAGAAATACGTTTGATAACCTGCCATGAGTTTCGACTATCCGCACTACAGTACTAAAGTGTGGTAATACGGATAATTAATAGAGGAACAGAAGTTTATGACATCAACCACAAATTATACTTACGATGCCAATGGCAAACTTATAACCCAGAGCATAGATAGCAACAGTGATGGGATAATAGACTCAGTTATTACTTACAGTTATAACCTGACATTCTCTAGTAATTACTCCAACCGAGACGGTAGCCCTAATTCTTATGTAAAAACTTATACTTATTATGCCAACGGCTATTTAAACAAGGAATCCGATAGCTCTGACTACAACGGCGACGGCATCGGTGATAGGTTTGAAACCTCTACTTATGATGCCAAAGGTAAGTTGATATCCTCTAGGGTTGACACTAACGGCGACGGCATCGCTGATTATCTCTCAACCTATGCTTATACTTATGATGCCAAGGGCAACCAGACATCCTCTAGCTATGACAGCAACGGCGACGGCATCGTTGATAGGCGCTACTCAACCTCTACTTATGATGCCAACGGCAAGTTGACATCCTATAGCGAAGACACCAACAGTGACGGCATCGCTGATAGGTTTGAAACCTCTACTTATAATACCAATGGCAAGCGAACATTCTATAGTCTTGACAGCAACGGCAACGGCATCGCTAATTATGTCGAAACTTCTACTTATGATGCAAATGGCAATAAGACAGCCGAAAGTCGTGACACTAACGGCGACGGCATCACTGATTATGTTGAAACCTCTACTTATGATGCCAATGGCAAGCGAACATTGTATACTCGTGACACCAACGGCAACGGCATCGTTGATAGGGTAACAACCTATACTTATGATACCAACGGGAACAAGACATCCGAAATTCGTGACTATAACGGTGACGGCATCACTGATTATGTCTACACCTCTACTTATGATGCCAATAGCAAACAGACATTCTATAGCCAAGATGACAACGGCGACGGCATCGTTGATAGGGCAATAACCTCTACTTATGATGCCAATGGCAAGTTGACATCCGAAAGCCAAGACAACAACGGCGACGGCATCGTTGATTATGTCGCAACCTTTACTTATAATGCCAATGGCAACCAGACATCTGAAAGCTATGACTACACTGGCGACGGTATTGTTGATAGGGTAACAAGCTATACTTATGATACCAACGGCAACCAGACATCCTATAGCTATGACTACAACGGCGACGGCATCGTTGATTATGTCAAAAGTTTTACTTTAAATGCCAATGGCAACTTCACATCCGAAAGCTATGACCAGAACGGCGACGGCATTGCTGAGATAGTCACTACCTATACTTATGATGCCAATGGCAACAGGACATCCGAAAGCCAAGACAACAACGGCGACGGCATCGTTGATAGGGCAACAACCTATACTTATGATGCCAATGGCAAGTTGACATCCGAAAGCCAAGACAACAACGGCGACGGCATTGCTGAGACAGTGACTACCTCTACTTATGATACCAATGGCAACAAGACATCCTATAGCCAAGACAACAACGGCGATGGCATCGCTGATTATGTCCAAATTTATATTTATGATGCCAACGGCACCAAGACATACGAAAGTCCTAACAACAAAGACAATCTCACAGTTTTAACCGAAATATATGGACGCACATCTGCCAGTTATGACTTCAACAATGATGGTGCCATTGATGCGGTTGGCAT